>Ga0075313_1000054_pt1 | contig 21882 bp, 22 predicted proteins | sample MayberryNE_Catta_3_FD_120051 | JGI IMG/M metagenome (GOLD analysis project Ga0075313, IMG submission 120051) | Natural and restored wetland microbial communities from the San Francisco Bay, California, USA, that impact long-term carbon... | ecosystem: Environmental > Terrestrial > Soil >...
AGCTCGGCCGACGCCCGCCGAGCCTGCGCTGCGAGCGGAGGCGAGACGACCTTCCGTGTCCTCGTTCGGCGATCCTTTCGAGAGACCCGTGAGCTTCTTCCGGCGCGGACCGCCGACGTATGAGCGGGCCGCGATGCGCTGGCTCGGGCGGTATCTGGTCGAAGGCACGCCGAGGCTCCAGCACTTCGCGGAGGTTGCATCAGATCTCGCGAGGCGAGAGGCTCAGGGTGGGCGCTTCCGTCGCAGCTGATCGAGGAGCGAGGTGGAGGCTGGCGCGCCCGCTCCTCTCGGCAGAGGGAGGGAGGCCCCGCGCAGATGTAAGTCGCAAGTGCACGGATCCAGGATCATCCCTCGATCCCACAAGAACAAATGTTCGTATGGAAGAGCTTGACCGTAAGTCCAGCTCGAACTCGCTCTTCGGGGTGAGCGCGCGCCTGGGGCACGACCTACAGTCGGAACGCGGGGGAGAATGCGGCGGCCCGAAAAGGGCCATGGCGGAGGCGGAAGAATGGACGTCAAGGGAGCACGAGCACTCGCGGATCGCATCGCCGAGGCCGCGAAGCAGGTCGTGACCGACCGCGCGGAGTCGAGCGAGGAAGCGAACGAGCCATCCTCGAAGTCGCAGCTCACCGAGCTACGGGCGCACCCCCTGGACGCGCCGGCAGCAGCAGTCCGCTCGTAGCCCTGGGAGGAGTCGCACGGACCAGTGGCTCGCCCGTGCGCCGGCGGCGGGCGGGCGTTACGTTTTCGGCGACAATGAGTACCCACGGGGAGGACTCAGAACACGACGCCTGTCCGAACTGCGGGACGCGCGTCGAATCTGCGATCAGCGCTCCGGGCGAGCCAGTCCGCGAAGCGACGACGCGCCGCTGTCCCACCTGCGGGAAGCTTCTACGGCGGGAAGTCGGGGGCGAGTGGGTGATCGACGAGACAACGACCTAGTCCCCGCCGCGATCCGCTGCAAGGCGTGCCATCGCGAGGTGGACGAGTTCAAGCGATGGGGCTACTGGTCAGACGGCTGCGGCGCGCTCCTGGAATTCTGTCCGCGGAGTGCGCTAGGCGTGAGTTCGCTGAGGAAGCGCAGTTGGCAGCCGCTGCTCCCGTCGATCAACGGGAAGCGCAGCGATAGACCTCCGCCCGATCGAGCTGTCGGCTCCTGACCGCTCCAGTCACCTCGCGTAAGGTCCTAGCCATGCAGAAGGTCGAGGGTTCGAGTCCCTTCATCCGCTCTATGGAACACCGTGGTAAACGGCGGGCTGATTGCTCTCAGCATCCTCGAGAAGCGGTGAAGAGGCCCCCGAGGTCAGGGCTTGACGAGGGTCCGATGTGACCCTGGGGAGGTGGCGGCTTTACGCGCGCTCGACGATGAGCGTGAGGCCATCCCGCGCCCGAACCACGACCTCCTCGCCGGGGTCAGCTCCTTGGTCGCAACGGGCATGCCAGGTCTCACCGCCAAGCCGCACCTGGCCGTCAGGGTGGCACGTCGTAACGACGGTCGCGGCCCGCCCGATCAAGGTCTCGGCACCGACCTCCTTGCGATAGAGGCGCACCCTCCGGTTCCAGAACGCGAGTTCCGTACCGAAGAGCGCGATGGAGGCGAGCAGGGCGACGAGGTTCCACGGCGACGGAAGGAGGAGGACGAGAACCAACCCGATCACGAGGAACATCGACAGGAGAGTACTCGGCCGCCGGGGAACCAACCCGAGCCGGGCTCGTACCTCCGGGGATCAGGCGTATCGGGATCCGGCGATCCAGGGCGAGGACACGTGTGCTTGGACCGCGGCCTCCCCGGCCTGGAGCCATCCCGAACGGTCTTTCCTTCGGCAGCGAGCGGCTGAGATCGATGGTCGCGGAACGTCTCGACCGCGGCGCTACCGAAGCGGACCGACGTCTGTGCTCGTCGTGCCCTAAGGCCCTGGGCTTCGGCCAGGTGCCATGGGTGATCGCGACGCAAGTGCGGCGACGTCGAGACGTTCTGCGGCATCCAGCGCCTTGCCCGTCTTTCCACGTGTGTCCCGGCCCAGCGCGCCGCTGACGATCCAGCGCCGGGCGAGCCGCGAGAGCGGCAGGCTGAGGTCCGTGACGTTCGGCGTGCGTCCTGGACGGAGATAGAGCTCGAGCGTCAGCTTCTGCAGAAGCGCCGCATCCGGCTGCGCGCCGGTCTCCACTTCGAAGCGGTGTGCCAGCAACGCGGCGAGCACCCGGAGCTCCCGAACACCGCTCCGCACGGTGACGCCGATCGACACGCTCGACGACGCCACGAGCACCCACGGGATGCGCGTGAACCGTGCGCCGCGCAACGCGATCCGCACGACCGGCGTCGCGATCCCGACGAATCGCTGAATCGCGTCCGTCATCTGCTCCGTGTCGTCGTCCTCCGCCAAGAGGCGCTTGCCCTCGGCGGCGGTCGTCACATGGACGTCGGAGGAGAGGAGGCGCTCGAAGGCCTGGTGGATGACCTCGCCCGCCGCTCGCTGCACGGACTGCGGAATCGCAAGCGACGTGCCCGTCTCCTCGGTGACGACGTGGTGTGGACCCATCGATGCAGAGTGCCCGTCCGCTGGACTCTTCACACCCGCTCCGCGCGCGCGGACCCAGCGCGTGTGTACGGGAAGCGAACCTCGAACCGGCACGCCGGCGCTCCGTGATGCATGCACTCCAGCTCCTCTACCTCGAGAGCCTCGTCGTAGACGCGCCCCGTGCCCTCGACGAGGCCGCGTAGCATCGCGCAGATACGGCGGGGCGACGTGTACACGATCTGGAGATCCCCCTCTCCGACCTCGGTCACCGCGATCTCGGGTGGCCGGGCATCGGGCAGCGTCTCGCGGATGACCTCGTGAATCGGCGTCTCGACCGTCAGCAGGAAGTCGCGAGCGGTCTGCGAGTGCTTGAAGAGCACGGAGTACAGGCGCGCGAAGGTCGTCGCGGCCGTGAACGCTCCGAACTCGAACAGGAGCTCCTCCCGAGGCAGCGCGATCCGGGCACACGCGCGTTCGAGCAGCGCGAGGAACTGCTCGTCCGGGTACGCCTGACTCAATGTGTATTGCGGCTCTCCTGCCGTGATGTCGTTCGCGACGCCTGCGCCGTGCTCGGTCACGAGGTAGTCGCGAAACGAGGCAAAGATGAGGCCGTGCATGCGGGAGGGATCTTAGGGTCGATCGACGCCCCCCACGGGTGCGCCCGGGCGCACGTACTGTCTGCGACGGGCGTGGGCAGCGTCGACGACCGGTCGAGCCGACGCATTGCGCCGGCGGACGAGCGGACGTCGAGGTGTGGAGCGAGGGCGGAGGCCCTCCGTCAGAGGGCCTCCGCGCCGTTCTTCAACGCGTCTTCAGCCGCTCCATCTCGCGCTCGACGTCCGCCTCGGTCGTCGGCCGGTCGACGTACGCCCGATAGGCAGCGACGGCGACGATGATCCCGCCGACGAGTGCGACCCAGAGAATCCACGGGTCCCAGTCGCCCGGATAGCGCGACCTCGTGCTCAGGTGCTCGGGCCAGCCGTCCGCAGACTCGTACTGCGTGACGATCCAGACCGGGGTGAGGGCGAGGAGGGAGAGCACGTAGGCGGCCAGGGAGAGCTTGAACCTGCGCACGCGCTCCAGATGCTGCACGGCGAGCCCGCGAAGTGCGTCCTCCTCACGACTCCGGATGGGCTCCGGAACCGCCCGGGACGTCACTCGGTCGTTTCTCGGGAGAATCTCGGTAGGCATGTCTAGTCACCTCCTTCCCGAGTGGTCCAAGGATCCCACCTGGGCGCACGTACGACGTCGTGGTCGGCGCGGATCGGCTCGTCCCGAAACTACGGACAGCGACGACTACCTCGTGCAGTGCGGCGACGCTCTGCCGCCTCGCTCTCCACGATCGGGCTGATGCACCGGGAGGCGACGCCGCGAGAGCTGAGAGTCACCCGCGGAGACCTCGTGCTCGCCGGGTCGCTCTGGCTTCCGGCAGCTCCGCCGCTCGCGGCCGTGCTGATGCATCCGGGCTCGGGCCCGTCCGACCGGGACAACGACGTGTACTTCCCGCCCATCCGGGAGCACCTGCTCGGCGCGAGCATCGCGGTCGCGTCCTTCGACAAGCGCGGGGTCGGCGGGTCGTCGGGTCGTTGGGTGGAGGCGGCGATCGTCGAGCAGGCCGACGATGCGCTCGCGTGCCTCGACGCGCTGGTCGCGGACGCCGCGCTCGACTGCCCGATCGGCCTGTTCGGGCACAGTCAGGGGGGCTGGGTCGTCGTGGAGGCTGCGGCGCGCGCCGACGACGTCGCGTTCGCGGTCGTGAACGCCGGACCGGGGGTCACGCCGGCCGAGCAGGAGCGCTGGGCGACGCGCGGGTACATGCGCCGGGCCGGGATCCCGGAGACGGAGGCGGGGCAGGTCGAGCGATTCTTCGACTTCCTGCTCTCGCTGCTGCGGGCGGGCGTCCCTTTCGACGAGGTCCGCGCACGGCTCGAGGGGGAGCGATTCCCGACGACGCTCGAGGCGCTCGGGCTTCCATTCCTGCCCGAGGACGCCGACGTCTGGCAGCTTGCGGCTGCGCTGATCGACTACGATCCGCGGCCTGCGCTCGAGCGGCTCGCGATGCCGCTGCTCGTCCTCTTCGGGGAGGACGACGAGATCACCCCGGTCGCGAAGAGCGTCGCCGTGTACCGAGCGGCGGTGCGGCGGGACCTCCTCCGGATCGAGATCTTCTCGAGGGCCGACCACCGGATCCAGCTCGGGGACCCGCCCCAGCTCGCCGACGGCTACCTGAAGGCCCTGAGCTCGTTCGTCCTCGATGCCGTCTCGGCGGACGGGCGGTAGCCTGCCGAAGCGTGACGATGCCCAGCACGACGTGACGCTCGACCGCGAGACGCTGAAGGAGCGGATCCGGGAGCTCTATCGCTCCGAGCACGAGGCGCTCGGGGAGCGCGGGACGATGGAGCGCCTCGAGCGGGGGCGCCAGTGGGATCTCGCGCCGACGCTGGCGGCCGGGGGCGTGGTCGTCTTCCCGCACGCTGGCGTCTTCGACTGCGGGCACCAGGTCGCGGCCGCGGTGCACGGCTGCCTCGACAGCGGCGCCGAGCGCGTGCTCGTGATCAGCGTCCTGCACGCGTTCACCGACGAGATGGACGAGGCCCGCGCCCGCGTCTCGGCGGGGGAGGATCCGTCGCGGTGGCCGTTCTGGGGGATCCAGGGACCGGGCCTGGACGGCCGGGAGGAGTGGCGCGAGGATCACGCGCTGACGAGCTTTCGACACTTCTGGGCCGCCGAGACGAAGCGCCGCGGCGTACGCGGCCCGGAGGTGGTCGAGCGCTACCCGTACCTTGCGGGCGGCCGTCCGGAGCGCCTGCCCGGCATCGAGGAGCTCGCAGCGCTCGCCGAGGATGCGGTGATCGTCTCCACGGCCGACCCGTTCCATCACGGCATCGGCTACGGCGACCCGCCGGAGCGCGCGCTCGCACCCGAGGATGGAGGTCTCGAGCTCGCCAGGGCGACGATCGAGGAGGGCATCGCGCTCCTCGGCCGCGGCGACTATGCGGGCTACGACGCGCACTGCCTCGAGGCGAAGAGCGACGCGCGCGACGCGGGAGCCGTGTTCCGCCACCTGCGCGGGGAGCTGCGCGGCTCGATCCTCGACCTCGCGTACACGGACGCAGCCGCGCTGTACGACGCGCCCGACCCCACCTGGGTCGCGGCCCCGCTCGTCGAGTGGCGGCCGCCCGTCTCCTCGTAGCCGCGCTCCGGCCTCAGGTCCCGCGCAGCGCCTCGTGGAGGCGCTCGGCGAACTCCTGCGGGTCCGATCCCCAGCCGCCGTGCGCGCCGGGGAGATACGTCACGTCGATCCCGAGGCGCTCGGCGAGCGCGAGCGCCGAGCGGCGGGCGGCCTGCTCGCCCGAGGTCTCGCCCGCGGCGACGACGACTCGCGTCGGTGCGCGACGCAGCGCGTCGAGGTCGGGCTCGTACTCGACGATCGGGACGAGCTCGTGCGCGACGAACAGGTCGAAGTTGCCCGTCATGCGGGCCATCATCTCCTGGGCCTCGGGCGTGGGCGGCGACTGCGCCATCTCCTCGCTGTACTTCGGGCCGCCCTCCTCGACCATCGCGCCGAACAGCCCCATCGCGGCGAAAACCCCCTCCGCACGGTACGTCCGGTCGATCTCCTCGAGCCGGCCGCGCCAGTACTCGGCATCGGGTAGCAGCGAGAACATCGCGGCCTCGTGGGCGACGAGCGCGCGAACGCGGTCGGGGTGCCTCGCGACGAGCTCGATGCCGATCGTCCCGCCTCCGCTGTTCCCGTACACGTAGGCGGGCTCGTCTCCCACCGCGGCGAGGACGGCGGCGGCATCGTCCGCATACGCGGCTACCGAGATATCCGCCGGCTCGCCGTCGAGGGTGCTGCGCGAGTGGCCTCGCTGGTCGTAGGCGACGACCGTGTAGCGGTCGGCCAGCCGGCTCGCGAGGTCGGCGAACAGGTCTGCGTCGGTCGGCCCGCCCGAGATGCAGAGCAGGGCCGGGCCTGCTCCGCGCACCTCGAAGTACAGCGTCGCGCCGGGCACCCGCACGCTTCTCGACTCCACCTTCGGCTCGGTCGTGCTCATCGTCCCTCCTTCGGTGTCGTACCCGTACGACCGCCCGGAACGCCCGAACTCATCGCCGCTCCGCGCATTCCCCGATGCGCCGCGGACCGCTGCGACGGGAGGATGCGGTTGTGAGCGAGGTCACCCTCGTCTTCGTCGCCGCGCTGGCGACCGCGCTCGCCACCGGACTCGGGGCGCTTCCCTTCGCCTTCTTCACGTTCGAGGGTGCCCGCTGGCTCGGGCGTGCGAATGCGCTCGCCTCGGGCGTGATGGTGGGCGCGGGCGTGAGCCTGCTGATCGAGGGTGGGGGCCGGAGCATTGGACGAACGCTCCTCGGCGCCGCCCTGGGCATCGCCTTCGTGCACCTCGCGCAGAAGCTCCTGGAGCACGTCGGCACGCCCGACCTGGGTCAGTTGCGAGGCGCGGACGCGCGCAAGGCGCTCCTCATCGTCTCGGTGATGACCGTGCACTCCGCCTCGGAGGGCATCGGGGTCGGTGCGTCGTTCGGGGGCGGGGAGAAGCTCGGCCTGGTGATCGCGGTCGCGATCGCCGTCCACAACATCCCCGAGGGGCTCGCGATCAGCCTCGTGCTCGTGCCGAGGGGGACACGTGTCTCGACCGCTGCCGGATGGAGCATCTTCTCGAGCCTGCCGCAGCCGCTCCTCGCCGTGCCCGCGTTCCTCTTCGTCGAGCAGTTCGGCGCGCTGCTTCCCGTCGGGCTCGGCTTTGCGGCCGGGGCGATGATCTGGATGGTCGCACGGGAGCTCGTTCCGGAGACGGTGACGCAGATCCCGAAGACGGAGCTCGTGGGCGTCGGGGCGGTCGCCTGCGTCGCGATGATCGTCTTCCAGTCGCTCATCACTGCTTGAGGAGGGATGCTCCGGTCGCGGATCGACGAGGGCGGTTCGACCGCTTCCTGCTCGGCCGTGGCCGGGCGCTACTCCGGCAGGTTGCGCAGCGCGAGCGCGAGCCCGGCGACGAGGCCGACCACGAGACCGACGGCCGCCCCCGGGAGGACGTGGTACTGGAGGCAATCGATCTCCCAGACGTCGAGCCCCGAGAGGAGCCCGTCCTCGCCGGAGTCGGACTCCGTGCAGGTGAGCCGGCCCACGATCGCGCCCACGGCGACCGCGAGCGACGTCGTGAGGATCACGACCAGTGCTCTCACCGTGAAGCGCGCCACGACCTGCGCATTGTCCCTCCCGCATCGGGCGTCATGGCCGCTCGCGACGATCGATCCCCTGTCCCGGTTCACTCGGGCCAGGGATGCGCAGCGGGTGGCGGAGGTGCGATCATCACGGGGTGAGCGCCGCCAGGCTCATGGCCGTCGCACCTGCCTCCTCCCCGCGGCTCCTCGCGGACGTCGAGGACGCGCACGGGCGCGGGCCCGACGACCGCGAGCCGGCCATCGACCGGCTCGCCGCGGTGCTCGGGGACGACTTCGCCGAGCGGCTCGTCGCCGCCCTCTCGGAGCAGGCCCTCGACCGCCTCGACGCGGCGCTGACGCCCGCGTTCGCCGCACGCCTGGCCGAGGTGCTGGCCGCCGAGCGCGGCGAGACCTCGTAGCTCTCGCTCCGCGCTAGACCCGGCGCAGGACGACGAGCGAGCGCGCCTCGAGCGCGATCTCGGCGCGCGGGCCGTGCGGGCCCGTCGGGACGACGCCGTCCCTGGATGTCGCGAGCTCGACCGCCCAGTGCGGCCCGAACCGGCGAGGAGGTAGCCGGAACGCGACCGTCTCCGGCGAGCCGTTGAAGAGCACGAGAAACGAGTCGTCCTCGACTGCACGCCCGTCCGCCGTGCGGTCGACGAGCTCTCGTCCGTTCAGGAACACGCCGAGCACGCCGTCGCCGCCCTCCCAGTCACGTCGAGTCATCCGGCGCCCGTCCGTGCGGAACCACCACACGTCGGGAAGCCCCGAGGTGCCGGCGGCCCCGGTCAGGAAGCTCGCGCGGCGGAAGACAGGATGGCGGCGGCGGAGGGCGATCAACCGGCGCGTGAAGCCGAGCAGCTCCTCGTCCGCCGAGCCGAGCCGCCAGTCCAGCCAGCTCAGCTCGTTGTCCTGGCACCAGGCGTTGTTGTTTCCCTGCTGCGAGCGCACGAGCTCGTCGCCCGCGAGCAGCATGGGGACGCCCTGGGAGAGGACGAGCGTCGCCAGGAAGTTCCGCTGCTGGCGTGCGCGCAGCTCGAGCACGGCGGGATCGTCCGTCGGGCCCTCGACGCCGCAGTTCCAGCTGCGGTTGTCGTCGGTGCCGTCCCGGTTCGCCTCGCCGTTCGCCTCGTTGTGCTTGCGGTCGTAGGAGACGAGGTCGGCGAGCGTGAAGCCGTCGTGGCAGGTGACGAAGTTGATGGAGGCGAAGGGACGCCGGCCGTCCGACTGGTAGAGGTCGCTGGACCCGGTGAAGCGCGAGGCGAACTCACCCACCCGCACGTGCCCCCTCCAGAAGTCGCGGACGCAGTCGCGGTACTGGCCGTTCCACTCCGTCCAGAGGACGGGGAAGTTCCCGACCTGATAGCCGCCGGGCCCGACGTCCCACGGCTCGGCGATGAGCTTCACCTGCGAGAGCATCGGGTCCTGGTGGATGACGTCGAAGAACGCGGACAAGCGGTCGACGTCGTACAGCTCGCGCGCGAGCGCCGAGGCGAGGTCGAAGCGGAACCCGTCCACGTGGCACTCGCCGGCCCAGTAGCGAAGCGAGTCCATGATGAGCCGGAGGACGCTCGGGTGCACCGGGTTGAGGCTGTTCCCCGTGCCCGTGAAGTCGACGTAGTGGCGGAGGTCGTTCGGGTCGAGGCGGTAGTACGAGAGGTTGTCGATGCCCCGGAACGAGAGCATCGGGCCGAGGTGGTTGCCCTCGGCCGTGTGGTTGTAGACGACGTCGAGGATCACCTCGATCCCGGCCCGGTGGAGGGCCTTCACCATCCCCTTGAACTCCCGCAGCTGCTCTCCCTGCGTTCCCGTGGCGGCGTACAGCGCGTGCGGCGCGAGGTACCCGATCGTCGAGTAGCCCCAGTAGTTCGTGAGCCCGGTCCCCGCGAGGAAGTGCTCGTCCGCGAAGTGGTGGACCGGCATGAGCTCGACGGCCGTCACCCCGAGGGCGCGAAGGTGCGCGATCGCCTCCTCCGAGGCGAGGCCGGCGAACGTGCCTCGCAGGTCCTCGCGAACACCCGGATGCAGCCGCGTGAGCCCCTTCACGTGCGCCTCGTAGATGACGGTCTCGTGCCACGGGATCCCGAGCCGTCGGTCGCCTTCCCAGTCGAAGCTCTCGTCCACGACGACGCACTTGGGGATCGCCGCGGCGTCGTCCTCGTCGTCCGGCTCGAGGTCGGCGTCCTCGCCGCCCGGGACGTACGGGAGGACGTTCGCGACGGCGAAGCGGACCGGCCCCTCGACGGCCTTCGCGTAGGGGTCGATGAGGACCTTCTCGTGGTTGAAGCGATGGCCGCCGCGCGGCTCGTAGGGGCCGCGCACCCGGTACGCGTAGCGCCGGCCGGGGCCGACGCCCGGCAGGTAGCAGTGCCAGTTGAAGGCGGTGCGGTCGTGCATCGGCACCCGCGTCTCCACGTCCCCCTCGAACAGACACAGGTCGACGCCCTGCCCGTGCTCGGAGAAGACCGAGAAGTTCGTGCCCCGGCCGTCCCACGTCGCGCCGAGTGGAAACGGCCGTCCGGGCCAGGCCTCGATCATCCGGCCTCCGGCTGCAGCCACACGACCCCGAGCGGCGGCAGCGTCAGCTCGGCGGAGCACGACTGGTCGTGCCAGGGCAGGTCCCCGGCCGTCACCCGCTCGTTGAGGACGCCGGAGCCCCCGTAGCGTGGGTCGTCGGTGTTCACGACCTCGCGCCAGGCGCCGGGGCGGGGGAGGCCGACGCGGTAGCCGGGGCGCGTCACGGGGGAGAGGTTGCAGACGCAGACGAGCGAGCGTCTCCCGCCGCGGGCGAGGCGGAGGAACGCGATGACGTTCGCGGCGGCGTCGTTCGGCTCGAGCCAGCGAAACCCGTCGGGCTCCCCGTCCACCTCCCACAGCGCGGGCTCGTCACGGTACACCCGGTTGAGGTCACGGACGAGAGACTGCACGCCCGCGTGCTCCGGGCGCTCGAGGAGGTGCCAGTCGAGGCTCTCGTCCGCGTTCCACTCGCGTTCCTGGGCGAGCTCGCCGCCCATGAAGAGGAGCTGCTTGCCCGGATGCGCCCACATGTACGCGTACAGGGCGCGCAGGTTCGCGAGCTGGCGCCAGCGGTCGCCCGGCATCTTCGCGAGCAGCGACCGCTTCCCGTGCACGACCTCGTCGTGCGAGAGCGGAAGGATGAAGTTCTCGGTGAACGCGTAGACGAGGCTGAACGTGAGCTCGTCGTGGTGGTGGCGCCGGTGCACGGGGTCGTGCGCGAAGTACGCGAGCGTGTCGTGCATCCAGCCCATGTTCCACTTGAAGCCGAAGCCGAGCCCGCCTGCGTCGGTGGGGCGCGAGACCGCCGGCCACGCCGTCGACTCCTCGGCCGCCAGGAGCACACCAGGGACGCGCCGGTGCGCGACCTCGTTCAGCTCGCGCAGGAACGCCACCGCGTCGAGGTCCTCGCGGCCTCCGTGCGGGTTCGGCACCCACTCGCCCGCCGCGCGCGAGTAGTCCAGGTAGAGCATGGAGGCCACGGCGTCCACGCGCAGGCCGTCCGCGTGGTACTCGCGGAGCCAGAAGAGCGCGCTCGCGAGCAGGAAGTTCCGCACCTCCTTGCGCCCGTAGTTGAAGATCAACGTCCCCCAGTCGGGATGCCGTCCCCGGCGGGGATCCTCGTGCTCGTACAGGGCCGTGCCGTCGAAGCGCGCCAGCGCGAAGTCGTCGCTCGGGAAGTGGGCCGGCACCCAGTCGAGGACGACGCCGAGCCCCGCGTCGTGCAGGCGGTCCACGAGCACGCGCAGGTCGTCCGGCGACCCGAACGCCGGCGCGGGTGCGAAGAAGCCGGTCACCTGGTACCCCCACGAGCCCGCGAACGGGTGGTGCATGACGGGCAGGAGCTCGACGTGGGTGAAGCCGAGGTCGGAGACGTACGCAGGAAGCTCGTCGGCGAGCTCGAGGTACGTCAGCGGGCGCCCTCCCTCCTCGGGCTTGCGACGCCACGAGCCGAGGTGGAGCTCGTAGATCGAGACGGGCTCCGCGTAGGGCCTCGAGGCCGCCCGGCGCTCGAGCCACTCCTCGTCCCGCCACTCGTGGGAGGAGCGCGAGACGACGGAGGCCGTGCGCGGCGGGGGCTCGGCCTCGAAGGCGTAGGGGTCGGCCTTCAGGAACAGGTTCCCGTCGCCGCCACGGATCTCGAGCTTGTACAGCTCGCCCGGGCCGAGATCGGGCACGAAGAGCTCCCAGATGCCGGAGGCGCCGAGCGAGCGCATGGGATGCAGGCGGCCGTCCCAGCCGTCGAAGTCGCCCACGACGGACACGGAGCGGGCGGACGGCGCCCAGACGGCGAACGACGTGCCGGAGACCCCCTCGAGCGTGCGCGCGTGCGCACCCAGCCGCTCGTACAGCTCCTCGTGGCGGCCCTCGGCCGCGAGGTGCCGGTCGAGCTCCCCGAGCGTGGGAGGGAAGGCGTAGGGGTCGCGGGTCGTCGCGCGCGATCCGTCGGGGTAGCGTGCGTGGATCCGGTACGCGAGCGGGAGCTCGCGCCCCCGCAGCACGCCCTCGTAGACCCCCGCGGGGTCGATCCGCCGCAGGCGGAGGGACGCGCCGTCGTCCGGGATCACGCGGACCGCCGCGGCCCCGGGCCGGAACGCGCGGACGACGACGCCGTCCGGGGCCGGGTGCGCTCCGAGGTACGCGTGCGGATCGTGGTGGTCGCGCGCGGTGAGGAGGGCGATGTGCTCCCGGTCCGTCACGGGACGCCCGCGGAGAGCAGGCGCTCGATCCCCGCGACCGGGATCGCGAGCCAGTCCGGACGGTTGTCGAGCTCGTACCGCAGCTCGTACACCGCCTTCTCCAGCTCGAAGACCGTGAGGAGCCGCTCGATAGCCTCCTCGCCCCCAGGCAGCAGGCTGCCGTCGACCTCGGCCAGGTAGCCGGCGAGGAAGTCCTCTCGCGCGCGCTGCTCGAAGTCGTCGGGCACCTCGACGCCGAGCACGATCGGGGCCGCCGAGCTCGCGTAGGCGAACGAGCGCAGCATGCCGGCCACGTCCCGGAGCGGGGAGCGCTTCTGGCGCCGCTCGGAGAGCGAGCGGGCGGGCTCGCCCTCGAAGTCGATGACGAGCCAGTCGTCGCCCGTCCACAGCACCTGCCCGAGGTGGTAGTCGCCGTGCCCGCGGATGACACGGCCCCCGGCCGCGACGTGGGAGAGGATGCGCAGCTGGTCGCGCACCTCCTCCCCCCGGCCCACGATCGGTCCGAGCGCGCTCACCTCGTCGGGCAGGTCGAGGAAGACGCGCTCCACCTCGGAGTCGACGGAGGCGACGAGGAGCCCGAGCGACTCGCCGCTCGCATCCTCCGGGGCGAACACTGGGTCGCCGGAGTCGCTCGCGAGCGCCGCGTGCATGAGGCCGGTCACCTCGCCGAGCCGGCGGACGCGCACGAGGAAGCGCTCGGGGTCCGACTGGATGGCGTCGAGCGCGAGCTCCCAGCCGTCCAGCGCGTCGCCGACGTACTGCTGCACGATCCCGAGCGTCGCGTCGATCGGGCGTCCCGCGTACTCGTACCAGCCGTGCAGCACGGGCACGTGGGGGAACTCCTTCGCCGTCAGGAAGCGCAGCAGCTCGAGCTCCGGGTTGATGCCGGCCTCGAGCCGGCGGTACACCTTCAGGATCAGCGAGTCGTCGAACACGACCGACGAGTTCGACTGCTCGGCGTGGAGCGTGCGGACCTCGTCCGGCTCGGCGACCGGCGTGGGTTGCCCCGACTCGTGGAAGGAGAGCTCGCCCTCCTCGCCGGCGGCGGTCGCGTGGCCGCGGATCAGGCGGAGGAGCTCGGTCGGGATCCCAGGGCTCCCGAGGCCCTCGTACGCGGTCCAGCCCTCGAGCTCACCGATCACGTCCTCCGTCGTCTCGGCCGCTGCCTCGCGCAGGCCGACGACGAGCTGGTACGTGTCGCGGGTCCCTGTGTGGAACCGCACCTCGACGAGGGCCACGACGGCCCCGCCGGCCGTGCCCGACCCGGGCAGCGGGACGGCCTCGAGGACGCTCGCGTGGGCGAGCTCGCGCGACTTCGAGCCGTACCAGCGCCGGCTGGTCACGAACTCGATCAGGGCCGCCTCGTCCAGGCCGCGTACGTCGGTGTCAGCCATCCCCCTCCTCGAGGTCGAACCAGAAGAATCCGCGTGGCGCGAGCGTGAGCAGGTAGGGCAGGCTCCCGATCGCCGGGAACCGCGACCGACCAAGCATCTCCACGGGCACCCTACCTTCGTACCGCGAGAGGTCGAGCTCGACCGCCTGCGCCGAGCGTGCGACGTTGTGGACGCAGAGGATCGTGTCGTCCTCGTACTGCCGCACGTGGGCGAAGATGCGCGGGTTCTCGGTCGTCTGCGCCTCGTACGTGCCGAGCCCGAAGACGGGATGCTCCTTGCGGAGCGCGATGAAGCGCTGCAGCCAGCGGAGGAGAGAGCTCGGGTTCCGGAGCTGCGCCTCGACGTTCACCGCCTGGAAGCCCGAGACCGGGTCCATGAGGGGCGGCAGGTAGAGCTGGGCGAAGTCGGCGCGCGAGAAGCCGGCGTTCCGGTCGCCCGTCCAGTGCATCGGAGTGCGCACGCCGTCGCGGTCGCCCAGGTACACGTTGTCGCCCATCCCGATCTCGTCGCCGTAGTACAGGACCGGCGAGCCGGGGAGCGAGAAGAGGATCGCGGTGAGCAGCTCGATCTCCGCGCGGCCGTGGTCGAGGAGCGGTGCGAGCCGGCGGCGGATCCCGAGGTTGAGCTTCATGCGCGGGTCCTTCGCGTACTCCGCGTACATGTAGTCGCGCTCGTCGTCGGTGACCATCTCCAGCGTCAGCTCGTCGTGGTTGCGGAGGAAGAGGCCCCACTGGCAGTTCCCCGGGATGCTCGGCGTCTGCTCGAGGATCTCGCCGATCGGGGTCGCGTCCTCGCGTCGCAGGGCCATGAACATGCGCGGCATGAGCGGGAAGTGGAACGCCATGTGGCACTCGTCGCCGTCCCCGAAGTAGTGGACGACGTCGGAGGGCCACTGGTTCGCCTCCGCGAGGAGGACGCGATCCGGGTAGAGCGTGTCCACCTCCTCCCGCACGCGCTTCAGGTACGCGTGCGTCTCGAGGAGGTTCTCGCAGTTCGTCCCCTCCCGCTCGAACAGGTACGGGACGGCGTCGAGCCGGAACCCGTCGAGCCCCAGCTCGAGCCAGAAGCGGAGGACGGCGAGCATCTCGTCGCGCACCTCGGGGTTCTCGTAGTTCAAATCCGGCTGGTGTGCGAAGAAGCGGTGCCAGTAGTACGCGCCGGCAACGGGGTCCCACGTCCAGTTGGAGCTCTCCGTGTCCACGAAGATGATCCGCGCATCCGCGTAGCGCTCGTCCGTGTCCGACCATACGTACCAGTCGCGCTTCGGCGAGTCCGGGCTCGAGCGCGACTCCTGGAACCACGGGTGGTCGACCGAGGTGTGGTTCATCACCAGGTCCGCGATGACGCGGATCCCGCGCCGGTGTGCGGCCTCGAGCAGCGCGGCGAGATCGTCCACGCTCCCGTAGTCAGGGTGGATGTCCGCAAACGAGGAGATGTCGTAGCCGCCGTCGCGGAGGGGCGAGGCGTACATGGGGAGCAGCCAGATGCAGTCCACCCCGAGCCACTGCAGGTAGTCGAGCTTCTCGGTGATGCCGCGCAGGTCGCCGGACCCGTCGTCGTTCGAGTCGAAGAAGCCGCGCGTGTGGATCTCGTAGAAGACCGCGCGCTTGAACCAGAGAGGCTCGCTCTCGAACCAGTGCCCCGGCTCCGCGCCGACCTCGACTTGGTCGTCCGCGTGCGTCGTCACCGCGGCCTCTCCACACGGAGCACGTGCGCGCCGCCCGGCGACAGCCGCACGAAGTTCCCCCCGCTCCGCCACCTGAAGCGCTCGCCGGTGAGCAGGTCGACGACCCCGAGCCGCCCGCGCAGGAGGTCCGGCGGCACCTCGACGAGGCCTTCCCGGGTCGCCCGGGGATCGAGGTTCACGCACACGAGGACGGCGTCGTCGGGCTCCACCTTCGCGTACGCGAACACGTCGTCGTTCCGCGTCTCCAGGAACGTGAGGTTCTCGAGCCGCTGCAGCGCGGGGCACGCGCGGCGGGCCTCGTTGAGGCGGCGCACGAGCGGGAGCAGCGGCCCGTCCAGCGCGCGCTCCTTCAGCTCGTACTTCTCCGAGTCGCGGTACTCCTCGGAGCCCTCGCGCAGGGGCACGTTCTCGCAGTGCTCGAAGCCGGAGTAGATGCCGTAGCTGGGCGAGAGCGTGGCCGCGAGGACGAGCCGCGCCTCGAAGGCGGGCCGCCCTCCCCGCTGCAGGTACTCGTGGAGGATGTCCGGCGTGTTCGCGAAGAAGTTCGGCCGGAAGTACTCCGGCATGTTCGAGCGCGTCAGCTCGGTCAGGTACTCGGTCAGCTCCCACTTCGTGTTCTTCCAGGTGAAGTACGTGTACGACTGGGAGAAGCCGAGCTTCGCCAGGGCGCTCATCGGCACCGGGCGGGTGAACGCCTCGGACAGGAAGAGGACGTCCGGGTGCGACGTGCGCACCTCCCGCAGCAGCCATTCCCAGAAGGCGAGCGGCTTCGTGTGCGGGTTGTCGACCCGGAAGACGCGGACGCCCCGCTCCACCCAGAGGAGGACGACGTCGAGGAGCGCCTGCCAGAGGCCGCGCCAGTCCTCGCAGTCGAAGTCCGGCGTGTAGATGTCCTGGTAGTGCTTGGGCGGGTTCTCGGCGTACTTCAGCGTCCCGTCGGGCCGGCGGCGGAACCACTCCGGGTGCTCCCGGAGCCAGGGGTGGTCCGGGGAGCACTGGATCGCGAAGTCGAGCGCGATCTCGACGCCGAGCTCCTGGCCACGCTCGACGAGGCTCGAGAAGCCCTCGAGGGTCCCGAGCGACGGCTCGATCGCCTCGTGCCCGCCCGCCTCGGACCCGATCGCCCACGGGCTGCCGGGGTCGTCCGGGCCTGCCTGCGGCGCGTTGTTCCGCCCCTTGCGGTTCGTGCGCCCGATCGGGTGGATGGGGGGGAGGTAGACGACGTCGAACCCGAGCTCGGCGAGCTCGGGGAGGATCCGCTCGACGCCCGCGAAGCCGCCCCACGAGCGCGGGAAGAGCTCGTACCACGCGCCGAAGCGCCCGCGCTCCCGGTCGACGTCCACCTCGAGCACGGGCGCGAGGGCCGTCACCTCGCTCCGGTCCTCCGTCGCGTCCGCCAGCCCCTCCTCGACCGTGAGCGACGTCCGGCCGAGGAGGACCGCGCCCTCGGAGAGCTCGCTCGCGAGGTCGGGCTGCGCGGCCTCGACCTTGCGCCCGAGCTCCCAGCGCCACGAGGCGGCGCGGTCCACCCAGGCCTCGACGGTGAACGCCCAGCGTCCGGGCTCGTCCACGGTGAAGGAGCCGCGCCAGCGGTCCGCGCCGACGTGGCTCATCCGGGCACGCCGCCACCTCCGTGCTCCCGGCGACCGGTACTTCACGTCCGCGCCGAGGACCTCGTGCCCGTCCCGGAACACGTCGGCCCACACGTCGACCGTGCCGCCCACGGTGCGCTTCACCGCGTAGCGGCCGCAGTCGAGGAGCGGCCAGGCCCGCTCGATCCGGATCCGCGGCTGGGGGCGAGAGGCCTTCGGCGTCACGGGCGCACGAATATCAGCCGCGGCCGCCCGCCGTGTGACCCGCCGGCCCCGCGACGGTTCAGGGGTGCTCGGCGGCGAGCGTGTCGAAGGTCGTGCGCAGCTCCTCGAGCGCGGCCTCGACGTCCGCCCGCGAGGCTCCGCCCAGCTCGGCCCGCTCGGCCGTCTCGCGTGCGGCCAGGTACCCCACGACGAGCTCGGCCTCGTCGCCCTCGCGCGCGACCGGGTCGTCCACGGCATACCCGCGCGCGAGAAGCATCCGGTGGACGAGATCGGCCAGGTGGCTCACCGCCGCATCCGGCGCGTCCCCGGCCTCCTCCTCGATCGACGCCCGCTCGCTCTGCCACTGGTGGAGGTCGAGCCCCGGCTCGAGAGCACGGAGGTCGTTCGTCTCGTCCGGGTTCACGCCGCACCCGCGCCTTCAGCGCGCTCGCGCTCGGCACAGGCGTCCTCGCCGCCCGCCTCGAGCCCGCTCGCCTCCTGCTCCAGCCGGTCGCACCGGCGTGGGTCGTACTTGGTACAGGCGCCGGCGCGTTGGGAAGCCATTGCCGAGCACGTTCCCCTGGCCCGGTGGCTCGAAACCGCGAGTCCGCCCCGTTCGAGTGATGGGAGAACCCCGCACGCGACCGGGTGGATTCCCTCGATGGCGGGACACGACGGGTCTGCGAGCGTTGCCGTGGTGAGCGTCACCACGATCGCGAGTCCACCCCGGCGCCTCGACCTCGACGAGGCGGAGCGGGTCCTCCTCTGGAGGATCACGCGACTGGTGGAGGCGGGCTACTGCGACGCGTGCGCGATCGAGATCGCCTGCTCGCCGATCGACCTGCACACGGCCGTCCGGCTGCTCGAGCGGGGGTGCCCGCCCGAGACGGCGCTCCGCATCCTCCTCTAGGGTCTACAAGCCGAGAGCGGAGACGAGCTCCTCCGCGATCGCGAGCGAGGACGTGGCCGCCGGGGACGGGGCGTTGCGGACCCACACCGCGTGCCGGGCGACGTCGAGCCGGAAGTCGTCCACGAGCGTGCCGTCGCGGTCGATCGCCTGCGCCCGAACGCCCGCCGCCGCCGGGACGACGTCCTCGGTGGTCAGCTCCGGGACGAGGAGTCGTGCCTCGCGCAGAAAGGCGCGCTTGCTGAGCGACCGGGTGACCTCGTGCACCCCCGAGCCCCAGTGGCGGCGGGCGACTCGCCACATGCCCGGCCAGGAGAGGGCGTCCCAGAGCTCCGCGGGCCGCACGTCCCGCTTCCGGTAGCCCTCGCGGGCGAAGGCGAGCACGGCGTTCGGCCCGACGAGCACGGACCCGGCGACCGTCCGCGTGAGGTGGACTCCGAGGAACGGCAGGGTGGGGTCCGGGACCGGGTAGACGAGCCCGCGCACGAGCTCGGACCGGTCCGGCCGGAGGCGCCAGTACTCGCCGCGGAAGGGAACGATCCGTGGCGTTGCGGGCTCGCCGGCCGCGCGCGCGAGCCGGTCGACCTGCAGCCCTGCGCAAACGAGCACGCGATCGGCCCGCACCTCCTCGCCCGTGCGGAGCTCGAGAACAGGCCCGACCGGCTCGAGCCGCACGCGCTCGACCTGCGCGCTCGTCCTGACGATTCCGCCCGCGTCCTGCAGCTCGTCCGCGAGCGCCTGGCTCACGCGGGTGTAGTCGGTGATCGCGGTGCTCGGGGCGTGCAGTGCGGCGATGCCGGCGGCGTGCGGCTCGAGCGCCCGGAGCTCGGCGGCGTCGACCAGGCGTGCGTCCGCCACGCCGTTCGCGTGCGACCGCTCCAGAAGCCGGTCGAGGGCGGCGAGCTCGGCCTCGCTCGTCGCGACGAGCACCTTCCCGCAGGTCTCGTACGGAAGCTCGTGCTCGGCGCAGAACGCGCGCAGGAGCTCGCCGCCCCGGCGGCAGAGCCGCGCCTTCAGCGACCCCGGCTGGTAATAGAGGCCTGCGTGCACGACGCCGCTGTTTCGGCCCGTCTGGTGCCGGGCGAGCGCGACCTCCTTCTCGAGCAGGACGATCTCGTGCTCGGACCGCTCGCGCGCGAGCAGCCGCCCCGCGGCGAGCCCGAGGATCCCGCCCCCGACGATCGCGACGCGCATCCGCGCGGCCCCGGGTCAGACGCCCTCGGTGCCCGCGAAGAGCGCCTGCAGGTCGAGCGACGGCGCGTGCGTGTCGGTCGCCAACGAGACGTACCGGCGCGCGAGCGCGTCCTTCGTCGCCCCGACGATCGTGCTCACGAGGCCGAGCGCGTCCGCGTACTCCGCGGGCGCGAGCTCCGAGAAGACGCGCGTCCACACGGCCTCCTCGAGCGCGTTGAAGGCGGTCTGGACCTCGGCGAGGTCGTAGCCGGCGGCGAACCGCTCCTCCGCGACCTGCTCGCCGTACGCGATCGCCGGCCCCAGGTCACGGTGCTCGAGCGCCTGGAGCACGTGGTCGTAGAGGACCTCCAGCCGCGCGTGCACCTGTCCGGCGCCGGCGGACTCGTAGTGGCGGCTGTGCGTGCGCGCCAGCGCATCCTCCGCGCGAGCCACGATCTCGGCGCGCTGCCGCTCGAGGAAGGCAGCCGTCGCTGCGGTTCGCTCGCCGGGCGCCCGTCCCACGGTTTAAGCCTAGATGCTCGCGGCCGCGAGCCACCGCCCTCCGATGCGCGGTCGACCTTGTCCGCGGCTGCTCGGTTCTCGCCGTGCCGACCACGCGTCGAAACGCCCGGCTCGAGAGGCCAACGCGCGCGACGAAGGTGGCAGCCGCCGTCGCTCAGGAGAGGCGAGCGACGGTGATCGTCACGACGGAGCCCTCGTCCGCCTGCGTACCGCTCGGTGGATCCTGGGCGACGACGAGGCCGTCCTGGGTGACGTCGGAGGTCGGCTGGTCGACGACCTGGACGCGAAACCCTGCGCCTTCGAGCTGTTCGCGGGCGGAGATCTCGTCGAAGCCGACGACGTCGATCACGGTCACCTGGGCCGGGCCGGACGAGACCTCGAGCTCGACCGTCTCGCCCTTCTCGAGCTCTCTGCCCGCGCTCGGCGACTGTCGGACGACCGTCCCGACCGGCCTCGGCGACTCCACTCGCGTCACGGAGGAGCGCAGCTCCGCCTCGCGCAGGCGACTCCGCGCCTCCGCGACGGGGAGCCCCGTGACCCGCGGCACGCGGACCGTCTCCGGCCGCGCCTCGGCGACGGTCAGCCGCACGACGGTGTCGGGGTCGACTCGCGCGTCGCCCGCAGGTCGCTGCGACAGGACCGTGCCGGCGCGCTCGTCCGACGGCACGAGGCGGATGTCGGGCCGGAGACCGACCTCGCGCAGGGCGTCGTCCGCCTCGTCCTGCGACATCCCCACGACGTCGGGGACCGTGATTCTCTCGACGCCTCCCGAGAGCGTGAGCAGCACGATCGATCCGCGGTCCGCGCGGGTCTCCGCGGCGGGGGACTGCCGCAGGACCTGCCCGGTCGGACGGTCGGACGGCTCGACCTCGGTTCGGACCGTGAACCCGGCCTCCTCGAGGCTCGGGCGCGCCTCGGCGACCGGGTCCCCGACGACGTCGGGCACCGCAATCTGCGTCGGCGGAGCGGTCGTCGTCGATCCCGGACGCGACGCGGTGGTCGTCGTCGCGCTCGGCGTCGGCGCCGGCTCGGCGTCCTCCCCGTCGCCCAGCTGCGTCGCGGCGAGGATCCCGCCGGCGAGCAGGAGGAGCGCCGCAACGAGGACGAGCAGCAGGCCGGGTGCGATGTCCGGCGGGAACCGGCGAGGACGGCCAGGCGGGGGCGCAGTCCCTTCCCACGCTGTCTCGTCGGCGCCCGAGTCGACCCGGTACTGCTCCGGCACGGTCCACTCCGCGTCCGCGAGCGTGTCCTCCTCGCCGGGCCCGGCGGCCTCGATGTCGTCGTCGTCCGCGATGGACGAATGATGCTGACTCACCGCCATCTCCCCGGGGACGAGATGCCCACGGCCGGCGTGGCGGAAACGCGACGCGACCCCGGGCTTACATCGCAGCGCGAGTGGGGTATACCGGTGGAGAGAACCGACAGGAGGCGATCACATGGCAACCCGTACGGCCCAGGGCATCCTCTCGTCCGAGCAAGCCGAGAAGCGCGAAGAGCTCATCGAGCTCCTCGCCAAGGCGTACTGGATGGAGATGGAGACCGTCATGAGCTACGTCGCGAACTCGGTGAACCCCGACGGGGTTCGCGCGCAGGAGATCCGCGAGGCGCTCGAGGAGGACATCCAGGAGGAGCTCGGCCACGCGCAGCAGTTCGCGAACCGCATCAAGGAGCTCTACGGCGTCGTCCCCGGCTCGCTCGACTTCCGGGCCGAGCAGTCGTACCTGCAGCCCCCGGAGGAGCAGACCGACGTCGTGCACGTCATCCGCGGCGTGATCGACGCCGAGACCGGCGCGATCGAGCACTACAACCGCATCATCGAGACAGCCGACGGCGTCGACTGGGTGACGCAGGACATGGTCATCGCGATCCTCCACGACGAGGAGGCACACCGCAGGCTCTTCGAGGGGTTCCTGCGCGAGTACGAGGCCGAGGGCCTCGCCTGACCGCGTTCGCGCGACCGGGGTTCGCGTGAGCGGGCTCCGGTC
>Ga0075313_1000055_pt1 | contig 21743 bp, 22 predicted proteins | sample MayberryNE_Catta_3_FD_120051 | JGI IMG/M metagenome (GOLD analysis project Ga0075313, IMG submission 120051) | Natural and restored wetland microbial communities from the San Francisco Bay, California, USA, that impact long-term carbon... | ecosystem: Environmental > Terrestrial > Soil >...
CGAGCCGCGGCGTGTCCAACGTCTTCACGACGGGCACGGCCCGGGTGAGGGTGGCGGAGGGCGTCGTGCTGGCCATCCGTCCCGGCGCTCGGGCGGGCGAGTCCGCTGACGGGCGCGAGGACGTCCACGGAGGTGCCGCCAGGTGACGCTTCGCCACCGTGGCGCGCGGGCGCTCACGCCGATCCGAGTGCTGGCCCTCGTGACGCTGGCCACTCTCGCGCTGGCCACCGCCGGGTGCGGAGGCGACGAGGAGCTGTCCACCGAGGTCGTGCTCGTCACGCACGACTCGTTCGCGGTCTCGGACGACGTGCGGCGGGAGTTCGAGGAGGAGAGCGGCCTCGAGCTCCGCATCCTCCAGTCGGGCGATGCGAGCGAGGTGCTGACGAGGGCTCTGCTCACGGCCGGCGACCCGCTCGGGGACGTGCTCTTCGGCGTGGACAACAACCTGCTCTCGCGGGCGCTCGAAGGCGACCTGTTCGAGGCCTACGAGTCGCCGGGACTCGAGTCGGTCGACCAGCGCTACGTCCTCGACCCCGAGCATCGCGTGACGCCGGTCGACCACGGGGAGGTGTGCCTCAACTACGACAAGGCGTGGTTCGCCGACCGGGGCCTCGAGCCGCCGGGCTCGCTCGACGATCTCGCCCATCCGCGCTACGAGGGCCTCCTCGTCGTCGAGAACCCGGCGACGTCCACCCCGGGGCTGGCGTTCCTCCTCGCCACGGTCGCCCGCTTCGGAGAGGGTGGGTGGCAGGAGTTCTGGCGGAGCCTGCGCGCCAACGACGTCCTCGTCGTGGACGGCTGGGAAGAGGCCTACACTGCCCGCTTCTCCGGAGCCGCGGGCAGCGGCGGGAAGCGGCCGGTCGTCGTCTCGTACGCGTCCAGCCCGCCCGCCGAGGTGATCTTCCGCGACCCGCGGCCCGACGAGGCGCCGACCGCGGTCGTCGAGTCGAGCTGCTTCCGGCAGGTGGAGCTCGCCGGGGTCCTGCGCGGGGCCGCCAACGACGACGGCGCCAGGCAGCTGATCGACTTCATGCTCTCCGAGCGCTTCCAGGAGGACATCCCGCTCTCGATGTTCGTCTTCCCGGTGAACCGCGATGCCGAGCTGCCGTCAGAGTTCGAGCGCTTCGCGGTCGTGCCCGACGCGCCGCTCGACCTGCCGCCGGAGGAGATCGACGCGAACCGCGAGACGTGGATCGACGAGTGGACGCGCATCGTGCTCCGCTGACGAGCCGGGGCTGGCGCGCGCTCGGCTACGGCGTCCCGCTGGCGTTCCTCGCCCTCTTCTTCGCATTCCCGCTCGCCACGATCCTCGAGCGGAGCCTGACCTCCTCCCCGCTCGACGTCCTCTCCGACCCGGTCACCCGCGGCGTCGTCTGGTTCACGGTGTGGCAGGCCGTCGCCTCGACGCTGATCACGCTCGCGGTGGCGATGCCCGCCGCCTACGTGCTCGGGCGGTTCGCGTTTCCCGGGCGAGGGCTCGTGCGCGCGCTCGTCGTCGTCCCCTTCGTGCTCCCGACGATCGTCGTCGCGCTCGCGTTCCTCGCGATCCTCCCGGACGGGATCGAGCGTGGGTGGGCGCCGATCCTCGTCGCGCACGCGTTCTTCAACGTCGCGGTCGTCGTCCGTGTCGTCGGGACGTTCTGGGCCGGGCTCGACCCGCGGGCGTCCGAGGCGGCTGCGACGCTCGGAGCGAGTCCGTGGAGGCGCCTGCGCGAGGTCACCCTGCCGCTGCTCGCCCCCTCGCTCGCTGCTGCCGCCGCGGTGGTGTTCCTCTTCTCGTTCACCTCCTTCGGGATCGTCCTCGTCCTCGGCGGCCCGGGCTACTCGACGATCGAGGCCGAGGTCTACAACCAGGCGGTGCGAGCCTTCGACCTCCAGGCGGCCGCGGTGCTGTCCCTCGTGCAGCTCCTCTGCGTGGGAGCGACGGTCTGGGTGACGCTCCGGCTGGAGGCGCGCCTCGCCGTCTCCGGCTACCTGCGCAGCGAGGAGGACGTGCTCCGCAGGCCGCGTGGCGCACGCGAGTGGGCGGTCGTGGGTGGAAGCCTCGGCGGACTCGGGCTCTTCCTCGGGCTTCCCCTGGCCGTTCTCGTGGAGCGCTCGCTCGCGGTCGGGGACGGGCACGGCTTCGAGGCGTACCGCGCCCTGGCGAGGCCGACCGCCGCCCTGCTCGCGACGCCGTGGGAGGCGATCGCGAACTCCCTGCTCTACGCGGCGGCGGCAGCCGCGATTGCCGTCCTCGTCGGAGGCCTCGCCGCGTTCGCCGTCGCCTCGCCACGCGGATCGCCCGTCCTCGACGTCCTGCTCATGCTTCCCCTCGGGACCTCGGCGGTCATGCTCGGCTTCGGCTTCGTGATCGCCTTCGACGACTGGCCACTCGACTTCCGCTCGGAGCCGTGGATCGTCCCGGTCGCGCAGGCCCTGGTGGCGCTGCCCTTCGTGGTGAGGATCGTCGCGCCGACGTTGCGGGCGATCGACGTGCGCCAGCGCGAGGCGGCGGCGCTGCTCGGCGCCTCTCCGGGGCGCGTATGGCGGGAGGTCGACCTGCCCGTCGCCGGCCGCGCGCTGGCCGTGGGTGCCGGCTTCGCGTTCGCGATCTCGCTCGGCGAATTCGGAGCGACCGTCTTCCTCGCACGCCCGGACAACCCGACGCTCCCGGTTGCGATCTTCCGCTTCCTCGGCCGGCCGGGCGAGCTGAACGCCGGGATGGCCTACGCACTGGCGGTCGTGCTCATGGTCGTGACCGCCGCGTCCGTCTTCCTCGTCGAGCGGATCCACGGCCGCCTGGGCGGCGGCCTCGTCTGATGCTCCGCGTCGAGGGCGTCACCGTTCGCTTCGGGCCGAAGCTCGCGCTGGACGACGTCACGCTCGAGGTCGCGGACGGCGAGGTGGTCACCGTCCTCGGTCCGAGCGGCTCGGGCAAGAGCACGCTCCTCCGGGTGATCTCGGGCCTGCAACCGCCCGACGCCGGGCGGGTCGTCCTCGACGGCCGGGACCTCGCGCGCGTGCCTCCGCACCGGCGCGGCATCGGGCTCGTCTTCCAGGATCACGCGCTCTTCCACCACCGCGACGTGCGGGGGAACGTCGCCTTCGGGCTCCGCATGCGCGGCGACTCGCCCAGGGACATCGCGGGCCGCGTCCACGACGTGCTCGACCTCGTCGGCCTCGCGGGCTACGAGCATCGCTCGATCGCGACGCTCTCCGGCGGCGAGCAGCAGCGCGTCGCCCTCGCCCGCGCGCTGGCGCCCGCGCCGCGGGTCCTCCTGCTCGACGAACCGCTCGGATCGCTCGACCGCCGCCTGCGGGACCGGCTGCTCGAGGAGCTGGACGGGATCTTCGACACGCTGCGCGTCACCGCCCTGTACGTCACGCACGACCGCTCGGAGGCGTTCGCGCTCGGCGACCGGGTCGCGATCGTGCGCGAGGGGCGGGTCGTGCAGGCCGGGACGGCGGACGAGCTGTGGGCGCGGCCCGTGGACGAGGACGTCGCGCGCTTCCTCGGGCTCGCTAACGTCCGGGCCGGCGAGGTGGTGCGGCCCGAGGCCGTCCGGCTGACCGCCCGTGACGACGCCCGCGGCGGTAACGGCGTGGTCGAGTCGGTCGCCAGACAGGGGCCGACCGTTCGCGTCGTCGTGCGGCTCGACGACGGAAGCGAGCTCGAGGCCGCCGTGGCCTCACTCGACCACCCGCGTCCCGGCGAGCGGGTCGAGGTCGAGATCGATCCGGCGGGAGTGAGCGGGTTTGCGGACAATGCGGGGTCGTGAACGAGAGCCCCGCGAGCCTCGCGACCGACCCGGCCCACGCGGCCTGGGTGGAGCTGTCGGAAGGCCGCTGGCAGGCGGCGCGAGAGCTCTTCCGGCAGGCTCTCGCGTCCTCGGAGACGGCGGCCGCCTGGGAAGGCCTGAGCTGGACGGCCTGGTGGCTGGACGACGCCGCCACCGTCTTCGACGCGCGCGAGCGCGCGTTCCGCCTCTACAAGCGCGCAGGAGACGCGCCGAACGCCGCGCGCATGGCCGCGTGGCTCGCCGCCGACGAGCTCGACTTCCACGGAGCGGCGGCCGTGGCGAGCGGCTGGCTGGCCCGCGCGCACAGGCTGGTCGACGACCTCGATCCAGGCCCCGCGCATGGCTGGCTGGCCTTCTTCGAGGGTTACGTCGCGAGCATGCGCGGGGACGCCGAGCTCGCCGGGGAGCTCGGCGCGCGGGCAGCCGAGCTTGGACGGCGACTCGAGGTCCCCGACCTCGCGATGCTCGGCCTCGCGCTCGAGGGGTCTGCGCTCGTCGCCCGCGGCCGGACCGACGAGGGCATGAGCCGCCTGGACGAGGCGACCGCGGCTGCGGTCGAGGGCGAGGCAGCCCTGCCCATCTCCGGGGCCTGGGCCTGCTGCTTCCTCGTCTCGTCGTGCCTCACCGTCCGGGACCTCGAGCGTGCATCCGAGTGGTGCGACCGCATCGCGGCGTTCGCCGAGCGGTACGGGAGCCGGTACCTGCTCGCGTTCTGCCGCTCCGAGTACGGAGCGGTCTACCTGTGGCGAGGAGACTGGGAACGTGCCGGATCGTTCCTCGAGGCGGCGATCGAGGACTACTCCCGGTCACGACCCGCGTTCGTGTCCTCGGCGCTCGTGCAGCTCGCGGAGCTCCAGCGGCGCCGAGGGCTCGTCGCGGAGGCTGCGCGCCTGCTCGACGAGGTGTCCTCGGGCGCCGCCACGCTCGTGCGCGCGCGCCTAGCCCTCGACGCCGGTGACGCGGCCACCGCCTCGGAGCTCGTGGAGCGCCACCTCCGCGGGCAGGACGAGGGCTCGCTCCGGCGGGTGCCGGCCCTCGAGGTCCTGGTGCGGGCGAAGCTGGCGACGGGCGAGCTCGACCAGGCGCACGCCGCCGCTCGCGAGCTCGAGGAGCTCTCGCGCGCGGCCGCCACGGCGCCGATGCAGGCGGCGGCGAAGCTCGCCCAGGGGATGGTCGCAATCGCCCGGGGCGACCCGGAGCTCGCCCGACCCCTTTTCGAGGACACGATCGACACGCTCCTGCAGGTCGGCGCGCCGTTCGAAGCCGCGCAGGCGCGCCTGGAGCTGTCTCGGATGCTGCTCGAGCTCGAGCGGCGAGAGGCCGCGGAGCGGGAGGCGCGGCTGGCCGTCGACGCGCTCGCCGCGATCGGCGCCGCCGGAGAGCTCGGCCGCGCCCGCCGTCAGCTCGAGGCGTGCCTGGCCCCGTCGGCGACCGTGCTTCCCGCCGTGACACCGCGTGAGCGCGACGTGCTGCGACTGCTCGCGGAGGGTCTCACGAACCGTCAGATCGCCGAGCGGCTCGTGATCAGCGAGCACACGGTGCACCGGCACGTGACGAACGTCCTGCGCAAGCTCGATCTCCCCTCCCGCGCGGCCGCAGCCGCGTACGCCGTGCGCGCCGGGTTGGCTGAGAGCGCCGCTCGAAGCGACGACTAGCCCGTTCGGGCGATGCGTGCGTGCGCTCCGGATTGGGCACTCAGGGCGAAGACGCGCTCGCGGGCCGCGCATAGGGTCGGCGTCGTGGAACCTGCACCCGAGCCCCGCACGACGATCGGACGGGCCGCTGCACGAGCCCGTGCCGACGAGATGGCCCTCCGCTCCTTCAAGGACGCGACCCGCACGGCCTGGGCGCTCGGCGACTACCACCGGTTCGCCCGGTCGACCGTGTGGGAGGTGGGACCGGTGCTCGTGGAGGCGGCCGGCGTGACGGCCGGACAGCGGGTGCTCGACGTCGCGGCGGGCACCGGGAACGTCGCCATCAGAGCGGCGGAGCGGGGCGCGTCGGTGGTCGCGTCCGATCTCACCCCCGAGAACTTCGACGCGGGCCGGCGAGAGGCGCAGGCACACGGTGTCGAGCTGGACTGGGTCGAGGCGGACGCCGAGGCGCTGCCGTTCGCCGACTCGGAGTTCGACGTCGTCACGTCGGCCTTCGGCGCGATGTTCGCCCCCGCACACGAGCGAGTCGCGGGCGAGCTTCTCCGCGTGTGCAAGCCCGGGGGCACGATCGCGCTGGCGAGCTTCACCCCGGAGGGGCTCGGAGGCGAGTTCTTCGAGCTCGTCGCTCGGTACGCACCTCCCCTTCCGCGGGACGCCCGGCCGCCGCTCCTCTGGGGGACGGAGGAGCACGTGCGGGAGCTGTTCGGTGATGCTCTCGAGTCGCTCGACCTGACGCGACTCGAATACGTCGAGGCGGCCGAGTCGCCCGCGGCGTACGCCGAGCTGTTCCTGGAGACGTTCGGTCCGATCGTCGCGCTGCGCGGCGGTCTCGGCGAGCAGGCCGCGGAGCTCGATCGCGAGCTGCTCGGCTTCGCGGCGCACGCGAATCGCGCGCAGGACGGCGGGGCCGAGTACCCGTACGAGTACCTCCTGGTGGTCGCCCGGAAGCGCCGGAGGTAGGCGGTTCCGCATGATGTCGCGGCATGGTCAGGCGCCGCGTCGTCGTCCACGGCTTCGTCCAGGGCGTGTTCTTCCGGGACACGCTGCGCCGCCGCGCCGCATCCCTCGGCGTAGCCGGCTGGGCCCGCAACCTGCCGGACGGGACGGTGGAGGCCGTGTTCGAGGGTGCCGCCGAGGCGGTCGAGCGGATGCTCGAGCTCAGCCGCGGCGGACCGCGCGGCGCCCGCGTCGAGCGGATCGAGGTGACGGACGAGGAGCCTGCCGGCCTGACGGGCTTCTCGATCGCCTGAGGCTCACCAGCGCTCCCAGCGGACGACGTCCGCCGGCGGGCGGCGCGGCCGCGTGCGACGGCTCGTGACCGCGCTCCAGCCGGGATCCGGGGCCGCCGCCCCGATCGTGACGAGGGCGACGAGCGTCACGTCCCCGGGGATCCCGAACGCGGCGCGAACCTTCTCGGCCGTGTCGCCGCCCTCGATGCCCGAGACTCCGGCCGCAAGCCCCTCGTCGATCGCCGCGAGCAGGAGCATCATCAGCGCGGCTCCCGCGTCCACGAACCAGAACGGGACGGGCCACTCGATCTCCTCGCCGTCCTCCAGCTTGTCCGGCATGCGGTAGCGGTCGTGGTAGTCGTCCTCGCGCGTGCACACGAGGACGATCACGGGCGCGCTCTCGAGCCACGGCTCGCGGTCTGCGCCCTGCGTCCAGCCGGCCTCGCGCATGATCCGCGCCAGCTCCGCCCGCGGCTCCGGCGCCGTCAGGACGAGCAGCCGCTGGCCCTGGCTGTAGCCGGCGCTCGGCGCCCGCCGGACCGTCGAGACGATCCGCTCGAGGGTCTCCCGTGGCACCGAGGCGGGCACGTAGTGGCGCACCATGCGCCGGCGCGGGAGCAGGTCGCGGAACTCCACTAGCGCCGGAACCTCGCCGTCACCGCCCGCGCGCGGTCGAGCGTCAAGCGGCAGGCGTTCGTGCCCCGGCAGGCGCCGCGCCAACCGACGAACCGCGCACCGGCGGCGGGCACCGCCCTGAGCGCGAGCGGCCGCCCACGCATGAAGCTCGCCGAGCAGCGGCTCCCGCACGAGATCCCGCGCGGGGAGCTGACGACACGCCCGGGCCCGACGACCGACACCGTGAGCTTCGCCCTGCTCGGCCCGAAACCGCGGTCGAGGTACCGGCTGACCGCGAACTCCTGGCAGCCGAGGATGTGGGCGTGGAAGTAGTCGTCGTTCCCGACGTCGAGAACGGAAGGCCGCCAGGGCTCGTCGCCCGCGTACATGAGGTCGCGCGGGCTGTCGGAGACGTGCCCGTCCCGCGTGTGGTTCGGCGCGCACGAGGGGACGAAGCCGATCGCGTGCAGGACCTCGTGCAGCACCGCGAAGTCCAGGATCTGGAGTGCGGAGCGCGAGCGCTCCGGCTCGTAGCAGGTCGCCCCCGGCCCGAAGGTCGCGCGCAGGTAGACCGCCGCGACTGCGCCCGGGACCTTCGGTGGCCAGGCGGAGCCGCCGCAGGCCGCCGCGCTCGAGCCGTCGTAGTACGTCGCGTACACCTTGCCCGGCCGGACGACCCCCTTCGAGCGCAGCTCCTCCTCGAGGGCGTCCCGGAGCGCGAGCCCGCGCGCCCGGAGCTCGGCGTCCGTCCTCGCCAGGCGCACGAAGGTCACGTCGAGCTCGCCGTTCGAGGTATCGAGCCGGAGGCCGTTGTTGAACGTCTGGCCCTGGAGCCAGCGCTGCCAGTTCGCGACCGACGCGGCGATCGTCCCGTTCGTGTCCAGGTTGCGGTCGACACCGTCGGAGGGGAGGACGTAGAGCGCGTGCAGCTGCGGGCCGCGCGCGTCGTCCGGGCGGTCGGCGGTCACCCGCGGAAGCGCCACGGGCGTCGCGCTCGACGCGGAGGCGGAGACGAGCGCCGCGAGGACTGCGGCGCCCGCGAGCCCGCGCAGGGGCGCCCTCACTCCCACTCGATCGTGGCGGGCGGCTTCGACGAGACGTCGTAGACGATGCGGTTCACGCCGGGGATCTCGTTGATGATCCTGTTCGAGACGGCCTCGAGCACCTCGTACGGCAGGCGTGCCCAGTCCGCGGTCATCGCGTCCTCGGAGGTCACCGCGCGGATCGCGATGGGGTACGCGTACGTCCGCTCGTCCCCCTGCACGCCGACGGAGCGGATCGCGGGGAGCACGGCGAAGCTCTGCCAGAGAGTGCGGTAGAGGTCGGCGCGGCGGATCTCCTCGAGCAGGATCGCGTCCGCCCGGCGCAGGATGGCGAGCCGTTCCTCGGTCACCTCGCCGACGATCCGGATGGCGAGCCCGGGGCCCGGGAAGGGCTGCCGCCAAACCAGGCGCTCGGGCAGCCCGAGCTCCTCGCCGACGCGCCGCACCTCGTCCTTGAAGAGCAGCCGCAGGGGCTCCACCAGCTCCATCCGCATGTCCGCGGGGAGCCCACCGACGTTGTGGTGGGACTTGATCTTCGCGGCCACGCCGTCCTCCGAGCCGCCCGACTCGATGACGTCCGAATAGAGCGTCCCCTGGACGAGGAAGCGGACGTCCCCCAGCTTCCTCGCCTCCTCCTCGAACACGCGGATGAACTCCTCGCCGACGATCTTCCGCTTCTCCTCCGGGTCGGAGACGCCCGCGAGCCGGGTCAGGAACCGGTCCTGGGCCTGCACGTGCACGAGCGGGACGCGGAAGTGCCCGGAGAAGGTCTCCACGACCTGCTCGGCCTCGTTCTCGCGCAGGAGGCCGTGGTCGACGAAGACGCACGTGAGCTGGTCGCCGACCGCCTTGTGCACGAGCAGCGCGGCCACCGCCGAGTCGACGCCGCCGGAGAGCGCGCAGAGCACGCGCTCGGCGCCGACCGCGGCCCGGATCCGCTCGACCTGCTCCTCGATGACGGCCGCGGGCGTCCACGTGGGCGGGGCGCCGGCGACCTCGTACAGGAAGTTCTTGAGGATGTCCTGGCCGTGCGGCGTGTGCACGACCTCGGGATGGAACTGCACGCCGTAGATCTGCCTTGCGGCGTCCTCGAAGGCCGCGATCGGTGTGGTCGGCGATGAGGCGGTCACCCGCGAGCCCTCGGGCGCGGCCGTCACCGAGTCCCGGTGACTCATCCAGACCGTCTGCTCGCGCGGGAGGTCGTGGAAGAGCGCCGAGTCGGAGGCCTCGAGCTCGGCCTTGCCGAACTCCGAGGCCTCGGTGCGCTCGACGGCGCCGCCGAGGTCGCGGGCCATGAGTTGCATGCCGTAGCAGATGCCGAGCGTCGGGACACCGAGCTCGAACAGGCCCCTGTCGACCTCGGGGGCGCCCTCTGCGTACACGGAGGCGGGCCCGCCGGAGAGGATGAGCGCGGCCGGGTTGCGCGCGGCGAGCTGGCGCGCGGACATGCGGTGGCCGACGAGCTCGGAGTACACGCGCGCCTCTCGCACGCGCCGCGCGATCAGCTGGCTGTACTGCCCTCCGAGGTCGACGACGAGGACCGGCCGCTCCTCGCTCTGCGCAAGACCGGAGTCCGCGAGCGCGGATTCCGATCGCGCCTCGATACCTGCAGGCGGCCGTTCCGCGGCCGCTGTGCCCGCGTCCACCAGAGCCTCGCGTACGTCGGCCATCAACCCCGACGGTAGTTGGGCGCTTCCTTCGTGATGGTGACCCCGTGCGGGTGGCTCTCCTGCAGGCCCGCCGGCGTGATGCGCGTGAAGCGCGTCCTCGACTGCATCTCCTCGACGGTCGGCGCGCCGCAGTAGCCCATGGACTGCCGGAGGCCGCCGACGAGCTGGTGGACGATCGGGGCGAGCGGGCCCTTGTAGGGAACGCGACCCTCGATGCCCTCCGGCACGAGCTTGTCCACGTCCTCGACGTCGCCCTGGAAGTAGCGGTCCTTCGAGAACGAGCGGGCCTTCATCGCTCCCAGCGAGCCCATCCCGCGGTACTCCTTGAAGCGTTCACCCTGCGCGACGATGACCTCGCCCGGGGCCTCGTCCGTGCCGGCGAGCATGGAGCCGAGCATGACCGTGTCCGCGCCCGCGGCGATCGCCTTCGCGAGGTCGCCGGAGTTGCGCATCCCACCGTCCGCGATCACCGGCACGTCGTGGTCGGCGAGCGCCTGCGCGACGTCGTAGACAGCCGTGACCTGCGGGACGCCGACGCCTGCGACGACGCGGGTCGTGCAGATCGACCCGGGGCCCTGCCCGACCTTCACCGCGTCCGCTCCCGCGTCCACGAGCGCGAGTGCGCCCTCCCCGGTCGAGATGTTGCCGGCGACGAGCTGCACGTCGTGCACGCCGCGGATCCGGCGGACGACGTCGAGGACGCCGTGCGAGTGCCCGTGCGCCGTGTCGACGACGAGGACGTCCACCTCCGCCTCGACGAGCGCCGCGGCGCGCTCGAGGGCGTCCGGCCCCACGCCGACCGCTGCGCCGACGCGCAGCCGGCCCTGGCCGTCCTTCGTCGAGTCGGGGTACTTGATCCGCTTCGAGATGTCCTTGACGGTGATGAGTCCCTTCAGCCGCCCGTCCGCGTCGACGACGGGGAGCTTCTCCACCTTGTTGCGGTGGAGGATGGCCTCCGCCTCGGCAAGGGTCGTGCCGACCGGCGCGGTGACGAGGTCGCGGCTCGTCATCAGCGCCGAGACGGGCTGCGACGTGTCCGTCTCGAAGCGGAGATCGCGGTTCGTGAGGATCCCGACCAGGATCCCCTCGTCGTCGGTGATGGGGACGCCGGAGATCTTGTAGCGGGCCATCAGCTCGAGCGCGTCCGCGACGAGGTCGCCCGCCCGCAGCGTCACGGGCTCCACGATCATCCCCGACTCGGAGCGCTTCACCTTGTCCACCTCGGACGCCTGCTCCTCGATCGAGAGGTTCCGGTGCACGATCCCGATCCCGCCCGCCCGGGCGAGCGCGATGGCGAGCGCGGCCTCCGTGACCGTGTCCATCGCGGCCGAGACGATCGGGATCTCGAGCGTGATGCCGGGAGTCAGCCGCGTGACCGTGGAGACGTCGTTCGGGAGGACGTGCGACTCCGCCGGGAGCAGGAGGACGTCGTCGAACGTGAGCCCCTCCTTGCCGAACTTGCGCTCGAACGCGACGAGCCGCTCGATCTCGTCACGGCGGAGCTCGGTCTCCATGGGAGGACGTTACCAGGGCCTCTCGACGCCCACGACGCCCGTCCGGCGTCCTCTACGAGCGAACCGGGTGCAGGTCCGCGAGCTCCACGCCGGAGGCGAACGCGGACGCCGTCTGCGGGTCGAAGCGGCCCGCGCCGACCTCGCGTACGGAGGCGGCGCCCGCGGCGACGGCCAGCCGGAGCGCGTCGTCCGGCGGCAGCTCGTCGACGACCGCGGCGAGGAAGCGCGCGAGCAGCACGTCGCCGGACCCGACGCCGGAGACCGGCTCCACGTGCGGGGCGAGCGCGCGGACACGGCGCGTCTTCCGGCCGAAGCGAAGCAGCGCGAAGCAGCCGTGGTCGAGCGTGATCAGCACGTTGCGGGCGCCCATCTCGGCGATCGCGTGCAGCGCCATGAGGAAGTCGTCGTCGTCCTCGAGCTCCTGCCCGACGAGCTGCTCGGCCTCCCGTTGGTTCGGCGAGACGAGGAACGGGCCGGCGTCGACGCCGAGCTCGAGAGGCTCGCCCTCGGTGTCGAGCACGACGCGCACGTCGCGCCGCGTCAGCTCGCGGATCGTGTCCGCGTAGAAGGTCGTCGGCACCTTGCGCGGGAGCGACCCCGCGAGGACGACGAAGTCGGCGCCCCGGGCGAGGTAGTGCAGCTTCTCGACGAGCGTCTCGAGCTCCGCGCTCGTCACCTCCGGCCCCCACTCGTTGATCTCCGTGTAGGTCCCCGAGGTGGGGTCGACGACCGCGGTCGACGTGCGGGACTCGTGCGTGATGCGCACGAAGTCGTTGAGGATCGCCTCCGCGGTGAGCTCCTCCACGATCCTCGTCCCGGTGCGCCCGCCCGCGAGGCCGGTGGCGACGACGGGGACGTCGAGCCGCTTCAGCGCCCGCGCGACGTTGATCCCCTTGCCGCCGGCGAGTGTCAGCACCTCGCTCGAGCGGTGGCGGAAGCCGATCTGGAAGACCGGGACCGTGAGCGAGCGGTCGAGCGCCGCGTTGACGGTGACGGTGACGATCACGCGACGATCCCCCACAGGTTGCCCGCGGTGGTCTCCGCGTACCACAGCGCCTTCCCGAGCAGCCCCGGCTCCGAGACGGAGCTCGCGGCCACGAGGTCGGACGACGCGACGAGGCGACCTGCGTCGTAGACGTCGACGCGACCGAGGACGACGCCCTCGCGGACCGGCAGGCCGACGGACTCGGGCACGACGACCCGCTCGAGGAGGGAGGCATCGTCGCGCACGGTCCGGACGAGCGAGCGGCGGGCGACGATCTCGACGTCGGCGCGCCCGTAGCCCGTCTCGGCCTCCGCGTACACCCGATCCCGGTCCACGGCCAGCACGCGGTGGTAGCGGTCGAGACCGTGCCGGAGCAGCGAGCGGAGCTCGGCGTTCCGCTCCTCCCGCGAGCCGGTGCCGAGCACCGCCCCGTACACGGTCACACCCTTCCCCCGCGCGGCCGCGACCTCGGACCAGCCCGCGTCGTCCGTGTGGCCGGTCTTCGCACCGACGAGCGGGGGCCAGCTTGCGAGCAGGTCGTCCTGCGCGGGAAACGTGCGCCCGCCGGGCAGCGTCACCGACGTGCGGCCGAGCGCGTCCCGGAGGAAGGGCACTCCGAGCGCGTGCCGCAGGAGCACGGTCGTGTCCCGGGCGCTCGAGTGGTGCCCTGGGGCGTCGAGCCCGTGCGGGTTCGCGAAGCGAGTGTCGGCGAGACCGAGCTCCTCCGCCTTCGCATTCATGGCGGCGACGAACCGCGCGGTCGAGCCGCCCCCGACGTGGAGCGCGAGCGTCTCGGCCGCGTCGTTCGCGCTCTGTACGAGGAGCGCGCGCAAGAGCTCGGCCACGGTCAGCTGCTCCCCCGCACGCAGGAGGGCGGTGGAGCCGCCCACGGAGGCGGCGCCCTGCGAGACGGTGACGACGTCCGCGAGCGGGGCCCGCTCGACCGTCACGAGGGCGGTCATCAGCTTCGTGATGCTCGCCATCGCAAGCCGCTCACGGCTGCGGTGTCCGGCGAGGACGGCCCCGTCCTCGCCGACCAGGTACCAGGCCGCCGCGTCCAGGCGCACGGACTCGGCGGCCACGGAGGCCGCGCTCCCACCCGATGCGGGGACGGCCACCCCCAGCGCGGCGAGGAGGGCGGCGACGGCGAGCAGTGCCCTGCGCATCACCGTCCGGCACTCTACTCCGCGCGCTCGCGCGCGCGGTGCCCCGTGCGCTCCCGGCGCGGCCCCTACCAGCCCGAGACCGCCCACACCTGGACGGCGAGGCGCTCCGCCTCCGCCGCCGCGGCCGCGCGCCAGTCCTGCTCCGTGTCGCGGAACGCGTAGATCACCGAGCGCGAGGCGGTCACGAGCGCGCTCGCCGGGCCGCTCGTGAACGCGCGCGCGACGTCGGCGGGGGTTGCTCCCTGCGCGCCGACGCCGGGAAGCAGGATCGGCGCCTGCGGCATGAGCCGCCTCGCCTCGGAGACGCCCCGCGGATACGTCGCGCCCACGACCGCGCCGACGCTCGACAGCCCGTGCTCGCCGACGAGCGGCTCGCCCCAGGCGTGCACGAGGGCGGCGAGGTACTGCCACAGGGGGCGCCCGTCGGACAGGGTGAGGTCCTGGACGTCCGCAGCGCCCGCGTTCGACGTGCGGACGAGGAAGAACACGCCGCTGCCGTGACGCCGGCAGGCGGCGAGGAGCGGCTCCACCGAGTCCTCCCCGAGGTACGGCGAGGCGGTCATCGCGTCCGCGAGCGGTTCGCCGCCGTCGCGGGGCTCGAGGTAGGCGGTCGCGTACGCCCGCGCGGTGGAGCCGATGTCGCCACGCTTCGCGTCCAGGAGCACGAGGAGACCCGTCGAGCGCGCGTAGTCGCAGACCTCTTCCAGGGCGCGGGCCCCGTCGGGCCCGAGCGCCTCGAAGAAGGCGGCCTGTGGCTTCACGGCCACCACGTACGGCCCCACGGCGTCGACGATCCCCTTGCAGAAGCGTGCGACCGCGGACGCGGCTGCCGCGCGGCCGAGGACAGCCTCCCCGCGCAGCTCCACGGGCAACACGTCGAGCCTGGGGTCAAGCCCGACGACGAGCTGGCTGCGCTTGCGCCCGACGGCCTCGACGAGCCGGTCGGCGAAGTTCGTCGCCGCCTCCACGCCCACAAGCGTAGGCGTCCCGAGCCCCGAGCCCGGCGGGAGGCGTCGAGAGGGTCACGCAGCGAGGATGTCGGCCGCGTCGAGCGCGGCGACGCGGATCTCCGGGGGAGGCCGGCGGAGGAAGCCGGAGAGGACGAGGAGGTCGTGCGCGTCCTCGGGCGCGTAGGAGACCTCCGCCCGCGAGGCGAGCGCCAGACCCGCCTCCACCTCGAGCCGGCCGGCATAGCCGGTCGGGAGCGTGCGCACCGCGGCGATGCGGCCGCCGCCCACGAAGAACGCACGCCTGAAGGCCGGCTCGCGGGCGGGCGCGAGGAGGCACAGCCTCGACCTGCGCAGCCGCTCCAGCTGCTCGATCCGCTCGACCGCCTCCTCGAGCGCAGCCAGGCGGTCGCGCGCCCGCGCCGCGTCCTCGAAGCGGAGGTCGCCCGCAAGCCGGCGCAGGCGCGCCCGGAGGGGAGGCACCGCCTGGCGGAGATCGTCGCCGTCGAACGCGTCGAGGGCGCGGGCCGCGAGCCGGGCGCGAGCCTTGCTCCCGAGCGGGCCGTGGCGTCCCGCCTGCGCCGCGACGCACCAACGTTCTCCCCGGCGCACGAGGTAGACGGAGCGGTCGACCCGCCCGCGCGCGTTCGCCGGCGGACGGAGCTCCCGGATGAGCCGCAGCTCCTCGAGCGCGGCCTCGAGCTCCGAGCCGAGCGGGCGCCACTCGACCTCCTCGAGCGCGCCGAGGGCGGCCTCCACGACCGGACGCTGGCGGTTGCCCGAGAAGTACGAGCGCAGCCGTACCCGCAGGTCGCGTGCCTTCCCCACGTAGAGGACGGTCCCGTTGCGGTCGCGGAAGAGGTAGACCCCGGGCGCGGTCGGCGCCCCGGCGACGAGCGAGCGCTTGGAGTGGAGGCGGCGTGCGCGCGGTGCTGCGAGCTCGACGACGTCCGCGACCGTGCGCGCGCCACGCTCCTGCGCGAGCCCGAGCAGCCGGACGAGGATCTCCGCGGTCGCGAGCGCGTCGGGGAGCGCGCGGTGACACGGCACGGTCGCGGTCCCGAAGAAGTGCGCGAGCCAGGCGAGCGAGAAGCGCTCGCTCCGGCACTGCAGGAGCCGCCGCGCGAGCCAGACGGTGTCGAGCACCGGGCTCGCGACCCGCCTGCCGGTCAGGCGCTGCACCTCCCGGTCGAGGAAGCCGAGGTCGAAGCGGGCGTTGTGCGCGACGAGCGGCGCGTCGCCCGCGAACGCGAGGAACCGGCGGTGCGCGAGCTCCGGTCGCGGCGCGCCGCGCAGGTCCGCCTGCCGGATGCCCGTGAGCGCCGCGATGTTCCGCGGCAGCGTCGTCCCGGTGTCGACGAGGGTCTCGAAGGTGTCGACGAGCTCGAGCGCGCGGATCCGGACGGCGCCGATCTCGCATACCCGGTCCCGGCCCGTCGAGAGGCCGGTCGTCTCGAGGTCGAAGACGACGAGCTCGGCCTCCTCGAGCAGGACCTCCCGGTGCGCATCGCCTGCCAGGCCCACACGCGGCCCGAGCCAAACGAGGCGCGCGTCGCCCTCCACGACGTCCTCGAGCAGCGACCGGGCGAGCGCTGTGGGCGCGCTCGGGAGGGCGAAGAGCACCCGTGCGGCCTCGTCCGCGCCGACCGCTCCACGCCGCGCCTGCACGAGCTCGACGAGCCGGTCGGCAGCATCGAAGGAGAGCTGCATCGCCCGAGCGTATCGAACGTATGTTCGTAGCTCAAGGGCCCGCTTCCAGGTGACGCTCGGCTGCGGTGACGTCACCGACGACGAGGGGCCGCACGTGGCGGCCCCTCGAAAACCCCGGGGCGAACGCCCCTCCGTCGGCGCGCTAGCCCTTGACGGCCGCCTTGAGCGCGCTCCCCGCCGAGAACTTCGGCACGGTCGTGGCCGCGATCTGCACCCGCTCCCCCGTGCGCGGGTTCACGCCCTGGCGGGCGGCGCGGGCCGAGGTCGAGAACTTGCCGAAGCCGGTGAACGAGACCGAGTCGCCGTTCCTCAGTGCCGAGGTGATGGTGTCGAGCATCGCATCGACCGCTGTCGCGGCGTCCCTCTTGGACAGTCCGGCCCTGTCGGCGACCGCGTCCACGAAATCCTGCTTGGTCACTGTGCCTCCTCCTGACGTCGGATTCGCGTGTCGGACAAGCCGGGTGAGCCTAACAGCCCCCCGGTATTTGGCTCAACCATGCTGTTTTCCTGCGGTTTTTCGCACGTCCACGAGGTCTCGCGCTCGGTACAGCGCCCGCAGACGGACGCCGAGCCGGGCGAGAGCGTCGGACCCGCCCTCCTCGCGATCGACGACGCAGACCGCGTTGCGAACGAGCAGACCCTCGGCCCGGAGCGCCGAGACGGCCTCCCCGAGGGCGCCGCCCGACGTGACGACGTCCTCCAGAAGACACACGAGCTCCCCCGGCTGGAACGGGCCCTCGATGCGGTTCGCGGTGCCGTATTCCTTGGTCTCACCGCGGACGATGATGAAGGGCAGATCGGACGCCAGCGCTGCCGAGGCGGCCAACGCGACGCCCCCGAGGGCCGGACCTGCGAGTCGCACCGTCCCCGGCTCGAACTCCCGCACCGCCTCCGCGAGACGCTCGCCGAGCGCCCGCAGGAGCGTCGGGTCGGTCTCGAAGCGGTACTTGTCGAGGTACCAGGACGACCGCTTCCCCGAGCGGAGCACGAAGTCGCCCTCGAGCAGCGCTCTCTCGACGAGGAGGCTTCCGAGCGTCTCGTGGGTCATCCCGCGAGGGCCGTACGGGCGATCGCCCCGAGCCGCTCGAAGCCGTCCGAGCCGGGCTCGAGCACGACGGACGACCCGTCCGCGTACGCGGCGATCGCGCGCTCGGTGGCCTCGCGGCCGCCGACGAACCTGCGCCAGGCCCAGACCGCGAGCCCGACGAGAATGGCGAGCCGGACGAGCCGCCTCACGTCCCGCCCTCCTCCGCCGCCGGCTTCGGCGCGCGGCGGCGCCTCGGCTTCGAGGGCTCCTCGATGCGGTCGAGGCACGTCCGGAGGTCGTACACGACGAGCCCCGAGGTCGGCTCGGGCCCCGTGACCGCGGCGATCGTCCGCCCTCTCTCGGCGAGCACGAAGAGCGCGCCCTCGGCGAGCTCCACCTCCACCCGCGTCACGTCGCTCGACGCCGCCCTCAGACCGGACGCGGCGGCGAGGGCCTCGCTCGCGGCGGCGGCGAGGCGAGCCCCGGAGTCGGTGTCCGCGGGCGTGCAGGCGAGGACCGAGCCGTCACCGCCCACGACGACGGCGCGCCGCACCTGTGAGGAGAGCTCTACGAGCTCGGCGAGAGCCTGGGCCGCGTCCATCGCGGCCCGACGCTAGCAGGCTCGCGGCAGGCGCAGCACCGGACCCCCGGCGCCCGCGCCGCTCATCCGCCGCCGAGGGCGGACGCCAGCGCCCGCGCGGCCCGTGCACGGTGCGAGTGCTCGGCCTTCCACGCGTTCCCGAGCTCCGCCACGGTGCGGGTCTCTCCGAGCGGCACGAAGATCGGGTCGTAGCCGAAGCCCTCGCGGCCCCGAGGGCTCCCGGCGACCGTCCCCTCGAGCGTACCCGCGGCTTCGAGCTCCGAGCCGTCGGGCGCCGACACGACCAGGCGGCACACGTACCGCGCCCCGCGGTCGGCGACGCCCTCGAGCTCGTCGAGCAGCCGGCGCACCCCGTCTTCCGCCCAACGCGCCGACTCGACGCCGGGACGCCCCCCGAGCGCGTCCACCTCGATCCCGGAGTCCTCGCCGACGACCCACCCCTCCGGGGCGGCGTACATGCGCGCATGGCGGGCCTTGATCCGCGCGTTGTCGAGAAACGTCTCCCCGTCCTCGGCCGGCTCCTCCGGAGTGCCCAGGAGCTCGATCTCCCAGCCGGGGAGCGCCTGACGCAGCTCGCGCAGCTTGTTCGCGTTGCGTGAGGCGAGGAGGATCCTCACGCCGCCCGCGCGGTGGCGGCGGCGTCCCGCTGCGCGGCGGTCAGGGCCTCGACTCCGCCCGCCGCGAGGTCGAGCAGGCGATCGAGCAGCTCCCGCGAGAACGGGTCGCGCTCGGCCGTCGCCTGCACCTCGACGAGGAGGCCGTCCCCGGTCATGACGACGTTCATGTCCGTCTCCGCCGACGAGTCGTCCTCGTAGTCGAGATCGAGCAGCGCCTCGCCCTCCACGATGCCGACCGAGACCGCCGCGACGGAACGCGGAAGCGCCTTCGAGAGGCCGAAGCGGTCGAGGGCGCGGCTCGCCGCGATCCACGCGCCCGTGATCGCGGCGCACCGCGTGCCGCCGTCGGCCTGCAGGACGTCGCAGTCGAGCCAGAGCGTCCGCTCGCCGAGCGCCTCGAAGTCGCACACCGACCGCAGCGCCCGGCCGATCAGCCGTTGGATCTCGACCGTGCGACCGTCGGGGCGCCCGCGCGAGACCGCACGCGGCGTCCGCTCGCCGGTGGAGGCCGGGAGCATGGAGTACTCCGCGGTCATCCACCCGCGGCCCTTGCCGTACAGCCAGCGCGGCACGCCCTCCTCCACCGTCGCCGTGCACAGGACGAGCGTCCGCCCCTGCCCGTACAGCACCGACCCGTGCGGCTGCTCGAGGAAGTCGACCTTCACCTCGAGCGGGCGCAGCTCGTCGGGCCTCCGCCCGTCGGCTCTCACGCCGCCGCCTCCAGGGCGGCGACCTCGACGTGCTCCGCCGCCTCGATCGGGAGCTGGAGGAACCTGCGGCCCATCTCCCGGAAGAGCTCGGGGTCGCCGGTCGTGAGGAAGCGATACCGCCCCTCGCGGCCACCGTCGTTCTCGATCCCCTTCCGGACGAGCGTCTCGGCCACCTCGCGGGCGGTCTCCTCCGCGGAGAAGACGAGCGTGACGCCCCGCCCGAAGACGCGTTGGAAGATCGGCCGCACGAGCGGGTAGTGCGTGCAGCCGAGGATCACCGTGTCCACGCCCACCTCCTTCAGCGGAGCGGCGTACTCGCGGACGGCGGCGGTCGTCTCCTCGCCGAAGGGGTCGTCCCCTTCGATCAGCGGGACGAGGAGCGGGCAGGCCACGGAGGTGACCTCGACGCCGGCGTCGAGCGTGCCCACGAGGTCCGCGTAGCGGCCGCTCGCGACGGTGGCCTCGGTGGCGAGGAGCCCGACGCGCCGGTTCCGCGTGGCGAGCACGGCCGCGTGCGCCTCGGGCGCGAGCACGCCGACGACCGGGACGGACAGCTCCCGCTGGAGGTCGGGGAGCGCGGCCGCGGTGGCCGTGTTGCACGCGGCCACGACGAGCTTCACGCCTGCCCGCTCGAGGAAGCCTGCGATCTCGCGCGCAAAGCGGCGGACCTCGTCGAGCGGCCGCGGCCCGTAGGGCAGCCGCGCGCCGTCACCCAGGTAGACGAAGTCCTCGTGCGGGAGGGTGACGAGGCACTCGTGCAGGACGGTGAGGCCGCCCATGCCCGAGTCGAAGACGCCGATCGCGCGCCGGTCCATCCGCGGGATTGTAGGAACGGGGGGCAGACCCCACGCAGGGACGGGCACGGTCTACCCTTGGCGGCGTGCCGAAGGCCTGGCTCGTCGCGCTCGCGGCCGTGCTCGCTCTCCTCGCGGGCGAGGCGCCCGCGTCGACGTTCGCGAAGCAGGACCTCGCGATCCCGATGGACGACGGCGTCTCGATCGCTGCCACCCTGTACGTGCCGGAGGGCGCGCCCCCCTCCGGCGGCTGGCCGGCGCTCGTCTTCCTGCACGGACTCTCCGGCAGCCGCCAGCAGATGAACCTGCTCGTGGAGTCCGCAGGCTTCGTGGGACCGGACTACGTCGTCCTCACCTTCGATGCGCGCGGGCACGGCGAGTCGGGCGGCCTCGTCGGCATCGACGGCCCGCGCGAGGTCGCGGACACGACCGCGATCCATGCCTGGCTCGCGGCCCGGCCGGACGTGGCCGACTCGCGCATCGGCGCGTGGGGGATCTCGTACGGAGGCGGCGCCGTCCTCAACTCCCTCGTCGCGGGCGTGCCCTGGGGTGCGGTCGTCACGGCCGAGACCTGGACCGACCTGGGCGAGGCACTCATGCCACAGGGCCTAGTAAAGTCCGGCCTCGTCGCCGGCCTCACCGGGTCGACCCCGGAGTCGCGGCGCGACCCGTCGCTCGCCGCGGTGCAGGCAGCGGCCCTCGCCGGAGACGTCGCCTCGGTGCGCCCGTGGGCGCTCGAGCGGTCGAGCCTGTCCAGGCTGGGATCGATCTCGACGCCTGTCTTCCTGGCACAGGGCAGGCGCGACTTCCTCTTCGGGATCGAGCAGGGGTCGCGCGCCTTCCAGCGACTGCGAGGCCCGAGAGCGCTGTACGTCGGGCTGCACGGACACACGCCCTCGACCTTCCCGGCGGCAGACACGGCGTACCTCATGGGCGAGATGCGCGCGTGGTTCGACACCTTCCTGCGGGGCGCTCCCCGGACCCGTCCGAACGCGGCGGTCGCGGTGGCGGCGGAGACGTTCGGCGGGCAGGTGCGGTGGAGGACCTCGCTGCCGAGGACGACGCCGACGACGGTCGCCTTCCCCGGAGTGTCCACCTTCGCCCAGCGCGGCAGGGCCGTGCGCCGAAGCCAACGGCTGCGGCAAGCGCTCGAGATCTTCGGCTCGCCCACGGTGCGGGTCCCGGTCGCGGCGAGCGGCGGCTGGTCGCGGCTCGTCGCCGTCCTCACCGCGCGCACGCGCCGCGGGGAGGAGATCCTCGTCAGCGCGGGCGGTGTCCCGATCCGGAACGGCTCGCGGAGCGTCACGATCCGTCTCCTGAACCAGGCGACCTTCGTCCCCGCCGGCTCGCGGTTGACGCTGACGCTCGGGTCGTCCTCGACCGCGCAGTCGAGCTCGAATCTCCTCTACCTCGACCTGCCCATGCCGGCGCGCGCGCGCGTCCGCGTGGGCACCGCCGTGCTCTCGCTGCCGGGCCTGCGCATGCCCGTCACCAGGCCGTCGGGCACCAGGTGACCCGCGCAGGCACCGCCCGAGGCGCGGCCGGGAGGCAACGTGCAACGCGCCGCGGCGCACTCCGCGGCCTCGCGCTCCTCGCGGTCGCGGCCGCGCTCGTCGTCGGCGCGGGGGCGGGCGCGCGCCCGACGGCGGATCCGGGTGTCACGTCGACGAGCGTCCTC
>Ga0075313_1000056_pt1 | contig 21355 bp, 24 predicted proteins | sample MayberryNE_Catta_3_FD_120051 | JGI IMG/M metagenome (GOLD analysis project Ga0075313, IMG submission 120051) | Natural and restored wetland microbial communities from the San Francisco Bay, California, USA, that impact long-term carbon... | ecosystem: Environmental > Terrestrial > Soil >...
CACGTTCATCCAGCCCGAGCAGGGCATGCGCGAGCAGGGCATCCGCATGAAGTTCAACCCGCTCTCCGAGGTCGAGGGCCGGCGGATCGTGGTCGTGGACGACTCGATCGTCCGCGGGAACACGACGCGCCAACTCGTCCAGATGCTCTTCGACGCGGGTGCGGCGGAGGTGCACGTCCGCGTGTCCTCGCCGCCCGTCGTCTCGCCCTGCTTCTACGGGATCGACATGGCCGACGAGGACCAGCTGGCTGCCGCCCACCGCTCGGTCGAGGAGATGCGCGAGCACATCGGCGCCACCTCGCTCCACTACCTCTCGGTGGAAGGCATGCAGGCCGCGACGGAGCTCCCCGAGGACTCGGTCTGCCGCGCCTGCTTCACGCGCGAGTACCCGACCCGCGTCCCGGGGCGCACCGAGAAGCTCCGCTTCGAGGTCGCTCCGGCCTGAGGCGTTGAGCCGCGGTCGCGGGCGGGTTCGAGGCGACGCGCGAGAGAGTGCCCAAGCACGCCGGCGGCGGCGGCTCCCTCGGAGGGCGGCTTTAGCGCGCCGCGCCGGCTGCCGATGGACAAGCCGTGGCCGGGGGACCGACCATCGCGCACATCCTCCTCGACAGCCTTCGCGAGCGGCTGCGGCCGGAGAGCGGCTGCACGGCGATCGAGCTCGCGATCCGCGCCGCCGTCGAGCCCGGCCGCGAGGCGCGCGCGTGGGCGCTCGTCGCCCTGGCGGCGCGCCTCCGCGCCGACGGCAGCCGGGAGCTCTCGCGCCTGGCCATCGACGCCGCGGTCGCGCTCGACGCGGGGCCCGGGCCGACGCGCGCCGCGTACATCTGCGCGGTGGCGCTCCACGCGGACGAGGGCGACCTGAGGACGGCGGTCAAGCTCGGTGAGGAGCTGCTCCAGGAAGGGCACAACCCCGACCTGCTCCAAGGTATGTCCCGCGTCTACTGGGCGCTCTGGAAGGAGAGCGAGGACGCGACGTGGCTCCACGGCTGGCGGCGCGTGAACGCGCTCCTCGACGCGCCGGACACCCAGGCCGCGTAAGCCTCTACGGCGCGAGCTCCTGCCAGCGGCGGTAGCGCACTGCCCGCCTGACCGTACGCGCGTCGTGCCCGCTCTCGAGCAGGCGCTGGCGGATCTCTCCCTCCTGCGCCATGCGCAGGAAGAGCCACGCGATGGCGACGACCGTGACGAGCGAGCCCTCGAGCATCATCAGCGACCCGGCGAGGCTCTGGTCGGCGTCGGGCGAGAGGCCGAGGTACTCGCCGCCGGCGTCGTACACGTCGTAGAACGGCTCGCCCGCCCAGACGAACACGTTCGCGAGGACCGTCCCGACGAGCCGCACGCCGACGATGTAGGCGAGCTTCGCGCCCGTCCCGAACCACTCGGGTGCCGGCAGCGTCTCGAGCACGGGAAGCCACAGGACGATGCCGGCGGTGAAGAAGGCGACGTGCTGGAGCGCGTGCACGGCGTCGTTCCGGACCGACGCCTCGTACAGCGCCGGCAGGTGCCAGAGCGCCAGGTTCGCCGCCCAGATCGGCAGCGCCACGAACGGGTTCGCGAGGACGCGCAGGCGCATGACGCCGGGAAGCGCGAGGAGCGGCCGGAGGAGCGGCCCGGTCAGCCCGGCGAGCAGGCAGAGCGGGGCGAGGTCGCCGAGCAGGAGGTGCTGGACCATGTGGAAGGAGAAGAGCTCCTCCTCCGCCACCGCCGCGACCGGGGAGGCGACGGCGACCAGGAGCAGCACGACGCCGAGCGCGAAGAGCGCGATGCGCCAGCTTGGGACGGGCTGTCCGCGGCGCGCGAGGGTGCGGGCGCGGACCGCGTAGGCGACGGCGACGAGCACGATCGGGGCGAGCTGCAGCGGCTCGAGCGTCCAGCTCGTGAGGAGCGACGGCTGCTGCACGATCGGTCACCGTACCTCCGTAGACTCGAGGCGTGGCGCAGGGCAAGCGGACGTACGCGGCCGCCGGGGTCTCGATCGAGAAGGGCGAAGCGGTGGTGGAGCGTCTGCGCGCCGCGGTCGAGTCCACGGGCGCGACCGGCTTCGGCGCGTTCGCCGGCCTCCACCCGCTCGGAGACGGGAGGCTCCTCGCGGCCACGACCGACTCGGTCGGGACGAAGCTGATCCTCGCGCGGGAGCGAGGCCGCCTGCGCGCGTGCGGCGCCGACCTCGCGGCCCACTGCATCAACGACGTCGTGACCACGGGCGCCGACCCGTTGATCCTGCTCGACTACGTTGCGGCGAGTCGCATCGAGCTCGAGGAGGTGGCGGAGCTCGTGGAGGGGGCTGCAGAGGTCTGTCGGCAAGCAGGCGTCGCGCTAGTCGGAGGCGAGACCGCGGAGCTGCCCGGGATCTACCGCGAGGGGGAGCTCGACTTCGCCGGCACCTGCGTCGGCGTGGTCGAGCGCGGGCGCCTCGTCGACGGCTCGCGCGTGCAGGCCGGGGACCTCGTGCTCGGGCTCCCCTCGGCCGGCGTGCACGCGAACGGGTTCACCCTCGTCCGGCACGTGCTCGAGGACGAGGGCTACGACGGGGAGGACCTCCTCGCCCCGACGCGCCTGTACCTCGACGACGTCCGCGGTCTGCGCGAGCGCGTCGACGTGCGCGCGCTCGCCCACGTCACGGGCGGCGGGATCCTCGGGAACCTCTCGCGCGTCCTGCCCGCGGGCCTGCGGGCGGAGATCGACTGGGAGGCGTGGGAGCGGCCACCCGTCTTCAGGTGGCTCGCGGGGCACGTGGGCGAGGAGGAGCTGCGCCGCGTGTTCAACCTCGGGATCGGCTACCTCGCCGTCGTCCCCGAGCCGGCCGACGGGCTCGTGCTCGGGAGGATCGTCCGCGCGTGATCGGCGTCCTCGTGAGCGGAGAGGGCACGAACCTGCAGGCGCTCCTCGACGCGGGCCTGCCCGTGGTCGCGGTCGCGTCGAACGAGCCGGGCGCGCGGGCGCTCGCGCGGGCGGAGGCGGCAGGGATCCCGACCGCCGTCTTCCCGCTCGACGGGTACGCGAGCCGCGAGGCGCGCGACGAGGCGATGGCGGCGTGGCTCGCCGTGGAGGGCGTGGAGCTCGTCGTGTGCGCCGGCTACATGCACCTGCTGCGGCCGGCCTTCCTCGGGCGCTTCCCGGGGCGAGTCGTGAACGTCCATCCGGCACCCCTTCCGGACTTCCCCGGCGCGCATCCCCTCGAAGACCTGCTCGCCGCCGGCGCGACCCGCGCGGCGGCTACCGTGCACTACGTCGACGAGGGTGTCGACACCGGGGCGGTGATCGCGAGCGAGCCGGTTCCCGTCCTCGCGGGCGACACCGTCGAGCTCCTCCGCGAGCGCGTCCACGAGGCGGAGCACCGGCTGCTCCCGCGGGTGGTGCGAGAGCTGTGCGCGCGCTGATCTCGGTCTACGACAAGACCGGCCTCGACGTGCTGGCGCGCGGCCTCGTGGAGCTGGGCTTCGAGCTGGTCGCGAGCGGGGGGACCGCGGCGTCGCTCGAGGCCGAGGGCCTGGACGTGACCCCGGTCGAGGACGTGACGTCGTTCCCGGAGGTCCTCTCGGGGCGGGTGAAGACGCTCCATCCGCGGATCCACGCCGGGATCCTCGCCCGTCGCGGCGTGCCCGACGACCTCGAGCAGCTGGACGAGCACGCGATCGCGCCCTTCGACCTCGTCTGCGTGAACCTGTACCCCTTCGAGGCCGTCGCCGAGGAGGCTGACGCCGACGAGGGCGAGGTCCTGGAGCTGATCGACGTCGGCGGCCCCGCGATGCTGCGCGCCGCCGCCAAGAACCACGCCCATGTCGTCCCGGTCTGCCGGCCCGAGGACTACGACGGCGTGCTCCGGGAGCTGCGCGAGGGCGGCGGCGCGGTGCCGGACGGGACGAGGCGCCGGCTGGCCGGGATCGCGTTCGCGCGCACGGCCGCGTACGACGCGGCGATCGCGCGCTGGTTCCAGCGCGAGGACGCCTTCCCGCAGACGTTCGTCCCGGTCTTCGGCCGCGAGCGCGAGCTCTCCTACGGGGAGAACCCGCACCAGCGCGCCGCCTACTACGTCGAGCGGGGCTCGCGCACCCACCTCCTCGCTCACGTCGAGCAGCTCGGGGGGAAGCCGCTCTCCTTCAACAACCTCAACGACCTGTCTGCCGCCCGCCTCCTCGCGCGCGAGCTCGACGCGCCCGGCTGCGTGATCGTCAAGCACGCGAACCCGTGCGGCGTGGCCGTGGCGGACACCGTCGACGAGGCCTGGGAGAAGGCGCACGCCGCGGACCCCGTCTCGGCCTACGGTGGCGTCGTCGTCCTCAACCGCCCGGTCGGGGAGGGCCTCGGCAGGGCCGTCGCGGAGCGGTTCCTGGAGGTGCTGTTCGCGCCCGGGTACGACGAGGCGGCGCTCGAGGCCCTCGTCGCCCGCACGGGCCTGCGCATCCTGAGCCACGCCGAGCGGCGCGCGCCGGACACGGCCGAGCACGACTACCGGCGCGTCCTCGGCGGGCTGCTCGTGCAGGAGCGAGACCCGGTGGTGGAGGACACGGCGGGGATGGAGGTCGTCTGCGGCGAGGTGAGCGACGAGCAGTGGTCGGACCTGCTCTTCGCCTGGCGCGTCGCGAAGCACGTCACCTCGAACGCGATCGTGCTCGCGCGCGGGGGGCAGACGATCGGGATCGGCGCCGGTCAGATGAGTCGCGTCGACGCGGTGCGGATCGCGGTCGAGAAGGCACGCGAGCTCGGCCACGAGGTCGCCGGGTCGGTGCTCGCGTCCGACGCGTTCTTCCCCTTCGCGGACGGGCCGCGGATCGCGCTCGAGGCGGGTGTCACGGCCCTCGTCCAGCCGGGGGGCTCGAAGCGCGACGCCGAGGTCGTCGAGGCGGTGCAGGACGCGGGCGCGGCGATGGTCTTCACCCACCGCCGCCACTTCCGGCACTGACGCTCAGGCTGCGGGCTCGTCCGGCTCCAGCGCCTCGGCCAGGCGGAGCTGGGCGGCGGCGACCTCGATCTCGCGCCCGAGCTCGAGCTCGCGACGGAGCTCGAGGAGGACGCCGGCGATCTCGGGCCGGTGGTCGAGCTCGTGCTCGACGCGGCCGAGCGCGCATTCGTGGTCCCAGAAGGGGCACGTCTCGCCCGGACAGCGCTCGGCGTGCCCTTCGGACACGAGCTCGATCGTGCAGAGCTGCCTGTGCACGCTCGCCGGCCTCGGTTTCACCCGCCGACCGTCGCACCGGCGCGAGGCGGCTCCATCGGAGCGGCCGCGGATTCGCCTGCGGGAAGCTACGGAGCACGAGCGGCGCCGCGGTCGAGCGCAAGTTACAAGTTGTAACTTGCGCCCACGTGCCACACCAAGCGTGTGGCCCGGGGGCGGGAAGTAGTGTTCCCGGCCGATGAGCCGCCGCGCGTACCCGACGGTCCTGGAGCTCGTCGGCAACACCCCGATCGTCCGGCTCGACCGGCTGAGCCGGGACGTGCCGGGCGAGCTGCTCGCGAAGCTCGAGTATCTGAACCCGGGCGGCTCGGTGAAGGACCGCATCGGCCTGGCCATGATCGAGGCCGCCGAGCGGGACGGTCTCCTTCGCCCCGGAGGCACCATCGTCGAGCCCACGTCGGGGAACACCGGCGTGGGCCTCGCCATCGTCGCCGCGCAGCGCGGGTACCGCTGCATCTTCGTGATGCCGGACAAGATGAGCCAGGAGAAGATCTCCATGCTCCGCGCCTACGGGGCGGAGGTCGTCATCACGCCGACGGCCGTCGATCCCCACTCGCCGGAGAGCTACTACGCGGTCTCCGACCGGCTCGCGGAGGAGATCCCGGGCGGCTTCAAGCCGGACCAGTACGCGAACCAGGCCAACCCGGACGCGCACTACGCGACGACGGGGCCCGAGGTGTGGGAGCAGACGGACGGCGGCCGGGTTGACGCGGTGGTCGTGTCCGTCGGCACCGGTGGCACGATCACCGGGGTCGGCCGCTACTTCAAGGAGCAGGGGTCGCAGGCGAGAATCGTCGCGGTCGATCCCGAGGGGTCGGTGTTCACGGCCGACGCCGAGCACCCCGAGGGTCCGTACCTCGTGGAGGGCATCGGCAAGGAGTGCTGGCCCGACACGCTCGACGCGTCCGTCGTGGACGAGTGGGTGCGCGTGTCCGACCGCGACTCCTTCCTCCTCGCCCGCCGGCTCGCGCGGGAGGAGGGGCTGCTCGTCGGAGGGTCGACGGGCTCGACGGCGTGGGCCGGCCTGCAGGTCGCACGCGGCCTCGGCCCCGAGTCCCGCGTCCTCATGCTCTTCCCGGACAGCGGTCGCTCGTACCTGTCCAAGTTCTACGACGACAACTGGATGATCCAGTACGGCTTCCTCGAGCGGAAGACGCTTCCCCCCGCGGTCGAGGAGGTGCTCCGCTTCCGGCGCGCCGGGCACGACGTGCCCGACCTCGTCACGGTCGGCTCCCACGAGAAGGTCGGCGCCGCGATCGAGACCATGCAGCAGTACGGGATCTCGCAGCTTCCGGTGGTGCGCCACGAGGTCCTCGACTCGCTCGCGGACGTCGTCGGCTCGCTGCAGGAGCGCGCCCTCCTGGAGCGTGTGTTCCGCGATCCCGACGCGCTGAACGAGGACGTCGCAGTCGCCATGCAGCCGCCGCTCCCGGCGGTCGACGCCGACTCCTCCCTCGACGAGGTCTACGAGGGGCTGTCCGGCCCGAACGGCGCCGTCGTCGTGGTCGCGAGCGGCGGCCGCCCCACCGGCGTGCTCACGCGGTCCGACCTGCTGGAGTTCCTTGCGGCGCGGCGCTCTCGCGTCCAGCCCTCCTAGGTGACTCCGCCCGCACGGCGACGTAGACCGCGCCCACGACGAGCAGGGCGCCGAGGAGCGTGAGCGGGCTGGGGCGCTCGCCGAGGAGCAGCATCCCGAGCACGATCGCGACGAGCGGGTTCACGTACTGGTGCGTGACGACCAGTGAGATCGGCGCGACGCGGAGCAGCCACGCGTACGCGGTGAAGCCGACGAGCGAGCCGGCGACGACGAGGTACAGCCACGCCGCCACCGAGTCCGCAGCGAACGAGCCCGAGCCCAGGTCCCCGAGCTCGCCGAACGCGACGGCCCCGGCGGAGAGGAGAAGTCCGCCGGCGACCATCTCGTACACCGCGGCCACGAACGGGTCCCGCGGGAGCCCGACCCGGCCGGAGAGGAACGAGCCCAGGGACCAGGACATCGTCGCGCCGACCATCGCCGCCAGGCCGATCGCGGTCGAGCCGGCACCGAGCCCGGGGGCGACGACGAGCCCCAGCCCGGCAAGCCCGGCGAGGGTGCTCAGGCGGGTCGCGCGGGAGGGGTCGTCGCCGGCGAGGAGGCGCAGGACGATCACCTGCAGCGGCACCGTGCCCGCGATCATTGCCGCGACGCTCGAGTCGATCCGCGTCTCGGCGACGTGGACGACGCCGACGCCGATCGCGAGGAGGAGGGTGCCTGCGAACGCGCTGCCCGCGAGCTCCCTCCGCGTCACGCGCAGGCTCGTGCCGCGCAGGGCGAGCACGACGGCGAGCAGGGCGCCGGCGACGAGGAAGCGCGTGCCCGCGGTGAGCAGGGGCGGCAGCGTCTCGACGGCGACCTTGATCCCGAAGTACGTCGACCCCCACACGACATAGACGACGAGCAGGGCGGCCCACACGTGCCGGATCGGCGCGGTCATGCGTGGGAGAACGTCGGCGGGAGCATGGGTGTGAGAACGCAGTGCAGCAGGCGCCTACTCCCGGGCGCGATGCGGAACGCTGCTCGACACGACCGCTCTCGCTTATGACGCGAGGCCGGCTCCCGCAGGACACGCGTGAGAGCAGGCGAAGAGATCCTGCTCATGTCCTGGCTGCGCGACGAGATCTGGTTCGACGCAGAGGTGAGCTGGTTCCGCGAGGCGGCGGGCAGTCAGGGCGGGGTGTCGGCGCTGCAGCTGCCGCTGTTCTTCCGTCTGGCCGCCGACGCGCTGGACCCCGTTCACGCACCGAACGGGCTCGCCGCCTCGCGCCAGCGGCGAGCCGAGCTGCGGCGTCGTCGCCACGCGCGGCGGGCGCGGGCGGCGGCGCTCGTCGTCGCCCCGGCCGCGCTGCTGCCCGTCGCCGGACAGAAGCTCGGGCTCGGCGCCACCGGCAGCGGCGCGCTCCGGCAGGATCCGCCCAGCCTCGTCGCGGGCGTACGACATCCGGGCCTCGGGGCCGAAGAGCGGGCGGTCGCCCGCGGTGCCGAGCGAGCCGCCGCTCCGTCCGTGGCCCGCCCGGCGTCGGGGGCGTCCCGTCCGAGGCGGCTCCCGAGAATCGTCTGGCGCCGGGCGAGGTCGCACGGGCTTCCCTACGCCGGCTCGCTGAGCTCGGGAACCCAGCTTCCGGTCGAGGGCCGGGACTGGGTCACCTGGAACCCCGTCGGGGATCGTGTTCCGAACGCGCCGCACCGCCTGTACGGGCACGAGCGCACGATCCGCCGGGTCATCGCAGTGCTGGCCGCGTTCCGCGCGGCGAACCCCGACGCTCCGCGGGTCGTCGTCGGCGACCTCAGCTTCCGCGGCGGCGGGCCGATGGAGCAGCACGTCTCCCACCAGAACGGGCTCGACGTGGACGTCTACTACCCGCGTCTCGACGGCCTGCTCCGGGCACCTCGGTCAAGGCATCAGGTCGACGGTCGGCTCGCGCAGGAGCTCGTCGACCGGTTCGTCGCGGCGGGCGCGCGGTTCGTCTTCGTCGGATACTCGACCGGGTTGCGCGGGTCCTCGAAGGTCGTCGTCCCCTACCCGAACCACGAAGACCACATGCACGTCCGCTTCCCGCCGCTCCCGGGCTGAGCGCACCGCCGGCTCTCGCCCGCGACTGCAAAAGACCGAGCCGTATCGGCGGCCGAGCGGAGGTCGACCCGACCGCGTCCGAAGAGGCCCGCCGGCGCCTGCCGCGCCGGTGGGCCTCATCCGTGGACCCGACTCGTGCGCGGCGGCTCCGGCATTCAGCACCGATGAGCTCGCTGCTCGGACGCTGGTACGACCGGCTGGCCGAGCGGTCGGACTAGAACCAGTGGCGCAGCCACCACTTCTCGAACGCGACCTTGCCCCAATGGAGCGCGCGGCCGGGACGCCGCATCCGTACTTGCGGCTCCGGGTCGGCATAGAAGTCGCCCCCTGCGAATCCGGCTCTCCCGTCGCCGAGCTCGATCCAGCAGTAGCCGTGGCCGTCGAAGGTGTTGTCGGCGGTCCTGCCCTCGGCTGCATCGGCGATCCGACGCGCCACGACCTTGGCCTCGGCGTGCGCGAAGACGCCCGCCTTGGGGAGGGCCATGCCGTTGGGCAGCCGGATCGTCGCCACGTCCCCGATGGCGTACACGTCCTCGTACTCCGTCCGGAGCGTCCGCGGGTCGACGTGGACGAACCCGGACAGCCCGAGGAGCGGTGACGAACGTACGACCTCGGGCGCCCGGTGTGGCGGGACGCACAGCAGCACGTCCACGTGGTGGGCGCGCCCGTCGGACGCGACGACCTCGCGCGTCTCGGGCCGCAGCTCCTGGAAGGTGAACAGGGAGTGGTAGTGGATCCCGCGCGCGGCGAGCATCTCGGCGATCGTGTCGCCGACCGCGGCGGGAGCGACGGGCATCGGCGTGTGCTCGGGCGTGAACAGGTGGATCTCGACCTTGCGCCGGATGCCCTTCTGGCGGAGAAACGCCTCCGCGAGGAACGCGGCCTCGTACGGGGCAGCGGGGCACTTGAACGGCATGGCCGGGACGAGGATCGCGACGACTCCCTCGTCGAGCTCCTGCAGCGCAGCGTGGATCCGGCTGCATCCCTCGCGGCTGTACAGGTCGAGGGCCATGTCGTCGAAGCCGCCCACCGTCTCGGAAGCGAGCTCGGCTCCCAGCGAGACGACGAGGGAGTCGTAGTCGAGGTCACCGGCCGTGGTACCGACGACCCTGTTCTCGAGGTCGAGTGTTCGGACGTCCGCGTTCCGGAACTCGATGCCCCTCCTCTGCAAGCTTTCGAGCGGCCGCACGAACTCGCTCGGACGGCGCTCGCCGACCATCTGCCACAGCATCGACGGCTGGTAGACGTGGATCGCGGAGCGGTCGACGAGCACGATCCGATGGTCGGCCGGGAGTCGGCGCCGGAGCACGCGCGCGGCCACCACCCCGCCGGTCCCGCCGCCGAGCACGACGGTGCAGCGGGCAGAGGCCACCCTTCGGCGTTCCGCCGGCTTCGTCTCGGACGGGCGCTCGTACATCCGTCGGATCGCGCTGGAGAACCCCGACTCGTCGAACTCGTTCTCGGAGAAGACGACCTTGCCGTCCGGTCCCACGAGGACGCTCCATGGGACCCAGCCGTTCGTGAAGGCACGAAACAGCACCCCGTCTCGGTCCGGCAGTACGGGGAACTCGAGCTCGAACTCCTCCCTCCAGGCGCGACAGGCTTCCTCGGTCTCGAACGGGCCGAGGCCCACGATCTCGAGACCGTCGGGGGCGAAGCGTCGATGGAGATTTCGGACGGCAGGAGACTCCTGCCGACAGCCCAGTCAGGTCGACTTCCAGAAGACCAGCAGCAGCCCGTTCGTGCCGTCGACCGGCAGCCCCAGCTCGGCCACGGGTAGCGTGGCCCCGACCTCGATGCCGCCGGAGAGCCCCTCGACGACCTTCACGCGGCTCCGAGGCGTCCCGCCTGCGCGCGAACGATCGCGACGACCGCGATGTGACCGAGGCGCTCTCGCGGGATGAGGCGCCGCATCGACGCGAGCAGGTCCTCGGTGAAGAGCGGGTAGAGCGCGCAGTCGTCGATTCCCATCCGCGACCGCTCGAGCACCTCGATGTCCGCGAACCCTGCGCGCTCGAGCTTCCCGACGAAGTCACGCTCCGTCAGCGCGCCGGCCACTCACCCGGCCCAGGCCGCGGGATGGGTGAGGACCTCGGGAGGGAGCTCCTCCTCCTCGAGGGTCACGTCGGCGACGCAAAGCTCACCGCCCGGCCGCAGTACGCGTGCGCACTCGGCCAGGGCACGTGCCTTGCGCGGCGAGAGGTTGATGACGCCGTTCGAGATGACGCAGTCCACGGTCGAGTCCGGGAGGGGGATGGCCTCCATCTCGCCCTCGAGCGGCTCGACGTTCGCGAGACCGGCCTCGTGTGCGGCCGAGGTCGTCCGCTCGAGCATCTCCGGCAGGAAGTCGAGCGCGAGCACCCGCCCGGACGGGCCCGTCCTCCGCGCCGCCAGGATGGAGTCGATCCCCGACCCGCAGCCGAGGTCGAGGACGGTGTCGCCCGGCTCGATGCGAGCGTGGCGGAGGTGGTTTCCGACGCCGAGCGCGTGATCGACGGCAGCCGCGGGGACGCCTGCGAGCTCTTCCATCGAGTACAGCTTCTCCGCGACCGCGCGGCTGCTGGCGTCGACGGACCCGTAGGCCTCACGGACGAGGGCGCGGATCTCGTCCTGGTGGAGCAGGTCGCGGCTCACACCGCGTCCAGCTCGTCGAGGGTCGCCGTCAGCCGGTTGTGCACGTCCGGTGGGAGCTCATCCTCGGCGTGCGTCGCGAGGAAGCCCCGCAGCTCCTCGGCGAACTCGAGCTCCCCGCAGCAGCGACGGCAGAACGCGAGATGCTCCTCGACGAGGGCGCGCTCGGACTCGTCGACCAGGCCGTCGAGGTAGTCCCAGAGCTGCCTGACCGCCTCGGCGCACGTGATCACGGGCTCACCCCTTCCTTCAACAGCTCGTGTTCCTGTGCATAGCTCCACAGCTCGCGCTCGAAGAGCTTGCGACCGCGGTGGAGCCGGGCGAGCATCGTCCCGAGGGGGACTTCCAGCTCGAAGGCCACCTCCTTCACCTGGTAGCCCGCCATGTGCACGAGCACGAGCGGCACCCGGTACAGCTCGGGCAGCGACGCGAGGATCGCACGGACGTCCTCGCCGTCGAACTGCTGCAGGAAGTCGAGATGGACTGAGTCCGAGTACGGGAACGGGTCCTCGTCCGCGATCTTGCGGAAGAGCGAGAACTCGTCGACGCTGTCCAGGTCGACGCTCTCCACTCGCCGCCCCTCCGCGCGCCAGTGGTCGCGGCAGCAGTTGACGAGGATGCTCGTGAGCCACCTCGGGCCGGCCGCATCGCTCTCGAGCCGGGCGAAGCTCCGATACGCGCGGAGCAGGCACTCCTGCACGACGTCTTCGGCGTCGTCGCCGACCAGGCGCCGCGCGAGCCCGTAGAGACGCGCCAGCTCGCGCTCGGCGAGTGCCCGGAAGCGCTCTCCGGAAGCGGCTGCCTCGCGTTGGGTCGCTCGTTCGTCGCGCACGGCTCCACTTCCTCGAAGAGACGACGGCCGGTCCGAAGTTATTGCATGTGCAATGAGATGTGGCGGATGGCCGTCTCTCCCAACGTTGATCGAAATCGATCAGGGAGGTCGGACATGACGACCGTGACTGTAGAGGAGCCGCACGCCGGGTCGGCGCTCAAAGCTGGCACTGGCCTCATGACGCTTGGCGCCGCGGCGTTCATGGGCTATGCGGTGATCTTCTTCATCCGCAACTTCTCGGACAGCTTCCTGGAGCTCGGCATCGGGAGGGCGGAGGTCAGTGTGAGCAAGGACGAGATCCAGCAGTTCAGTCCCTCTCTCTACGACTACGTCAGCCACCTGCACATCGCGGTCTCGGGCTTCATCGCGGCGACGGGCCTGGCCGTGGTCTTCCTGAGCTGGTTCGGAGTGCGTCGCGGCTATGTCTGGGCGTGGATTGCGGCCGTCGCTGCACCCGTGCTCGGCTTGGCAGTGGCACTGCCCGCTCACTACCCGTACGGCTTCGACACCATCGGGCACCTCGGGCTCATCTACCTCGCCACGGCGATCTTCGTCATCGGGGCGGTGCTCTCGGGCAAGGCTTTGCTGGACGCGAGGAGCTGAGCGTGGCTGTCGAGAGCGGGATCGATATCGGCCTGCTGAAGTCCGAGATCCGGAAGACCTACGCGTCCGTCTCGCAGGAGCCCGCGATGGACTTCGTCTTCCCCACGGGAGCGGAGTGGGCCCGCGATCTCGGCTACCCGCGCGAGGTCGACCAGGTGCCGGCGGCCGTCCTCGAGTCCTTCGCCGGCGTCGCCAACCCGTTCTCCCTCGGCCGGCTCCGGCCGGGGGAGCGGGTGCTCGACCTCGGGAGCGGCGCCGGCACCGACTCGCTCGTCGCGTCGCTCATGGTCGGCTCCGAGGGATCGGTCGTGGGAATCGACATGACGCCCGAGATGCTCACGAAGGCACGGGCGGGAGCGCACGAGCTCGGGGCCGCGAACGTCTCGTTCGTCGAGGGCGAGGCGGAGCGGATGCCCTTCGACGATGCGAGCTTCGACGTCGTCATCTCGAACGGCGTCATCGACCTGATTCCGGACAAGGACGCGGTGTTCGCCGAGATCCATCGCATCCTGCGGCCGGGGGGCCGCATCCAGATCGCGGACGTCACCATCCAGCGGCCGGTCTCCGAGGAGGGAAAGCGCAACATCGACCTCTGGACCGGCTGAATCGCCGGGGCTCTGCTGGACGCAGAGTACGCAGCGATGCTCGAGAAGCACGGCTTCGAGCGCATCGAGCACGGGAACCTCGTGAACACGTACCTGCGCTCGACGTTCGAGGACACGCGCCAGAAGGCCTTGAAGTACGGCGCTCGGGGCGCGACCGTGAAGGCGTTCAAGAAGCGCGACCCTCACCGGGCCAGCAGCCTCGACGGTGACGTACCCTGAGCCACCCCTGAATCTCCGGAGGAGGAGTTCATGACGACGCTCGACCTCGGATCGATCAAGGAACGCCAGCAGGTCACGTGGGCCTCGGGCGACTTCCACGCCGTCGCGGTCACGATCACGCTCGTCGGCGAGTTGCTCTGCGAGGCGGTGGACGTGGGCGCGGACGAGCGCGTGCTGGACGTCGCCTGTGGCAGCGGAAACACGGCGCTCGCAGCAGCTCGCCGCTTCGCCATCGTCACGGGAGCGGACTACGTCCCCGCGCTCGTCACCCGCGCGCGCGACCGGTTCGCGATCGAGGGTCTCCAAGGAACCTTCGTGGAGGGAGACGCCGAGCAGTTGCCGTTCGAAGACGCCAGCTTCGACGTCGTGCTCTCCACGTTCGGAGCGATGTTCGCGCCGGATCACGAGCGCGCGGCCGCGGAGCTCGTTCGCGTCTGCCGGCCCGGTGGCCGGATCGGGATGGCGAACTGGACGCCCGAGGGCACGATCGGCGAGCTCTTCCGCATCACGAGCCGGCACCTGCCGCCGCCGGACGGGCTGCGCCCGCCGACGGAATGGGGATCCGAAGAGCGGGTCGGCAAGTTGTTCGCCGACTCGGTGTCGGACCTGCGCACGACCAAGCGGGACTTCGTCTTCAGGTACCGCTCGCCGGAGCACTGGCTCGAGTATTGGCGCGCCTACTACGGGCCGACCCTCAAGGCGTTCGAGGCGCTCGGTGACGACTCGCAGGCGTACGCCACCGAGCTCCTGGACATGTGGCAACGGCGAAACCGCGCCACCGACGGTACTCTCGCCGTGCCGAGCGAGTACCTGGAGGTCGTCGCGACGAGGGCGTGAGCCCGAAGCGGCCGCACCGGCCAGGAGATCGGCGAGCCGCCCGACTCGTCAGCGCAGCTTCCGGAAGCGGCGGACGAGACAGCTGTCGCGGATCAGGCACGGCCCTTCCAGCGGGCGAACGCGGCGGGCGAGCGAGACCGGCATGGTGGTGTGCTGCCTCCGGGCGACGTCCTCGAGGAGATCGGCTCCCGTCGAGTAGTGGATCAGGATCGAGAAGCGCTCCTCGTGCTCGTGGACGAGGAGTCCTTCCGCGGCGAGCGTGTCGAGGCCTGCGGCCGCAGGGACGGCTCGGGCGAAGAAGCGGCTGTTGTCGAGCTCCCCGAGCACGGTGCCGTCCACCACCACCTGCTCGGGGGGAGCGACCGAGAGCAGGTCCACGACGAATCCGCCGACGACGAGTGACTGCAGGAGCTGGCGCAGGACGTCCACGACGCCCTCGGGCTCCATTCATCAGAGGGACCAGGAGAAGAAGACGAGGTCGACGCTCTGCGGCGGCACGTCGATCTCCTCCGCCCGCGCCACCTCGAAGCGAACCTTGGTGCGAAGCTCGTCCGAGCACGCCGCGCGCGCGCTCGCGACGGTCGCCGCGTCGGGGTCGAACGCGAGCACCGACGCCGCGACCGGTGCGAAGCCCCACGTCAGGCGCCCCTCGCCGCTACCGACCTCGAGCACGCGACGTCCGCCGAAGTCGGCAGCGCGGAGCACGGCCGCGAGATGCGCTCCCTCGGGGTCGACCGAGCGCGCCACGACCGAATTCGTAGCAGGGCCGGCGACCCGGGGCGCTTCGCGGCCGTTGGGGCACACGTACGCTGGCGCTCGTGGAACGGCACGCGGACGGGCGCGAGATCGTCGAGGTCCGGGACCGTGCCGCCTGGCGGCGATGGCTGGTCGAGCGACACGAGCAGCGCGAGGCGATCTGGCTCGTCTTCCACAAGAAGACGAGCGACGGAGCGAGCCCGAGCTACGAGGAGGCCGTCGAGGAGGCGCTCTGCTTCGGCTGGATCGACAGCACGGTGAACCGACTCGACGAGCGGCGCATGCTGCAGCTCTTCGCGCCGCGCAAGCCGCGGAGCACGTGGTCGCGGTCGAACAGGGAACGTGTGGCGCGGCTCGAGCGGGACGGGCTGCTCGCCCCGGCCGGAAGGGCCGCGATCGAGGTCGCGCAGGCGAACGGCTCGTGGACGGCGCTCGAGGCGGTCGAGCGACTCGAGGAGCCGCCTGATCTCGCGGCGGCCCTCGACGCGGACGCCGCGGCCCGCGAGCACTGGAACGGCTTCAGCCCGTCCTCGCGCAAGGCGATCCTGTGGTGGGTCGCGAGCGCGAAGCGTCCGGAGACGCGCGCGAGGCGGATCGAGCAGACGGCCCGCATGGCGGCCAGGGGGCTGCGCGCGCAGTTCGACCGCGAGTAGCGGTCCCGTACAGGCGGCGGTAGGGACGAGCAACCCTCTCGGTCGCCACACGACGAGCGTTCGGGCGCACGGAGACGTAGGGTAGGTCGCGGTCGGCATGCCGGAAGTGGACCTCCCCCGGGAGTGGCTCGACGATCTGCGCGAGTTCCTCGCCATCCCGAGCGTGAGCGCGGACCCCGCGCACGCGGAGGACGTCGCGCGCGCGGCGAGCTGGGTCGCGGAGCGGGTCGTCGCACTCGGCGGGACCGCCGAAGCGCGCGAGGACGGACGCCTCGTCGTCGGGGAGATCGCCGGGCCTCCGGGCGCGCCGACGGTGCTCGTGTACGGCCACTACGACGTCCAGCCACCCGACCCGCTCGAGCTCTGGGAGAGCGAGCCGTTCACGGCGGAGGTGCGGGGCGAGTGGCTCCATGCCCGCGGGGTCGCGGACGACAAGGGCCAGCTCTGGATGCAGCTGCGGGCGATCGAGTCGCTCGTCGAGGCGGGCGAGCTCCCGGTGGGCCTGCGGATCGTCTGCGACGGGGAGGAGGAGACCGGAGGAGACGCGGTCCGGCGCTTCCTCGCCGCCGACACCGGCCCGGTGGACGCCTGCGTCGCCTTCGACGGCTGGATGAAGCGGCGCGGCGTTCCCGAGCTCGTGGTCGCGACGCGCGGCCTCGTCGCGCTCGACCTCGACGTTCGCACCGGCGAGCGCGACCTCCACTCCGGCCACTACGGAGGCGTCGCGTTGAACGCGATCCACGCCCTGGCCACGGCGCTGACGGCCATTCTCCCTCGCGGCGGCCGCTTGCCCGAGCCGCTCCGCGTCGGAGTGACCCCGCCGAGCGAGGACGAGGCTGCCGGCTGGCGCGAGCTCCCGCCGGGCGACGAGGAGCTCACGCGCGTCGGGGCGGTGCCGCTCGACGAGCGCGCGGCGGAGCAGTTCCACGAGCGCGTCTTCGTCGAGCCCTCCGTCGACGTGACCGGGATCCTCGGAGGCAAGCCGGGCCTGCGCAACACGACGCTCGTCTCGCACGCGTCCGCCGGCGTGACGATCCGTGTCGCTCCCGGGCAGGACGCCGAGGCCGTGGCCGAGGCCGCGGAGACCCTGCTCCGCGCTGCGCTCCCGGCCGGCGCGACGCTCGACATCGGGAGGGACGTGACGCCGCCCGCCGTGCTGCCGCGCGACACGGACGCCGTGCGGCTCGCTCGCGAGGCCTTCGGACGGGTCTTCGGCCGGCTGCCGCTCGTCGTGCGCGCGGGCGGCACGCTGCCGATCCTGGCCGCGCTCGCCGATCGCGGGATCCCGACCGTGATGGCCGGCCTCGCGCTTCCGAAGAGCCACACGCACTCGCCGAACGAGCGCATGCTCCTGGAGACCTTCCCGCTCGGCGTCGCCGCCGCGCGCGAGACCTACCGCGCGCTCGCCGCACTCGCGAGCTGACCGAGCAACGACGGAAGCGGCTCAGTCCCAGCGCCGAGAGAGCCTGAACGCCGCGTTGATCAGCCCGACGTGGCTGTACGTCTGCGGGAAGTTCCCCGCCTGCTCGAGCGTGTCCGGGAGGATGTCCTCCGAGTAGAGGCCGAGGCCGTTGTGGAGCGAGAGCAGGCGCTCGAACAGCTCCCGTGCCTCGTCGGTGCGGTCGAGGATGGCGAGCGCCTCGACGAGCCAGAACGAGCACACCGTGAAGGCGGCGTGCGGGAGGCCGAAGTCGTCCGGCGCGGTGTAGCGGCGGAGCAGGCCACCATCGACCTCGAGTCCCGAGCGGATGGCGTCCACGTGCGAAGCGGCTCGAGGGTCGTCGGGCTCCAGGTAGCCGAGGTGGAGGGCGAGCAGGAGCGAGGCGTCGAGCTGCGGCTCACCCGCGACCTGGGTCAGCGCCCCGACCTCCTCGTTCCAGCAGCGGCTCTCGAGCAGCGCGGACGCGCGCGCCTCGACCTCCCGCGCGCGACCGGCGAGGTCGTCGGCCCCGAGCGCCTCCGCCACCTCGACCGCCCGCCGGGCGCCGGCCCAGTGCATGAGCACGGAGAACCCGTGCAGCCGGCTGCGCTCGCGGAACTCCCAGGGCCCGGCGTCGGGCTCCTCCAGGCGCGCGTCGATCTGCCCGAGGAGGCCGTCCACGATCTCCACCGCGGTCCGGGGCGGGATCTCGCCGACGAAGCGCGTGTCCAAGAAGAGGCGGCTGACCGCGAGAACCATCTCCCCGTACACGTCGTTCTGGACGTGCTCGAACGCCTGGTTCCCGATCCGCACGGGGCCGTCGCCGCCGTACCCCGAGAGGTGCTCGAGCTCGCGCTCCGGCGCCTCCGACGCGCCGTTCAGGCGGTACGCGGGCTGCAGCCGGCCCTCGCCCTCCTCGGCGATGTTGCGCAGGTACTCGAGGAACCGCTCCATCTCCTCCGAGTGGCCGAGCCGCTCGAGCGCGTTCAGCGTGAAGTACGCGTCGCGCAGCCAGCAGTAGCGGTAGTCCCACGTCCTCCCAGAGCCCGGGTGCTCCGGGAGGCTCGTGGTCGTTGCTGCGAGGAGCGCGCCCGTGTCCTCGTACTGGTGCAGCTTGAGCGCGAGCGCGGAGCGCACGACCTCGGCCTGGTAGTCGCGCGGCACGCGCGTCCCCTTCACCCAGCGGCGCCAGTAGTCGAGCGTCCGCTCGAGGAAGCGCTCCGCCGTCTCCTCGAGCCCGGCCTCGAGCGGCTCGCCCCAGGTGAGCACGAGGTGGCGGTCCTCCTCGAGCAGGAAGGGCCGCTCGTCCTCGACGTACGTGAGCGGGACGTTCGTCGTCAGCCGGACCGGGGTGGGGAAGCCCGAGTACTCGACGTGGTTGGACGCGCGCCAGGAGCCGACGTGCGCGAGCCCGTACTCGTAGGTCGGCCGGCAGCGCACGCGGGCGCGGGGCTCGCCGGAGAGCGGCCGGAGGATCCGCACGAGCATCGAGGGCTTGAAGAAGCGGTCGTAGAGCGCGAAGCGGGGCGCGAAGTCGAGAAGCTCGAACTTGCCGCCGGGGCAGGTGAACACCGTGCGGAGCACGTTCGTGTTCTCGACGTACGACTGCCGGACCTTCTCCGCGTCCACGCCCTCGACGGCGAACACGCCGCCCCGCTCCCGGTCGAGGATCGGCCCGAAGACGAAGCTCGAGTCGGGACGCGGCCAGCACAGCCATTCCACCGATCCGTCGCGCAGGAGCGCGCTGTAGGAGCAGTTCCCGATGATCCCGAGGCCGTACGCCATGGGAGAAAGGTTCGCGGACGCGTAGGTTGTACCTACCTGGAACGGACGCGAAGGAGGACCGACTGGCCCGCCGCACCGGACACCACGCGCTCGTCATCGCGAGCAACCGTCTTCCGGTCCGCTTCCGCGTCACGGGCGACGGCTTCGACGTGCAGCCCTCCGCGGGCGGGCTTGCGGCCGCGCTGGGAGCGGTGCGCGGGGACGCAGCCTGGATCGGCTGGCCCGGAACCGTCGTCCCCCAGCGACTGCAGGCGAGGGTGACGAAGCGTCTCGAGAAGGACAACCTCTTCCCCGTCTTCCTCTCGGCGGACGAGGAGGAGGACTTCTACGGCCGCGTCTGCAACGACACCCTGTGGCCGCTCCTGCACTACTTCGGCGACCGGCTGCGCATCACCCCCGAGGCCTGGCAGCGCTACGTGCACGTGAACGAGCGGTTCGCGGAGACGATCCTCGAGCACTGCGACCCGGACGGGCGCGTGTGGGTGCACGACTTCCACCTCATGCTGCTCCCCGCGATGCTCCGGCGTCGCGCGCCGGGCCTCTCGATCGGGTTCTTCCTGCACACGCCGTTCCCGTCGAGCGAGGTGTACCGGCTGCTGCCGACGCGCGAGGAAGCGCTCCGAGGGATCCTCGGAGCCGACTACGTCAGCTTCCAGGTCGGAGACTACGCGCGGCACTTCCGCTCCTCCTGCCTGCGCGTGCTCGGGATCGACTCCGACCCGGACTCGATCGAGGTCGCGGGGCGGCGGGTCGGCATCGGCGTCAACCCGATCGGGATCGACACCGAGGGCTTCCGGGAGGCGCTCAACGACCAGGAGACGGCGCGACTCCACGCCCAGCTCGAGGAGCAGTACGCGGGGCGCAAGCTCATCCTCGGCGTGGAGCGGCTCGACTACACGAAGGGCATCCCGCAGAAGCTCGTCGCCTTCGAGCGGCTCCTGGAGCGGGACCCGTCCCGGGCGCGGACGACGACGATGCTCCAGGTGCTCGTCCCCTCGCGGCTCGAGAGCCCGGAGTACCGGCAGCAGCGGGACGAGATCGAGCTGCTGATCGCGCGGATCAACGGCCGCTTCGGGCAGCCGGGCGTCACGCCCGTCGAGTACCTGCACCGCAACATCTCCAAGCCCGGGCTGGTCGCCCTGTACCGCCGGGCGGACGTCATGATGGTGACCCCGCTCCGCGACGGGATGAATCTCGTCGCCCAGGAGTTCGTCCTCTGCCAGACGTATGCCGGACCGCCCGGCAGGTGGCGGGGCTCGCTGCTCCTCTCCGAGTTCGCCGGCTCCGCCCAGGTCCTGCCCGGGGCGCTGCTCGTCAACCCGTGGAACGTGGACGGGGTCGTCGAGCGGCTCGGGACCGCCCTCGAGCTCGACCAGCCGGAGCGGCGGCGGCGGCTCGAGACGATGGCGCGGCGCGTGGACGCGCTCGACTCACGCAAGTGGGCGGACGGGTTCCTCACGCGGCTCGGCCGCTACTCGCAGCCGGACCGGAAGCCGCCGCAGCCCCCGGAGGTCGAAGGCGAGGTGAAGCAGCGGCTCCTCCGCCGGTTCACGCGGGCGAAGGCGCGCTCGATCCTCCTCGACTACGACGGGACGCTGCGCGAGATCGAGGCCCACCCGGACCTCGCCGTCCCGACGCGGGACATCCGCTCGATCCTGCGCGAACTGACCTCGCTTCCGGCGACGGACGTCCACATCGTGAGCGGCCGCCGCCGGCGCAACCTCGAGCAGTGGTTCGGCCAGCTCCCGGTCCATCTGTGCGCCGAGCACGGGTACCTCGCGCGGGCCCCGGGCGGCGAGTGGCGAACCCTCGTCGAGCTCGATCTCTCGTGGATGCGGCCGATCGAGCGGCTCATGCGCAGCGTCGCGACCGACGTCCCCGGGGCGCACGTGGAGCGGAAGGCGTGCAGCATCGCCTGGCACTACCGGGAGGCCGAGCCCGAGTACGGGTCGTGGCGCGCGCACGAGCTCCTCAACGACCTCGGCCAGCACCTCGCGGGCGCGACCGCCGAGATCCTGCAGGGCCATCGCGTCGTCGAGGTGCGGGCGCGCGGCGTGGACAAGGGGCTGTACGTCCGCAGCGTGTTCCCGGAGGGGCGGGAGTCCGGCCGCTTCGTGCTCGGGCTCGGCGACGACCGGACCGACCACGACCTGCTGGACGCGCTGCCCAAGGGCTCCGTCGCCGGCCACGTGGGCAGCCTCCTCCCGAGCACGCGCTCGTCGGGCGG
>Ga0075313_1000059_pt1 | contig 21201 bp, 17 predicted proteins | sample MayberryNE_Catta_3_FD_120051 | JGI IMG/M metagenome (GOLD analysis project Ga0075313, IMG submission 120051) | Natural and restored wetland microbial communities from the San Francisco Bay, California, USA, that impact long-term carbon... | ecosystem: Environmental > Terrestrial > Soil >...
AGCCGGTTCCCTCCGAAAGTGTTGGTGAGGACGATGTCGGCGCCGGCGTCGATGAAGCCGCGATGCACCTTCTCGACGAGGTCCTCCTCTTCGACGTTGAGCAACTCGGGACAGCCCCCGCCTTCGAGGCCGAGCGAGAAGAGCGTTGTCCCCATCGCCCCGTCGGCCACCAGATAGCGGTGGTCAGCGAGCAGGTCGGTGAACACCGTGTTTGCAGCGTTGTCTTGATGGGCCATATCCGTCTCCTGTTGTGAAGGCGGCCCCCAAAAAACGAGGAAACCGCCGCAGCGAGTGCCGGGCGGTTCATCCATCCCGACGCTTTAGCCGCATTTCTTGAGCGCCCGCAAGCTGTGGATCAAATCGGCGCTTTCGTCGAAGGATAAGCGAGTCGTCGTCGCCAGACAAGGAAGACGGCCCCGAGGGCCGTCTTCCTCCAACGTGAGCGGATTCGCGCTTACTGGGCGGCCAGCCAGGCGGACCAGACGTCCTCGTTGTCAGCGATCCACTGGGCGGCGACGTCGGCGGCGTCCTCGCCGTCGATTTCCACCGCGGGCAGCATGCTCAGCTGGTCCTCGGTGGTGATGGTGAAGGCCTCCAAGAACGTGAGCACGTTCGGCGCCTTCTCTGCGAGCTGGGCCGAGGCGTACTTGGTGAGCACATCCTCCGGGTAGTCGCAGTCGATCGCAGCTGGATCGGCGTAGCAGTCCTCGTTGTACTCCGGGAGGAGCACATTGACGAGGTCGTACGCGGCCACTGCGGCTGTTGGCGTCCACCAGTACATCAGGATTGGCTCCTCGGCGGCGACTCTGGCGTCGAGCTCGGCGACTGTCGAGGCCTCGCTTCCGGAGAACACGACCTGGAACGGCAGCTCGAGGTTGGCGATGATCGCCTCGTCGTACTGAGAGTATGAGGGGTCGGTCCCCAGGAAGCGGCCGTTCTCACCGGTCTCCGCGGTGGCGAACATCGCCGCCACCTCGGGATCGGCATAGCCCTCCCAGGTGGCCAGCTCCGGGTTCTCATCGATCACGTACTGCGGCGTGAACCAGCCGATCTTGCCGATCGCCCCGAGCTCGCCGATGTCGACAACACTGCCATCGTCGATGAAGGCCTGCTCTTCTTCGACCACACCTGATGGCCACACCTCGAGCACGGCGTCGAGAGAGCCGTCAGAAAGCCCGGTGAACATCGTGTTCTCGTCGATGGCAACGATCTCGACCGGGTTGCCTAGCTCAGCCTCGATCAGCTGGGCGGCGATCTCGGCATTGAGCCCGGACGCTGTCCACGGATTAGCCACGATGTTGATGGTCTCCCCGTCGCCACCCGCCGCAGCCGTGGTGGCAGCGCCACCATCGTCGGCGGCCTCAGTCGTAGCGGTGCCGCCGTCGTCACCACATGCGGCCAACATCAACGCCATGGTCGATATCACTATCCAAATTCGCTTTTTCATGGTTCTCCTAGGCTCGACGGCCGACGATCGCGGCCGGAAAGGGCCGCTGGTACATTACCGACGTGGCTGTCACGAAGGGGCTGTGACCGGCGACGTATGCCTGTCGGTCGAGCACATCTGGAAAGTCTTTGGTGCTAAGCCCGACAAGGCAATCGAGATGGCCGGGACCGGCGCATCCCGCGAGGAGGTGCAGCAGGCGACCGGCTGCACCGTTGGCGTGCGTGACGTCACCTTCGCCGTCGCCCGAGGCGAGACCTTCGTTGTCATGGGCTTGTCCGGCTCCGGCAAGTCGACCCTCATCCGTTGCGTCTCCCGTCTCAACGACGTGACCCGGGGCAAGGTCATCCTCGACGGGGAGGACCTGACTGCAATGAGCGACGATCAGTTGCGTCAAGTTCGCCGACACAAGATGTCGATGGTCTTCCAACATTTCGGTCTCTTCCCCCATCGGCGGGTGATCGACAACGCCGCATACGGGCTCGAGGTGCAGGGCATCGACAAGGCCGAGCGCTACGAGCGGGCGACCAAGGTGCTCGAGATCGTCGGTCTCAAGGGTTGGGAGCAGAGCTTCCCCCAGCAATTGTCGGGCGGTATGCAGCAGCGGGTTGGTCTGGCCCGGGCACTCACCGTGGATCCCGAGATCATGTTCTTCGACGAGCCTTTCTCAGCCCTGGACCCGCTGATCCGCCGCGACATGCAGGACGAGCTGATCAGGCTCCAGGAGACCCTCCAGCGAACCATCGTCTTCATCACCCATGACTTCGCCGAAGCGATCAAGCTCGGAGATCGCATCGCCATCATGAAAGACGGCGGATTCGACCAGGTTGGAACCGCAACCGAGCTGATCAGCCACCCGGCCACCGACTACGTGCGGGAGTTCACCAAGGAGATCCCAAAGGCGAAGGTGCTGACCACGGCGGCTGTGCTCAAGCAGGGCACTGGGGCGCCGAACGGTAGGACGGTTCGGCTCGACGACACCATCGAGACAGTGCTGCCGGCTCTGCTCGACGACGACACCGAGATCTGGGTAGAGGACCCTGACGGGAAACAGGTCGGGGTGGTGGATCGCCGGGCGGTGGCCAAGGCGATCGAGCCCGAGCAATGACCGACGTCCTCCAACCCGCTGACGTCGCTCTCGCCGACGAGGGAGGGAGGCGATTCAGGATTCGGTGGTGGTGGATCGCTGTGATCGCCGGGATCGTCGTGCTCCAGGTGCTGGTGACGTCGCCCACGGTCCCGGCCCTGTGGGACACATTCATTTCGGAGCCAATTGATCAATTCTCTGCATGGCTTCGGGAGAACCGCCAGATCCACCCCGTCTTCACCGGTTTCTTCATCCCCCTGTCGGCCGCGGTCGACTGGGGCCTCACCACCGTCGAGACGTTCCTCAAGTGGCTCCCGTGGTTCGTCCTCCCCCTGGCGGTCTTCCTGGTCATCTTCAGGACCGGTGACTGGAAGATGGCCCTCGTCGCCGTGGCCGCCACGCTCTATCCGGGGCTGGTCGGTCTGTGGGAGACGACGATGGAGACGCTTTCGTTGATGACCATCGCCGTCCTGATCGCACTCGCTATCGGGATTCCATTGGGGGTGTGGGCGGCCCGTTCGCCACGAGTGGATCGTGCTATCAGACCGGTGCTCGACGCCATGCAGACCATCCCGGCCCCGGTCTACTTCATTCCCATCGTCCTCTTGTTCGGAATCCGGCGGGTGCCGGCCACCATCGCCACCGTGATCTACTCCCTGCCGCCGGCGGTGAGGCTGACGACTCTGGGCATCCAGGGCGTACCCCGTCAGTCGGTCGAGGCCGCGGAGATGTACGGCTCTACCGGCCGGCAAACCCTGTTCAAGGTGCAGCTGCCGATGGCGATGCCGTTCATCATGACAGGGGTCAACCAGACGATCATGATGGCCCTGGGCATCGTCGTTCTCGCCACGTTGCTCGGGGCGGGAGGGCTGGGCCAGGAGGTGCTGGAGGCGCTGAACCAGCGACGGACCGGGCGGGGCCTGGCCGCCGGTCTGGCCATCGTGGCAGTGGCGATGGTGCTGGACCGTGTGGGGCGGTCCCTTGCTTTCGCCGACAGGACGAGACCTGCATCGCGGCGCTATGTGCTCACCGCGCTGGCGCTGGTCGGCGGGGGGATCGTTGTGGGACGGGTGATGGGTTGGGTCGAGTTCCCGGCGGTCTGGGAAGTCAGCGTCTTCGACCCGGTGGACACCTTCGTGCGCTGGGGTCGCGACAACCTCACCTTCATCACGCGTCCGGTCAACGATTTCATCGTGGCCGGGCTGCTCATCCCGGCGCGAGACTTCTTGATCGTCACGGTGGCCTGGCCCGTCCTCATTGCAGTCACCGCCATCGTCTGCTGGAGATTGAAGGGAGTCGGTCTGGCGATCTTCGCCGGGGCAGCATTGCTGATGGTCGGTCTCATCGGGATGTGGGAGCTATCCCTTCAAACCCTCGTCCAGGTGCTGGCGGCAGTAGTCATTTCGGTGGCCATTGCCATCCCGGTCGGGATCTGGGCCGGCCGCAGCCCGCGGGTCGAGAGGGTGCTGACCCCGATCCTCGACGCCTTGCAGACGATCCCTTCTTTTGTGTTCATCATCCCCGTCATCCTTCTGTTCACCGTCGGCCAGGTCCCGGGCATCATCGCCGCGGTTCTCTACGCCATCGTTCCCGGCATCCGCATCACGGCTCTTGGCATCAAGGAGGTGCCCGAGGAGAGTGTCGAGGCATCCGAGACCTTCGGGGCCACTCGACGGCAGACCATGTTCGGGGTGAGGATCCCTCTGGCTGCTCCGACGATCCTGGCCGCGGTCAACCAGGTGATCATGATGGTGCTGGCCATGGTGATCATCGCCGGTCTGGTCGGTGGCGGCGCTCTCGGGTTCGAGACGGTTAGGGCGGTGACCCGCGCCGAGACCGGCCTCGGTTTCGAGGTCGGCTTCGCAATCGTGGTGATGGCCATCATCCTCGATCGGCTGACCCAGGCCTGGGCGGCGAGGCTCCAACCACCGACTCCGGCCCACTGAACGGCCACTACTAGCGTCTCGCCGATGAGTCTCGACACCCAGCAGCTCTACATGAATGGTGGCCGAGTCGATGCCAGCTCGGGCGAGACCTTCGCCACGATCAATCCCGCCACCGGCGAAGAGATCTGCCAGGTCCAGCATGCCGGTCCGTCCGATGTCGATCGGGCAGTGGCATCTGCACGGGGGGGATTCGAGGCATGGCGCCAGCTGTCCGGGGCGGAGCGGGGCCGGATCCTCAACCGCGCCGCCGGTCTGCTTCGCGACAACAACGAGGAGCTAGCCCGTCTCGAGGTTCTCGACACCGGCAAGCCGATCCAGGAGGCTATCGCCGTCGATGTGCTGTCCGGCGCCGACGCCATCGAGTACTACGCCGGCCTGGCCGCGAGCATCCACGGTGAGACCTTCGATCTGGGTAGCGCCTGGGCCTACACGCGTCGCGAGCCGCTGGGGGTGTGCGTCGGGATCGGAGCGTGGAATTACCCGATCCAGATCGCCTGCTGGAAGTCCGCCCCCGCCCTGGCCTGCGGCAACTCGATGGTCTTCAAGCCGGCAGAGCTCACTCCGCTCACTGCGCTGAGGCTCGCCGAGATCTACACCGAGGCCGGGCTCCCCGACGGAGTGTTCAACGTCGTCCAAGGCGATCATCGCACGGGAGAGGCCCTCGTGGCCCATCCCGATGTGGCCAAGGTGTCGCTGACCGGCGAGGTGGGCACCGGGAAGATCGTCATGGCCAACGCCGCTACCACCCTCAAGCACGTGACGCTGGAACTGGGGGGCAAGAGCCCGCTGATCATCTTCGACGACGCAGATCTCGACAATGCCGTCTCCGCCGCCCTCATGGCCAACTTCTACACCCAGGGAGAGATCTGCTCCAACGGGACCAGGGTCTATGTCCATGAGGAGATCCACGACGAGTTCCTCGACCGTCTGGTCACCAGGACGTCGAAGATGAAGATCGGCGACCCCATGGACCCCGATACGCACGTGGGGGCACTCATCTCACGGGAGCACCTGGAAAAGGTCATGTCCTATATCGAGGCGGGGAAGTCTGCCGGAGCGACTGTCGTCATCGGCGGGGAGCGTCCGTCCGACCCGTCCTTGGAGAGCGGCTTCTTCGTCGAACCGACCGTGTTCGATGCCTGCACCGACGACATGTCGATCGTCCAGGAGGAGATCTTCGGCCCGGTGATGGCCGTGCTCAGCTTCCGGGACGAGGACGATGTGATTGCCCGAGCCAACGACACTCCGTATGGACTGGCGGCGGGAGTCTTCACAAAGGACATCCAGCGTGCCCATCGGGTCGTCGCCCGGCTCGAGGCGGGGACGACCTGGATCAACAACTACAACATCACCCCGATCGAGATGCCCTTCGGCGGCTACAAGCAGTCCGGGATCGGCCGGGAGAACAGCCTGGTCACCATCAACCACTACACCCAGGTGAAGAGCGTGTACGTGGAGATGGGTGACGTCGAGGCGCCGTATTAGAGGATTCCGAGAGGGAGGTGAGGAAGTGGCTGATCGCTTCCTGGCGGGCAGGACCGCCATGGTGACGGGTGGGGCGTCGGGGATGGGCCTGGCCATGGCGCAGGCTTTTGCCTCGGCAGGGGCCAACGTCAGCATCGGGTCCCTCCTCTCTGCCGGATCGCGGACCGAAGGTGAAGTCGTGCACATCCCCGGCCAGGAGCAGATGGACCACGCCGTATCCAAGATCGAGGGCGAAGGGGTGGAGTGTCTCGGATTCGACCTCGATGTCACGTCAGATGAGTCGGTCGGGGCGTTTCACAATGCCACTCTCGATCGGTTTGGCCACGTCGACATCCTGGCCAACGCCGCAGGGATCACCGCCGAGCAGACGATCGTGGGGCATCCGGACGCCCTGTGGGACAAGGTGATCGACGTCAATCTCACCGGCACCTATCGGGCTATCAAGCGGGCGCTGCCGGGGATGATCGAGAGGGAGTGGGGCCGGATCATCAACATCGCCTCCACCGCGGCGTCGGTTGGTGCGGTCACCTCGGGTGCCTATTGCGCCTCCAAGGCCGGGGTGGTCGGGCTGACCAGATGTGTCGCCCTGGAGGGTGCCCCGCATGGGGTCACATGTAATGCGATCAGCCCGACCTGGGTCGATACGTCCTTCGGCCGCGAGTGGATGTCCGACATCGCGGAGAAACAAGAGCATCGGTCCGGTGAGGAGTACATCTCCGATGTCGAGAAGAGCAATCCTCAAGGCCGGCTCATCTCCCCGACCGAGATCGGCGCACTCGCCCTCTTCCTCTGCACCGACGCCGCCCGAGGCATCACCATGGAGGACCTGCGGGTCTCGGCCGGGTCGCTCTGGTGAGAACGCTTACCTGAGGTACGTAGCGCCATATATGGCGCTACGGGAACACAGAACGCGAGGCCGACGGCGGTGCCAACTTCTCTGTCGGTCTAGCGCCATATATGGCGCCATAAACCTCAGGTTGCAGGTTGCCTTCTTCGCCTCACTTCCTCCACCACCGCTTCCAGGATGGGGTGGAGGTCGCCGATCACGGCGTAGTCGGCCTTGGTCACCATGGGAGCTTCTGGGTCGTTGTTGATGGCGAGCACGTTCTTCGAGGCCATCATGCCCACCCAGTGCTGGATTGCGCCTGAGATCCCGCACGCCACGTAGAGATTGGGAGCGACCCTTGTCCCGGTCTGGCCGACCTGGTCGGAGTGGGGCCGCCACCCGTTGTTGGTGACCACCCGTGAGCACCCCACGGCTCCGCCCAACAGCGCGGCCAGCTCCTCGAGGATGCCAAAGCCTTCGGGCGAGCCGACTCCCCGGCCTCCGCTCACCACCACCGGCGCCGTGGTGAGAGTGATCCCTTCGGAGATAGTCACCCGCTCCACCACCCGGGTCCGCTGGAGGGCCTCGGGCAGATCCGGCTCGAAGGTCTCTACATCGACGGCGCCCTTGGTGTCGGAGGCCTGGAACGTATGAGGGGCCACGGTGGCCAGCTTCACCTGTGCGGTCAGGGTGGCTTCCTCGAGAAGACTCCCTCCCCAGCGGGTCCGAGTCAGCTCCCACACCCCTTCGTCGGGCCGAACCTCGGACACATTGGTAGCGAGGGGGAGATCGAGCAGGGTGGCCACATGAGCCATCACCTCGTTCCCTCGCTCGGTACCGGAGGCGAGCACGGCAGAAGGCGACTCGGCCCCGATCAGTTGGGCCAGGGCCTCGGCGATCGCCTCAGGGGCATAGTCGGACAGCATCGGATGCTGGACCTCGACATGTCGCGTCACGCCCTCGACCTGACATGCCCCGACGCTCACCGAGCACACCTCACCGAGGGCGCCGGCAAGGGTGATCGACTGAAGCGAGGTCTCGAGCGGCTCTCCTGCCTGGTGCTCGACGAAGACGAGGACCAAGCTCACAGCAGTCCGAGCTCCTCGAAAAGATCTGCCACCGCGGGAGCCGCCTCGGGCCCCTCGCCGAGGATCGTGGTGGAGCTGGCCACCTCGGGCGGGTTGACCAGACGAAGCATGCGAAGGCCGCCCGGTGTGTGCGCTGGGGCGGCATTCAGCAATTCCACCTTCTTTGCTTTGAGCCGGGAGGGGAGAGTCGGATAACGGGGCAGGTTGATCCCCTCTTTGACCGCAACGACGGCCGGCAGCGGGAGCCGATAGACCTCGAATCCGGCGTCGGTCTCCCGCCGGGCGACCATCTCCTCGCCTTCGATGTCGATGCCCTTGATCCCCCCTACGACGGGCCGGTCGAGGGCATGAGCCACTCTGATCCCCACCTGGTACCCACCGGCATCGGCAGACTCGTTGCCAAAGAGAATGAGATCGAACCGACCCCCTCCGGCCTCGAGCTCAACGGTCTTGGCGGCGAGGGCGGCAGACGTTGCCTGCGGGTCCCAATCGGCGCCGTCAGTCGCCAGCAACACGGCCTCGTCGGCCCCCACCGACACGGCATAACGAAGTTGTTCCTCGGCCTCGGCCGGGCCGAGGGTCATCACTACCACAGTGCCGCCGTGTTTCTCCTTGATCCGGACCGCTTCCTCGACGGCACACTCCTCGTGGGGGCTGGTCGTGAAGGGGAGGTGCCGGGCGTCGATCGCCTGTCGATCATCGGTGAGGACGATGCGGGCGCCAGGAGCGGGGACCCGCTTGATGCAGACGAGGGTCCTCACCCCTTCATCCGGGCGTCGTCAGGGTCGAACAGCGGGGTCGAGCCGGCGACGGCCACCTTCACCGGATAAAGCTCGTTCATGTACATCACGGCGAGGTCGTTGCCGACCACGGCATGTTCCGGCGGCAGGTAGGCCATCAAGAGGAACTTGCCCAACGACGGCCCCGCCCCTGCGGTGGTGACGTAGGACGGCCGCCCCTTCCGGTCGGTGATCCGGCCGCCATCTGGCGTGGTGATCGGCTCGCGCCCAGTGGGATAGCGCTTGATCCCGTCGCGGGGTGAGAGGTGGTCCTCGACGGTCAGCGTGGACAGGATGGCCGCCGGCTCTTCCTCGCGGGCGGCCAGATAGGCCTCCTTGCCGACGAAATCGTGCTCCTTGACCCGTGGCCGGGCCAACCCTGCCTCGACGGGGTTGTACTCACTCTCCAGCTCCGAGCCCATCAGCCGGTAACCCTTCTCCAGGCGGCCCGTGGTCCCGTAGACCCCGGCGCCGACGGCCACGACACCGAGGTCCTGGCCGGCCTCCCACAGCCGGTCCCACATCGGGCGACCGGCCTCGGTGGGCACATAGACCTCCCAGCCCAGGTCCCCGACATACGAGATGCGGAAGAGTCGGGCATTGATCGAGCCGAAGTCGACCGCCTGTGTCGTCCCGTACGGGAACGCTTCGTTGCTGAGGTCGTGGTCGGTGATCGATGAGACGAGGCTGCGCGCCTCGGGTCCCCACACCCCAATGGTGGTGTAGGCCGACGTGTAATCGCTCATGTGAACCGACCCGTCGTCGGGCAGATGGATCCGGAACCAGTGCTTGTCTCTCGGTCCATCGAATGCCCCGGTGATCACCCTGTAATGCTCCTCGCCGAGCCTGAGAACCGTCAGATCCGCCTTGAACCCACCGGACCCGGTGAGCAACGGGGTGTATACCGAGCGGCCGACCGACACATCGGCGTTGTTGACTGTCATCCATTGGATGTAGTCGACGACTCCCGGCCCGGCGAAGTCGAAGATGACGAAGGGCGCCAGGTCGACGAGACCCACCTTCTCCCGCATCGCCAGGTGCTCGGCGTTTTGGATCGGCGACCACCAGCGCCGGTCCCATTCGTGGGGCCGGTCCTCTATCCCGTAATGGCCGACTAGTGGTGCGTTCGACTCGTACCAGTGCGGGCGCTCCCAGCCCCCTGCCTCGAAGAAGACCGCGCCCAGATCGGTGGTGCGGGAGTGGACCGGGGAGAGCTTCTTGTCCCGTTCCGAAGCCCACTGCTCCCGGGGATGGACGATCCCATACGTCTTGTTGAAGTGCTCCGCGCAGCGAGCCTGGATGTGATGCTCGGTGCGGGCGTAGGGGTAGAAGCGGGCGATGTCCGAGGCATGTGGGTCTAGCTCGGGGTATCCGTTGGTCATCCATTCCGCCACAGCCCGCCCGGTGCCCGGCCCCTCCTTGATCCAGATGGCGGCTGCCGACCAGAGATTTCGAACCTCGACGGTCTCGCCGATCAGGGGCATGGCGTCGGGGGTGAGAGAGAGCAGACCATTGATCGCGTACTTGATCTCCGCGCCGGAGAGAATGTCGGGCATCAGCTCGAGGGCGTCCTCCAGTTGGGCGTCGAAGTCGTCGTCGGTGAAGGGGAGCTCGGTCGGGGACAGCCGAGCCTCGGCGATCGAGGGGATCTCATCGGGGGAATGGAATATCGGGCGATGGGCGTAGGAGCCGACCTCCATCGACCCCGAGGTCTGTCGCTCGTACATGAATGTGTCCATGTCGCGGACGATGGGGAAGGCGAGCTCTTTGCCGGACTCCTGGAGGATGGGGATCGGCCCGACGTCGATCATCTGGTGCACCGCCGGGGTGAGCGGGATTGTGGCGCCGGCCATCCGGGCGATCCGGGGGCTCCAAACCCCGCATGCGATCACGACGTACTCGGCCTCGACGCGGCCCTTGTCGGTCACCACCGCCGTGACCCGCCCGCGATCGGTCTCGATGCCGAGGATCTCGGTGTTGGCCATGGTCTGCAACGCTCCCAGGCCGGTCGCCCTCTCCCGGAAGATCGTCCCCGCCCGCAGCGAGTCCACCGCCGACACCGTGGGGAAGTAACAGCCGCCGATCAGGATCTCCTCATTGATGAAGGGGACCAGCTCCTTGATCTCGGCCGGCGTCACCAGATGAGCCTCCATGTCCCAGTTCTTCGCCGAGCTCATCCGTCTGCGTAGCTCTTCCATCCGCTCCTCGGTTCGAGCCACCTCGATGCCGCCGCAGGTGACATTGACCCCCATCTCCTCGTACTGACGCTGACTGTCGAGGGTGAGCATCGCCATCTCTTTGTTGTGATCGACCGGGAAGATGAAGTTGGAGGCGTGGCCCGTCGACCCGCCTGGATTGGGTAGCGGTCCCTTGTCGATTTGGACGATGTCACGCCAGCCCAGCTCGGCGAGATGGCCCACCACCGAGTTGCCGACGATCCCTGCTCCGATCACTACGACGCTGGCACTGGACGGCACATCACTCACGTCTGAAACCTCGTTCTCCGGTCCGGTCAATCATGGCCCACCATGGACCCTGATGAGTGGGCAGACTAGTGTTCCAACATACAGCACAGCCCCGCATCGTGGAACAGCTGTGGGAGACGTGGAGTGGCGATGGCCGACGATGAACTCGATCTGAATTCACTTTCCGACCCGGATCTCGTGGCACAGATGCATGACGACCTCTACGACGGGCTTGCCGACGAGATCGTCGAGGGGACCGAGATCCTCCTCGGCCGTGGCTGGGACGCCCAGGCGGTCCTGAATGACGCCCTGGTCGAGGGGATGCGCATCGTGGGGATCGATTTCCGGGATGGAATCCTCTTCGTCCCCGAGGTACTGCTTGCTGCCAACGCCATGAAGGCCGGCATGGAGGTGCTGCGGCCCCTTCTCGCCGAGACCGGAGCCCAGACCATCGGCAAGGTCGTGATCGGGACGGTGAAGGGCGACATCCACGACATCGGGAAGAACCTGGTCGCGATGATGCTGGAAGGGGCCGGGTTCGAGGTGATCAATCTGGGGATCAACACCGATGCCGACGAATTCATCGCCGCCCTCGACGAGCACAAACCCGACATCCTCGGGATGTCCGCCCTGCTGACGACCACCATGCCCTACATGAAGGTGGTCATCGAGGCTCTGAAGGAGAAGAACATCCGGGACGACTACATCGTCTTGGTCGGTGGCGCCCCGCTGAATGAGGAGTTTGGCCAGGCGATCGGCGCCGATGCCTACTGCCGTGATGCCGCCGTCGCCACCGAGACCGCCGAAGCGCTGGTGCTGGCGCGCCGGCTCACCGCAGGTGAAGACCAATGAGCGTCGCGGGCGATCGACTCCTGGTGATCGCTTGCGGGGCACTCGCCCGCGAGATCCTCGACGTCGTGCGCCTCAACTCACTGGACTGGGTCGACGTCGAGTGTCTCCCAGTCACGCTCCACAACACCCCCGACCTGATCCCGGACGCGGTGGAAGAGCGTCTCGACGCCGCTGAGGGGCGATACCGAAGCGTCTTCGTCGGTTATGCCGACTGCGGAACCGGCGGGCTCCTCGATCGGGTACTCGAAGCCCGAGGAGTGGGCCGGCTTCCTGGGGCTCATTGCTACGAGCTTTACGCGACAGGTCACGAATTCTCTGTCTTGCACGACCGCGAGCCAGGCACCTTCTATCTGACCGATTTCCTAACCCGCCATTTCGATCGTCTGGTGTGGGCCGGACTCGGTCTCGATCGTTGGCCCGATCTCCGTGACACGTACTTCGGCAACTACCGCCGTCTTGTCTATCTCTCCCAGGTACCCACGACCGACCTGGTCGAACGCGCCCGGGTGGCGGCCGGGAAGCTTGGTCTCTCCTTCGAGCACAGACACAGCGGATACGGTGATCTGGCTTCCACTCTCGTCGAGGTCACCCGACGGGTGCCGGCGTGAGCCCCAAAGAAGTCCGACACCGTGACCGGGGACCCCAGCTGACGGTCATCCGCTGGCGGGAGATTCCGGCGCAAGTGCTCGCCCGCCGGGGCGAGGAGACGGCCAAACACGAGCTGTCGGCCAGGTTCCAGGTCGCCATCGATCGTGCGGCGATGTACGCCGGTCTGTTCGGGACCGACGAATACCTGTCGGAATGGGCCAAGGACACGAGGCCCTGCGGGGACGACCTCGAGTCGGAGGTCGCCGCCGAGGCGGCGCGTCTCGAGACCGAGTACGACTCCGAGACCCTGAACGACCTCGCCGCAAATGGGGGGGCCCGATGACCGACACCGTCGTCTCCTCGGAGACCCGAGAAGTGGTTATCGGCTTCGAGCGGCCCTTTGTCCTGATCGGGGAGAGGATCAACCCGACTGGCCGCCGACTCCTCGCCGAGGAGATGAAGAACGGTGACTTCTCCCGGGTCGAGACCGACGCGATCAGTCAGGTCGGGGCGGGGGCCCAGATGCTGGACGTCAACGCTGGCATCCCCCTCGCCGACGAGCCTGCACTTCTCGCCAGGGCGGTCGAGTTGGTTCAGTCACTCACCGATGCCCCTCTCTCCATCGACTCGTCGATCGTCGCCGCCCTCGAGTCCGGGCTCCTGGCATACCGTGGCAAGGCCCTTGTCAACTCGGTCACCGGGGAGGAGGAGCGTCTCGAACAGGTGCTACCGCTCGTGGCCAAACATGGGGCGGCCGTGGTCGCCATCTCCAACGACGAGACCGGGATCTCCGAGGATCCGGATGTCCGATTCGAGGTGGCGAAGAAGATCGTCGGTCGGGCCGCCGATCACGGCATCCCTCGGGAAGACATCGTCGTCGATCCACTGGTGATGCCGATCGGCGCCATCGCCACGGCCGGGCGACAGGTGTTCCACCTGATTCGGAGGCTGCGGGACGAGTTGGGGGTCAACACCACCTGCGGGGCTTCCAACATCAGCTTCGGCTTGCCCAATCGTGCCGGGATAAATGCCGCCTTTCTGGCCATGGCGATCGGTGCCGGGATGACCTCGGCGATCACCAACCCTCTCGAGCCCGAGATCCGCCAGTCGATCAGGGCCGCGGACGTCCTCAGTGGGCGTGACCCCAACTGCGCCACGTGGATCAAGACCTATCGGGAGCCTCCCGCCGCCGGCGAGGAGGGCCGTCGCCGTGAGAACCGCCGCCGCCGCGGCTGATCGGCCATGACCCGTCAGGTGGTGTTCAGCCCGTCGGGGCGCCGCGGGGCGTTTCCTGAGGGCACCACAGTCCTGGACGCGGCCCGAGCCCTCGGAGTCGACCTCGATTCGGTGTGCGGGGGCAGAGGGATCTGCGGGCGCTGCCAGGTAGTCATCGGGAGCCGACCCGGCGTTGAAGCTCGTGCCGACCGGCTCACCGCTCCCGGCCCCACGGAGATCGACTATCAGGGTCGGCGACCACTAGGCCCCGGCCACCGTCTTGGATGTGCGGCGAGGATCGCGGAGGACGTCGTCATCGATGTGCCCCCTGACAGCCAGGTCCATCGCCAGGTGGTGCGGAAGCGGGCCGGTGTGGCCGCCCTCCCTGTCGATCCCGTCGTCCGGCTTCACTATGTCGAGGTCCCGGAGCCCGATCTGGCCAGCCCGACCGGAGACCTGGAGCGTCTCCTCGCCGCCCTGGAGCAAGAGTGGGATCTGAGCGGCCTGGTGGTAGATCCCCCAATCCTGAGAGATCTCCAGACAACCCTGCGTCAGGGGAACTGGGCGGTGACAGTGGCGGTGCGTCATGCCAGGGATCTGATCGGGATCTGGCCCGGTTTCCGCGATCTCGCCCTCGGTGTCGCCTTCGATGTCGGCTCCACCACCATCGCCGGTCATCTTTGCGATCTCCTGACCGGGGCGGTGCTGGCGACCAACGGCGCGATGAATCCGCAGATCGGGTTCGGAGAGGACCTGATGAGCCGCGTCTCGTACGTGATGATGAACGAGGACGGGGCCTCACGCCTCACCGAAGTCGTGCGAGCTGCCCTCGATGATCTGCTCGGGGAGTTGGTCACCGAGGCCGGGGTGGATCGCGATGACGTGCTCGAGCTGAGCCTCGTCGGCAACCCGATCATGCACCATCTGGTCCTCGGGCTCGACCCCCGGGAGTTGGGTACCGCTCCCTTTGCCCTGGTCACGACTTCGGCCCTCGACACTCCCGCATCCGACCTCGGGTTGCGGGCCCACCATGGGGCACGGGTCTATTCGCTTCCTTGCATCGCCGGCCATGTCGGAGCCGACGCCGCCGGGGCGGTGTTGTCGGAGGGCCCGCATCGTGGCCGGCCTCTGCAGCTCCTCGTGGACGTGGGAACCAACGCCGAGTTGGTGTTGGGGAATCAAGACCGTCTCCTGGCCGCTTCCAGCCCAACCGGACCAGCCTTCGAGGGGGCGCAGATCTCTTCAGGGCAACGAGCGGCGCCGGGGGCGATCGAGCGGGTCCGCGTCGATCGGGCGACTCTGGAGGCCCGTTTCTCTGTCATAGGACAGGAGATGTGGTCGGACCAGCCCGGCTTTGACTTCGGAGCAGTCACCGGGATCTGCGGGTCGGGGATCATCGAGGCGATCGCGGAGTTGCATCTGGCCGGAGTCGTCGACACCGACGGCGTCATCCGCCCCCCGGCCGACGCGTCGCCACGGGTGGTGGCGTCCGATCGCACGTTCTCCTATGTGCTCTGCGCAGAGCCCTTGATCGAGGTGACCCAAAACGATGTGCGGGCCGTCCAACTCGCCAAGGCAGCCCTTCACGCCGGGGCTCGGCTCCTGATGGACCATTACGGCGTCGACCAGGTCGACGAGATCAGGCTGGCGGGAGCCTTCGGGAGTCATATCGACCCGCTGTACGCCATGGTGTTGGGGATGATTCCCGACTGCGATCTCGAACGGGTCTCGGCGGCGGGCAACGCAGCCGGGGTCGGGGCGATGATGGCCCTTCTCTCCGGCGTGGCGCGCAACGAGATCGAGAAGGTGGCCCGCCAGATCGACAAGGTAGAGACCGCGGTCGAGCCACGTTTCCAGGAGCATTTCGTGGCGGCTCTCGCCATTCCCCACAAGACCGACGCCTACCCCCTCCTCTCCAAGGTGGTGGACTTGCCGCCCCGACCCGAGCCAGGAGAGCGGCGGCGGAGGCGCCCGCGATGACGACTGTTTTTGGCGCGGAGATGTCGACCTATAGACCGGTATCTCCGCGCCAGAATGGTCGGGCCTTCCCGGCTCCTGTTCCATGATGTAGTCTGGTACCGCATCATGGAACAAACCAGCACGGGACGCCGGGGCGGTGGCCGCGCTGCCCGGCAGGCGGCAAGGACCGCCCGGGCCATCGAGTCCGTGCCCTTTCTCACCCGCAAGCTGACACCGGTCGAGGTGCTCGATGAGGAGGGTCTGTCCTTGATCGAGTCCAATGCCGACCTGCTCCTCGAGAGGGTCGGCATCGAGGTGGGCAACTTCCCCGAGGCGTTGGAGATCTTCCGTGAGGGAGGATGTGAGGTCAGCGAGACCCGGGTCAGATTCCCTGCGGGGCTCGCCAGAGATCTCATGGCGACCGCGCCCTCGACCTTCACCCAGCATGCCCGCAATGCCGAGCACGACGTCGTGATCGGCGACCCTCATCTCGTGTTCGCCCCGGCCTATGGCTCCCCATTCGTCCGCGACCTGGAAGGGGGTCGTCGCTACGCCACTATCGCCGACTTCGAGAATTTCGCACGCATGACGCACATGACCCCTGCGTTACATCACGGCGGTGGGACGTTGTGCGAGCCGGTCGACCTGCCGGTCAACAAGCGGCATTTCGACATGGTCCTGGCCCACATCAAGAATCACGATCGAGCGTTCATGGGCTCGGTGACAGCGCCCGAGCGGGCACAGGACACAGTCGACATGGTCAGAATCCTCTTCGGTGGAGACATCGACCAGGGCAAGACGGTTCTGTTGTCTCTCTGCAACGCCAACAGCCCGATGAGTTGGGACTACAACATGCTCGGCTCGGCCAAGGTCTACGCCGAGAACAACCAGGCGTGCCTCATCACCCCGTTCATCCTCTCCGGGGCGATGGCGCCGGTCACAGTGGCCGGGACCGCAACCCAGACACTCGCCGAGGCCATGGCCGGAATGACGTTCTGCCAGTTGGTGCGACCCGGTGCGCCCGTTGTGTTCGGGTCGTTCGCGTCCTCGATCTCGATGCAGTCAGGCGCTCCCACCTTCGGGACACCCGAGCCGGCGATGGTCCTATTCGTGATGGCCGCCCTGGCCCGGCGACTTGGCGTTCCCTTTCGCAGCGGGGGGAATCTCACCTCGGCGAAGACGCCTGACTACCAGGCGGCGTATGAATCCGCTGCCACTTTCTTTCCGACCCTCCTGGCCGGAGTCAATTTCGTCCTCCACACAGCGGGCTGGCTGGAGGGGGGGCTGGCGATGGGCTACGAGAAGTTCGTCCTGGACGCGGACCAGGCATCGATGGCAGAAGCCATGGTCGGGGGAGTGGACCTCTCCGAAAATGGCCAGGCACTCGACGCCCTCCTCGACAACCCGCCCGGCCAGCATTTCCTGGGCAACCCCCACACGCTGGCCAACTTCGAGGACGCCTTCTGGCGCAGTGCTACTGCGGACAACAACAGCTTCGAGCAATGGCAGGAATCGGGATCCGAGGAGGCAGCCTCGAGGGCGCATGCCATCTGGCGCAAGATGCTGGCCGACTACGAGCGGCCACACCTGGACGAGGCTATCGAGGCGGAGCTGACCGAGTGGGTAGTGCAGCGCAAGGCCTCTTTCCCGGACTCGGATGTCTGAGCATGAGTGACGCCCTGAAAAGAGCTCTTCTCACCGGCGCCGACTTCGAGGTGATCCCCCTCAAAGGGGTCCTGGACAAGACATCGTCGATAGCACCGGGCTCGACGGTGTCCGTGACAGCCTCTCCCTCCCGGGGGATGACCCCCACAGTCGATCTGGCGATTGAGCTCCAGAGGCGCGGCTTTCGGGCCGTGCCCCATCTGTCGGCCAGGACCATCGAGCACCGCCGCGACCTGACTTCGATCATCAAGCGTCTCGACGACGGAGGGGTGGGACAGGTCTTCATCACCGGTGGCGATGGCCAGCCCCAGGGGGACTACCACGACGCCCTCTCACTGCTCGAAGACATGGCGACAGTCGGACACCCATTTCTCGAGGTCGGGATCACCGGGTACCCCGAGGGCCACCCTGCCATCCCACCCGACCGACTTCGCCAATCACTGCTCGAGAAGGAGGCGCACGCCACCTACGTCGTCACCCAGATGTGTTTCAGCGCGGAAACGATCGTCGAATGGGTCACCTCCATTCGGGCCGATGGCATGACCCTCCCGGTGAAGGTCGGGGTGCCCGGTGCGGTCGAGCCCACCAGGCTCCTCAGCATCGGGGCGCGAATCGGAGTGGGTGACTCCATGAGGTTTCTCGCCAAGAGCCGTGGCTCGATTCTCGAGATGCTGCGTCCGGGCCGGTACCAGCCCGACACGATCGTCGAACCCCTCGCCGCTCTCGGCGAGGGTCTGAGGATGACCGGCATCCATATCTTCACTTTCAACCAGGTCGAGCCCACCGTGGCCTGGCACCGCAAGGCGATCTCGAGAGTGACCTGATGGCGGTGCAGTCGATCGATCGCGCATTCCAGGTGCTGAAGGCACTGGCAGTCGAGCCGTCGGGAGTGACCGACCTCGCCTTGCGGGTCGGTCTGCCCAAGTCGACGGTGGCACGGATGCTGTCGAGCCTCGAAGACCAGGGGGCGGTGACCAGGGGGCCGGACGGCACCTCGTATGCGATTGGCATCGGGTTGGTCGAGCTTGCAGGCGCCATCGATGCCACTGCTGCGCTTGCCACCGCGGTCCGCCCACATCTGATATGGCTCTCCGATCAGCTCGGTGAGGCTGCCGGCTTCAGCGTCCCGACTGGATACACCATCCAGTACATGGTGCAGGTGGAGAGCCCCAACCCTGTCCAGGTCCGTGACTACACCGGTCTGATGGTGCCGATGCACATCGGGCCCTCCGGCCTCAGCGTGATGGCGCAATGGCCGGCCGAGGAGGTCGATCGTTACCTGAGCCGCCCGCTGGAGGCGTGCACGGCACACACGGTGGTCGATGCCGGCGAGATCCGGGACAGGCTCGAGGCGATCAGGGCCTCGGGCCACTGCTGGATCCATGAGGAATTCGCCGAGGGGATCAACTCGGTGGCCGCCCCGGTGTTGGCCGACGGGAACCGTGCCCTCGGCGCCATCCATGTCCATGGCCCCGCCTACAGGTTCCCAGCCGATGGGAACTCCGACTCCATCGCCTCGCTTGTGATGGACGCAGCCGCCCGTTTCTCCGGCCGCTCCGCCTGAACACAATTGCGTGTGCAATCGGACAAACTCAGTGTGCATGGCTGCACACGCAACGCTTCCCTATCCTTGAACCACCGTTCAGGATTCGAGGAGGACACCGGTGGCCAATGAACGTCGCGAGATGCTCGACAAGAGCACCACCCTCTACTTCGGGCCCTGGTACCGGAGATCGCCCTACTTCGAGTCGACCCTCGCCGCAGGTTGCACCGCCTACGACATCTACAACCATATGTACCTACCTGCCTATTACGACGACCCCGACGTCGAATACTGGGCACTGGTCAACGGGGTCACGATGTGGGACGTGGGGGTGGAGCGGACGGTCGAAGTGAGCGGGAAAGATGCCGATCGCCTGATCGACTACATCACGTGCCGGAACCTGACCAAATGTGCGGTCGGCCAGGGGAAGTACATGCCGGTCATCGCTCCGGACGGCGGCATAGTCAATGACCCGGTGTTGCTCCATGTCGGCGAGAGCAGGTGGTGGATGCAGCTGGCCGACTCCGACGCGGGGCTCTACGCCCTTGGCGTGGCCGCGGGCAGGTTCGATGCGGAGGTGACATTGCCCGACGTTCACCCGATGCAGGTACAGGGCCCGCTGGCCGCCAAGACCCTGGAGAAGTTGGTGGGCCCCGGCATATACGACGTCAAGTACTACTGGATCGGCGAGTTCGAGATCGACGGCATCCAGGTCGTGATCAGTCGGACCGGTTGGACCGCCATTCCCGGGTTCGAGATCAATGTCCTCGATCGCAGAGATGGGGCAGCCATCTGGGACGCGGTCGCTGCGGCGGGTGAGGAGTTCGACATTCGGCCCATCGCCCCATGCGAGGCGCGTCGCATCGAGGCCGGGATCTTCAATTACGGCTCAGACATGACCCTCGATGACACCCCCTTCCATGTCAGTGGCATGGAACGACTGGTCGAGGCGCAGGACCAGGACTACCTGGGGAAGGCGGCGCTGGAGCGCCTCCGGGAGACCGGGGTCGATCGGAAGCTGGTCGGCATGTTCCTCGAGGGCGACCAGCTCAGGGCCGAGCTCTCCCAACCGTGGCCTGTGCTCTCGGGGAATGACGTGGTGGGGCGGGTAACGGACGCCGTCTGGTCGCCGGGGATGGAGCAGAACATCGGGTACATGTGGGTCCCGATCGACCTCTCGGCTCCCGGCACCCGGGTCGACGTCGTGACGGAGGGCGGGGAGGAGCTGACGGCCGTCGCAGCCAGACTGCCGTTCGTCGACCCGGAGAAGAAGGCGCCGGCACAGAGCCTCAGCGTCTGAGCAGTTCGAGGACCTGCTCGATTACCAGATCGGGCTGATCCCAGACCACCATGTCGAGCCCTGCTCCGTCGGCGACGACCGATCGGGAGCTCGACGACAGCCCCTCATAGAAGGCGAGGCCGTCCTGCCAATATGAGTCCACGGACTCGGCCGCCTCGCCCCCAACGACTTCGACGAAGCGCGGTGACAGAAATACTGCATTCGGGTCCTGCTCGATCACGGTCAGCGGCACATCTGCGAAGCCGTCGAGAGATTCGGACACGTCGGCATCCAGGTCGAGCCATGGTGGATGCCCGGCGAGCTCGGGGAGCAGGTCGTCGTAGAAGTCCTGGAACCCGATCGGCATCGGGTCGACCAGCACCACGCCGGTGACATCCTCTCGGTCGTCGGCGAAGAGCCGAGCAGCATGCACACCGTCGACGGCGGCGACGAGAAGATAGGGACCGGAGAGTGCCGCCTCGGTCAGTGCCTCTTCGAGGTCTGAAGCCTGTTGATCCGGCGTCGTCTCACCTTCCACATAACCGTTGACGCAGACGATGTGTCCCTCATCGGACAACTCTGCCTGAATGACCGACCACGACCCGTAGTCGATCCAGTCCGACGGCTGGAGGATGATGGTGGGGCCACCGACCTCGCCGGTGCCGGTGCACATCAGCCGATGTGGGAAACGATTCCAGTCGTCGGCCGCGATCGGGCTCGACTCGATGAGGTCAGCGTTGGTGTCGAGCCGAATCAGGGCTCCAGGCTGATAGACAGTCACCCACAGCGCGTCATCGGCCACCACCAGACCACCAGGCTTGCCCGGCAGCGGGTACCTGCGCTGATCCCCGTTCGTCGGGTCGATCCGGATCAACAGGTGATCGCTGCTGGAAGTCACCCACAGATAGCCGTCGAATTCGATGAGGTCGAGGAGCCCGAAGGCGAGGCCCGCAACCGCTCCGCACTCGCCCGAGTCGGGC
>Ga0075313_1000060_pt1 | contig 21034 bp, 22 predicted proteins | sample MayberryNE_Catta_3_FD_120051 | JGI IMG/M metagenome (GOLD analysis project Ga0075313, IMG submission 120051) | Natural and restored wetland microbial communities from the San Francisco Bay, California, USA, that impact long-term carbon... | ecosystem: Environmental > Terrestrial > Soil >...
AGATGGCCGTGAAGATCGACGACGTGCGCGATCTGACGGCGGGGTTGCCGCGGTCGTACGAGGTCTTCGTCAGGGGCCGTATCAAGTTCCGCGTCGGACGGATCGTCTACCTGGCCTTCTCGCGGGACGAGACGCTCATGGGCTTCGCCTTTCCGAAGGAGGAGCGCGAGGCCGCGCTCGAGACGTACCCGGACAAGTTTCTGCGCCCGAAGCCGTCCGACATGCGCTACCAGTGGCTCGTCGTTCGCCTGGAGGCCATCGACAAGGACGAGCTCCGCGAGCTCGTCTTCGACGCCTGGCGCATGGTCGTGCCGAAGAAGCTTGCTTTGCTCTCCGACGAGGAGCTCCGGCAGCAAGGAGTGGCCTAGCGAGCCGGCGCACCGGAGTCGCCACAGGTTCCGATCGACTGCGCGTTGCTTGCCCGGGGACTTGGCCCTCAGCGGCTCGTGACCGCTAGCGCGCGGAAACCGCCGTCGTGCATCGTCTTCGGCTTTCGCCCTACCGCGCCCTCAGCCTTTCGTCGTCGCGCGGCACCCCGGGCATAGCCCGAGCGGAGGCGCGCGGGGGCTGCGCCGGTCGCACGAGCACCCCACGGCGACGTCTGCACAAGGCGGTGGCCGCTTACCCCAGTCCAGGTCAGCCTTTGCGAGCCTTCCTGAGCTCCTCGACCTGGTCGGCGAGCTGGGCCACCCGCATCGTGAGGCCGGACAGTGCCTGGATCACCTGATCGAGGCGCGGGTCCGGGCCTCGCGTGCCGGCTTCGAAGACGCCGTCGCCCTCGAGCTTCTCGAGCTTGTATTCCTTGCTCTCGGGCTTCTCGGGCTTCTCCAGCTTCTCCTTCTCTTTGTCCTTGTCCTTCTCTTTCTCCTTCTCCTTGTACTCCTTGAACTCCTTGTCTTCCTTCCAGCCCTTGATGACCAGCGGGCCGTCGAAGTCGTCCTTCTGCCAGTCCTTGCCGTCCCAGAAGTCCTTGCGCGTGCCACCGACCTGGCCGAGGAGGTAGGCGAGGTCGCGTACCGTGAGCTCGCTGATCGGGGTGTCGGACTTGAGCCTGACCTCTGGTCGGTCGGCCTGGGAGACGAAGGGTTGCTTCGAGGTCTTTTCCTTGTCCTTGTCGGCCATGGGATTACCTCCTTGTCGAGTGGGTCAGCCTGTGGCTCGACCGGCCCGCGGGCCAAGCGGCCGGAGTTGTGCCCTTGAGAAGGTCCGCGAGCGCCGCGCTGATCGGCTGGCCGGTGTGGCGCTCGTAGTAGATGAAGCCGGGGCAGGGGTTGACTTCGAAGCAGACGTAGTCCCCGTCCGGGGTCTCCTTCAGATCGATCCCGGCGAAGAGGAGGTCGAGCTCGCGGGCAGCACGTAGGCAGGCGGCCGCGACCTCCGCGGGCAGTGTCACGGCGGTCATGGCGACATCGAGCCCGTCGAGGTGGGCGTAGCGGTAGTCGACCGCTCCGGTCTCGATCCGGGTCGCGAAGACAGTGTCGCCGACCGTGTGCACACGGACGTTGTGCCCGGGAACGTAGGCCTGGAACTGAGCTGGCCCGTAGCGCAGGAGTACGAGGCGAGCCTGCTGCGCCGGGCCGAGACGGCGAACGATGGAGCGGATCCCGCTTGCCGATTTGTAGATCACGTCGCCGTGCTCGGCCTGAAAGGCGCGAGCGACGGCCGGGTCGTTCGTAACCAGTGTCGTCGGCACCTTGAGGCCCGCGCGGCGGAGGAGGAGCGCCTGGTAGGGCTTGCTGTTGTTCGACATGCCGCCGCCGATGCGGTTGACGACGGGGCAGGACAGGTTTTCCAGGAGCGCCACGAGCCCGGCGTCGGCCTCGACCTGCAGTGCCGCCGCGGCCTCGGGATCGCCTTGCGGGGGCAGGCGGCCCTCGGGGCCGAGGTAGCGGACGTAGACGCCCGTGAGCGCGTCGAGATCGAGGGCCCAGTCTGGCCCCGCGACGGTGCCGGCTGGGCCGGCGTCGGTCCAGCGCCAGGCGAGGCGGTAGCCGGCGGGATAGCGGGCGAGGTCGAGCAGGCGGTAGGGGTAGCCGGAGTCCTGCAGCCTGGCGCAGACCAGTTCGGTGACGCCGTCGGCGAGGCCGCCGCAGACCAGGATCATCGCATCGCCTCCGGTTCGGGTGCGAACGGCGCGAGCAGCAGCGAGGTGAGCGCGTCCAGAATGCGGGCGCGGGTGGGCGCTGCGAAGTGCTCGAGCACCGGCACCGGCTCGACCGTCACGACTCCGAGCCCGCGACGGAAGGGGGCGATCGCGACCTCGAGGAAGTCGAGGCGAGTCGCCACGGCGAGCTGGCGAAGGCGGGACGCGAGCTCGCGGTTCTCGGGCGGCGAGTCGTCGTCCCAGATGACTTCGCCGCCGACGATGCAGGCCGGGTGCGCCGCGCCGTGAGGCTCGCTGAGGCAAACCGGCGAGCGCTCCTGCAAGTCGGCAAGGCCGTTCCAGGCGGCATCGGTGGCGACGAGATATCCGGCCTCGCCGGTCAGGGGCGTGTACACCGCACCGGCGACGCCGTCAGCCGCAAGCCGGCGGCGGAAGGCGTGGGCCTCGGCGGGATCGTTGGTGATGAGCTGCTCGGGGACGTGCAGGCCGCAGCGGCGCAGAAGCGGGCGCCAGGTGAGGAGCGATGCGCGGCCCCCGTACCAGAGCGCTGCCGAGGGACGGTTGACGACCGGGCAACGAAGTGCCGTAAGCCAGGCGAGCGTCGCAGCGAGCATCTCCGCATGCATGTAGGTGTGGTCCGCGGGCTCCCAGCCGGCGGGATCGAACCGGGCAGTACCGCGCACCAAGACGCCGGCGATCTCTGCCGCGTCGTCGCCAAGCTCGAGTCGGCTCGACAACCCACCGTCCGCGAGGCGCCAGACCAGGCGTGCAGGTGGCGCCAGCGGCGACGCGACGATGTGGGCGGGCAGGCCGCGCGCCGCGAGGCGCGCACGCACCCCGGCACAGCACGAGTCCGCTGGGTCGCCCAACAGGAGATGCACGGGCCGCGTCCTCGAATCGCGTACGCGCCTGGCGATGCCGAGGTCGGTAGGCTCAGCCAGTGCGTCCTCGTTCGAGTTGCCGGGCGCGCCCGCCATCGCGCGTCGTCGATGCGAGCGAGCGGGCTTGGCCGACATCACGGACGGCTCACCCCGTTTCGCCGGTTGGCGCGACTACTGGACGCCTCGGGACGATGGGCGAGTCCCGGTAGCACTGCTGCTGGCACGCATCCGTTGCCCGTGGCACAGGCCCCCGCCGCAGCTCGTAGCTTCCGTCGCTAGGTGCGGGACTGTAGACGGGCGGCGTGCGCGAGTCAAACCTGCTGCTGAACCTTCCGGCACGGGAGTTCGGCGAAGAAGGAGGGAAAGCTTGTTCACGAGTGGGCAGCGCGGCGCCCGACCGCTCGGTCGAGGCGAATGCGGCCTCGCTCAGGGCTCGATGTTCTGGTTGAGCCTGAAGAAGTTGGTCGGGTCGTAGGTGCGCTTGAGCTCGACCAGCCGCTCGTAGTTCCGGGCGCCGTAGGCCTGGCGCACCCGATCGGCTCCCTCATCGCCGAGGAAGTTCACGTACACGTGGTCGCCCGCGTGCGACTGCATCGCGTCGTAGAAGCCCCGCGCCCAGCCGATGTGGCGGTCGCCTTCGGCGTCGTCCTCGGTCCAGACGGCGTTGATGTTCACGTTGTGGGCGGCCCCTCGCTGGCTGAACGACGTCGCGCCCTCTCCCACACGGGTCATGGCGCCGCCGAGCTGGAAGACGATGCAGTACGACTTCGGGGAGGTGAGGGCCGAGGCGTGCTCCACCAGCGCGTCGATCGCATCGTCGGTGAGCGGCGGCAGCTCGACGGACTTCCAGTAGTAGTGCCAGCCGTGCGGCACGGCTGCGTCGAACATCGACTGCAGCGCCAGGTACGGCTTCGGCTCGAGGAGGTCGACGATCGGGCTGCCGAAGTCCTTCAGCGGTCGCACCACCTCGACACCGTCATCCGGAGATCCGGCGTAGCAGGCGCCGATCATCACGATCGGCTTGCCGTGCACCTCCGCCGGCAGGAAGGGCAGCGGCGGTGCCACCCGCAGATTGAAGATCGTCGTCAGCTCGTCGGGGGCGGCGGAGATGAAGTCGCGATAGAAGCGCAGAGCGTCCGGCGCGTCCTCGAGGGGGTAGAAGACCGGTCCCGCGAGCACGATCGGGCCCACGGGATGGACCCGGTACTCGAACGAGGTGACGATGCCGAAGTTGCCGCCGCCCCCGCGGATCCCCCAGAAGAGATCCGGATGCTCCTCCTCGCTCGTGGTCACGATCTCCCCCTCCGCAGTCACCAGATCCGCGGAGAGCAGGTTGTCGACCGTAGCGCCGTACTTGCGCATCAGCCAGCCGATGCCGCCGCCGAGCGTCAGGCCCGCGATACCCGTGTGGGTGACGATCCCGCCGACCGTGGCGAGGCCGAAGAGCTGCGTCTCGCGGTCGAGCTCGCCCCAGAGCACGCCCGCCTCGGCGCGTGCCGTGCGCTCCCGCGGATCGACCCGGATCCCCTTCATCGGGGAGAGGTCGATCACGAGGCCGCCGTCGCAGAGCGCATGGCCGCCGACGCCATGGCCACCGGAGCGCACCGCGACCAGCAGATCGCGATCGCGCGCGAAGCGGACGGCCGCGGCGACGTCTGCGACGCTGGTGCAACGGGCGATGCAGGCGGGGCGTCGGTCGATGGCGCCGTTCCAGATCGAGCGCGCCTCGTCGTAGCCCTCGTCGTAGGGGCCTATCACGCTGCCCTGGACGGACTCGCGTAGACGCTCGTGGTCGGTTCCCGGCGTCGCCCTTGCCGTTCCCGTGGCCATGCGACCACGGTGACGGTTGCCGTCCCCATCGACTAGGCCGAATTTCGCACCAAGTGGTTCGAATCCCGAACCTAATACGCGCCGGCGGAGGGCTAGCATTCCTGGAGCGTGCGGAGCTACGCGCAGTACTGCCCGATCGCCAAGGCGAGCGAGATCCTCGGCGACCGCTGGACGCTCCTGATCGTGCGCGAGATGTTGGGCGGCGCGAGCGGGTTCAACGAGCTCCAGAGGGGCCTGCCAGGGATCTCGCGCTCGGTCCTCACCGACCGCCTGCGCTCGCTCGAGCGGGCCGAGATCGTCGAGCGGCGCACCGGTCCCAAGGGGAGGACGCTCGGGTATCGCCTGACGCGAGCCGGCCGCGACCTGGAGGCGGTCGTGCAGGCGCTCGGGGAGTGGGGAGTGACCTGGTCGTTCACCGACCCCCGTGCCGAGGAGCTCGACCCCGACCTCCTGATCGTCTGGATGGCCCGACACGTGGACCGCGAGCAGCTTCCCCCGGAGCGCACCGTCGTCCAGTTCGACTTCCGCGATCCGGCGAAGCGCTACTGGATGGTGCTGGAGCGCTCGGAGGTCTCGGTCTGTCTCCAGCACCCTGGGTTCGACGTCGACCTCAAGGTCGAGGTCGACACCGCCACCCTGTACCGCGTCTACCTCGGCCGCGCCGAGCTGGGCGACGCGATGCGGGCGCGCCGGCTGACGCTGAGCGGCCCGAGGTCGCTCCAGCGGGCCTTCGGGCGCTGGTTCGCCTGGAGCGCGTTCGCCGCGGCCAGCCGCGAGGCCGACGAGCGCCGCAGGGCGGCGTCGCGACTCGCGGCCCCCGAGCGGGTGCGGGTCGAACGGCCGCCGCCGTCGCATCCGCGTCCGAGTGCCTGAGCGTGCCGGTAGCCCGGGTGCGCTCCGAGGACGTCTCATAAGAGGTTCGAGCGGGCGGCGAAACACAGAGAAGTGTTATGACACGGGCGCGCCGCGATCCAGACAGCGGAGGTGTCTCGTTGCCTCGAACCGGGTTCATCGACCACATCGGTATCGGCGTTCCGGATCTTGCCGCGACCAAGGAGTACTACGACGACCTCATGACCGTCCTCGGGCTCCGCGAGTGGTTCGAGACAGGCCCGGGCGGACCGCTCAACTACGGGCCGGACGGTGCTCGAGGCACGCAGCTGTTCTTCTACCAGGCAGAGGAACCGGGCTTCTACTCACGCCTGCAGACGGGCCTCCATCACCTCGCCTTCCTGGTCGAGAGCCGAGCTGTCGTCCGAGAAGCGCACAGGTGGGCTCGTGCGCGCGACGCCGTCGTCCTCGACGAGCCCCGCGAGTTTCCCCAGTACGGACCGCACTGCTTCGCGACCTACTGGCTCGATCCCCACGGCTTCAAGCTGGAGGCGGTCTGCCACCGTCCCGACGAGAGCTAGAGAGACTCGGCGAGGAAGTGCCTGCGAACACCTCCGTGCGCCAGACCCGCTGTGAGCGACGGCAGCGACCACGTCGATGACCGGGTCGCCGACGGGTGGAGGTCTAGAGCGGCTCGCCGCGACGGACGACGCTCTCCGGTGGCCGCGATGGCAGCGTGAAGGAGATGCGCGCGCCACCTCCCGTTCGCCCCTCCGCCCAGATGCGGCCCCCCTGCGCCTCGATCAGGCCCCGCGCGATGGCGAGGCCGAGGCCGGCTCGACGCTCGGACCGCGCCGCGTCTGCCCGCCAGAAGGGCTCGAACATCCGTGCCTGCGCCTCCTCGCCGATGCCGTCGCCGGTGTCCTCGACCGAGACACGAACCTCGTCCTCGAGCGCCGCCACGCGGACCGCGACCGCGCCGTCGCTCGGGGTGTGTCTCAGCGCATTCGTCAGAAGGTTCATCAGCACCCGTTCGACCTTCTCCGGGGCGAAGGCCGCGCTCGCCGACTCGTCGACGTCGGCGACGAGGCGTATCCGACGCAGCCGAGCCTCGGACTCGACGCCGAGCAGGCTCCTCGAGACGACCCCCGCCACGGGCAGCTGCATCAGCTCGATCGTGAGCTCGCCGGCGTCGATCCTCGCGAGCTCGAAGAGGTCGTCGATCAGGCCCGCGAGGATCCGTACCTGGTCGCGGAGCGCGGGGACGAGCTCCTCGGGCTCGGCCAGTCGGTCCTCGAAGGCCTCGAGCATGGCCTGCATGTTGGCGAGCGGCGTCCGCAGGTCATGGCTCGCCCAGGCCACGAGCTCACGGCGCGTGTCGAAGAGACGCTCGACGTTCTCGGCCATCTCGTTGAACGAGGCGCCCAGCTGTGCGATCTCCGCGGGCCCGTCCTCGGGAGCGCGGGCGCGCAGGTCTCCGGAGGCGAGCTCGGCCGAGGCGGCCCGCACCTCGTCGACGGCATCGGCGATCGAGCGCGTCACGACCAGGGCGGCCACGATCGCGGTGAGCGCGGAGCCCGCCGCGACGGCGAGGATCTTCAGGTCGTCTCCCATGTGGAACATCACCCAACCCGACAGGAGGACGGCGGCGAGCGGGAGGACCACCGCCAGGATCGCCAGGCCGGCGAGCTGCAGCCGGATCGTGGGGAGGGCTCTGAGGGCCGAGGCGAGCGCGAGGCCGACCACGAGCGTCGCCAGCCCGACGACGAGTGCCGTCTCGATCATTCGACGAGCCGGTAGCCGACGCCCCACACGGTCTGCAGGTGGCGCGGACTGGACGGATCCGTCTCGAGCTTCTGGCGCAGGCGCCGGATGTGGACGGTCACCGTTCCGGTGTCGATCGCCCTCGTGTACCCCCAGACGCTCGTCATCAGCTGGTCGCGCGAGAACACGCGCCGCGGATGGCTCGCCAGGAACCAGATGAGATCGAACTCCTTGGCAGTGAGCCGCACTTCCTCGCCCGCCCTCCGGGCCTCGCGCGTGGAGCGCTCGAGCAGGACCTCGCCGAAGCTCAGCGCCTCCGCCGGAGGCGCGCCCGCGGCGACTCGTCGGAGGACGGTCCGCACGCGGGCGGAGAGCTCTCGCGGCGAGAACGGCTTGCTGAGGTAGTCGTCGGCCCCGAGCTCCAGCCCGACGATCCGATCGGCTTCCTCGCCCCGGGCCGTCAGCATGATCACCGGCAGCTCCGAGCTCGAGCGGATCCAGCGGCAGAGCTCGAGCCCGTCGATACCCGGCACCATGACGTCGAGGACGACGAGGTCCGGCTGGGAGCGCTCGATGAGCTCCCGTGCGCGCACTCCGTCGCCGGCTTCCAGCGTCTCGTAACCGTCTCTCTTCAGATAGCGGACGACGACGCTCCGGACGATCTCCTCGTCGTCCACGACGAGAACCGTGGCCATTCCCACATTGTCGCGCCCAGGGATTGCGCGGGGATGAATTCAGGCGACGTTCATCGGAGCGTGAGATCGGCGCAAGAAAGTCGCCGTAGGGTCGAGGTGATCCGACGAAGGGAGAGGAGCATGCTTCGGAAGCGCGCCGCACTCGTCGCCGCCCTGATCGGCTCGGCGCTCGTCCTCGCGGTCACCGCGAATGCCGCCGGAGGGCGCGCAGGCACGACGGGCGTCGTGTTCGTCACGAGCCAGGGCCTGTACTACGACACGTTCGTGACAGTCGACCCCCTGCCCATGCACGGCAAGTTCCAGCTCCTCGAGAACGGGGAGACGGAGTTCGGTCCCGGCGATCCCGGGTACCGGGGCGGTCGCTGGTGGGAAGACCTGAACGGCAACGGGCTCCAGGACGCGAGCGACCACTACTTCCTGTGCCCGCTGCTGGGCCCGGGACGTACGTCGCCGTAGCCTCGCTCGAACCGCCGGCCGGCAGCTAGCCGGACGCCGGCTCTCCGCTCCGGCCTTCCCGGCCAGCGGAGAGCCGGCGCGTCGGCAAGCGCCGTTCGCGGGACGGCGTCGTCGATCCACCTCGCCAGCGAGCCGGCCGTAGCTCGCTAGCCTCCTTTCCCGTGCACCGGCTCACGAAAGCGCAGGCCCGTCGGATCGCGGTGCGCGCGCAGCTGCTCGACGCACAGCGGCCCACCGACCTCGTCGCGACCGTGGAGCGGCTGACGCTGCTGCAGATCGACCCAACGGCGGCGATCGCGCCGAGCGCCGATCTCGTCGCCTGGAGCCGGCTCGGATCCTCGTACCGGCCCGCACACCTCAAGCAGGCGCTGGAGAAGCACCGGACGCTGTTCGAGCTCGACGCGCTCGTCCGCCCGATGAGCGACCTCGGCCTGTATCTGGCGGGCGCGGCCGAGCGGCCGAGCTACGAGAGCGCGCGCGCCTGGATCCGTGCCAACGACCGCTTCCGCCGGGACATCCTCGACCGGCTCGCGAGCTCCGGCCCGCTGACCTCACGGGACATCCCGGACACGTCCGCCGTCCCGTGGAAGTCGAGCGGCTGGACGAACGACCGCAACGTCACGCAGATGCTCGAGATGTTGATGGTGCGCGGGGAGGTGGCGATCTCCGGGAGGGTCGGGCGGGAGCGGGTGTGGAATCTCCCCGAGCGCGTCTATCCGTCCGACGTCGCCCTCCCGTCGATCGAGGAGGCGGAGCGGAGGCGGAACGAGCGGCGGCTCGGGTCTCTCGGCATCGCGCGCGAGAGGGCGAGAGCGATGCCGATGGAGCCCGTTCACGTCGGCCAGGCGGGAGAGCCGGCCGTCGTCGAGGGAGTGAAGGGCGAGTGGCGCGTCGACCCCAGGTACCTCGTGGGCGACTTCGAGGGCAGGACGGCCCTGCTGTCGCCGTTCGACCGTCTGGTCCACGACCGTGTCCGCGCCGAGCAGCTCTTCGACTTCGAGTACACGCTCGAAATGTACAAGCCGGCCGCCACGCGACGCTGGGGCTACTTCGCCCTCCCGATCCTGCACGGGGACCGCCTCGTCGGGAAGCTCGACGCCACCGTCGACCGCACGTCCTCCGTGCTGCGCGTCAACGCGATCCACGAGGACGTCCGCTTCGGCCGCACGCTGGCCCGCGCGGTCGAGGCCGAGGTCGCGGACCTCGCCGCGTGGCTCGAGCTGGACGCGGCGCAGCCCGCCTAGCGCCGTCGCGGCTAGTCGCGCGGCGGGAGCGGGACGAGGATGCTCGTGCGCCGCCTGTACTCGCGGTAGGCGGGATCGTCGCCGTACCGCTCCTCCGCGCTCCGCTCGAGGAGCGGGATCCCGCTCACGAACAGGAGCAAGGCCGTGATGGCAAGCGGCCCGGCGACGACGAGCCACGCCCAGCCTTCGAGCACGGGCACGGCGTACGCGAAGAGCCCCCACCAGACGAGGATCTCGCCGAAGTAGTTCGGGTGCCGCGAGTAGCGCCAGAGGCCGCTCGAGACGAAACGGTCACGGTTCCCGGGCCGCGACTTGAACGCGGACTTCTGGAGGTCCGCGACGGCTTCGACGAGGAACCCCACGAGCCAGAGCGCCGCGCCCGCGATCGCCCAGGCACCGAATCCGGGGACCTCCTCGCGGCTGACGAGGTACGTGACGGGCAGCATGATCACCGCGACGGCGAGCGCCTGCAGGAGCCAGAAGCGCGCGAACCGGAGTGGGTCGTCGCGCAGCTCGTCGAAGCGGTGGTCGACCTTCGTCCGGCGGATACGGCGGAACAGGTAGCCGCCAAGGCGCGCGGCCCAGACCACGACCAGAGCCGAGGCGACGAGCTGGACCGCCTCGCCCGCCCCCAGGAAGGGGAGCGCGATCGCCAGCACGGCGAAGGAGAGGCTGTACGAGAGATCGGTCACGACGTCGGTCCGGCGCGCAGCCGCGAATGCGAAGAAGGCGGCGTTGATCGCGAGCGAGGCGGCGAAGGAGAGGAGGATCGCCACGGGCTCGCTCAGACCTCGACCGAGACCACCGAACGGAGCTCGCGGTCGAGCAGCGACCCGAGCCGGGCGACCTCCGCGTCGAGCGCGCGGCGCGGCGGCCGCCCCGCCTCGCGAAACCACGCAACGCGTACGCCGTCCCCGTCGAGCTCCCAGGTCCCGGCGACTGCTCCGCCGGAAATGACCACGGGGGAGATCCAGCCGGCCTGCCGGCTGACGGCGCTCCGTCGCCCGGCCGGGACGACGTTCGCGTCGGCGGTGCCCGGGCCGAGCACGTACTGGTCGAACCCGGGCAGCAGGCGGACGGCGCTCGTCGGCGGCATCGAGGCGAGCTCCTCCAGGTCCTCTGCCGGCACGTACGCTCGCTCTCCGTCGACGTCGACCTCGGCGACACGGTCCCCGAGCGCGTCGAACCAGGCACGGAGCGTGCGCTTGCCGAACCAGCCGCCGGCGAGCCAGCGCGCGAAGGCGTCGATGGTGGCCGGCCCGTAGACCCGCAGGTAGGCGGCGAGGGCCCAGGGAGCGGCCTCGTCCGGGTCGGGGATGCCGGCCCAGCGCGGGCTCGCATCCTCGGGACGCATGAACGTCACGCGGTTTCCCCGGCTCGGCCCGTGGCAGACGGCGCCCTGCCACGCGAGCGGCTTCAGGAGCGTGCCCCAGCTCGAGCCGAGCGCCTCACCGACGTGTCGCAGCCCGCGCCGCCTCGTGATCGCGGCGGCGAGCTCCTCGCGGGTGAGCGGGCCGTCGGCGAGCGCCTCGCGAACCGCCCTGCGCAGCGCCTCGATCTCCTTCGGGGAGACGCCGAAGTAGCGCTGCCAGCTCGGGCGCTCCCACGACCGCCCCGAGGCGACCAGGGACAGGAACGCCCCGCCCTGCTCGGGCGTGAGCAGATGCAACGCGCCCCGCATCGCCCAGGTCCTGATCAGCCGCCCCTCGCGCAGGGCGCGGGCAACCTCGCCGCCGCGCGACCGCTCGCGCCGGACGCGGACCGCAAGCTCGGCCGAGGACGGAACCTGCGCCTGGACGCCGCACAGCCGATCGACCACTCCCGGCACGGACAGCCGGCCCACCGGGTCGAGCAGCTGCCGCCGCATCCTCCACGCGAGCACCTGGCGGCGTGTGACTCCGAGGGTCATGGCGACGAGCGTACTCGGGCCGCGAACGCTCCCGCGAACGGAGGACGTGAAGAGGGTAGTTCCCCACCGCCGTCCTCGGGGTCTGGCACGATGACCGCCCTCGGGTTTCCGGGGACGATGTGGCCGAGCCGGCGGCCCGCACGGGTTTGCCGGGCGACGACGGGGGAACGTCTCCGGAGACCGGAAGGAGCACCACCGCGATGACGATGACGTACGAACTGCGCTCGGGGAGTCGGTCGATCGGGACGCGTGAGGCGAGCACGCCGCAGCAGGCGCTGCTCGACTACGTCCGCTCGCTCGGCTGTAGGGACGAGGAGATCCTGCGTCTCGGCGTCGACGCGGTCTCCTGGCGCGGTGCCGTGTTTCGGGCGGTTGCGGCGCCGACCGACGACGCTCGGTAGCACCGCCGCACCGAGCGGCCTCGCAGGGAAGTCGCTCGACTCCCGACGATCGATCTGTCCGCGGAGCGAGCGCCTGCGAAGATGGGCCCGATGCCACGAGCGGTGACCGGGTCGCGCGCGGACGGACGCTACGCCGAGCACACGGTCCGGTCGCGCAGCCTCTGGGAGCGCGCGCTCGGCGTGCTCCCGGGCGGGAACACGCGGACGACCGTCTTCCAGGAGCCGTATCCGCTGTACCTCGAACGCGGCCACGGCTCTCGCGTCGTCGACGTCGACGGCGTCGAGCGCATCGACTTCATCAACAACTACACCTCGCTCGTCCATGGTCACTGCCACCCGGGCAGCGTCGAGGCCGTCCAGAGACAGGCGGCCCGGCTCGTGAGCGCCGCCGGCCCCGGCGAGCTGGAGGTCGAGATGGCCGAGCGCCTGCGGGAGCGGGTCCCGAGCATCGAGCTCACCCGCTTCACGAACTCGGGCACCGAGGCCACGATGCAGGCCATCCGCGCGGCGCGGGCGTTCACGGGGCGCACGCGGATCGCCACGTTCGCGGGCGCCTACCACGGCACCCACGACTACGCGAACGCCATTCCGGCGAGCCCGTCGGATACGCCGGGCGGCCCGGGCATCCCGCAGGGCGTCGCGGACTCGCTCGTCGTCGCCCCCTTCAACGACCGCGAGCGCACTCGCGCCGTCGTCGAGCCGCACCTCGGCGACCTGGCGGCGATCGTCGTCGAGCCGGTGATGGGAGCGGCCGGCGTGATTCCTCCGGACGAGGGCTTCCTGCCGTTCCTGCGCGAACTCGCGGACGCCGCCGGCGCGCTTCTCGTCTTCGACGAGGTGATCGCCTTCCGGGTCGGCTACCACGGCGCCCAGGGGCGCTACCGGGTCGTTCCCGACGTGACCGCGCTCGGCAAGATCATCGGCGGCGGGCTGCCCATCGGCGCGTTCGGCGGGCGCGCCGAGGTCATGGAGCTCTTCGACCCGCGCGACGAGCGCCGTCTCGCCCACGGAGGGACGTTCAACGGGAACCCGCTCTCGATGGCGGCGGGGCTGGCGGCACTCGACGCGCTGACCGAGGCGGAGCTCGACCGGCTCGAAACGCTCGGCGCCGACCTCGAGGCGGGGCTCGACCGCGTCCTCGCGGAGTCGGGTCGCCCGGCGCGGGTCACGCGGGTCGGCTCGCTGTTCAACCTCCACCTCGGCGCCACGTCGATCCGCGAGCACTCGGACGCGCTCGCCGGAGACCTGGAGGGGCTGCGTCGGCTCCACCTCGCGCTGCTCGGGCACGGGATCCTCTCGACCCCGCGCGGGATGGGCTGCCTCTCGACGCCGATGTCGGGAACGGAGATCGACGCCTTCGTCGAGGCCGTCGGGCTCGCGCTCGGCGAGCTCGACTGAGGTGCCCGGGCGGGCTCCCCGGGGGAGAGCCGCTCGGGTCTCGTCCCGCCGCCGCCCGCTAATAGTCCATGCGCCGTCCCTTGAGCTCCGGAGCATGCTGGCGGCCGAGGTCGAGCGCGACGCAGAGGATCAGCGTGCCCGCCCACCAGTTGACGGGGTCGAACGCGAGCGACTCGCGGTCGCCGACGAGGTCACAGATCAGCCAGACGACGAACCAGACCAGCGTCACGGGACGGTCTCCCTTCGGTCGAGGTGTGCACCGAACTCTCCTGGATCGGGACCGCGCGCGTGGGGGTCTCGCACGACGCGGGAGCGATCGCGGCCGCGGCGACGATCGCGGAGACGACGAGGACCGCGAACCATGCGACCGGGAGCACGAGGCCGGCGCGGCGCTGCTCGAAGATCTGGGCGAAGAGGACGGCGATCGCGACGGCGAGCCAGCCTGCCGCGCCGACGACCGGGAACGCGGACACGTACTCGTCGCCGGCCGTACGCACGACGCCGTAGCCACCGCTGCACTCCCACTCGACATCGAACGCCGCGGGGACGAGACGCACCACGAGCGCGGCCGAGAGCGGAGCGAGGACGACGACCTCGAGCGCGCTCCCCCAGCCGGTGGAGCCCGCCGGTCGGTCGACTCGCAACGCGTACGTCGGCATCGGCGCCAGCCCTCCCCTCGAGGCTAGCCCCGCGGGGCGGGCCGGCATCGGGCCGGCCCGGACCCACGGTGCCGCGTTCTACGGGCTGGAGAAGCGGTCCGGCCGCGGCGCAGCCGCGACGGGGCCTGCTCCCCGGGGGGTGAACAGGCCCGTCGCGGCGGAGGGCAGTGCGCCGACTACTAGGAGGCGGAGAGCCTCCAGGTCTGCACGTTCCAGGTGGATCCCTGGTTCGTCGGGTTGATGACCGTCCCCGACACCTTGCGGTTGTTCACGAGGAACCCCGGGCGGACGAACATCGGGACGGACGGGACGTCGGCCGCCATGATCTGCTCCGCGCGGTTGAGGATCCCGGCTCGCTTCGCGGGATCGGGCGTGAACTGCGCGGTCCGCAGCAGCCTTGAGACCCTCGGGTTGCAGTAGTTCATGTAGTTCTGATCGCCGCCGCAGCCGTACAGGGCGAAGCTCGTCGCCGAGCTCGTCGGGCTTCCCTGCCAGGTGAACATGAAGACGTCCCAGTCACCGGAGGGAAGCACCTGTCCGAACACCGTGCCCGAGGGGCCGAAGCGCGGGACGAGCTCGATGCCGACGCTCTTCAGCTGCTTCTGGGCGATCTCGAACGTCAGCGCGCGAAGCTGGTTGCCGGTCGTCGTGGTGAACCGGAAGCTCAGCTTCCCGACGCCCGGGCAGCTCCAGATCCTGCTGTTGGACGCGGACGGCCGGTCGGGCCCGCCCGTGCACCCGTTCTTCCGCAGGATCGAGATCGCCTTCCCCTGGCCGAACTGCCAGCGTGCCCAGTGCGGCGTGTACTGGGGCTCGAACGGCTTGAACAGGTGACTCTGGAGCACCGGGAGCTCCTTCGCCGACGCGACCAGGCCGGGCGCCACGTACAGCGCCTGGCGGATCTGCGCACGGTTGATGCCGGTGATCAGCGCCTGCCGGACGAACTGCTTGCGGAGTGCCGGGTGACCCTTGGGACCGAACTGGAGGTCCATGTGCTCCCAGAAGTAGCCGGGGCCGGAGTGCACCTTGAACCGCGAGTTCCTCCGCAGGTCGACGATCTGCAGCTGCGGCTGCGGCTCGGTCGCGTCGATCTCCCCCGCTTGGAGCGCCTGGAAGATCGAAGGCGTCGAGGGGATGTACCGGAAGACGACGCGGTCGAGGTTCGCCCTCGGCCCCGCGGTGTAGGCGTTGTTCCTCGCCATGACGAGCTGCGTGCCCTTCTGCCAGCTCACGAAGCGGAACGGGCCGCTCGCGACGTCGAGCGAGTCGCGCCACAGGTCGTTGAAGTTCTTGCCCGCGATCTTGTGCGCGGGCATCGGCGAGGTGTTCCCGACGAGCGCGTCCCAGGCTGCGTAGGCGCGGCCCTTCTTCCACGCCACGGTGACGCTCTTGCCCCGCGCCTTCACGCTGGCGATGTCCTCCCAGCCCTCGCGCGAGGTGATGTCCCAGCGCGGGTCCATGATCGTGCGATAGGTGGCCACGAAGTCGTTCCCCGTGAGCTGACGGCCGTCGCTCCACTTCGCGCTCGCCTTGTACCGGAACGTGACGGTCAGGGGTGACTGCTTCACGACCTGCGGCCGCCCGTCGAACAGCATCGGCACGAGCTTCGCGTTCTGGTCGTACACCATGCCGGGAGCGAGCATCGGGCTCACTGCCACGGAGGTCGTGTACGAGTTCCCCTCGGTCAGGTAGAAGTTGAGCGTCACCGGCTCCTGGTCGGCGCCGATGACGACTGTGCCGGCCGCGGACGCCCCGGACGTGGCCGTCGCAGCCGGGCCGAGCACGAGCCCTGCCACGGCCGCGAGAGCGGTAGCGGCCAGCACGATCGCACTCCTGTGCATGTGTACCTCCCGTTGGTCGGCTTCGCGGCGCCGCCGGGAACGCCTCCGGCAGGCGCCGACTCGCTATTCGTTCAGACGTGGGAGGCGAGCTGCCCGGTGATTAGCGTTGCTTCACTCGTCGTGAACGACGCTCACCGCATTTTGCGGAGATCGGGGTGTTCGATTTTCCGCACGTGGTGATTACCGAATGTAATTTCCAGAACGCAATTCCGCGGGTAACGTGGAGCGGAATCCATCCGAGTCGCTCAGGCGCCTCCTGCGGCTCCTGCGGTGCCTGCCCGACGCAGGGACGTCCCGTGGTCTCCTCCTACGGCGGAGGCCCTGAGCGGATTCGGCTCCTGAAGCCGCGTGCCCATCTCGACGGCCAGCGCGACGAAGGCCTGCACAGCGGGGCTCGGCAGTCGGTCGCCGTGCCAGGCGAGTGCGATCTCCCTCGGGGGGATGAGGCCACCGAGCTCGACGATCGTGGTTCGCCCGTCGCGCGAGTTCACTGCGAGCCTCGGCATCAGCGCCACGCCTCGTCCCAGCGCAGCGAACTCCTGGACTGCGTCGTTGTAGTCCGAGCGGAGCACGACGTTCGGCTCGACGCTCGCGTCGCGGAAGCGCGCGAGCACGTCGTCGATCGACCGGGGCGCGCGGAAGCACACGAGCGGGAGCCGTCCCACGAGCTCGAGGTCGAGCGTCTCCGGCCCCGCCTCGGCGAGCCGGGACCCCGTCTGCACGACGAGGACCCACGGGTCGTGGAGGATCGTGCGCGCCACGAACGGGCCCGGCGGGAGAGGGACGAGCGTGAAGGCGAGATCGAGCGAGCCGCGTTCGAGTGCCCTCAGGTGCACGAGGTCGTTGAACGCCTCCTCGACCTCGATCTCCGTGTCCGGGAACGACTCCCGGAAGCGACCGGTGAGCTCGGGGAGGAGACGAGCGCCCACGCTCTCGTAGGCGCCCACACGGAGCCTCCTCGTCGGCCCCTCGGCGAGCGCCTCGATGTCGGCCTTCGCGGCGCCGAGCTGCGCCTCGATCGCCTCCAGGTGGCGAAGCAGGATCCTTCCGGCCTCGGTCAGCCCGAAGGCCTGCCGGCCGTGCTCCCTCGCGACGAGCTGGGTTCCCACGACCCGCTCGAGACTCGCGATCTGCTGGCTGACGGCCGACGGCGTGTAGCCGAGCGCCCGCGCGGCCGCCTTGAACGAGCCCTCCTCGGCGATCGCCTGGAAGGCGAGGAGGTGGCGCAGGTCGAGACCGATCCAGCCGTCGATCACGGCAGCTCCTTCCCCGCCGCCGGCGGGCCGGGCCGGCGACGCTCGGGTGCCACGGCCCGACTGGCGCCGGCCGGTGACATGACACTGAGACGTCGGAACGGCCCGTCGGTTGGCCGCCGGCCGCCGGAGTCGCGGGCGCTACCGTCTGCGCGTGGAGCAGGTCGCACTCGGAGCGAGCGGGATCCGCGTCTCGCGCGTGGGCCTCGGCTGCAACAACTTCGGCTCGCGCATCGACTTCGAGCGGGCGCGCTCCGTCGTGGAGGCGGCGCTGCACGCGGGCATCACGTTCTTCGATACGGCTGACGTGTACGGGGGCGGCGGCGGGAGCGAGCGCATGCTGGGCGAGCTCCTGGAGGGCCGTCGGGACCGCGTGGTGCTGGCGACGAAGTTCGGATGGGGGAGCGATCGGGGGTACGGCTCCCCGGACGGGATGCGCGATGCGATCGCGGGGTCGCTGGAACGCCTCCGCACCGACTACGTCGACCTCTACTACCTGCACAAGCCCGATCCGGACACGCCGATCGGCGACACGCTGCAGGCGCTCGACGAGCTCGTGCGCGCCGGCACGGTGCGCGCGCTCGGCTGCTCGAACTTCTCGGCCGAGCAGCTCGCGGAGGCCGAGCGGGCGGCGACGGAGCTCGGGACGGCTCGGTTCACGGTCGTCCAGAATGAGTACAGCCTCCTGAAGCGGGACGACGACGCGGACGTGCTGCCCCTGTGCCGCGATCTCGGCATCGCGTACGTGCCCTACTTCCCGCTCGCGAGCGGCCTCCTGACCGGGAAGTACCGGCGGGGTGAGCCCCCGCCCGAGGGAACACGGCTCGCGGGGAGGCAGCTCGACGACGAGCGGCTCGCGCGAGTCGAGGTGCTCGCGAGGTTCGCGGCGGCGAACGGGCACACGATCCTCGACCTCGCGATTGCGGCCCTCGCCGCGACGCCGGGCATTGCCACGGTCATCGCGGGTGCGACGAGCGCCGACCAGGTGCGTGCGAACGCGGCGGCGGCGCGCTGGGACGTCCCCGCGGGAGTCCTGCGCGAGCTCGCCGAGGTCTGACGCGCGTCTGCGAAGGAGTACGCTCCGCGTGCCCACCGATCGGGAGACGGGATGGTTCTCGCGAGGTCGCCGGCAGCCGTTCTCGCGCTCGTCGCGATCATCGTCGCGTCGTGCGGCGGATCGGACCGGCCAGCGCTTCCGCAAGGCTCGGATCCCGTCTCGCTCGACCCCGGGGACTTCACCGCCGAGATCGACAACCCATACTGGCCGATGGCGCCGGGCACGCGGTGGACGTACCGCGAGACGGACGCCGACGGCACGGTCCAGCGCGTCGAGGTCACCGTGCTCGACGAGACGCGTGCCGTCATGGGAATCGAGGCCCGGGTCGTCCACGACGTCGTGACCGAGTCCGGCCAGGTGGTCGAGGACACGTACGACTGGTATGCCCAGGACGCCGACGGGAACGTCTGGTACCTGGGGGAGGACACGAAGGAGTACGAGGACGGGAAGCTCGCAACGACGGCAGGCTCGTGGGAGGCGGGTGTCGACGGGGCCCTTCCGGGAGTGATCGTCCCGGCCCGGCCCGAGGTGGGCATGGCGTATCGGCAGGAGCACCTGGCAGGCGAGGCCGAGGACGAGGCCGAGGTCCTGAGCCTCGCCGAGCGTGCGCAGGTGCCGGTCGGCTCCTTCCGCGACGTCCTCCTGACGAAGGACTTCACGCCGCTCGATCCGGAGATCCTCGAGTACAAGCTATACGCCCCGGACGTCGGGCCGGTCCTCGTCCTCGGGGTGTCCGGCGGTTCCGGCCGCGAGGAGCTCGTCGGCCTCGTGCGGCCGTAGCCCGGCGCGGACGTGCCAGGATGGCGCTGTGCTGCTCGACGACGTCGCCCGGGCCTCGGCGGACGTCGCCGCGACCTCGTCGCGTCTGGGAAAGGTCGCCCGCCTCGCCGAGTGCCTCGAGGGAGCGGCGCCGGACGAGGTCGGGACCGCGGTCGCCTACCTCTCCGGCTTCCTGCCGCAGGGCACGATCGGCGTGGGGTGGGCGGCGCTGCGCGAGCTGCCGCCGCCGGCATCCGGGCCGACGCTCGAGCTGAGCGACGTCGACGCCGCGTTCGTGCGGATCGCGGAGGTCGCGGGCGTCGGCTCGCAGGCCCGGCGTCGCGAGGAGCTCGCCGCCCTCTTCGGGCGCGCCACCGAGTCCGAGCAGCGCTTCCTCACCGGCCTCCTCCTCGGGGAGCTGCGCCAGGGTGCGCTCGAGGGCGTGATGGTCGACGCGGTCGCCCGCGCTGCCGGCCTGCCCGCGGCCGACGTCCGCCGCGCGGCGATGCTCGCGGGAGACCTCGCGGCCGTCGCCGAGGCGGCCGTCGCCGAGGGCCCGGACGGGCTCTCCCGGTTCCGCCTGACCGTGCTCCGGCCGGTGCAGCCCATGCTCGCGCAGACCGCCGACGACGTTGCGTCCGCGCTCGAGCGGGTCGGCGCCGCGCTCGTCGAGTGGAAGCTCGACGGCGCGCGCATCCAGGCGCACCGGCTCGAGGACGAGGTACGGATCTTCACGCGGAACCTCGCCGAGATCACGGACCGCGTGCCCGAGGTCGTCGAGGCGCTCAGGGCGCTGCCGGCTCGTGCCCTCGTCCTCGACGGGGAGGTGATCGCGCTGCGCAAGGACGGCCGTCCCCAGGCGTTCCAGGTGACGATGAGCCGCTTCGGAAGCCGGGTCAGCGCAGCCACGATGCGGGAGACGGTCCCGCTCTCCGCGTTTTTCTTCGACTGCCTGCACGTCGACGGGGAGGACCTGCTCGACCGTTCCGCCCGGGAGCGGCTGGCAGCGCTCGACGCTGCGCTGCCCGAGAGCCTGCGCGTACCCCGGATCGACACCGACGACGAGGACGAAGCGCGTCGGTTCCTGGGGGACACCCTCGCGCGCGGGCACGAGGGCGTCATGGTGAAGGCGCCGGACGCGCCGTACGAGGCCGGGCGCCGCGGCGCGGGCTGGCTGAAGGTCAAGGTCGCCCACACGCTCGACCTCGTGGTGCTCGCCGTCGAGTGGGGAAGCGGCCGGCGGAAGGGCCTGCTGTCGAACCTCCACCTCGGGGCGCGCGACCTGGCCACCGGCGGCTTCGTCATGCTCGGCAAGACGTTCAAGGGCATGACCGACGAGATGCTCGCCTGGCAGACGGAGCGCCTGCTCGAGCTCGAGACGCGCCGTGAGGGGCACGTCGTGCACGTGCGCCCCGAGCTCGTGGTCGAGATCGCCTTCGACGGGTTGCAGGCGAGCACGCGCTACCCCGGCGGCCTGGCGCTCCGCTTCGCGCGGGTGAAGGGCTACCGCACCGACAAGCGGGCTGAGGAGGCGGACACGATGGACACGGTGCGCGCGCTGTACGAACGCGCTTGAGAGCGCGTGCATCTCCGGCGCCTCGCCGGGACGGATGCGATCCGCGCTGGCTCCTGAGCGCCTAGACTCGCGCCATGGCGACGACGAGGGAGGCTCGCGGATGACGCAGTACGGCACGCTTCGCATGTGGGCAGCGGTGCTCACGGTCATGGGAATCCTCGGCGTGCTGCTCGCGGCCGCCGGGACGATCGTGTGGGCGTTCGAGGCGGACGGCTTCTGGCAGACCGTCGGCGTGCTCCTGATCGGCGGCCCGGTGTCGATCTTCCTCGCCACCTTGCCCCTCGCGGTCGCGCAGGCGCTGCGTGCGCTCGCGGACGTCGGGGACACGGTCGCGGCGCGCTAGCCCCGATGGCGGACGTGCTCCACAAGAGCCTCG
>Ga0075313_1000062_pt1 | contig 20899 bp, 23 predicted proteins | sample MayberryNE_Catta_3_FD_120051 | JGI IMG/M metagenome (GOLD analysis project Ga0075313, IMG submission 120051) | Natural and restored wetland microbial communities from the San Francisco Bay, California, USA, that impact long-term carbon... | ecosystem: Environmental > Terrestrial > Soil >...
ATCGAGTTCGTCCACCGGCGGTTGATCGAGGAGCGGGACGAGGGCCGCGGCGTGCTGCTCGTCTCGCTCGAGCTCGACGAGGTGCTCTCGCTGGCGGATCGGATCCTCGTCATGTACGAGGGCCGGATCGTCGGCGAGTACCCGCCGACCGCGACCGAGGAAGAGCTCGGGATCGCGATGACGGGCGGCGGTAGGCAGGCGGCATGACGACGGTCCAGCAGCAGAGCTCGCTTCCGCCCGAGGAGCCGGGCTCCGAGAGCGCCCTCGGCCGCTACCTGCTCCTCCAGAAGGCCGGCGGCCTGGTCGCGCCGCTGATCACCGCGATCCTGGCCTTCCTGATCGGTGGCGTCGTCGTGTTCGCGACCACGAAGAGCGTCCCCGAGACGCTCCAGACCTATCGGGCGATCTTCGAGGGCGCCGGGCTGGACTGGTTCCTTCCCTGGAACACCTGCGCGGACCCCTGCGCTCCCGCTGTCAAGCTCGAGCAGACGCTGCTCGTCTGGGTTCCTCTCGTCCTCACGGGCATCGCGGTCGCGTTCGCCTTCCGCTGCGGGCTCTTCAACATCGGCGGCCAGGGCCAGTACCTCGCGGGCGCGATCGCGGGCGTCATCGTCGGCGCGGAGCTCCCGCTCCGGGTCGACCTCGCGCCGCTGCCGCTGATCCTCCTGTGCATGGTCGCGGCGACCCTCGCGGGCGCGACGCTTGCCGCCATCGCGGGCTTCCTCAAGGCCACGGTGGGGGCGCACGAGGTGATCACGACGATCATGCTCAACTGGATCGTCATCTGGGTGGGGACGTACCTCTTCGGCTTCGACGGCCCGCTCCAGAACGACCAGGCCGCGGAGATCCCCGTGTCGAACAACGTCGCCGACGAGGCGAAGATCACGCAGGCCGGCGTCTGGGGACACCCGGACCTCCAGGGCCTGCCGTGGATCAGCCTTGGCGTCGCGTTCGCCTCGCTCGTCATCTACTCGCTCCTCCTGAACCGCACCACGCTGGGCTACGAGGTGCGCGCGGTGGGCTTCAACCCGGAGGCTGCCCGGTACGGCGGCATCAGCGTCGCGCGCAGCTACGTCCTCGCGATGGGGATCGCAGGAGGTTTCGCCGGGATGGCTGGCGCGCTCGACGTCCTCGGCTGGAAGTTCCGGCTCGACACGACCGACTTCTCGTCGACGATCGGCTTCATCGGCATCGCGGTCGCCCTGCTCGGGCGCAACACGGCCCTCGGGGTGGGCCTCGCCGCGCTGCTCTTCGCCGCGCTGCAGACGGGCACGTCGACTCGGAACCTCGACCCGGAGATCTTCCCGCCCGAGCTGGCAACCCCGCTCACGATCATCATCCAGGGCCTCATCGTGCTGTTCGTGGGCGCGGACATCGTGATCCTCCTCCTGCTTCGCAGACTCAGGACCGGGCGAAGAGCGAGGGTGGCCGCGTGACGTCCCTCGGCGAGCGGCTCCCACGGGGCTGGAGGGCGGCGACCTGGGCGGGCGTTCTCATCGGTGTCGCTGCTGCGCTCGTCGCGCTTCCTCCCTTCGGAGTCCGCAACCCGCTGGTCCCGATCGTGATCGGCCTCGTCGCGGTGACCATCGGGCTCGGCTCCCTCTTCCGCGGCGAACGGCGAGTCGGGGCCTACGCGATCGCGGCGGGCCTGGCAGGTCTGGGGGTCGGATTCCTGGCGACGCGATCCAGCGTCGACAACCTCGACGCCGTGGTGATCTGGGGAGCGCTCTTCGCCTCCACCATCCGCTTCGCGACCCCGCTTCTCTTCGGCGCTCTCGGCGGTCTCTTCTCGGAGCGCTCCGGCGTCGTGAACATCGGCCTCGAGGGAATGATGCTGATGGGGTCGTTCTTCTCGATCTGGGGTGCGGACGTGACGGGCTCGTGGCCCCTCGGCGTGCTCATCGGCCTGCTGTCGGGTGCGGCCATGGGGCTCATCCATGCGTTCTTCTCGATCACGTTGCGGGCAGACCAGATCGTCGGCGGAACCGCGATCAACTTCCTCGCGCTCGGGATCACGGGGTACCTCTACGTCCGCATCTACGGGGAGCAGGGGACCCCCTCGGAAGGGCTGTCGACGATCCCCGACGTGTCCCTCGACTTCCTCTACGACATCCCGCCCGATCGTCTCGGCGGCTTCCTCGGGGACGCGTTCGCGGGGCAGGATCTCTTCGTCTGGGTCGCCGTCGGGCTCGTCTTCGCAGTCTGGATCGCCGTCTTCAAGACGCCGTCCGGACTGCGCCTGCGGAGCGTGGGCGAGCATCCCCGTGCGGCCGACACGGTCGGCATCAACGTCTTCCTCACCCGCTACGGCGCGGTGATCCTCTCCGGCACCCTCGCCTCCGCCGGAGGCGTGTACCTCGCGCTCGGGTTCGTGAACAGCTTCGAGCCGAACCAGACGGCTGGCCGGGGCTTCATCGCGCTCGCAGCGCTCATCTTCGGCAACTGGCGTCCGTTCGGGGCGGCCGTCGCGTGCCTCCTGTTCGGCTTCTCGAGCGCGCTCGCGAAGAGCCTGCAGGAGTACTCGCTCTCGGTCTCGACCCTCTTCGAGGCGCTCCCGTACGTCCTCACGATCATCGCCGTCGCGGGTGTCATCGGGCGCTCGACTCCGCCGGCCTCGGTCGGCAAGCCGTACGTCAAGCAGTAGGTGACGCGTCCGACGGGAATCCGCTCCGCCAGGGGCTCGCTGCTGGTCGGCCTCGCCTCCGTCGCGACGCTCCCGGCGGCGGTCTACGCCACGCGCTTCAGCGACGCGTACGACCTCCTCCACGCCGGCTTCGCGATCCCGGTCGCCGTCGCCCTGGGCGCGCTCGCGCTGGTCCTCGCCGCGCGCTCGCGGAGGCAGCGCGCGCTGCGCCTCGGGCGCGGGGGAGGCGAGACGGCGGCCCGCGTGGGGCGCCTGCTCGGGATGCTCGGGATCGCGCTCGCCGCCGCGGGCGTCGTCTCCCTCGTCGTCTACGGCCTGCTCGAGTACGCGGGGACGCGCTAGCCGGAGCCCGGGACGGGTCGCGCGCGGTCGGTGCCCGAGGCCGCGCCTGCCACTACACTGTCCCGCGCGTGTTCGACATCGGCTCCAGCCTCCGCGACGCCCGCGTCCGCTCGGGCCTCGACTTCCCCGACCTCGAGCAGCGGACGAAGATCCGGCCGAAGTACCTCCGCGCGCTCGAGGACGAGCGTTTCGACATCCTGCCTGCGCCCACGTACGTGCGCGGCTTCCTGCGCGCGTACGCCGACGCGCTCGGGCTCGACGGCCAGCCGTTCGTCGACGAGTACAACACGCGCTTCGCGGTCGGGGACGAGGACACCGTCGTGCACGCGCGCCGCGTGCCGGTGTCCCCCCGACGCGAGCGTGGACGCCAGGAGCGCGAGTCGCGGATGGCCGTCCTCGCACTCGTCTCCATCGCCGTCGTCACGGCGCTCGTGATCGCGGCGTGGCGGTTCGGCGGCCCCGAGAACGAGCCTGTCCACGGCCTCGCGCAGTCGGAGCAGCGGACGCCGCATCCGCGCTCCCTCGCGCCGACGAGGCTCGTCGTGCGCGCCGCCGGCGACTCGTGGATGGAGGTGCGCGCGGGGTCGGCGAGCGGACGGCTGCTGTACAGCGGCACGCTCGAGCGCGGCCAGCGGAAGAGCTTCGACGGGCGGCGCCTCCACCTCGCGCTCGCGCGGCCCGACAAGGTCTCGCTGCGGGTGAACGGCAAGGCCGTCGCGGTGCCCGCGGGCACGACCTTCTCGATCACGGCACGGCGGATCGCCCCGGCAATCCCTTGAGCCCCCCGCGGGCGACGATCGTCGTCACGGGAAGCGAGCTGGTCCGGGGTGACCGGCGGGACGAGAACGGTCCCTTCCTCGCCTCCGAGCTGACGCGCCTGGGGATCGAGCCGGACCGCGTCGAGATCGTGGGCGACCGCACGGAGCGCCTCGAGCATGCGCTCCGCCAGGGCTTCGAGTCCGACCTCTGCCTCGTCACCGGCGGGCTCGGGCCGACGCACGACGACCGGACGGTGGAGCTCGTCGCCAGGGTGGCCGGCGTCCCGCTCCTCGTCGACCAGGAGCTCGAGCGTCAGATCGAGGGCGTGTCCCGGCTGATCGCCGAGCGGCTCCGGCGAGCGTACGCCGACTTCGAGACGGGCGTCCGCAAGCAGGCGAGCCTGCCCGAGGGCGGAATCTCGCTGGGGCTCGCCGGCACGGCGCCGGGGATCGTCCTCCAGGCGGGGTCGTGCGCGGTCGTCGTCCTGCCCGGGCCGCCGCGTGAGCTGCGACGACTCTGGCCCCGCGCGCTCGAGACCGACCCGGTGCGGCGCGTCCTCGAGCGGGCTCCGGCCCGCACCCGCCTCGCTCTGCGCTTCTTCGGCACGCCGGAGTCGGCGGTCGCCCGCGCCCTCGCCGAGGCGGGCGGTGACGGAGACGGCGTCGAGGCGACCATCTGTGCACGCGATTTCGAGATCCACGTCGACCTCGTCGCCGATCCCGCCGGCGAGGAGCGGGCGGGGGAGATCGCCACCTCGCTGCGGCACGGGCTGGGGCGGTACCTCTTCAGCGAGGACGAGCGCCCGGTCTCGGAGATGGTCCTCGACCTCTGCCGCGGACAGGGCCTCACGCTCGCGACTGCCGAGTCCTGCACGGGCGGCCTCGTCGCCGCCCGCCTGACGAGCGTGCAGGGCTCGAGCGACGTGTTCCTGGGAGGGGTCGTGGCGTACTCGGACGGCGTGAAGCAGGGCGGGCTCGGCGTGCCCGAGGTTGTCCTGGAGCAGCACGGCGCGGTCTCGGCCGAGGCAGCGGCGGCCATGGCCCGCGGCGCCCGCGAGCGGCTCGGAGCGGACGTCGCGGTCGCGGTGACCGGGATCGCCGGACCCGGGGGCGGGACTCCCGAGAAGCCGGTCGGACTCGTCTTCGTGCATGCGAGCGGACCGGGTGGCGAGCAGACTGCCCGCCTCGAGCTGCCGGGCGACCGTGAGCTGGTGCGCGGGCGCGCGACGGCCACCGCCCTCCATCTCGTTCGCCGCTTGTTGGAGTCCCGACACACTTCCACGTGAGCGCGACCGCTACCGTCGTGGACGATGAGCGGCTCAGGATCTTCCTCGCACTCGAGCTCCCCCACGACGTCGCGGAAGCGCTCACCCGCTGGCGCGGGCGGCACCTCTCCGGGCTCCGGGCCGTTCCGGGCTTCCACGTCACGCTCGCGTTCCTCGGCTCCCGCCGGCGGCAGGAGCTCGACGGCATCCTCGCCGCGCTGCGCATGGAGGCCGCCGTTTCGGGACGGCCGCTGCTCGAGCCGGTGCGTTACCGCGAGACCCGCTCGGTCGCGATGGTCGTCCTCGACGACCGGGGCGGGGAGGCGACGGCGCTCGCGGACCGGTTGCATGGCCGCCTGGAGCGGCTCGGCGTGTACCGGCGCGAGGCGCGGGCCTGGCTACCGCACGTCACCGTCGCCCGCTTCCGGGAGCGGCCGAGGTTGGCGCCGCCCCTGCCGGAGACGGGGCCGTTCGCTCCGTCCGCCGCCGCTGCTTTCCTTTCACGTCTGCACCCGTCAGGGGCGCGGTACGAGGTACTCGAGTCGTGTTCGCTAGGGCTGAAGCCAGGAGGATGACCGCATGAACCGCGAGGAAGCGCTCGACGTCGCGCTCGGGCACATCGAGCGCCAGTTCGGAAAAGGGTCAGTGATGCGGATGAGCGACCGGCCACAGGTCGCGGTGGGCGCGGTCTCCACGGGGTCGCTCGCGCTCGACCTGGCGCTCGGCATCGGGGGCCTGCCTCGCGGCCGGGTCGTGGAGATCTTCGGGCCGGAGGCGTCCGGGAAGACGACGCTCGTCTACCACGTGATGGCCGAAGCTCAGCGCCGCGGTGGGATCTGCGCGTTCATCGACGCCGAGCATGCGATGGACCCCTCGTACGCGCGCCGCATCGGCGTGGACATCGACAATCTCCTCGTCTCGCAGCCGGACACGGGCGAGCAGGCGCTCGAGATCGCGGAGCTCCTCATCCGCTCCGGCGCGCTCGACATCGTCGCTGTGGACTCGGTCGCGGCGCTCGTGCCGAAGGCGGAGATCGAGGGCGAGATGGGCGACTCCCACGTGGGGCTGCAGGCACGCCTGATGAGCCAGGCGCTGCGCAAGCTGGCCGGCACGCTCAACCGCACCGACACCATCTGCATCTTCACGAACCAGCTGCGCGAGAAGATCGGCGTCATGTTCGGCAATCCCGAGACGACGCCGGGCGGTCGCGCGCTGAAGTTCTACTCGTCTGTCAGGCTCGACATCAGGCGTATCGAGACGCTGAAGGACGGCGCGGAGGCGGTCGGGAACCGCGTGCGGGTGAAGGTCGTCAAGAACAAGGTCGCGCCCCCCTTCAAACAGGCGGAGTTCGACATCGTGTACGGGTCGGGCATCCCCTGGGAGGGAACCGTCCTCGACGTCGCGCTCGAGAAGAAGATCGTGCAGAAGGCGGGCTCGTACTTCAGCTTCGGCGACGAGCGGCTCGGCCAGGGACGGCAGAACGCAGCCGCGTTCCTCGCCGAGAACCCGGACCTCGTCCAGCAGATCCTCGCGCGGGTCCAGGCGGACGCCCCGGAGGACCAGGTGATCTCCGCGCGCCTGCTGCCTGCGGCCGCCCCGGCGGAGACGCCCGTCGAGACGGAGGAGCCCGCGCCGGTAGACGCCTAGATGGAGGCAGGCTCCGGTTTAGGAGCCGAGGACGCGGTCGAGACCGCGCTCGCCATGCTGCGCCGGCGCGAGCACAGCGTGCGCGAGCTCGACGAGCGGCTACGGGCGCGCGACTTCCCGGAAGGAGCCAGGGGTCGGGCGATCGAGACGCTGCTCCGGACGGGCCTGCTCGACGACAGACGCTTCGCCGAGGCGCGCGCCTCGTCGCTCGCAGGGCGGGGCGCAGGAGACGCGCTCGTCCGCCACGAGCTGGCCTCGGCGGGAGTCGACGCAGAGGTCGTCGAGGACGCGGTCTCGCTCCTCGAGCCCGAGCGGGAGCGCGCGGCCCGCATCGTCGCGCGCCGAGGCGTCGGGCCGAAGACTGCGCGCTACCTCGCCGTGAAGGGATACGCGGAGGACGTCGCCCGCGCCGTTGCAGGCGGGTCGGGGGACGAGCTAGGATGACCCTGCTTCCACTCGACATTTTCTCCTGCTCGTGACGATTTCTGAACCGTATGGCGCCACTCGGCCGCTCACCGCGTCAGCCCTCGCGCGCGCGGCGCGGCCCGACCTGCTCACGACGACCGACTCGACCGACCCCGCGCGAGGGCGGGCGCTCGAAGGGGCGGCACCGCTGAGCTGAGGCTCGTGCGCCGGGTCCGGACGCGGCCGTGCAGGCCGGGTGCCGGGTGTGAGCTCCCGCGGCCGTCGTCGCGGGAAACCGAATCCTCCACGGAGGCTGGCATGCTCACGGTCGTCGCGGCGCTCATCGGGATCCTGGTCGGCGCACTCGCGGCCGGGGCGGTTCTCGTCGTCCTCTCGTCCTCACGGGTGCGCGGCGCCGAAGCCGAGCGCCGGCGCATCCTCGCGGACACGGAGCGCGACGCCGACGCGCTCCGGCGCGAGGCGCAGGTCGAGGCGCGCGAGCAGTCGGTCCAGCTCCGCGCCGAGATCGAGGCGGAGGTACGGGACCGCCGGACGCAGATCGTGAAGATCGAGGAGCGCGTGATCCAGAAGGAGGAGGAGATCGACGCCAAGCTCACGGACCTCGAGCGGCGGGAGCAGGGGCTCGGAGACCGGGAGGTCCACATCAAGGCGCTGCAGGAAGACCTGCGCGAGGCGCAGAGAACGGCCCTCGCCGCCCTCGAGCGCATCTCCGGCCTCACCGTCCACGAGGCGAAGCAGCAGCTCCTCGAACGCTCCAAGGATCTCGTGCGGCACGAGCTCGCCCGTGAGGTACGCCAGCTCGAGGAGGAGGCTCGCGCGGACGCACGGCGCCGCGCGCGGGCGCTCGTCGCGGACTCGCTCCAGCGCGTGGCGGCAAGCCACACCGCCGAGGCGACCGTCTCCGTGGTCGAGCTCGCCTCGGACGACCTCAAGGGCCGCATCATCGGCCGGGAGGGCCGCAACATCCGCGCGCTCGAACACCTCACCGGCGTCGACTTCATCATCGACGACACCCCGCACGCCGTCGTCCTGTCGTCGTTCGACCCGCTCCGGCGCGAGGTCGCGCGCCTGACCCTCGACAAGCTGATCGAGGACGGGCGCATCCATCCCGCGCGGATCGAGGAGATGTACTACCGGTCGAAGGCCGAGCTCGAAGAGCACGTTCGGCAGGCGGGCGAGCAGGCGGTGTTCGAGGCCAACTGCGGGGAGTTCCACGAGGAGCTCGTGAAGGTCCTCGGACGGCTCCGCTACCGGACGAGCTACGGGCAGAACGTCCTCAAGCACACGCTCGAGGTCGTCCACCTGGGCGGCATCATGGCCGCCGAGCTCGAGGCGGGCGTGCGGACGACGAAGCGCGCGGCGCTGCTCCACGACGTGGGCAAGGCGATGAGCCACGAGGTGGACGGGTCGCACGCGCTCATCTCCGCGCAGCTCGCCCGCCGCTACGGAGAATCGGAAGGGGTCGTGCACGCGATCGAGGCGCACCACTACGAGGTACAGCCGCAGACGGTCGAAGCGGTCCTCCTCATCTCCGCCGACGCGATCTCGGCGTCCCGGCCGGGTGCGCGGGGGGAGAGCCTCGAGAACTACATCAAGCGGCTCGCGGCCCTCGAGGAGATCGCGGCCAGGAAGTCCGGGGTGACGAAGGCGTACGCGCTGCAGGCAGGCCGTGAGATCAGGGTGATCGTCGAGCCCACCGAGGTCGACGACGACGGCGCCGTCCTGCTCTCGCACGAGATCGCGCGCGAGATCGAGGACCAGCTCGAGTACCCGGGCCAGGTGAAGGTCATCGTCATCCGCGAGTCGCGCGCGATCGAGGTCGCGAAGTGACCCACGGTCGGCTGCCGACCGAGGTCGTGACGGAGCAGCTCCTCCTCCGCATGTGGTCGGACGAGGACGTCGAGCCGCTGGCGGAGATCTACCGACAGCCGGGGTACCTCGAGACGATGCCCCCGGCGGATGCCGCGGAGCAGATCGAGTTCTGGAGACGACGCTGGGACGAAGACGGCTTCGCGCACTGGGCCGCGTGCGAACGGGACACCGGGCGGCTGATCGGGCGGCTGGGACTGCTTCGCCACCGTGACTGGCCGCTCGTCGCGGATCCGGTCGAGGTCGGCTAGGTGTTGCACCATGACTTCTGGGGACGCGGCCTGGCAACGGAGGGCGGACGCACGGCCGTCGAGGCCTGGCATCGCCGCCTGCCCGACGACGAGATGCTCTACAGCTTCACCATTCCGCGCAACGCGCGCTCCCGGGCCGTGATGGAGCGGTTGAACATGACGTTCGGGGGCAGCGCCGTCTGGCGCGGGCTCGAGCACGTCTGGTACTTCCTGAGGCGAGGGGACACGTAGTGGACTCGTCGACGGCGGTCCGACGCTGGGTGGAGACGTGGGCGCGGGCCTGGCGCGCGGCGGACGTCGACGCCGTCGCTGCGCTCTACGCGCCGGACGCGGTCTTCCAAGCGCATCCGTTCCGCGAGCGGCAGCGCCCGGAGGAGTACGTCCGCTGGGCGTTCGAGGATCAGGCCATTGCGGAGTGCCGGTTCGGCCAGCCGCTGGTGGACGGCGATCGCGCGGCCGTCGACTGGTGGGGTGCGATCACGGCGCGCGACGGGTCGATCCAGACCGTCGCGGGAACCTCGCTCCTCCGGTTCGGCGAGGACGGTCTCGTCGTCGAGCAACGGGACGCGTGGGCTGAGCGTTCCGGACGCCACGAGCTTCCGGACTGGGCGACGTAGCGGTCTACACTGGCTCGGCCGTGCGCAGGTACCACGTCACGACCTTCGGGTGCCAGATGAACGCCCACGACTCGGAGCGCATCAAGGGCATGCTCGAGTCGCTCGGGCTCGGCGAGGCGGTCGAGTCGGCGGATGCGGACGTCGTCGTGTTCAACACCTGCACGGTTCGCGAGAAGCCGGACACGCGGCTCGCGGCACACCTGGGCAACGCGGCCGCGCGCAAGCGCCAGCAGCCCGACCTCGTCATCGCCGTCGGCGGCTGCTACGCCGAGGCGCAACGGGAGCAGATCTTCGAGCGCTACCCCTTCGTCGACGTCGCCTTCGGCCCGGGGTCGATCCCGCACCTGGGCGACTGGATCGAGGCGGGCGGGCACGCAGTCCGGCGCGGACGGTTCGGGTCGCACGACAGCTTCGCGGCGGAGCTTCCCGCGCACCGCGAGCGGCGCTTCCAGGCCTGGGTCCAGGTCTCGATGGGCTGCAACTCGAAGTGCGCCTACTGCATCGTCCCGGCCGTGCGCGGGCGGGAGCAGAGCCGCCGACCGGGGGAGATCGTGGCCGAGCTGACGGCGCTCGCGCGGGACGGGGTGAAGGAGGTCACGCTGCTCGGCCAGAACGTGAACTCATGGGGCCGGGACCTCGCTCCCGCGCTGCGAACGGACTTCGGCGAGCTCCTGCGCGCCTGCGACGCGGTGGCGGGAGTCGAGCGCATCCGCTTCACCAGCCCGCATCCCAAGGACTTCCGGGAGTCGGTGATCGCCTCCCTCGCGGACTGCCCGTCGGTCTGCGAGCACGTGCACCTGCCGCTGCAGTCCGGCTCCACACGCGTGCTCAAGAGGATGCGCCGGACGTACGACCGCGACCGCTACCTTCGGCTCGTGGATCGCCTGCGCACGGCGATCCCGGACCTCGCCCTCGGCACGGACCTCATCGTCGGGTTTCCCGGCGAGACCGAACAGGACTTCGAGGAGACGCTCGAGGTCGCGGAAGAGGTCGGCTACGACAGCGCGTTCACCTTCATCTACTCGCCGCGGGCAGGCACCGAGGCGGCCGCGCTGCCGGATCAGGTGCCCGAGGACGTGAAGCACGAGCGACTGGAGGCGCTCGTCGATCTCGTGCAGCGGATCGCCGCGGAGCGGAACGCCCAGCGAGTCGGTCGGGTCGAGGAGGTGCTCGTCGAGGGCCCGAGCCGCACGAGCCCGGCGCTGCGGCGCGGAAGGACGCGCCGCAACACGACGGTCAACTTTGCCGGCTCGGCGAGCCCGGGCGAGCTCGTCGACGTCCTCGTCGAGAGCTCGACCTCGACGACGCTGCGCGGCCGTGAGGTCGCGCTCGCCGCGGCCTGACGACGAGCACGAACGACTTGTCGCTCTTTCGACACGGTCGACGTGCCACCCGTGCGCCCGCGCTCGTTACGCTGGAGGCGGGTGGTGGGCTGGGGTGCCCCGGGAGCCATGTCCCCGCTGCCTGACGTTCTCTCCGTGTTCGGGCCGACCGCATCGGGCAAGTCCGCCGTCGCCGAGGCGCTCGCCGATCGCCTTTCCACCGAGGTCGTCTCGGCCGACGCGCTCCAGGTCTACCGAGGACTCCCGATCCTCACGAACCAGCCGGAGAGGCCGACGCGGCTCGTCGCCATCCGCGACCTCTCGCAGGAGATGTCGGTCGGGGAGTACGCCGAGCTCGCACACGCCGCGATCGACGAGCTCGTCGAGCGTCACGGCTCCGCGGTCGTCGCCGGCGGCACCGGGCTCTACCTCCGCGCCGCACTCGTCGACCTGCGAGTTCCCCCGGCACCCGATCCGGCCGCGCGCGCCCGCTGGGAGCACGTGTACGACGACGATCCTGCGGCAGCCCTGACGCGCCTGGCCGAGCTCGATCCCGCTGCGTCCGCCGTCGTGCACGCGAACGACCGGCGCCGGGTCGTACGCGCGCTCGAGCTGGCCGAGCTGGGCGAGTCGCTCGTCGCCGGGCGCGACCGGCTCTGGTCGCGCGAGGTGCGCCGCGCGACACTGATCGCCGGGCTCGACCTGCCGCGAGGGAAGCTCGACGAGCGGATCGCGGCGCGCACGCGCGCCATGCTCGCCCGCGGCGCCGTGGAGGAGGCCCGGAGAGCGCTCGAGCGGCCCATCTCCCGGACCGCCGAGAAGGCGCTCGGGCTGCGCGAGCTGGTCGAACTGCCGGCCGAGCGCGCCCGCGCGCGTATCGTCGAGCGCACGCGCCGCTACGCCGCCTACCAGCGGAAGTGGATGCGCCGGATACCGGGCATCGTCATGATCGACGCCGACCGACCCCCGAACGAGGTGGCGGATGCGATTCTCGAAGTGGCACGCGCTCGGTAACGCGTACCTGCTCGTGGAGCGGCGCGAGCTCCCCGAGCCGCTGAGCATGGAGGCGGTGCGCCGACTCTGCGACGCCCGCTACGGCCTCGGCGCGGACGGGATCCTCGAGATCGTGGACGTCCGCGGGCCCGAGGCGGACCTCGCGATCTGGAACCCCGACGGATCGCGCGCGGAGCTGTCCGGGAACGGCGCTCGGATCGCCGCGTGCTGGCTCGCACGACGGAGCGGCGTCGCGTTCCCCCGGCTGCGCGTCGGGGAACGCGTGCTCTCCGCCCGTGTCGAGGGCGACGAGATCGAGGTCGATCTCGGCCCGGCGGAGGTCGGCAGGCCCGAGGTGCTGGAGATCGAGGGCGAGCGGCTCGAGTTCGTGCCGGTGTCGATCGGCAACCCGCACGCCGTGTTCCGGCGCGAGCCGACGCGCGACGAGCTGCTCCGACTCGGGCCGCTCGTCGAGCGTCACGAGCGCTTCCCGGCCCGGACGAACGTCCAGCTCGTGCGCGTGGACGGACCAGGGGAGCTCACCGTCGCCGTCTGGGAGCGCGGAGCGGGGGAGACGCTGTCGTCGGGCTCGAGCGCGGCCGCCGCCGCGGCCGCGGCGCAGGCGCACGGCTGGTCGGACTGCCCGATCAGCGTGCGCCTCCCGGGCGGCACGGTCACGGTCGACGTGCGCGAGAACAGGGTCGTGCTGAGCGGCCCCGTCGCCGAGATCGCGCGCGGTGAGACCGTCTAGGGCTCGCTCAGCTCCACGAGTCGTCCGTCCGGGTCACGGAGGTAGGCGGAGCGCCCCCACGGGTAGTCACGAGGATCGACGAGGAGGTCGACGCCCTGGCTGCGGAGGCTCTCGCAGGCGGCATCGAGGTGGGGGGTGGCGATCGCGACGTGGTCCTCGTTCGGCGGGCCGCCCTCCTCGGGCGTCGAGCGCACGTGGACGAGCAGCTTGACCCCGTCGGTGGCGAAGACGGCGCCTCCGGGCCACTCGCTCTCCGGCCCGCTCCCGAGCAGCCGCTCGTAGAAGGAGCGGACGCCGGCCACGTCGTCCGTGAAGAGCGCGACCTCGACGAAGCCGCTCACGAGGCGATCTCGAACTCGCGCAGGACGTCGTTGAGCGACGTCTTGAGGTCCGTCGAGGCGCTGCGCTCCCCGACGACGAGGGCGCACGGCAGCTCGTACCGCCCGGCCGGGTACTCCTTCGGACGGGTGCCCGGGAGAACGACCGAGCGCGGCGGTACGTACCCGCGGTACTCGATGGGCTCGGGCCCCGTCACGTCGATGATGGGGACCGACGCGGAGAGTACGACGTTGGGCGCGATCACGGCGCCCTCGCCGACGACGACGCCTTCGACGACGACTGCGCGCGACCCCAGGAAGGCACCGTCCTCGACGACGACCGGCCGCGCCTGCGGGGGCTCGAGAACCCCGCCGATGCCGACGCCTCCGGAGAGGTGCACGTCCGCCCCGATCTGCGCGCACGAGCCCACGGTCGCCCAGGTGTCCACCATCGTCCGCGGCCCGACCCAGGCGCCGATGTTGACGTAGCCGGGCATGAGCACGACACCCTCCGAGAGGAACGAGCCGTAGCGCGCGACACCCGGGGGAACGACGCGGACGCCCTGGCGCGCGTAGTCCCGCTTGACCGGGATCTTGTCCAGGAAGTGCAGCCCGCCGACGTCGAGCGGCTCGACGCGCCGCAGGCGGAAGTAGAGGAGGATCGCCTTCTTCGTCCACTCGTTGACGGTCCACTCGCCGTCGCGCTTCTCCGCGACGCGCGCCTCGCCGCGGTCGAGGAGCGCGATCGCCTCCTCGATCGTCGCCGCATCGAGCGCCCCGCTCTCCCAGAGCTCGTCGATGCGTGGCGCGACGTCCATCAACCCGTATCCTCGCGCACCCGGCCGGTCAGGAACGCGTGCAGGACCTCGTACGCTCGGACGAGCGAGGCGACGAGGACGTGCTCGTCCCGGCGATGGGCGAGCCGCGGATCTCCAGGGCCGAAGTTGATCGCGTCGATGCCGTTCGCCGTGAAGTCCGCCACGTTCGTCCAGGCCTGCTTTGGCTCGACGGCGAGATCCCCCGCGGCCCGCAGCGCGCGGACGAAGGTCGAGCCCGTGGCCACGCGCCCCGGGTGAGCGTTGCTCACCACGTCGAGGCTCGCTCCTTCCTGGACGAGCCCGCGCAGGTACTCCTCGGCCTCCGCGGGCGTGCGGTCCGGTGGGTAGCGGAGGTTGAGGGTCGCCGTCGCCTCGCCGGGGATGACGTTGTCCGCGATCCCGGCGGCGATGCGGGTGACGGCGACCACCTCGACGAACTCGAGGCCGTCGATCGTCACCGGCCGGGGGGGATGAGCGAGCAGGGGGCCGAGGCCGGAGACTGCGTGCGCGATCGCGTTGTCCGCGAGCCAGGGTCGGGCTGAGTGCCCGCTCTCGCCGTGGAAGGTCAGGTGCGCGACGACGTTACCGAGGCAGCCTGCCTGGATGGCGACGTTCGTCGGCTCGAGGAGGATCGCGAGCGCCGTCTCGTGGACGGTCGTGGAGCCGGCGAAGAGCGCGGGCAACGGGTTGTGCTCCGCGGGCAGCTCCTCGCGACCGAAGAGGAGCAGCCCGACGTCCAGCGGCCCGGGCTCGCCGGCCGCGAGGTCGCGCACGAGCTCGACGGCGACCGCGAGCCCACCCTTCATGTCGCTCGAGCCGAGCCCGTGCACCGCGCCGTCGACGATCCGTCCGGGGATGTTCCCCTGCGCCGGCACGGTGTCGTAGTGACCGGCGAGGAGGACGAGTGGAGCCCCGGCTCGTCGCTCGGGCACGAAGAGGGCTGCCTCGTCGCCCGCCCAGTCGAGCTGGAGGGTGTCCGGCAGCAGGCCGAGCAGGTGCTGGCGGATCGCATGCTCCTGCAGGCTCTCGGAGTGGATGTCGACGAGCTCGAGCGTCCGCGCTGCGAGCCGGTCCGCCGGCCCGGTCACGAAGGCAGCCTACCGGCATAATCCGGCCGTGACCGCGCGCCAGCCCGATCCTGCCCCGGGCGCGGAGCCGGAGCGCGGCTTCGTCGTCGGCGTCTTCCCGAAGGGGGTGGACGGCGAGGACGAGCTCGCCGAGCTCCGGGAGCTCGCACGGACGGCGGGCGTCGTCCCGGTCGGAGAGCTCGTGCAGCAGCGCAGCCGGCCCGACCCCAGGACCTTCGTGGGCAAGGGCAAGCTCACCGAGCTGAAGGCCGCCTGCGCCGCTTCCGGGTCCGAGGTGCTGCTCGTGGACGAGGAGCTCTCCCCGACGCAGCAGCGGGCGCTCGAGGACGCGTTGGGCGCCCGGGTCGTGGACCGCACGCAGCTGATCCTCGACATCTTCGCCCAGCATGCCCGCAGTGCCGAGGGGAAGCTCCAGGTGGAGCTCGCACAGCTCGAGTACAACCTGCCCCGGATGCGGGGGTTGTGGCAGCACCTCGAGCGCCTGGGCGGGGGAGTCGGCACCCGCGGCCCGGGGGAGAGCCAGCTCGAGTCCGACCGCCGTCTTGCCCGAAACCGCATCTCGCTCGTGAAGCGACGGCTGCGGCATCTGAGCGGCCAGCGCGCGACCCGCCGCAAGGAGCGAGGCCGGGCCGCAGTCCCCACGATTGCCCTGGCCGGGTACACGAACGTCGGCAAGTCGACCCTCCTGAACGCGCTGACCGGGGCGGAGGCATCGGTGGACGATCGGCTGTTCGAGACGCTCGACCCGACGACGCGCGCGTTCGAGCACGAGGGGAAGCGCTACCTGGTCACCGACACGGTGGGCTTCATCCGGCGGCTGCCGACGCAGCTCGTCGAGGGCTTCGCCTCGACGCTCGAGGAGACGCTCGTCGCCGACCTCGTCCTGCACGTCTGCGACGCCTCGCAGGACGAGGGCCGCCTGCGGGAGACGATCGCGGCCGTGCAGTCGGTGCTCGGCGAGATCGGGGCCGACGACGTCCCGGTCGAGCTCGTCCTGAACAAGGTCGACCTCGTCGACACGCTCGGGCGAAGACGCCTCGCTCATGCACTTCCGCGGGCGCTGCAGATCTCCGCCCGGACCGGGGAGGGGGTCGAGACGCTGCGGGCGCGGGTGGCCGAGCTCTTCTCCGACCGGTTCGAGGACGTGCGACTGCTCGTGCCCTACGAGGAGGGTCGCGCTCTCGCCGACCTGTACGGCCTGGGCGCCCCGATCACGGAGCGGCACGACACGCCCGAGGGCGTGCGCATCCGTGCGCGCCTGCCGCGCCCGGAGGTCGGACGGTTCGCGCGGTTCCTCGTCGCGGACGCGCCGGGCGCCGAGGCGACGGCGCGGTGATCGAGATCCCCGTGCGCCGCTTGCGGCCGGAGGCCCAGTTGCCCGCGCAGGCGTACGAGGGAGATGCCGGGCTCGACCTCGCCGCCTGCGAGCGAGCGGTGCTGGAGCCCGGCGAGCGCGCGACGATTCCGACCGGGATCGCCGTCGAGCTCCCCGCTGGTCACGCGGCGCTCGTCGTGCCGCGCTCCGGGCTCGCCGCTTCTCACGGCATCGGCGTCGTGAACGCCCCGGGGCTCGTCGACTCGGGCTACCGGGGCGAGATCCGCGTCGTGCTCCTGAACACGGACGCACGTGAGACGTTCGTGGTCGAGCCGGGCATGAGGATCGCGCAGCTCGTGATCGCTCCGGTCGCGTCGGTCCGGCTCGTGGAGGTGGGCGAGCTGGCGGGGAGCGCGCGCGGCGACCGGGGCTTCGGCTCCTCGGCCCACTGACCGTGGGCGAGCCGAGGATCCGCGTGTCGGCGATCCTGCGCTGGCGCGGGCGGATCCTGCTCCTGCGGCACGAGAAGGGGGACGCTGAGGTCTGGCTCCTCCCCGGCGGCGGCGTGCGGAGCGGCGAGAGCCTGGTCCATGCCCTGCGACGCGAGCTGTGGGAGGAGACCGGGCTCTTCCCGAAGGGGACGGAGGGCCCGCTCGAGGGCCCGGTCGCGCTCGTCGACTCGATCGCGCCGCCCACGTACCCGACCCGCAAGCACGTGCTGCACGTGATCTTCGCCGCGGACGTATCCGGGTCGCTCGAGGACGTCACCTCGCAGGACGCCGCCGTACGCGGGCACCGGGCGTTCAGGCTCCCCGAGCTCGACTCGATCGCGCTCCATCCGCCCATCCAGCGCTTCCTCCAGCGCTGGCAGCCGGGGGATCCCGCCGTGTACCTCGGCGCGATGTGGGTGCCGTAGCGGCGGACCCGTCGCACGCCCGCACGTCATGCGACATGCACTCGGCACGATGCGTGTGCCACGCGCGAGCTTCTCGGCGCTACGCTCGCAGTGGGTGGTGGGCCGGGGTGCCCCTCGACGATCAGACCGAGGAGCGCCCGCCTCGTGCCCGTGCGCGCTGAGCTGCGACCCGGAAGGCCTCCTGCTCGAGCTCGTCCGGGAGCGGCTCGAGCGGCCGCGGCTCGCCGCCCTCCGCATGGGCGAGCGCCCGGGCCAGCAGCCAGTCCGCGAGCCACGGGTTCCGCGGCAGGAGCGGCCCGTGCAAGTACGTGCCGATCGCCCGCTCCACCCTGCACCCCTCGTACCCGGAGGCCCCGTCGTTTCCGAACCCGTGGACGACCCGGCCGAGGGGCTCCGCCCCGGCGTCCAGGAGCGTGCGCCCCGCGTGGTTCTCGAACCCGGCCAGCATCGTTCGCTCGCCCGGCACGAGCTCGCACTCGAGCAGGACGTCACCGATCATCCGCGTGCCGCCGGCGACGGTCTCGTGCGGGAAGAGACCGGCGCCCGGCATGACGACTCCGTCCCGCCCCAGGTACCCGCGCCCGAGAAGCTGATAGCCGCCGCAGACCGCGAGCAGCGCGGTACCGCTCGACACGGCGCTCCTGAGCACGTCCCCTCTGGCCGCGAGGTCGGGAGCGATCGCCGTCTGCTCGCGGTCCTGACCGCCGCCGACGTAGACGAGGTCGTGCGCGCCCGGCTCGAGCGCGTCGCCGACGCCGATCGAACGAACCTCGAGCTCGTGACCGCGCAGGCGCGCCCGGCGTGCGAGCACGGCGATGTTGCCCCGGTCGGCGTAGATGTTCAGGTACTCCGGGTACAGGTGGGCGACCCGGATCCTCATCGCGGAGTCCCTGTCGACACCCGCCCGGTCACGGCGCTGTCGTCTCCCAGTACTGCCGGACGAGGCCGCGCTCGGCGAGGACCCCGCGCAGCGCGAGCATCGCCGTGTACGTGGGCAGCACCACGAGCTCGGTCCCGGCCTCGATCAGCTCGAGGCCGCGATCGAGGGCGGCCTCGAGCGCCGGTAGGACCTCCAGCTTCTCCGAGGGGAGCCCGCCGTACACGAGGCGCAGCCCGAGCTCCTCGGCGCGCTCGCCGCTCGCCACGACGCGGTCGACGTGGGGGAGGATGGGCTCGAAGTCGACGTCCCAGATCCACGAGACGTCGCGGCCGTCCGCGATCGCGTCGTTCAGGGCGACCACGAGGACCGGCGGGACGCCGGTCTCGAGCGTCCGGAGGGCCTCGTTGGCACCGGCGGGGTTCTTGATCAGGAGCACGACCACGCGCTTCCCGCCCGCGGGGATCCGCTCGAAGCGCCCGAAGGCGGCGCTGAACCCCTCGAGCCCGGCGCGGACGGAGGCGACGGAGGCGCCCAGGGAGAGCGCGAGCGCCGAGGCGGCGACGGCGTTGTAGACGTTGTACAGCCCGGGGAGCGCGAGTTCGACGTCCAGCTCCTCGCGAGCGGTCACGAGCCGGAAGCGGGAGCCGTGCATCCCGACGAGCTCGATCCGCGTGGCGGCGACGTCGAGCGGCGGTCGCGCATGCCCGCACACCTCGCAGCGGTAGTCGCCGAGGTGGCCAACGTACGCAGCCGCGTACGCGTACGGGGCGCCGCAGCGGAGGCAGTACTTCGAGTCGGCTGCGTGCTGGAGCGCCGGGCGGGCATGGGTCGGATCGTCGAGGCCGAAGCGTAGCGCGCGCTCCCGACCGTCCGCGAGGTCGGCGACGACGGGGTCGTCGGCGTTCACCAGGAGGACCGTCTCGGGCGGGAGCTCCTCCATCGCCGCGCGCCAGCGCTCCGCGACGATCTCGAGCTCTCCGTAGCGGTCGAGCTGGTCGCGGAAGAGGTTCGAGAGGAGCACCGCACGCGGCCTCGTGCGGACGATCGCCTCGGGAAGCGCGGCCTCGTCCACCTCGAAGAGGCCGAGCTCGGCGTCGGTTCCGGCGACGAGGGCCGAGGCGAGGCCAGAAAGCAGGTTCGCGCCCGCCCGGTTCCATGCGAGCCGGTGCTCGCGCTCGAGGATGCCGGCGGCCATCGCGGTGGTGGTCGTCTTCCCGTTCGTCGCCGAGACGAGCGCAACTCCCCGCTCGAGACGGGCCGCGAGCGCGTCGACGGCGCCCGGGTCGAGCCTCCACAGAAGCTTTCCGGGAAGCGTGGTCCCGCCGCCGCGACCGGCGGCCCGCGAGAGGGCGCCGACGGTGCGAGCCGCCACCGTCTCCAGCCCCAGGCGCAGTCCCATCGCGGCACGGTAGCGAGCGGGGAGGAGGGAGCTCGCTCTGATCTCCTTGCATATTCGTCAATACGCTCTAAGATACTTGCACGTAATGGCCCGACGGCGTGTTCGCAAGGGGTCACGTCTGCGCATCGACGAGGCGGAACTCGCGGCGTTTCGCGCCGGCCTGCGCCGCCGTTACTCGGATGCGGAGATCCTGGACGAGCTCAGAGCGGCGGCCGAGCGGCTCGGACGCTCCCCGACGATGCGCGAGTTCGCCCGCGATCCGGAGGCGGGCGTCCATCCGCAGACGGTCATCGAGCACTTCGGGACGTGGAACGCGGCGAAGCGCGCGGCAGGGCTCTATCCGCGCCGGTTCCTGACCCGCGAGGAGTTGCTCGAGCAGCTACTGGCGCTCGGAGCAGAGGTCGGCCGTGTGCCGACCGCGCGGGACCTGGCGGCACGCAGGCGGTCGCTGCCCTCCGCGTCGCTCTACGCCCACACGTTCGGGTCGCTCGCCAACGCACTGCGCGAGGCGGGGTTCGAGGTCCTCCAGGGCGAGGAGCGGCTCGAGCGCGCGGTCGAGCAGGGGGCGATGCTCGCGTCGCGGCTGGGCAGGCTCCCGAAGATGGCGGACTGGGCCGAGGCGCGGCGGGCCGACTCCGCGCTCCTGTCGGAGTGGCAGGTCTACCGGCTGCTGGACGTGCCGCGAGGCGCCTGGACGGCATTCCAGTTCCTCGTCCGCGAGCGGCTCCGCGAGCAGGGCGTCGAGGTTCGTAGCGACGGGACGCTCGGCGGCGACGGCTGAGACCACGGGCGACTCGCCGAAGGACGTCAGACGGTCGCGAGCGCCGCGAGCCGCTCGAGGCACGAGACGGCTTCGCGCGGCGTCGTGACGGGGAGATGCGGCCGTTCCTCGCGGTAGCGACGGTCGGCGCGGAAGCGACGCTCACGCACGACACGGCCTTCGACCACGCGCACGAGACGTCCCTCGCGTACCTCGCGCAGCTCCAGCCGCACGCGGAGTGCGGCCTCGACGATGGCGAGCGCGCGCCGCGTCGAGGCGAAGAAGAGCTCGGAACGCGTCCGTCCGACCCAGAGCGGCCGAGCCCGGCCGCGGGCGAGGAAGAGCGTCTCCGGATCGCGCTCGTCGAGCCAGGCGGCGGCCATCGATCCGCGCAGCTCCGCGAGCGCGCGTGAGTCGTTCCGGCGTCGATGCATGAGGGCGAAGATCGCCTCCGAGTCGACCGTCGTGCCCGGCGCGTGGCGCTCGATCCCGTAGTCGGCGAGCAGCGCGTCGTCGTTCGC
>Ga0075313_1000063_pt1 | contig 20892 bp, 29 predicted proteins | sample MayberryNE_Catta_3_FD_120051 | JGI IMG/M metagenome (GOLD analysis project Ga0075313, IMG submission 120051) | Natural and restored wetland microbial communities from the San Francisco Bay, California, USA, that impact long-term carbon... | ecosystem: Environmental > Terrestrial > Soil >...
CAAGGCCGTGCGGATGTCCGTGCACTCGTCCACCGGGGCGAGCGACGACATCTACCGGCACTACGCGCGCGACCTGCGGGCGCTCGAGGATGCCTTCCCCGCCCAGCCCGGGCAGTGCGGCGCGATCCTCGCCCTGGACAAGGACCTGTGCCTGGACGTCGTGTCTCGACCGGACGCGTTCGCGCGGCTGTGGCCGAAGCTCCGGGCCGGCTACCTGCTGGACGCGCTCGAGCGGGTCGACGGGAGGGCGGCCGCGCGGGAGGAGCTCGACGGCCTCGTGGACGCGCTCGGGACGGCGCTCCAGACCAGGGAGCCGTCGGCGGGGCTCGGCGAGGACGTCCGCCTGCGCGGCGAGCGCGTCATCGGCTCGGGTCTCGAGCTCGACGAGGAGCTCATCCAGCTCTCCGCCTTCACGAGCGGGGATGGCGGCCGCCGCGCGTTCGGGCGGATCGCGCGGCCGAGCGCGAGGCGCCGAGCCGCGCGCTCGCTCAGTGCGCCCGCTCGGGCGGCTGCGGCGGCAGCTCGGGCGGGCGCCGCGTCGGCGGCTCGGGAGCGTTCGGCTCGCTCCAGGGCTCCTGCGGATCGGGCAGCTGCGGCTCGATCCGCGGGGGCTCGCCCGGCCTCGTCGGCTCGAGCGGCGGGTCCGGCAGCACCTCCGGCGGCCCGGTCGGCGTCCCGACCCCGGTGCTCGGCATGCGATCGTCCATCCGCATAGATAGCGCCTCCTTGCTCGTGAGACGGTCGGATACCCCGCGTCTCGTGGCCGAAACGGCCATGCCGGGAATCGAGGCGCTCCGTCGCGGTGCCGAGGGTGAAGACGGAGCGCCTCCGGAGCCGACGAGCACGCCCTCGTCGGGGCCGGAGGCGCTCCACTGTTCGAGCGGGTGGGACATCCGCTACGACGCGCCGCCGCGGGCACGGGCCGCCTGCCGGCGCGCCCCCAGCAGCAGCTCGTACGCGGCGCCCAGGCCCAGCCGCCGTCTCCGGTGCTGGCGCCTCCCGCGCGCCTCGTAGGCGAGCCGTCCGGCCCTGGCCTCGCCTCTCAGCCGCTCCTGGCGCTCACGGGTCCGTTCCCGAAGCGCTTCGTACTCGTACATGACGTCTCCTCTCGAGGATGGTCGGTGTGCCTTCGAGTGACCAGTCGGGTGCGACTTCCATCACCTCTGGCTCCTCTCTTGCGGTCGGCTCGCCGCAGTGCGGCGAGCGGATGACGTCGGAAGCCGAGCCGTGCGACGGAGACGGGGAGAGGGCGAGCGTGAGCCCTCCTCGGACCTCCGGGCACGGCTTCAGCCGCCGACCGGATGGAGACGAGCGCCTGGCTGGTGCTTCGCGCGGCGCTCTAGGCGACGACGAAGAGAGGCCAGGGCTCGCAGATCGCGAGAGTCATGTCATGCGTCATGACTGCCTCCTTTCGTCGGGACACAGAACGTCGGAGTGTTCCACCCCGCGGCGATCGTGTCAAGCGGAACGAGGTGCTTCGGCTACGGACGGAGCTCGACGAACCCGGCGGCGGCGAAGTCGCCGTCGAAGGCGAGCGCCTCGCGGATCCGCAGCTTGCGCATGAGTGCGAAGCTCGTCGCGTCCACGAACGAGTACGGCCGCTCGTCGTGCACCCGCAGCCACGCCCACGCCTGATCCTCGAGTGCATCGTCGATCCGCTCGACACGTACGTGCTCGAGCGCCCGCAGCCCTTCGATCCACCCGAGTGTACGAGCGTGGCCCAGGCGCCTCCTCAGGGTCGTCCAGGTCTCGCCCAGGACGGCGGTCGAAGTCGTGAGCGGCTCTCGTGAGAACGGATCACGGAGAGCAAACGCGTCTCGATGCCTCGAGTCGCCCGAGACGACGTACGCGACGAGGAACGACGTGTCGACGAAGATCACGCGTCGGTCTCGAGCGGGCCGTAGAGCTCCGTGTCGACGTCCCGGACAGGTTCGACGTCGTCGTAGGTCGGAAGCCCCCACAGACCGTTGTCGAGCGGCTCATCCAGGTACTGCCGGACGTACTGTCGGATGAGCGCGCTCTTCGACATGCCGCGCGCGGCGGCCTCCCGCTCGAGCCGGTCGTCGAGCTCGGGGTCGATGACGACCTGGATGCGTCGCATGCGCGCCATGGTTACACACTCTATGTCACGAGTGTGTAACGCGCTAGTCGCGGCTCGAGGCGGACCACAGGTTGATCCCGCTGTCCGTGGCATGGCGATCGATCTCGGCGAGCTCGTCCTCCGCGAAGTCGAGCCGCTCCACCGCGCGGACGTTGTCCTCGAGCTGCTCGACGCTCGAGGCGCCGACGAGCGCCGAGGTCACGCGCGGGTCGCGGAGCGTCCAGGCGAGCGCCATCCGCGCGAGCGTCTGGCCGCGGCCGGCGGCGATCTCGTTCAGCGCGCGTATCTTCGCGAGCGACTGGTCGGTGAGGAGGTCGGGCGAGAGCGAATAGCCGGGCCGGCTCGCGCGGGCTCCCTGCGGGACGCCCTCGAGGTAGCGGTCGGTGAGCATCCCCTGCGCGAGCGGCGAGAAGACGATGCAGCCGACGCCGAGCTCGCCGAGCGCGTCCAGGAGCTCGGGCTCGATCCAGCGGTTCAGCATCGAGTACGAGGGTTGGTGGATGAGGAGCGGCGTGCCGAGGTCGCGCAGCAGCGCCTCCGCCTCGCGCGTCTTCGCCGCCGAGTACGACGAGATGCCCGCGTACAGCGCCTTGCCCTGGCGGACCGCGGTGTCGAGCGCGCCCATCGTCTCCTCGAGCGGGGTCTCGGGGTCGAAGCGGTGCGAGTAGAAGATGTCCACGTAGTCGAGCCCGAGTCGCGCGAGGCTCTGGTCGAGGCTCGAGAGGAGGTACTTCCGCGACCCCCACTCGCCATAGGGCCCCGGCCACATGTCGTAGCCGGCCTTCGTCGAGATCACGAGCTCGTCGCGGTACGGCCGGAAGTCCTGGCGCAGCATGCGGCCGAAGTTCTCCTCCGCCGAGCCGTACGGCGGCCCGTAGTTGTTCGCGAGGTCGAAGTGCGTGATCCCGAGGTCGAAGGCGCGGCGGACGATCGCGCGGCCGTTCTCGTACGGCCGGTCGCCGCCGAAGTTCCACCACAGGCCGACCGAGATCGCGGGCAGCTGCAGCCCGCTCCGCCCCGTGCGGCGGTAGGGCATGCGTCCGTAGCGGTCGTCGGCGGGCGCGTACGTCATCCCGGGCGAGGATAGTGCGTCGATGGACGTTCGCGACCAGGACGCCGCGGAGCTCCTACGAGCGCTGCTCGACGAGCTGCGCGCGCTGCGGGAGGAGACGGCGAGGCAGAGCGCGCTGCTCGAGGAAGTGCTGCGGAAGCTCGGGGAGATCGAGCGCACCCAGTACAGCTGAGGTGTCGCCTGCGGACGCCTTGCATCCGCAGGGGGACGCAGGCACCCCTGGCTTCGGTGGAGGAGGCGATGGGGACCTACCGCGACGAGGTCATCGACATCATCGGCGGCCTGGCTGACATCTCGAGCGACACGCTTCAGATTCTCGCCATCCCGCGCGGCGAGGAAGAGGAGGACCGTGAAGAGGAAGAGAATGACTCCTGACGAGTGGCGGGCGTACAGGGCGGCTCGCGAAGCCGGCATCGCGAGGCTGCGGGAGCGCGTGGAGAAGATCCGGCTGGAGCTCGAAGCGAAGCGCCGCGAGAAGCCCGCCTGAGGCCGTCAGGAGAGGCCGGCGAGCCCGGCCTCGGCGAGGAGGTTCCGGCCCCAGGCGAAGCGTGTCTCGTACCAGCCGGTCATGGGGACGAGCGTCGTGCCGCGGTCGGAGGAGTGCACCATCCAGCCGTTCCCGAGGTGGATGCCCATGTGTCCGACCTCGGCGGGCTTCGAGCGCGGCCCGCGGGTCCCGAAGAAGACGACGTCCGCCGGCTGCAGGGCATCCCACGCGACGCGCCGGGCGCGCGGAACCTCGCCGCTCATCGCGTACGACGTCCTCCCCTGGAGGACCGTGGCCAGCCTGGGTGCCCCCGCGAAGGGCTCGAGCTTGAACACGCGCCAGACGAGCCCCGAGCAGTCGAAGCCGCCGGGGAGGAGCCTGCCCCCGAGCTGCTGCGGCCGCTCGGAGGTGCCCGCCCACACGTACGGCGAGCCGACGAAGCGCAGCGCGCGCTGGAGGACGGGAACCTGCCACGCGTCGAGCCAGGGGACCGTGAACGACGCCGCGGCCTCGCGCACCGCCTCGACCTCCTCCGGCCGGAGCGAAAGGATGCGGGCGATCGAGTAGGCCGCCTCCGCCCTCGTCACGGGGTCGGAGAGCTGCGGCTCGAGCTCGTCCTCGCCGCGCAGGTGGTTCACGCGGAGGCCGAGCAGGCGTGCGACCGTCTCCGTCCCGAGGGAGGGCTTCGGCATGAGCCCGGCCTGCTTGGCCGCGACGCGGATGGAGCGCGCCTCGAGGCGCAGCCCCGCGACGGTCACGAGGTGCGCGTCGAGCTCGCGGACGGTGACCGGCTGGAACGGATCCGCCGGCGGCACGGGCGCGGCGAGGCTCGAGAGGACCGTGGTGAACTCGCTCCAGGTCAGCGGGTCCTCCGGCCGGAAGCGCTGGACGCTCGGGCCCATGAGCCCGGAGCCGACGACGGCCGCGATCTGCGGCGCAGCCCACGACCGCGCCGCGCTCGACTGCGCGCCGGCGGGGGCGGTGGTGAGGACGAGCGCGAGCGCGGCGCACGTGACGGCGGCGATCCGTGCCATGCGATCCGTATCGGCGGCGGGACGCGACGCCTGGACCCTCGCCGGGCCAGCGCGTCGCCCGTGAGTACAGTGGGCTCGTGCGCGCGCTCGTCGTGCTCCTCGCGCTCGTGTCCCTCGCCCTCGGCGCGTGCGGTGGCGAGCGGGACGAGGCGATGCCGCCTCCCGCGCCGGAGGCTCCTGCGCCGTCGACCCGGCCCGACCGCCCGAGGGCGCCCGAGATCGAGGGAACCGGCCTCGACGGCGAGCGGCTGTCGCTCGCCGACCTCCGCGGGCGCGCCGTCATCGTGAACGTCTGGTCGTCCTGGTGAAGCACGTGCCAGAGCGAGGCGGTCGCCTACGCAGCGTTCGTCGAGAGCCACCCGGAGCTCGCGTATCTCGGGCTCAACGTCGCTGACACGCCGGAGGAGGCGCGTGCCTTCACCGAGCGCTACGGCTGGACGTGGCCGTCGATCCGCGACCCGGGCCGTGACCGCGCGCGGACGCTCGGCGCCGACTACCAGCCGCACTTCGTCCTGATCGACGAGAACGGTCGTGTTGCCGGCACCCACGAGGGCGGCGGCGACGCCGAGACGTGGGAGGCCCTCGTCGCGCCGGTGAGCTGACGTCTCCGCTTCACCCGGCGGTAGGCTGCGCCGCATGAGCACAGGCTCCGGGACCCGCTACGCGGACTGTCTCACCGGCAGCTGGCTCGCCGAGCGGATGGCCGTGGATCCGCTCAGGATCGAGGCCATGCGCAGGGACGGCGAGCTCATCGCCGTCCGCGAGCCGGAGGAGCGCGACTGGCGCTACCCCGCCTGGCAGTTCGAGGACTGGAAGCCCCGGCGCGGCGTCGTCCGGATCGTCGCCGCCGCACGCGACGCGGGCCTCGACCCGGCGCGCCTGTACGAGCTCATGACCGGGCGGCTCGGGCTGCTCGGCGATCGCCGGCTCGCCGACCTGCTCGGCGAGGGCCGCGACGACGAGGTCGTCGAGGCGATCCGCCGCGGCTAGCTGGTCTCAGGCCGCGGCCGCGCGCACGATGGCGACGTCACCGCTCACGGTCTTGATCTGCAACGGGACGACCGGCGACTGCTCGCCGCCCGGCTCGGCGCTCTCGTCCGGGACCTGATCCGCGAGGCCGAGCTCCGAGGCCAGGTCGCCGGAGACGGTCCCCGCGTCGATCCAGACGCGGGTACCGCGCCCGACGCCGATGCGGGCGTCGCCCGAGACCGACTGGAAGCGGAGCTCGCCCGCCTCGATCGCCTCGACCCGCACGTCCCCCGAGGTGGTCTGGAGCGTGAGCGGGCCGCGGACGAGGCCGATGCGAACGTCCCCGGAGACCGCACGGGCCTCGAGCGAGCCCTCGATCCGGTCGGCCCCGATGTCACCCGAGACGGTGACCACGGAGCCCTCGGCGGCGATCCTGCCCACGTTCACGTCGCCGCTCGCCGTCTTGACCTGGAGCTTCCGCTCGACGGCGCCGAGCCTGACGTCACCGGAGGCCGTGCGGACGGTGACCTCGCCCAGGTCGCCCTCGACCCGCAGGTCGGTGGAGGCGCCCGAGAGGTCGAGGTCAGCGCCCACCGGGCAGGTGACGCGGACGAGGACGTCCGTGCCCCACGTGATGCGGAGCGGCCCCCAGCGGATGCGGTCCTTCTCCTCGATCGTGATCACGTGGCGGCCGCCCCGCTCCTCGGCGCGGACGCTCACGTTCTCGACGGCGTCGGAGCCACGACGGCCGGTCGGGACGAGCTCCACGGTGGTGGTGGGCTCTTCGGCCGTCGTGACTGCGACGCGTCCGCTCGGGAGTCGGATGTGGAGGGAGACGCTCCCGGGCGTGTCGAACACCTGCATGTCGGTCACCGGGGCTTCGACTGGGTCGAGCTGCGGCGGACGCGGCTGCCGTTCGAGGCCTTGCGCGTCCGGCGCACGCGGTCACCGGGATCGAGGTGCGTGGCGTAATCGAAGGGGAGTGGGGCGAGAAGCATGTGTCCTCCTTTCAACCCTGGGCGAAACCCTGCAGGCGGTTACGGCTGCGACGGGACGAGCGCGTGTGCAGCGAGTGCGCGATCGTCCGGACGAGCCAGGCGTTGGTGGAGATGCCTTCCTGGGCGGCTGCGGCCTCGACGGCCGCCTTCAGCGACTCCGGCAGGCGGAGGGAGATCCGCCCCGAGAGGTCTTCGCCCACGGCGAGGGGCGTCGTGTCGGCGCCCTCGTCGGTGACGACGACGAGCTCGGGCTCGCGGCCGGCGAGCCGGACCTCGACCCGCATCGTGTTCCCGAGCTGGCCCGAGAGCTCGAGCGCCGCCTCGCCGAGGAGGTCGAGGAGGCGCAGGTGGAGCGTCGTGCCGAGGGCGTCGCTCAGGATGCGGGCCGCCTCGGCGGCCGCTTCGTCCCCGAGGCGCGCGCTCGAGGCGAGGTCCTGCTGGATCGCGTCGATGTGGCTGTCGAGCTGCATTTGTGACATCACTATGACATCACATACGACGTCTGTCAAGCATCGCGGCGCAGCAGATCTACGTCAAAACGCAATCACCCTGGAAATGTGGGCATTCTCGCGCCCGGGTCCGTTGGAAGAAGCCGCGTCCGCGGGCGCTCAGGCGAGCTGCCAGGCGTCGTCCCGGATGATCGGCGTCGCGCGGCCGTCCGCGTCGAGCCCGTCCACCTCGACCTCGGGCCCGCCGATCATGAAGTCCGTGTGCACGTCCGAGACGTTCGCCCCGGCGGCGAGCAGCTCGTCCTTCCCGCTGAGCCCGTTCAGGTCGAGCGCCTCCAGGATGGCGGCGCCGAATGCGATGTGGCAGGTCGCGTTCTCGTCGAAGAGCGTGTCGCAGAAGACGAGGCCGGTGCGCTTCACCGGCGAGGAGCCGTCGACGAGTGCGATCTCACCCAGGTACGGCGCCTGCTCGTCGATCGCGAGCTGCTGGCGGATGACCTCCGCGCCGGCCTCGGCGCCGACGTCCACGATCTTCCCGCCCTCGAAGCGGACCTCGAGGCCGGAGACGCGCGTGCCGGCGGTGACGAGCGGCATCGTCGAGCGGACGACCCCCTCTGCGCGCCGCCAGTCCGGGCTCGTGAAGACCTCTTCGGTGGGCATGTTCGGCATGTACTCGATGCCCGTCTCGGTCTCTGAGGCCGCGCTCTTCCAGAGCGAGACAGGCAGGAGTCCGACGGTGAGGTCGGTGCCCGGGCCGCGGAAGCGGATGGCGTCGAACGCGTGCGCGTTCAGGGACGCTGCCTTCTCCTTCAGCCGCTCGGAGTGCGTCGTCCAGGCGGCGACCGGGTCCGGCTCGTCCAGGCGCGTGGCCACGGCGACGGCGTCCCACAGGCGCTCGACGTCGGGCTCGCCGAAGACCTCGCGCGCCCACCCCTCGTTCGGCGCGGCGACGATCGTCCAGTTGAAGCGGCGCGCCGTGATGTGCTCGAGCGTCGCCGCGCGGAGCTCGCGCGGGTCCGCCTTCCCCACGAGCGCGGGATCGAGGTCGGCGAGCAGGTCGGGATCGGGGTTTCCGGTCAGGGAGACGAGGGCGGGGCGCTCGTTGCCCCACCGGCGCACCCAGTCGAGCATGTACGGGGCCGACCAGCCGAGCTCTTCCTGCGGGCCGAGCTCGATCGCGGCGCGGCGCAGGTGGAGGTCGGAGTAGAGGACGACGACGTGCTTCGCGCCGGCTCGGTAGGCCTGGCGGGCGACGGCGCGGGCGATGTCCGCGTGCTCGACGAGGCAGGTGACGACGACGTCCTGCCCGGGCTGCACGTTGACGCCCACGCGCACCGCCAGCTCCGCGTACCGCTCGAGACGATCGGCGGCCGTCACGGGCGGCGGGAGGTCACTCGCCCCAGTCGAAGTCGCGCGGACGACCGGTCCAGAGCGCCTCGTCGAGGACCGCGCCCTCGACGTTCTCGACCGTCTCCTCGCCGGGCCAGGGAAGTCGCTCGGACGAGAGCTCGGCCGCCGGCTCGCCGTCCATGGTCTCCTCGATGCGCGCCTGCTCCTCGCTCTTGAAGAGCGGGTGGTTCTCCATCGGGTCGCCGTCGAGGTAGGGATCGAGGGGCATCTCGTCGTCGAGCCCGGAGTTCCGCGCCTTCAGGGCGAGGTGCTCCCGAATCGCCTCCGCGAAGAGCGACTCGGGTTGGTCCGCGTTGAGATCCTCGAGCTCCGACATTGCCGCCTTACCGGGGCGGGATTCTAGCGGAGGGCGCGTCGGCGCCGGCTTCCGAGGGCGACCCCGAGCGCGTGGATTCGCCCCGAACGCGGCCGGGTATGCTGCCGGCGTGCCGTTCCTGCTCCGTGGGATCCCGCTCTTCCTCTTCCTGTATCGCATGTGGCGTCGCCTGCCCGCGACGCAGCGGCGCAACCTGCTCTGGACCGCCGGGCGGCACGGGCCGAAGCTCGCGCTCTTCGCCCTGCGGCGGGCGCGGCGCGCAGGCGCCTACTAGGGCTCAGCCGGCTCCGAGCGCTACCCGCACGATCCGGTCCTGCTCGCGGTTGTGCAGCGTCGGATAGCCCTCGCTCGGGCTCGCACGCCACGAGCGGCCGACGTAGCTCACGCTCTCGACCCCGGGGGCGTGCGCGGCAGCCTCCTCGAGGCGGTGGCGCAGCGAGCGCCACGCGCCCATGTTCTGCGGCTCCTCCTGCGCCCACACGACCTCCCGCAGCGCCGGGTACGACTGCATGAGCCGCGCGAGGGCGTCGAGCGGGAAGGGGTAGAGGAGCTCCACGCGGGCGACGGCGACACCCGAGGCGGAGGCGCGGAGCTCGTGCCCGGCGATGTCGTAGTAGAGCTTCCCGGAGCAGAGCACGAGCCGGACGACCGAGCGAGGATCCACGCCCTCCTCCCCGAGCACCGGCCGGAAGGATCCCTCCGAGAGGTCCTGGAGCGTCGAGGTCGCCTGCCGCAGGCGCAGCAGCCCCTTCGGCGTCATGACGACGAGCGGCCGGGCCGTCGCGTCGAGCGCCTGGCGGCGCAGGAGGTGGAAGTACTGGCCCGCGGTCGTGCAGTTCGCTACCCGGATGTTGTCCTGCGCGGCGAGCTGGAGGAACCGCTCGAGGCGCGCGCTCGAGTGCTCGGGCCCGTTCCCCTCGTACCCGTGCGGGAGGAGGAGCGTCAGGCGCGAGGTCTGCTGCCACTTGGAGCGGCCGGAGACGATGAACTGGTCGACGACGATCTGCGCACCGTTCACGAAGTCTCCGAACTGTGCCTCCCAGAGGACGAGCGCATCGGGGGCGGCGATCGAGTAGCCGTGCTCGAAGCCGAGGGCGGCGTACTCGGAGAGCGGCGAGTTGTAGACCTCGAACGAGGCGGACGCGCCCGGGAGCGCCGTGAGCGGCGTGTGCACCTCGCCGGTGACGGGGTCGTGGAAGACCGCGTGCCGGTGCGAGAACGTGCCCCGCTCGGTGTCCTGCCCCGAGAGGCGGATCGGGATCCCGTCCTCGAGCAGGGTGGCGAAGGCGAGCGCCTCGGCGTGCCCCCAGTCGACCCCGCCCTCGCGCAGCGCGGTCGCCTGCCGCTCGAGCTGGCGCACGAGCTTCGGGTTCACCTGGAAGCCCTCGGGGACCCGCCGGAGCTGCTCGTCGAGCGCGAGCAGACGGTCCGCGGGAACCGCGGTGACCACGGCGGCGCCGGTGTCCACGAGCGTCCTCGGCTCGGGCAGGGGCTCCGGGGAGGCGAACGTCGTGCGCAGCTCGTCGTGCGCGATGCGCAGCGCGTCGAGCGTCCGGTCGAGCAGGGTCGCCGCCTCTTCCTCCCGGACCACGCCGTCCTCGACCAGGCGGGCGGCGTACGTCGCGCGCACGGGCGGCTGCTGCTCGATGCGCTCCGCCTGGAGCGGCTGCGTGTAGGCGGCTTCGTCCTGCTCGTTGTGCCCGAAGCGGCGGTAGCCGACGAGGTCGACGACGACGTCGTGCCCGAACTCCTCGCGGTACGCGAGCGCGAGGCGGATCGCCGAGACCGCGGCCTCGGGGTCGTCGGCGTTCACGTGGACGATCGGGACGTCGAACCCCTTCGCGAGGTCGCTCGAGTAGCGGGTGGAGCGGCCCTCGGCGGGGTCGGTGGTGAAGCCGACCTGGTTGTTGGCGATCACGTGCAGGGTGCCGCCCGTCGAGTACCCGTCCAGCGAGTGGAGGTTGAATGTCTCGGCCACGACGCCCTGCCCGGCGAACGAGGCGTCCCCGTGGATGAGGATCGCGAGCGCGACGGTCGGGTCGTGCGTGGCGGCGCCGCCCGAGCGGTCCGTCTGCTCTGCGCGCGCGAGACCGGCGACGACCGGGTCGACCGCCTCGAGGTGACTCGGGTTCGCCGCCAGCGTGACCTGGATGTCGCCGGCCTTCGTGACGCGCGAGTCGGACGCGGCGAGGTGGTACTTCACATCCCCGGTCCCGCCCTCGGGATCCGTGACGAGCGCGTCGATCGTCCGCTCCCCCTCGAACTCGCGCAGGAGGGAGGAGTAGCTCCGGCCCACGGTATGGGCGAGCACGTTGAGCCGCCCGCGGTGGGCGATCCCTATCACGACCTCGTGCGCACCGCCCTCGGCCGCGAGCTCGACGGCCTCGTCGAGCATGGGCACGAGCGCATCCAGCCCCTCGATGGAGAACTGCTTCTGGCCGAGGAACGCGCGGCGCAGGTACGTCTCGAACGCCTCCACCTGGGCGAGCCGCTCGAGGAGCGCGCGGCGCTCGTCCGGGGAGGGAGGCTGACGGAGGCGCCCGGACTCGATCGCGCTACGCAGCCAGGTGCGCTCCGCGTGGTCCGAGATGTGCTCGATCTCGTACGCGATCGTGCCGCAGTACACCTCCCGCAGGCGGGGCAGGACGTCGGCGAGGCTCTCCCCGTCCACGTGCACGCCCAGCACCGAGGCCGGAATGCTCGCCTGGAGCGTCGGCGTGAGCGGAACCTCGAGCTCCGACTCGTCGAGCGCCGGATCGCCGAGCGGCTCCGAGCCGAGCGGGTCGAGCCGCGCGGCGAGATGCCCGTGCGTCCGTATCGCGTCCACGAGCGCCATCGCCGAGGCGACGGCGCCGAGGAGCCCGAGGTCGGCTGCGGGCGCGGGCTCGGCGGCGGGCGGGGCCTCGGCGGCTTCCCGATCCGGCGCGGGGGCGAGCGCGACGGCGGCCCCGCCGTTCCCGGGATCGGCGGGACGGGCGCCCACGAGGCGCGCGAGCCCGGGCAGCGTGGCGAGGAGCGACTCGTCCGCGCCCTCGAACAGCGCCCTCCAGGCCGGGTCGACCGCCTGCGGGTTCTCGAGGTACTGCTCGAGGAGCAGACCGACGTAGCCGGCGTTCAGCCCGGAGGGATCGGGAGAAGCCACGTGACCGGTTGTACCAGCCGGGCCGCGGAGGAGGTCAGAAGATCGGGTGGTCGGTCCAGATCGAGACGACCATCCCGACGAGGAACGCCACGGCGCCCACCGCGACGGAGATCGCCGCCAGCCGCTGGTGCGTCCTCGTCATGCGCGTGGCGACGAGTGCGACGACGATCGCCGCGGGGGCGAGGAGCCCCGGGTTCCGCACCATCGCTATCCCCGAGAGCGCGAGCGAGAACGCGCACAGGAAGCCGGCGATCGTGTCCGCCCGGGATTGCTGCGGGATCGCGCTCACCGACTGGCCCTCGCCTGCATCGCGGCGGTCGGGCCGACGGGCCGGAAGGGAGGAAGCCGCCGGCGGCTCACGCGCGACCGCGTGCGCCTGCGCCGCCACTCGTCCCAGCCGCACGGCGTGAGCGGAACGAGCGACCGAGGCTCGTCCGAGCCGCCCTCTGCAACGGGCTCCGAGCGGATCGCCCACCACACGACGGCCGCGAGGTAGACGACGGGAATCTTGAGGACGACGAGCATGAACAGGGCTTCCCAGACGGAGACCGAATCCATCGCGGCAGTGTACGCCATGCCCTCGCGGATCCCGTATCGGCTCCTAACACCCACCTCACACCCCAGTCGCTAGGGTGCCCCGAAGCCCCTGCAGCCCTCTCCGCCACCTGCCGACTCGTGCCAAGGAGTGATCCTGTGAGACGTACCCTCCGCCTCGTCCTCGCCCTGTGCGCCCTCACCGCCCTCGCCGCTCCGGCCGCCCTCGCCGCCGAGCGCATGTGGGTCGGCTTCCACGACGACCCGAGCTTCCGCTGGGTGAACAACCGCGTTGCCCGTGTGCAGGGCTCGGCCCAGGACGGGGCGGCGATCATGCGCCTGCTCGTCCAGTGGAACCTCGTGGCCACGGAGCGCCCGGCATCGCCCGCGAGCCCCTTCGACCCGGCGTACAAGTTCGACGACCTGGACGAGGCGATCCGCGAGGCGCAGCGGGCGGACATGGAGGTCATGCTCACCATCTCCGGCACGCCACGCTGGGCGAACGGCGGCAAGGGGCCGAACTTCATGCCGGGCCGCGTGTCCGACTTCCGGAACTTCGCGCGGGCGATCTCGAGCCGCTACTCCGGGCGCAACGACGGCTATCCGTACGTCCGCTTCTGGTCGGTGTGGAACGAGCCGAACCTGACGCGCTTCCTGCGGCCGCAGTTCAACGCCCGCGGGAGGTCGGTGGCGCCCGCGAACTACGCGAAGCTGTACGCGGCCGCGTACGCGGGCATCAAGTCGGCCAACCGGACGGCGAAGGTTGCGATCGGCGAGACCTCGGCGCGCGGCAGCGACAAGCCGCAGGGCCTCCGTCCCGACCACTCCCCGGGGCGGTTCGCCGAGCTCGTCGCGAAGGCGAACCGACGGCTCAAGTTCGACGCCTGGTCGCACCATCCCTACCCCTTCAACCCGAACAGCAGGCCGTCGCAGGTCGTGCGCTGGCCGAACGTCTCCCTCGCGTCGCTGCCGCGCTTCGACACGGAGCTGAAGCGCTGGTTCAAGCGCAAGTCGGTGCCCATCTGGGTGACCGAGTACGGCCACCAGACGAGGCCGCCGGACTCGTTCGGGGTCTCCTACGCGAGGCAGGCCCAGTACATCCGGCAATCGATCGTGCTTGCGCGGAGGCTCGACTTCGTCGAGATGTTCATCTGGTTCGTGTACCAGGACGATCCCGGCCAGCCGTGGGACTCCGGGATCTACACGCGCACCGGGGCTTCGAAGGGCTCGTCGCCGCGCGCGTTCTCGCGGACCGCGACCCCCCTCGACGCCCGGAACGCCCTCTACACGTTCCGCCGAGGGACCCTGACGCCGCTCGTCAACCTGCACACGCGGCGGTACTGCGTGGGCGACACGACCGGCACGTCGATCGGGATGACCTGGCGCATCTTCCAGAACAACCGCCTGCTCAAGGTCGGGCAGCAGTCGTCCCCGCTCCGCGTGGACTGCACGATCAACGCGCGGCTGCAGTTCCCGCCCCGCGGCATCCGGCAGGGGGTCACGTACACCGTGACCTTCGATCTGAACGACATCAACGGCGTCGTCCTGAATCGCCGGCTGACGATCAGGGGCACGTAGCTCACGTGGGAGGCCCGCCCCGGGCGGGCCTCCCACGTCTCCGGCACGGGAATGCGCGGTCGGGCACACTCGGCCGCGTGGGAGCCGCGTCTCCGTCCCCGCCCGACCCCGCCCACGTCGTCGAGCTCCGGCGCGCAGCCCTCGTGCGGGCGGGCTACGACCCGGCGAGCGCGGAGGCCATCGCCGGACGGATCGAGATCCCGCTGCCCGACGCGCTCGCGCTACGCCGTGCGGGCTTCCCGCCGGACGCCGCCTACGCGATGCTCACCTCTTGCGACCGGCCCGTGTTCTGAGCCTGCTACAGGTGGCTGGTCACGCCCGCGAGGCTCGGCTCCTCGGAGGGCGGCTCGTACCAGGAGTACGCGTACCGCCCGTCGTCGAGCTCGCGCGCGAAGGTCGAGAGCCGGAGCGGCCGGAACGTGTCGCACATGACCGCGAGCTCCGTCGTCTCGGCCACGCCCAGCGACCGCTCGGCGAGGCCCGGCTGCGGCCCGTGCGGGAGGCCCGAGGGATGGAGCGTGATCGCCCCGACCGAGATTCCCTTGCGCGAGCCGAAGTTCCCGGAGACGTAGTAGATCATCTCCTCGGACTGGAGATTCGAGTGGTGGTACGGGATCGGCACTGCGTCGGGGTCGAAGTCGAGCTTCCGCGGGCAGAACGAGCAGATGACGAAGTTCTGGCCCTGGAAGGTCTGGTGCGAGGGCGGCGGCTGATGGATCCGGCCGGTGATCGGCTCGAAGTCGTGGATGGAGAACGTCCACGGGTAGAGGAACCCGTCCCAGCCCACGACGTCGAAGGGGTGGTAGTCGAGGACGTACTCCTGGTAGCCGCCGCGGACCCGGACGTTGACGAGGAAGTCGCCGCGGTCGCGATGGGTCTTGAGCTCAGCCGGGGGGTGGATGTCACGGTGGTAGTAGGGCGCTCCCTCGAGGATCTGGCCGTACTGGTTCCGGTAGCGCCGAGGGATCTCGATCAGTCCGGGGGTCTCGAAGACGAGGTAGCGCTGCGCGCTCCCGTCCGGGACGAAGCGGTAGGTCGTGCCGCGCGGGACGACGACGTAGTCCCCGTCCTTGTACGGGACGTCGCCGAAGATCGTCTCCAGCGTGCCCGAGCCCTCGTGCACGAAGATGACCTCGTCGCCCTCGCCGTTCCGGAAGAAGTAGTCCATCGAGGACTCGGGCCGGCAGAACGAGATCTCGACGTCGTCGTTCCACATGAGCGTCCGGCGCCCTGTGACCTCGTCGCCCACGGGCGGGACGTCGTAGGTGTTCTGCAGGCGGTGCGCGTGGGTCTCGGGGACCCACTCCTCGCGCTCGATCGGGGTGAAGGCGCCGAGGTCCTTGACCCGGCAGGGGGACTGGAGGTGGTAGAGGATCGACTCGTTGCCGGAGAACCCCTCGAGCCCCATCACCTCCTCGGTGAGCAGGGTCCCGTTGTCCCGGAACACGATGTGTCGCTTGCGTGGAACCTCTCCGCGGCGCTGGTAGAACGGCATCGTCGTCCCCTTCGGTTCGCTGTCGGACAGGGCCAGAGTACTCTCAGGGGATCGCCATGAGTCGGTGGCTCCTCGTCGTCGCGCTGGTCACCCTCCCCGGGACGGCGACGGCAGCCCGCCCCGACCCGCCCCCGGCGCCGGCGGCCGTCACGCACGGCGTCGTGGTCGGAGACGCCACGGCCGGCACGGCGACGCTGTGGGCGCGGGCGGACCGCGAGGCCGTCCTCCACGTCAGGCTGGCCGGCGGAGGCCACCGCCCGTCCGAGCCCGTGCGCGTACGGGCGAGCGACGACTTCACGGGGACGACGGTCCTGGAGGGACTCCGGCCAGGGACCGCATACGCGTACCGCGCGTGGTTCAGCGACGGCGCTCCGGGCGCGAACCGCGGGCCGGAGACTCGCGGCTCGTTCCGGACGGCCCCGGCACCGGACGAGGCGGCGCGCGTCCGGCTCGCGTTCGGCGGCGACGTCGCCGGCCAGAACGCGTGCCGCGACGCGGTCGAGGGCTTCCCCATCCTGGACACGATCCGGCGCTTCGAGCCTGACGTGTTCGTCGGGCTCGGCGACATGATCTACGCGGACAACGGGTGCACCGACGTGGGACGCTACGGGAACGCCCAGGTCGGCGGGCTCGGAATCGCGACCGACCTCGCCGGCTTCCGCGAGCACTGGCGCTACAACCGAGCCGATCCCGCGTCGCAACGCCTGCTCGGCGGCACAAGCTACGTCGGCGTGTGGGACGACCACGAGGTCGTGAACGACTTCGGGCCGCTCACCGACGCACCCGCGGCGCCGCCGTACACCGGCGCACACCTCATGCCCCTCGGCCGCGAGGCGTTTCTCGACTACACGCCCGTGACGGCTTTTCCCGGCTCGCCGCACCGGCTCCACCGCTCGCTCCGCTGGGGCCGGCACCTGGAGCTCTTCGTGCTCGACACGCGCCAGTACCGGGAGGCGAACTTCGCGCTCGACGACGGCGCGGAGCCGAAGTCGATGCTCGGCGGCGAGCAGCTCGCATGGCTCAGGGCAGCGCTCGCTGCATCGGACGCGACCTGGAAGGTGGTCGTGTCGAGCGTGCCGATCTCGATCCCGACCGGCTTCCCGCACACGAACGGCCGCGACGGGTGGGCCGACTTCGACCAGCAGACGGGCTTCGAGCGGGAGCTGCTCGAGCTCCTCGGGTTCATGCGCGACCGTGGGCTCGACAACACTGTCTGGATCACGACCGACGTCCACTTCGCGGAGGCGTTCCGCTACCGGCCCTTCCCGGAGACCCCCTCGTTCACGGTGCACGAGATCGCGACGGGGCCGCTCAACTCCGGGATCTTTCCGAACCGCGCCTTCGACGAGACCGTCGGGCCCGAGTCGCTCTTCTTCTTCGGGCCGGACACGCCCGAGGCCGTTGTCTCGTGGCCGGAGGCGAAGCGCTGGTTCAACTTCGGCACGCTGGAAGTGGCGCGGGACGGGACGCTGAGAGCCGGGATCGTGGACACCGCCGGCCGCACGCAGTTCTCGCTCGAGCTGGCGCCGTAGCCGGGCGGGGGGCGCTCGCTCCCCCCGCCCCTGCGCCGACTGCGGCTACTGGCCCGGCATCGCCGCGGTCGGGTCGTTCTGCCAGAGGCCGAACTCGTTGCCCTCGACGTCCTTGCAGACGGAGAACCAGCCCATGCCGGGCACCGGCATGGCGTCGCCGGCGCTCCCGCCGAGCTCCTTGACGCGCGCGTTCCCCGCGTTGATGTCGTCCACGTCGAAGTAGACCCTGGTGCCCCGCTCGTCTCCGTTCGCCTCCATGATCGCGCCGCCCTGGGTATCGGAGAACCGCGTCGTGTGGTACTCGGTCGGCGACCCCTCGAACGACTGGAACTGCCAGCCGAAGAGCCCGCCCCAGAACTCCCGCGCCTTCGCGGTGTCCCCGGCGGGGATCTCGAGGTGAACCATCTGTCCTGCCATGCCTCTCCCTTCGTCGTCGGTCGGCGCCGGCGCGCCGCCTCGTTCGTACGGAAGACGGGCCACGATGGCCCTTCTCATCTACGACGAACGATCGGGCGTGAAGTCGACTCACGGAGGCCGGAGTCGACGTACGCGTCGTCGCCGCGCGATCGGGCGACTCGCTCGTCGTGATCGAGCCAGCGTGATGGAGCCAGCCGGGCTCGAACCGGCGACCTTCTGGCTGCCAGCCAGACGCTCTCCCAACTGAGCTATGGCCCCACGAGCGCCCTCAGTCTAGCGTCCGGGCCGCCACGCTACGCTGGCCGGCGTGTGGAGGAGGAGCGCCCGCAGCCGATGAGCTGGCACCGCCGCTTCGTTGGCTTCGTGCGGTCGTTGTTCTCCAGCGGACCGTCGGGCGGTGAGCCGGACGAGATCGAGGGAGGTCTCGGCGTCCGGGAGCCGCGGCGTCCGCACGCGCCGACGATGAGCGGAGGCGTGGCGCTCGAGGAGCCACCCCAGGAGCCGACGGACGTGAGGGCGATCGGCGAGGAGCGCGACTAGCCGACCGCGGCCTCGACCTCGACCGACGGGACGTCGCTCCAGAGGTCCTCGAGGCGGTAGAAGCCGCGCGTATCCGGCGTGAAGAGGTGCAGGACGACGTCGAGGTAGTCCGCGACGATCCAGTCGGCCTCGGCGACGCCCGCGGTCGAGCGGGGGAGCAGCCGGTGCTCCTTCTTCAGGGTTCCCGAGACCTCGTCGTAGATCGCCTTCGTCTGGCGGGGATTCCGGCCGGTCGCGATCACGAAGAAGTCCGTGAAGTCGCAGACGCCCCGCATGTCGAGGATGGTGACGTCGGTCGCCAGCTTCTCCTGGCAGAGAGCGGCGGTACGGCGTGCTTGCTCGAGTGGGTTCAGTCGGCCTGTGTCCTTTCCGTCCGCCCCAGTCTACTCGGCGGGCGCGTAGAGGCCGAGCGCCGTGATCTCCCGTGCGACCGCGGGCGGGACGAGGCCGTCGACCGGTTCGCCCCTCCCCACGCGCTTGCGGATCTCCGTGGAGGAAACCGCGACGGGGTCGAGCGCGAAGTACTCGATGCGGTCGGGCGCGGGGAGACGAGCACGTGCGTCCCGCAGTCGCTGCTCGGGCACGCCCGGCCGCATCGCCACGCCGAGCCGTACGAGCTCGAGCACGCGCTCGGGCCGCTTCCAGGTGGGGAGATCGACGAGCTCGTCGGCGCCGATCAGGAAGACCGCGTCCTCGAGCCTCCGCGCCTCGAGCGAGTCCACCGTGCGGGCGTGCCGGTCGATCTCGACCACTGCCTCCGGCACGTCGGCGAAGGCGAGCCGGGCGAGCTCGAGCCTCGTCTCGACGGGCGTCGCCGTCCGCTTGTGGCCGGGATCGTCGACGACGAGGACGAGCAGCCGGTCGAGGCCGAAGTGGTCGATCGCCGCGCGGGCGAGCGCGACGTGGCCCACGTGCGGCGGGTCGAACGCCCCGCCGAAGAGCCCGACTACTGCCACTCGAGCTCCTCCCCGCCGACCTCGACCGCGGCGCCGCGCTTGATCCCGATCCGACGGAGCGCCTCCTCGAGCTCGTCGGGCGGCGGCGGCGTGCCGACGACGCGGTAGCCCCGGTCGGTGCGGAGGATGCGGAACCGCGGCCCGCGCCGCGGGCGGGGCCGGTACTCGAGGTACTCCGGGAGCGTCTCCTCCGCGGGCGCCTCCGGGCTGGCGGGCGGGCAGAGCTCGAAGAGCGCCCGCTTCAGCTCCTCGATTCCTTCGCCCGTCGCGCAGGAGGTGGCGACGACGCGAACGACGCGTGCGTCGTCCACGCCGAGCGCGGGCGGCTGCCCCACGAGGTCGATCTTGTTCAGGACGACGATCTGCGGGCGCTCGTCGAGCCCGGCGCCGTACGCCGAGAGCTCGCGGTCGATCGTCCGGAAGCGTCCGTCCGGGTCCGGCTCGGAGGCGTCGATCACGTGCACGATCAGGCGCGCCCGCTCGAGGTGGGCGAGGAACTCGTGCCCGAGCCCCGCCCCTCCCGCCGCGCCCTCGATCAGCCCGGGGACGTCCGCCACCGTCAGCTGCCTCGCGTCCGCCCCGTCGACCGTCCCCAGCACGGGCTCGACCGTCGTGAACGGGTAGTCCGCGACCTTCGGCTTCGCGTTCGAGATCCGGCGCAGGAGCGACGACTTGCCGGCGTTCGGGAGCCCGGCGAGCGCCGCGTCGACGACGAGCTTCAGACGGAGAACGAGGTCGGTCTCGTCGCCGGGGAGGCCGGTCTCGGCGAAGCGCGGGGCCTGCCGGGTCGGCGTCGCGAAGCGGGCATTGCCGCGGCCTCCCGCTCCGCCCCGCGCGACTACCACGCGCGCGTCGGGAGCGACGAGGTCGGCGAGCAGCGTGCCCTCCGCGTCGAGCACCTGCGTGCCGACCGGGACGCGCACCCCGACGTCCTCGCCGTCGGCGCCGTGCTTGCGGCTGCCGCGCCCGTTCCCGCCGCGTCCCGCCTGCAGCCGCTTCACGCGACGGAGGCCGGAGAGGTCGCGGAGGGCGGAGTCGGCGAGCACGACGACGTCGCCGCCGCGCCCGCCGTCACCGCCGTCGGGCCCACCCTTGGGCACGTACTTCTCGCGCCGGAAGCTCAGGCCGCCGTCGCCGCCGCGCCCCGCCTCGGCGTGGATCGGTGCTCGATCGTGGAACATCGCTCCGTCGCGGCCGCGACGGATCGGGTCACTCCGCCGTGGCCGTGACCGAGATGAAGCGCTTGTCGCCCGAGCGGCTGAACTCGACGGTGCCCTCGCGGAGCGCGAAGATCGTGTCGTCCCGCCCGAGGCCGGCCCCGGGACCGGGGCGGAACCTCGTGCCCCGCTGGCGAACGATGATCATCCCCGTCTTCACGGCCTGCCCGGCAAAGACCTTGACGCCGAGCCGCTTGGACTCCGAGTCGCGGCCGTTGCGCGAAGAGCCGAGGCCTTTCTTGTGCGCCATTACGCGTCCTCCTTCGCGGCGATCGCGGCCTCGATCGCGGCGAGCGCGCCCTTGCGCTGCGCGTGCGCCTGCTCGTACTCGAGGGCGGCCGCGAGCATCGGGGCGTTCCACCCCGGCGCGGCGTCCTTGATCTCCGCCACGGTCATCTCGTCGTACCCGGAAGGCATGCCCTTCGGGCGCTCCTCCGTCGCCGGCGCCTCGTCCTTCGCGGGCTTCTCCGCCGGCTTCGCCTTCGTCGGCTCGCGCTTCGCGCCGCCGATCGACTCGATCTCGATCCGCGTCAGGGCCGCACGGAAACCGGTGTGGCGACGGTACCCCGTGCGCTTCTTGTACTTCCCGATCCGGATCTTCGGCCCCTTCACCGCCTCCAGGACCTTCGCGGTCACCTTCACGCC
>Ga0075313_1000064_pt1 | contig 20754 bp, 18 predicted proteins | sample MayberryNE_Catta_3_FD_120051 | JGI IMG/M metagenome (GOLD analysis project Ga0075313, IMG submission 120051) | Natural and restored wetland microbial communities from the San Francisco Bay, California, USA, that impact long-term carbon... | ecosystem: Environmental > Terrestrial > Soil >...
GCTCTTGCGCACACGAGCGCGGCTGACGGACCGTCGCTGCGACCCGGCCGCGAAAGCGGCCGGCTTCAGGGATCTCTGCGCGAGCGGAGACTCCGCGCGAGCGGATCTCCGCTCTTGCGCACTAGACGACGAGCTCGGCGAGCGCGCGGATTGCTTCCGGCTGCTGCGTGGACACGAGGAGGGAGGTGACACCGGACTCGCGCCAAACGTCGAGCCGCTCCGCGAGCCGCTCCTTCGGCCCGACGAGCGCGACCTCGTCGACGAAGGCATCCGGCACGCGGGCCGCGGCGTCGCGCTTGTTCCCGGCGAGGTAGAGCTCCTGGATCTCGCGCGCCTCGGCCTCGTACCCGTAGCGGCGGGCGAGGTCGTTGTAGAAGTTCTTGCCGCGCGCGCCCATGCCTCCGATGTAGAGCGCGTAGTAGGGCTTGAGGAAGTCGCGCCCCGCCTCGACGTCATCGATCAGGATGGCGGGCGCGCTCGCGGCCACGTCGAAGCCGGGCTTCGCCGTCGCGAGCGCCGATGCGAACACCTCCGGCGCCTTCTCGGGCGACCAGAAGATCGGGAGCCAGCCGTCCGCGATCGCGCACGCCTGCTCGACCGCCTTCGGCGAGATCGCCGCGAGGTAGATGGGGATCTCCGCGCGGAGCGGGCGGGCCATCAGCTTCAGCGGCTTGCCCAGGCCGGTGCCCCCCGAGTACGGGATGTCGTAGTGCTCGCCGTGGTGCTCGACGACCTCCCGGCGCAGTGCGGTGCGGACGATCTCGACGTACTCGCGCGTCTTCGCGAGCGGCTTCCCCCAGGGCTCGCCGTGCCAGCCCTCGACGACCTGCGGCCCCGAGGTCCCGAGCCCGAGGAGGAAGCGGCCGCCCGACAGGAGGTCGAGCGTCGCTGCGGTCATCGCCGTGTTCGCGGGCGTGCGCCCCGGGATCTGCATGATCCCGCTCCCGAGCTTGATCCGCTCGGTGGTCGCGCCGAGCCAGGCGAGCACGCTCACGCAGTCCGTTCCCCAGGCCTCGGCCGCCCACGCGGAGTCGTAGCCGAGCCGCTCGGCCTCCTGCGCGAGGGCGATCGGCTCGAGCGGGCTCGTCCCCGGCGGCGCGTATCCCATGTACAGCCCGAGCCTCACGGAACTGCGATGCTAACGCGATGGCGATCGCCGACCTCCGCCCGACCGAGGAGGTGCGCGCGCTGCGCGCGCGCTACCGGGCGTTCATGGAGGAGCACGTCTACCCGAACGAGCCCGTGCTCGCCCGCGAGGACGAGGGCTCCGACGCCGCCATCGACCGGCTGCGGGCCCTCGCCAGGGAGGAGGGCCTGTGGGCGCCGCACCTTCCCCCCGAGGCCGGCGGCTCGAGCGGGAGCTTCCTCGTGTACGCGCACCTGAACGAGGAGATCGGCCGCTCGGTGTGGGCGCAGATCGTCTTCGGGTGCCAGGCGCCGGACGCGGGGAACGGCGAGATCCTGTGGCACTTCGGCACCGACGAGCAGAAGCAGCGCTGGCTGGCGCCGCTCGTCGCGGGGGAGGTGCGCTCGTTCTTCTCCATGACCGAGCCCGAGGTGCCCGGCTCCGACCCGACGACGCTGCGGACGCGCGCCGTGCGGGACGGGGACGAGTGGGTGATCGACGGCCACAAGTGGTTCTCCTCCGGGGCCGAGGGGGCGGCCTTCGGGATCGTCATGGCTGTCACCGACCCCGACGCCGAACCGCACCGCCGCGCGACGCAGATCGTCGTCCCCGCCGACACGCCCGGCGTCGAGATCGTGCGGGCGGTGCCCACGCTCGGCCACCGGGGCCGTGGCTGGACGACGCACTACGAGGTGCGCTACACGGGCGTCCGCGTCCCGCTCGAGAACACGCTCGGCGAGGTGGGGGACGGGTTCCGGATCGCGCAGAAGCGCCTGGGGCCGGGTCGCATCCACCACGTCATGCGCTGGCTCGGCCAGATGCAGCGCGCGTTCGAGCTCATGTGCTCGTACGCGCTCGAGCGCGAGGCCTTCGGCGGCCCGCTGGCCGAGAAGCAGACCGTGCAGAACTGGGTCGCGGACTCGGCTGCGGAGATCCAGGCCTGCCGCCTGATGACCCTCGACGCGGCGCACAGGATCGACCAGGGCGACGAGGCTCGCATCGAGGTCTCGCTGATCAAGTTCTTCGCCGCGCGCGTCCTGCACGACGTGATCGACCGCGCGGTGCAGGTGCACGGCGCGCGGGGGCTCACCGACGAGACGCCGCTCGGCGCGATGTACGCGATGGCTCGCGGCGCCCGGATCTACGACGGCCCCGACGAGGTGCACCGCATGGTCGTCGCGCGGCGGATCCTGAAGTCGTTCGCCTCCGGCGAGCCCTGGCGCTTCTCGTAGAGCGCTCCGACGGTGCCGCGCCGCCTACGCTGGCGGCATGGCCCTCGCCCTCGCCGTCGCCGCAGTCGCGACAGCTCTCGTAGTCGGCTCGACGGCCGGGTCCGCGTCTCCGCGACCGGCCCTTCTCACGGCGGGGGACGCACGGGTGGTCGAGGGCGACCGGGGCGCTCGGGAGCTGGTCTTCGAGGTGCGCGCGCTCGGCCGCCTCGGAGGACCGGTGAGCGTCGCGTACGAGACCGTCGCGGGCACCGCCGCCGAGGGGGAGGACTTCGTGGGCGTCTCCGGCCGTCTCTCGTTCGACGAGGACGCGAAGTCGCGCTCGGTGAGCGTGCGCGTCCGCGGCGACTCGGTGGACGAGACGGACGAGCTGCTCGCCCTCACGCTCTCGGGCGCGGGCGGAGCGACCGTCGCGGACGCGGAGGGCGTGGGCACCATCGCCGACGACGACGGGGCGCCGCTCAGGGGCGCCCGCGTCGCGGCCGCGGGAGACATCGCGTGCGACCCGGAGAGCGGCTCCTTCGCGGACGGGCGGGGCGAGGGACTCGAGTGCCGCCAGCATGCGACCTCGGACCTCCTCGTCGAGGGCCGGTACGACGTCGTGCTCGCGCTCGGCGACATCCAGTACGAGGACGGCGGGCTCGACGAGTTCCGCGCGTCGTACGACCCCTCGTGGGGGCGGGTGCAGGCGGTCACGCGGCCGGTGCCCGGCAACCACGACTACCGGACGCGCGGCGCTGCGGGCTACTTCGCGTACTTCGGCGTCGCCGCGGGCGACCCGGGCCGTGGCTACTACAGCTTCGACCTCGCGGGGTGGCACCTCGTCGCGCTCAACTCGAACTGCGACGAGGTCGGCGGGTGCGCCGCCGACTCCCCGCAGGAGCGATGGCTCCGGCGCGACCTCGCGGCGAGCCGGGCGAGGTGCACGCTCGCGTACTGGCACCACCCGCGCTACTCGTCGGGCACGAGCGGCAGCGACTCGACGTACGCGGCCTTCTGGCGGGCGCTCCACGAGGCGGGCGCCGAGGTCGTGCTCGCCGGCCACGACCACCACTACGAGCGCTTCGCGCCGCAGGACGCGTCCGAAGCGCTCGACCTGGCGAGCGGCCTTCGCGGGTTCGTCGTAGGCACGGGCGGGAAGCAGCCGCGCGGCCTCTCGTGGACGCGCCCGAACAGCGAGGTACGCGAGACGACGAGCCTCGGCGTGCTCGAGCTCACGCTCGGCGCGGGCGCCTACGAGTGGCGGTTCCGGTCGGCCGTCGGGCGCTTCTCCGACCGCGGCTCGGCGTCCTGCCACTGAACGCCGCGGGTCAGCGCGGGCCGGGGACGCCCTTGAACTCGTAGTTCAGCGGCTCGCGACCCGACTGGACGACCCACGCCTCGCCGGTGCCCTCGCTCGTGTACGCGGCCCACACGCCCTCGGCCACGTCCTCGGGCCGCAGCAGCCGGTAGCCCTGCTCGCCGAGATCTCGCTTGAACTCGTCCGTCATGAGGCCGGTGTCCGCCCACGCGGGGCACACCGCCTGGATGCGGATGCCGCGCTCGGCGAGCTGCGGCGCGACCGAGCGGACGAAGCCGACGACGGCGTGCTTCGTGAGGCCGTAGATCGAGTCGGAGGCGATCGCAGTGAGGCCGGCGAGCGAGGCGGTGGCGACGATCGTCGCGCCTCTCGGCATGACCCGCGCCAGCCGGCGGACGCCGAAGACGACACCGTCCACGTTCACTGACATGGCGCGCCGGTACTGCGCATCCGTCATCGTCGTGATGTCCCCGTCGCCGGTCAGCACGCCCGCGTTCAGGCACGCGAGCTCGACGGAGCCCACGTGCTCCCACGCCTCCGCGTCGGCGACGTCGAACCCGCTCACGAGATCGAGCTCCGCCACGGAGAAGCCTTCGGCGGTCAGCTTCCGCACGATCGCGGAGCCGATTCCGCCCGCGGACCCGGTGACGAGGGCTGTCATGGGACGAGCACCACCTTTCCGGTCGACTGTCGCTCCTCGATCAGACGATGAGCCGCCCCCGCCTGCTCCAGGGGGTACTCCGCGCCGACGATCGGGCGCACGGCGCCGCCCTCCCAGAGCCGGAGGACGTCGCGGCCGGCCTGCTCGACGAGATCCGGCCGCCGGCCGAGCAGCCGTCCGAGGTAGAAGCCGTGCACGCCGATGTTGCGGCCGACGAGCCAGGTCGGGCTTACGTCCTCCCAGAGGCCGCCCGCGTAGCCGACGGCGATCGCGCTCCCGAGCGGCCGGAGCAGGCCGAGCGACGTCCTGAACACGTCGCCGCCCACGAGGTCGAACACGACGTCGACCTGGTCGAGATCGGCGAGGTCCTCGTACGTCACCGCTTCGACCGCGCCGAGCGCGCGGGGGAGGTCGAGCTTCTCGGCGCTCCCGACGGCCGCGACGGGCGTCCCGTTCAGCGCCCGCACGAGCTGGATCGCGGCGGTGCCAACGGCTCCCGCGGCGGCGGTCACGAGGACCCGCGTGCCGAACGTCAGGCGCACGAGCTCGGTGAGCGGGATCCAGGCCGTGAGGAACGCCATCGGGAACGCGGCTCCCTCCGCGAAGGTCGCCTGCGGCGGAAGGGGGAGAAGCCAGCGGCGGTCGGCCGCGACCCGCTCCGCGTAGCCTCCGCCCTCGCCCCGGACGAAGCCCATGACGCGGTTCCCCTCGAGCTGCCCCGCGATCTCGGAGCCGAGCACGGCCGGAAGCTCCGGCATCTGCGGGTAGCGGCCGAGCCGGACGAGGACGTCGGCGAAGTTGATCCCGCACGCGCGCACGTCGACGAGCGCCTGCTTCTCGCCGGCCTCGGGCTCGGGCACGTCCTCGAGGACGAGCTGCTCCGGACCGCCGACCGCCCGCAGGACCACCGCCCTCACCGGAACGCTCCTCGGACGCCCGCGATCGGGAAGGGCAAGTTACAAGTTGTAACTAGCCCCTCCGGCACCATTCTTCTCGCTTGGCCGTGGAGGGCGTGCAAGTCACAAGCTGTAACTTGGGTTGGACACGTCGCTGGACTCGAACCGGACGTGTCGGGTCACCGGCCCGTGAACTGCGGCTCGCGCTTCTCGAGGAACGCGGCGACGCCCTCGGCGCCGTCCTCGCTCGCGAGGCAGCGGCGGAAGCCCTCGGCCTCGCGGCGCAGGCCTTCCTCGAGCGGGAGGTCGCGCGTCGTGCGCGCGAGCTCGCGCAGGACCCCCACCGACACGGGGGAGCGGGACGCGATCGTGCGCGCGATGCCGAGGGAGGTCTCGCGGAGCTCCTCCCGCGGGACGACCTTCTCCACGAGCCCCCATTCGTACGCCGTCCGCCCGTCCACGAAGTCGCCCGTCAGGTTCAGGAGCAGCGCGCGCCCGAGCCCGACGAGGCGGGGCAGCCGCTGCGTCCCGCCGCCGCCCGGGATGAGCCCGAGCTTGATCTCCGGCTGGCCGAGCTGGGCGTCCTCGGACGCGATCCGGAGATCGCAGCACATCGCGAGCTCGAGCCCGCCGCCGAGGCAGAAGCCGTGGATCGAGGCGACGAACGGGGTGTGGGCCGCATCCATGCGGGCGCCGAGCTTCTGGATGCCGCGGGCCGACCCGCCCTCCTGGAGCCCGGCTTCCCGCAGCGACGGGAACTCCGAGATGTCCGCGCCCGCGACGAACGCCCGCTCACCGGCTCCCTGGAGCACGACCGCCCGCACCTCGTCGTCCGCGTCGAGCGCGACGATCTCCGCCTCGAGCTCCTCCAGCAACGGCGCCGAGAGCGCGTTCACCGGGGGATGGTCGATGGTGACGACCGCGACGAGGCCGTCGCGCTCGGTCGTCACGTATTCGCCCACGGCTACGCCGTCTCCGCCGGCTGCTTCGCGAACTGCTCGCGGAGCGCGGTCTTGCGGAACTTGCCGACGGCGGTCTTCGGGATCTCCTCGACAAACTCGAACCGGTCCGGCAGCCACCACTTCGCGAAGCTCGGGGCCAGGAACTCGCGGAGCTCCTCGTCGGTCACGGACTGCCCCTCGCGGAGCACGCAGACCGCGAGCGGCCGCTCCGCCCACTTCTCGTCCGGGACGGCGATCACCGCCGCCTCGGCAACCGCCGGGTGGCCCATGAGGGCGTTCTCGAGCGCCACCGTGGAGATCCACTCGCCTCCCGACTTGACGAGGTCCTTCGAGCGGTCCTGGATCTCGATGTACCCGTGCGGCTCGATGGTGACGATGTCGCCGGTCTTGAACCACCCGTCGTCGGTCCAGCGGTCGGCGCCCTCGGGGGCCTCGTAGTACGAGGACGAGACCCAGACGCCGCGCACCTCGAGCTCGCCCATCGTCTCGCCGTCCCAGGGGACGAGCCCCTCGGCGCCGCGGGCGCGGATCTCGAAGAACGGCGCCGGGATCCCCTGCTTGGCGCGGTAGCGGTACTGCTCCTCCTCGGAGAGCGCCTTCTCACGCGTCGTTGGCTCGGAGACGCTCCCGAGCGGGCACGTCTCGGTCATGCCCCAGGCATGGAGGATGCGGAGCGCGTGCCGCTTCTCGAACGCCTCGATCATGGACTGGGGGGCGGCGGACCCGCCGACGATCAGCGCCCGCACGGTCGAGGTGTCGTACTTCCCGGGGTTCGCGTCGAGCTCGGCGAGGATGCCCATCCAGATCGTGGGCACGCCCGCGGTGATCGTGACCCGCTCCTGCTGGAAGGCCTCGAGCAGGCTCTCGCCGTCCAGGAACGGCCCGGGGAAGACCTGCTTCGCCCCCACGAGCGTGCACGTGAACGGGAAGCCCCACGCGTTGGCGTGGAACATCGGCACGACGGGGAGGACGCAGTCCGCCTCGGTCACGGACAGCACGCCCGCCATCGCCGAGGCCAACGAGTGGACGGCGATCGCGCGGTGCGAGTAGAGCGCGCCCTTCGGCTGCCCGGTCGTCCCGCTCGTGTAGCACATGGCCGCGGCCGAGCGCTCGTCGATCTCCCGCGCGGGAAGGTCGCGCTCGTCACCGCTCGCGAGGAGGTCCTCGTACTCGATCGCCCCGTCGGGTGTCGGCCCGTCGCCGACGGCCACGACGTGCTCGAACCCGACGCGCTCGCGGAAGTTCTCCACGAGCGGCCAGAGCACCTTGTCCGCGATCAGGACCTTGTCGCCCGCGTGGCTCGCGATGTACGTGAGGTCGTCGGGGTGGAGCCGGAGGTTGAGCGTGTGCGTGACCATTCCGCCGACGGGCACGCCGAGGTACGTCTCGAGGTGCGGGTAGTGGTTCCAGCAGAACGTCCCGACCCGGTCGCCGTCCTGGAGGCCGAGCTCCTTCCGCAGCGCGCCCGCGAGCTTCCGGGCGCGGGGCGCGAACTCGGCGTACGTGTACCGGTGCCAGCTGCGGTCGGGGAGGCGCGTGACGATCTCGCGGTCGCCGAAGAGCTGCTCTCCCCGGCGCAGGATCGCCGGCACGTTCAGCTCGTAATCCATGATCAGGCCTTCCACCTCAGCCTCCTCGTTCGGCCGAGGCCGCAGCGACGGCGACCCCGGGGTCGGATTCCTCTCGTCCGTTCAGCAGCGCGGCCGCGACCTCGGCGCGGAGCCTCGTGCCCGAGGCGGCGAAGCTCTGGATGCCGAGCGCGCGCTTGTACAGCCGGTGGAGCACGTGCTCCCAGGTGAAGCCGATCCCCCCGTGGACCTGGATCGCCGTCTCGCACACGCGCACCGCGGCGTCCGCCGCGTACGCCTTCGCCGCCGCCGCCGCGATCCGGGCCTGCGGGTCGTCGTGCGCGACGCACCAGGCCGCCCAGAGCGCGAGCGAGCGGGCGAGCTCGAGCTGCGTGTACGCGTCGGCGAGCGGGTGGGAGACCGCCTGGTAGGTGCCGACGCGCTTGCCGAACTGCTCGCGCGAGGCGGCGTACTCGAGCGCGAGCTCGAGTGCCCGGCGCGCCGCCCCGCAGGCCTCGAGCGCGAGCGCCGCGAGCGCGCGCGTCTGGATTCCCGCGAGCACGGTCGCGTCCGCGAGCCTGAGCCCCGCCTCGCCTCCGCGGACGACGCCGAGCGGGCGCGACTCGTCGGTCGTCGTCAGGATCTCGCGCTCTGCCCCCTCGAGCTCGTAGATCCCGTCTCCGCCCACGATCGCGACCCGGTCGGCCGTGTCCAGGTCGGTGACGAGCGGCCCGAGCGCGAGCGTCCAGCTCGTCCCGCCGGCCGCCACCTCGGCGCGCAGCTCGGACGGGAGCGCGGGGAGCGTGAGCGCGACGGTCGAGAAGTAGGGGCCGTGGTACAGGACGCGCCCGAGCTCCTCGAAGAGCACGGCCTCCTCCACGAATCCGAGCCCGGCTCCACCGTCGTCCTCCGCGACCGAGACGCCCGTCCACCCGAGCTCGGCGAGCGCCGCCCAGGTCGGCTCGGGGTTCGCTGCCAGGAAGTCGCGCGCCTGGTCGCGCAGCGCCTCCTGCTCGGGCGTGAAGGTGAAGTCCACTACGCGCTCCTCATCTCGACTTCGGGAGGCCGAGCACGCGCTCGGCGACGATGTTGCGCAGGATCTCCGAGGTCCCTGCCTCGATCGTGTTGCCCCGGCTCCGCAGCTGCTGGTGCTGCCAGTAACCGCCATACGGCGCGTTGTCCTCGGCCAGCGCGGCGTCCGGGCCCAGCAGCTCGAGCGCGAGCTTCGTCACGCGCTGGTTCGCCTCGGACCATACGAGCTTCGAGATGGAGCCCTCGGGGCCGGGGATCCCCGTCTTCACGAGCTGTGAGAGAGCGCGCGCGTTCGTGAAGCGGAGCGCCTGCAGCTCGATCCACTCGTGCGCGATCCGGTCCCGCTGGAGCTGGTCCGCGCCGCGGTCCCGCGCGAGCGCGACGAGCTTCCGCACCTGCACCTCGAGCGCGGCCTGGAGGGCGAAGCCGAGCGTCCCGCGCTCGTGCAGGAGCGTCGTCATCGCCACCTGCCAGCCGCCGCCGACCTCGCCCAGGAGATTCTCCGAGGGCACGCGGACGCCGGTGAAGAAGATCTCGTTGAACTCCGACTCGCCGGTGATCTGGCGAAGCGGGCGGACCTCGACGCCCGGTGCGTGCATGTCCACGATCAGGTACGTGAGGCCTGCGTGCCGCGTCGAGTCCGGGTCGCTGCGCGTGAGGAGGATGCAGAAGTCGGCGATGTGGGCGAACGACGACCAGACCTTCTGGCCGTCCACGACGAAGTGCCCGTCCTCGAGCCTGGCGCTCGTGCGCACGCCGGCGAGGTCGGAGCCCGCGCCCGGCTCCGAGAAGCCCTGGCACCAGATCTGCTCGGCGGAGAGGATCGGGGCGAGGTAGCGGGCCTTCTGCTCCTCGGTGCCGTGCGCCATGATGGTCGGCCCGGCCATGCCGAGGCCGATGACGCCCACGTGCGGGGGGGACTCCGCACGCGCAAGCTCCTCGAGGAAGATCGCCTGGTGGCCGTACGGGGCGCCCTGCCCGCCGTACTCCTTCGGCCAGGTGAGCCCGATGTACCCCGCGTCGTACAGCGAGCGGCTCCACTCGCGCATCCCCGGACCGTCGAAGCGGGCGGCGCCTCCCCGGTGGCCCCGCAGGTCGTCCGGCAGGTGCTCCTCCAGCCAGGCCCGGAGCCCCGCCCGGAATGCCGCCTCCTCGGGCGTGTCGCGGAGATCCATCGAGACGATGCTAATCGGTCCCGGACGACGGGTCGATTGCGACCGTGCGCGGAACCGGATTAGGGTTCTCGGACCGGTGGCCCTGCTCTCGGTTCAGGACGTCACGCTGCGCTTCGGCGGCATCGTCGCGCTCGACGGCGTGTCCTTCGACGTCGAGGAGGGGCAGATCTCGGGGCTCATCGGCCCGAACGGGGCGGGCAAGACGACGGCGTTCAACGTCATCACCCGGCTGTACCGGCCGGACGCGGGGCGTGTCGAGCTCGAGGGGAAGTCCATCCTCCGCTCGGCGCCGCACGCGATCGTGCGCAAGGGGATCGCGCGCACCTTCCAGAACATCCAGCTCTTCCGGACGATGTCCGTGCTCGAGAACGTCCTCGTCGGCACCCACGGCCTGGGGCGGAAGGGCGGCGAGGCGCAGGCGTACGAGGCGCTCGACGTGGTCGGCTTGCGCGACCACGCCCACTTCCCCGCCGCCGCCCTCCCGTACGGGACGCAGAAGCGCGTCGAGCTCGCGCGCGCGCTCGCGGCGAAGCCGCGCCTCCTGCTGCTCGACGAGCCGGCGGGAGGACTGAGCCACGAGGAGGTCGGGGAGCTCGGGACGTTCATCCGCTTCCTGCGCGACGAGTTCGACCTCACGATCCTCCTCGTCGAGCACCACATGAACCTCGTCATGAGCGTCTCCGACCACGTGAACGTGCTCAGCTTCGGCCGCAAGATCGCGGACGGGACGCCCGCGCAGGTCCAGGCCGACTCCGCGGTCGTCGAGGCGTACCTCGGGAGCGAGGAGACCGAGCTCGAGAAGCCGAGGGAGACCGACCTCACCGCCGAGCCCGAGGAGCGCCTGGCGGACGCGCCCGTCGACGAAAAAACGGAGGAGGAGCCCGCCGAGTGAGGACGCTGCTCGAGCTGGACCGCGTCCAGGCGCGCTACGGGCCGGTGCAGGCGCTGCACGACGTCTCGCTCACGGTCGGCGAGGGCGAGGTCGTGGCCGTCCTCGGCGCGAACGGCGCCGGCAAGACGACCACCCTGCGGGCGATCTCCGGGACGGTCGCGAGGAGCGGCGCGATCGAGCTCGACGCCAAGGCGCTCAAGGGCGGCCCCGAGGCGGCGGCCCGGGCCGGCATCGCGCACGTACCCGAGGGGCGCGGCACGTTCGTCGACCTGACCGTGAACGAGAACCTCCGCCTCGGCGCCTACGTGCGCCGCGACCGCTCGGTCAAGGAGGACCTGCAGCGAATCGCCGGCTACTTCCCGTGGATCGCGGAGCGCGGCGGGCAGCGGGCGGGAACCCTCTCCGGGGGCGAGCAGCAGATGCTGGCGCTCGCGCGGGCGCTCATGAGCAGGCCGCGGCTGCTCCTCCTCGACGAGCCGTCGCTCGGCCTCGCGCCGATGGTCGTACGCGAGTTCTTCCGCACCGTCCGGGAGCTGAACGAGAAGGAGGGGCTCACCGTCCTCGTCGTGGAGCAGGACGCGCGGATCGCGCTCGCGAGCTCGTCACGCGCGTACGTTCTCGAGGTGGGACGGGTCGCGCTCACGGGGACGAGCGCGGAGCTGCGGGACGACGAGGGCGTGCGCCGGAGCTACCTGGGGTACTGAGCCGATGCCCGTCGCCACCTTCGCGGACTTCATGCAGCAGGTCGTCACGGGCCTCGCCTCCGGCGGCGTGTACGCGCTGCTCGCTCTCGCGCTCGTGATCATCCACCGCTCGACGGGGGTCATCAACTTCGCCCAGGGGGAGATGGCGACGCTCTCGACCTACGTCGCCTGGGCACTCATCGCCCACCACGGCTGGCGCTACTGGCCCGCCTTCGTCGCGACGCTCGCGATCTCGTTCCTCGGGGGGATCGCGACTCACCGGCTCGTCATCCGCCCCGTCGAGCGAGGCAGCGTGCTGCGGATCGTCATCGTCACGATCGGCCTCCTCATCCTCATCAACGGCTTCGTCCTCTGGCAGTGGGGAGGCGAGCCTCAGGCCCTGCGCAGCCCGTTCGGGACGGAGACGTACGACATCGGCGGGGTCGTCGTCCCGGCCCACGACATCGGGACGATCGCGGTCGCGCTCGGGATCGTCGTCCTCCTGTGGGGGCTCTTCAAGTTCACCAAGGTCGGCCTCGCTCTCCGAGCCGTCGCGGTCAACCCTCAGGAGGCCCGGCTCGTCGGCGTGCGCGTGACCTGGATGCTCGCGCTCGGCTGGGGCCTCGCCGCGACACTCGGCGCCGTCGCCGGGATGCTGACTGCTCCGACCGTGGGGCTCGACCCGCAGATGATGCAGGCCGTCCTCATCTACGCCTTCGCGGCCGCGGTGCTTGGCGGCATCGACTCGCCGGCCGGCGCGGTCGCCGGAGGGCTGATGCTCGGCGTCCTCCTGAACATGCTCAGCTACCTGACGCAGTACGACCTCTTCGACTGGTTCAGCGAGGAGCTTCGGCTGCCGATGGCGCTCCTCGTCATCCTCGTCGTGCTGCTCGTCCGGCCCTCCGGCCTCTTCGGCCACCCGGAGGTGAAGCGCGTTTGACCGACGCTCGCCCGCCGCTCGCGCATGGACCGGAGACCCGGCCGTGAGCCCTCGCGTCACCCGCATCGTCGGCTTCGCGGTCTTCGCCGCGTTCGTCGCCTTCGTCGCCGTGCTCCCGTCGTTCATCAGCGACTTCAAGGCGCAGCAATACGCGTACGTGGGGATCTTCCTGATCGCGCTCCTCGGGCTGAACATCCTGACCGGCTATACCGGCCAGATCTCGCTCGGCCACGGCGCGTTCATGGCCATCGGCGGGTACACGAGCGCGATCCTGATGGCGGGGAACGAGCAGTTCGGCGGGCCGATCTCGGGCGGGATGAAGGACGTCTGGACGATCCCGCTCGCGGGGATCGTCGCCGGTCTCGTGGGGCTCGCCTTCGGCCCGCCGGCGCTTCGCCTGTCCGGGCTCTACCTCGCGCTCGCCACCTTCGCCATCGCCGTCGCCATGCCCTCGGCGATCAAGCGCTTCGAGGAGTTCACGGGCGGCGGCTCGGGGATCAACCTCTTCGGCACGCCCGAGCTCACCGGCTCGGCGACGCCCGTGGAGATCCTCGGGCGCACGCTGACGTACAACGACTGGCTCTACTACCTGTGCTGGACGATCGCGCTGGTCGCGTTCGCCGCGGCGTGGCTGATCCTGCGCGGGCGCACCGGCCGCGCGTTCCGCGCGGTGCGTGACAGCGAGACGGCGGCCGTCTCGTCCGGGGTGAGCCTCGCGCGCTACAAGACGCTCGCGTTCGGGATCAGCGCCGCGTTCGCCGGCGTGGCCGGCTCGCTGTACGCGATCGCGAGCACCTTCGTGAACCCGGACACGTTCCCGGTCGCCCTCTCGATCTTCCTCCTCGTCGGCGTCGTCGTCGGCGGCCTGGGTGGGCTCTCCGGGCTCCTCTTCGGCGCCATCTTCATCCACTTCCTGCCGCTCTGGTCGCAGGGGCAGGACCTCGGTTCGCTCCTCCCCGACTCCGTCATCCAGGGCACGACGATCGAGATCCCGCTCATCGGGGACTACGTGTTCAAGGGCACGAACGTGCCGGGCGGGCCCGCGATCGTGTACGGGATCGTGCTCATCCTGCTCATGTTCCTCATCCCGAACGGCGTGAGCGGGATCTTCCACCGGGTCGGGCAGCTCGTCGCACGCCGCCGCTACTCTCGGTCCTCGTAGCTCGAGCTCGGGAGGAGCCATGAGACGGAAGCCGGCGCTCGTCGCCCACGCGCTCGCGGGGCTGCTCGCGGCGGTCGCCCTGCCCGCCGCGCTCGCGGGCGGAGCCGCGGATCCCGGGATCACGCCCACCACGATCCTCCTCGGCGGGACGTCGCCGCTCACGGGCCCGGCCGCCGCGTACGCCTCGGTCGCGCGCGGCGCGAAGGCGTACTTCGACTCCGTGAACGCGGCCGGCGGGGTGGCGAAGCGGCGGATCGAGTACCGGATCGTCGACGACGCGTACAACCCGGCGCAGACCATCCAGGCGACGAGGCAGCTCGTCGAGCAGGAGGGGGTCTTCGCGGTCTTCAACTCTCTCGGGACCGAGCACAACCTCGCCGTCCGCGAGTACCTGAACCAGCGCAGGGTCCCGCAGCTCTTCGTCGCCTCGGGCGCGACGGCGTGGGGCGCCGAAGCGCGCCGCTACCCGTGGACGATCGGGTTCCAGCCGAGCTACCGCGCCGAGGGGATCGTCTACGGCCGCTTCGTCGCCCGCACCATGAGGCGGGCTCGGGTCGGCGTCCTCTTCCAGAACGACGAGTACGGGAAGGACCTCCTCGCAGGGCTGAAGACGGGGCTCGCCGGCTCGAGCTCGAAGGTCGTCGCCGCGCTCCCGTACGAGGTGACGGCCGTCGACGTCGGCTCGCAGGTCGCCCGGCTCGAGGCGGCGAACCTCGACGTCTTCGCGATCTTCGCCACGCCGCGGTTCGCGATCCAGGCGTACGTGTTCGCGAACCGCCTGCGCTGGCGGCCGCTCGTGATCAACAACACCGTCTCCGCCGCCTCGAACGTCATGGCGCTCGCCTCCGAGGGCGGGAGGAACAGGACGCTCGAGGGCTCGCTGACGCTGAACTTCCTCAAGGACCCGACGAACCCGCTCTTCCGCAAGGACCCCGCGATGAGGCGCTACCGGACGATCATGGCCAGGCACGCGAGAGGCGCGAACGTCGCGGACGTGTACCACGTGTACGGCATGGCCGTCGCCTACGAGACGGTCCGGCTCTTCCAGCGCCTGGGCACGAATCCGACCCGCGCGAGGCTCATGAGCGCGGCGCGCTCGATCACGAGCCCGGCCAATCCGTTCTTGCTGCCCGGGGTATCCGTGCGGACGGGCCGGAACGACGGCTTCCCGATCCAGCAGGTGCAGCTGCAGCGCTGGCGGAAGGGGAAGTGGGTGCCCTTCGGCGGGCTCTGGGAGTCGAAGCGGAGGTGATGCTTTCCGCTTGGCTCGGGATCCGCAGGTGCGGATCCCGAGCCCGTGCGAACCTCGTTCTCCGCAGGGCTGGCGATCCGAGAGTGCGGATCACCAGCCCGCGACAATCCCTGAAGCGCCACCGCTTCGCGGTGGCTGGTGCTTGCGCACGTTCGGCGTCTCCGCAGGGCGGGGATCGCGACTGCGGATCCCCGCCCGCGAGAACCCCCGAAGCGCCGCCGCTTAGCAATGGCTAGTGCTGATCCGAGTCACGGGTCCGCGGGGCCGCCTCTGAGCGTGCTCAGACGTCGGCGATCGGGAGCACTTCGACCACCGCGCCGGGGCTCGACGGGACCCGGCCGGCGAGCTCGAGCGCCTCCTCGCGGCTCGCGCACTCGACGACGTAGAAGCCCCCTACGGCCTCCTTCGTCTCCACGAACGGGCCGTCCGTGACGAGCGGGCCGTCGCCCGGTCGAACCACGGCACGCTCTCCCGCAAGCGCTTCGCCGAGCACGTACGCGCCGCGTTCGCGCAGCATCGAGCCATAGGCGAGGTGCTCGTCCACGATCGCTCGCCGCTCCTCCGCGCTCAGGGCGGCATCGGCGCTCGCGTCTCCGTGGATCAGGAACAGGAACCTCATCTCTCCTCCTCGAGTCGCGTCCCGAGCATGACGAACGACGAGATGGAGGGTCGACACGCGCGTATGCTCGTCCCCGTGCGGGACCTCCTCGCCGCGCCGCTCGACGAGCTCCTCGCGGAGGCGCGCCGCCTGCGCCGCGGACCGCTCGTCACGTACTCGCCGAAGGTCTTCGTCCCGCTCACGAAGCTCTGCCGCGACGTGTGCGGCTACTGCACGTTCGCCCGTCCGCCCCGGCGGGGCGAGCGAGCCTATCTGACCGAGGAGGAGGTGCTCGAGATCGCGCGCGCGGGCGCCGCCGCCGGCTGCCGCGAGGCCCTCTTCACCCTCGGCGACCGGCCCGAGCTCCGCTACCGGGCCGCGCGCGAGGAGCTGCACGCGCTCGGCTGCGAGACGACGCTCGAGTACCTCGAGCGGTGTGCGCGGCTCGTCCTCGAGGAGACCGGCCTCCTCCCGCATCTCAACCCCGGGGTGCTGACCCGAGCCGAGCTCGGTGCCCTCCGGCCGGTGAGCGCCTCGATGGGGATCATGCTGGAGACGACCGCGGAGCGGCTCGGCGAGCGTGGCGGTCCGCACTGGGCCTCGCCGGACAAGGTCCCCGGGCGCCGCCTGGAGACGATCCGTCTCGCCGGCGAGCTGAGGGTCCCCTTCACGAGCGGGATCCTCGTCGGGATCGGCGAGACCCGCGAGGAGCGGATCGAGGCCCTCCTGGCGCTCCGGGCGCTCGGCGAGGAGCACGGGCACCTCCAGGAGGTCATCGTGCAGAACTTCCGGGCGAAGCCCGGCACGCGCATGGCCTCGCACCCGGAGCCCTCGCTCGAGGAGCACCTGTGGTCGATCGCGGTCGCGCGGATCCTGCTCGGTCCCTCCTGGCACGTGCAGGCGCCGCCCAACCTCGCCTTCGACGACTTCCCGCGCCTCCTCGACGCGGGGATCGACGACTGGGGCGGCGTCTCCCCGGTCACGATCGACCACGTCAACCCGGAGGCCCCATGGCCGGAGCTGGAGCTCCTCGCGGAGGCGACCCGGGGGAGAGGGCTCGAGCTCGCACCGAGGCTCCCGCTCTACCCCGGGCACGTGGCGGACCTCGAGCGCTGGGTCGACCCCGCCGTCGCGCCCTACGTCAGGCGGGCTGCGGACGCGGCCGGGCTCGCGCGGGACGACTCGTGGGCGCCCGGCGACCCGGCGGCCGTTCCCTTGGTCGTCCGGCGGGACGCGCCTCCGCTCGGGCTGGAGGGAGACGAGCTCGGCGAGGAGGAGGCGACCCGTCTCCTCGACGCCCGGGGCGAGGAGGCGCAGCGCGTGTTCGCGGCCGCCGACCGCCTGCGGCGCGACGTCTGCGGCGACGAGGTCACGTACGTCGTCACGCGGAACGTCCAGTACACGAACGTCTGCTACTTCCGGTGCGGCTTCTGCGCCTTCTCGAAGGGCAAGCTCGCCGAGAACCTGCGCGGCGCGCCGTACCTCGTCCCGCTCGAGGAGATCGTCCGGCGGGCGGAGGAGGCGTGGGAGCGCGGGGCGACGGAGGTGTGCCTCCAGGGCGGCATCCACCCCGCCTTCACCGGCGAGTACTACGCGGACGTCGTGAGCGCGATCAGGGCCGCGGTGACCGGGATCCACGTGCACGCGTTCTCCGCGCTCGAGATCTGGCAGGGCGCCGCGACGCTCGGGCTCGGGCTCGGGGAGTACCTCGCCCGACTGCGCGACCTCGGGCTCGGCTCGCTGCCGGGGACGGCCGCGGAGGTGCTGGACGACGAGGTGCGGCGCGTGATCTGCCCCGACAAGGTGACGACGGAGCAGTGGCTCGAGGTGCACGACGCCGCGCACCGGGTCGGCCTGCGCTCGAACGTCACGCTCATGTTCGGGCACGCCGACACGCCGCGCAGCTGGGCCCGGCACCTGCTGCGCGCACGCGAGCAGCAGCGCAGGTCGGGTGGGTTCACGGAGTTCGTGCCCTTGCCCTTCGTGCCCATGGAGGCGCCGATGTACTTGCAGGGACGCGCCCGCCGCGGACCGACCTTCCGCGAGGTGCTGCTCGTGCACGCCGTCGCCCGGCTCGCGCTCCATCCCTGGATCCCGCACGTGCAGGCGTCCTGGGTGAAGCTCGGCCGCGACGGGACGCGGGAGGCGCTGCGGGCCGGCGTCGACGACCTCGGCGGCACGCTCATGAACGAGTCCATCTCGCGCTCGGCGGGGGCGCTCCACGGCCAGGAGCTGCCGCCCGAGGCGATGGAGGAGCTCATCCGCTCCGCCGGCCGCGTGCCGCGCCAGCGTACGACGCTGTACGGCGTGCCCTCGGCGGAGCGGGTTCGTGCCTCGTTCGGCGCGCCGCCGCTCGCGCCCCCTGTCGACGCGCCGGTCAAGGACGCGGGCCTCGTCGCGCCGCCGCGGCTCGTGCGCCCGGGGCTGCTCGCCGCCCGCGCGCGCTAGTCGCGCCGCCGGGCGGCGAAGGGCAGGTGGAGGAGCACGCGAGGCAGGTCGCGGCGGCTGCGCGCGAGCGCGCGCCGGAGCGCGGCCGGGGTCCCGGGCCCGAGCACGCCCTCCCCGTGGCCGGTGAGCAGACGTTCGGGCGCGAGCGCGGCGAGCGCACGCGGCGGGAAGAGCCGAAGGAGGGGATGCACGCCGAGCGGCTCCTTCCCTCCCGTGTAGAAGGGGCTCGTCGCGAGCGCGTCGGCGACGACGAGCGTCCCTGCCTCGGCCCACCAGAGCGCGGACTCGCGCCAGAAGCGCCGGCGCACGACGGGCACGCATTCGAACGGGCTCCCGGGGACGTCGTCCGGCACGCGGAGGTGGGGGATCCCGAGCCGCCCGGCGAGGGCCGCGCAGTCGCGGTCGTGCCGGTCGAGGAGCTGGAGGACGCCGGCGGGCTCGCCCAGCGCCCGGGCGCGCTCGACCGCCTCCGGCCAGTCGACCGGGTCGACGAGCCAGAGCCTTCCACCCGCGAGGAGCGCGTGCGACGTCCGCGCCATCGCCTCGTCCACGATCCAGCCGAAGCCGTCCGCGCCCAGGTCGTCGCAGAAGCGCGCGTTCACGGCTCGAGCGCGAGCAGGTCGTCCACGGTCTCGCGGCGGCGGATCTCCCGCGCCGTGCCATCCGCGACGAGCACGGCGCCCGGTCTCGGCGTCGCGTTGTAAGTGGAGCTCATGGCGAGCGTGTACGCGCCGGTGACGGGGACGGCGAGCAGGTCGCCGGTGCGAGGCGGCGGGAGCTCGACGTCGTCGATCAGCACGTCTCCCGACTCGCAGTGGAGCCCGGCGACGCTGACCGTCTCGTCCGTCGGCTCGCCGGCCCGGGTCGCGGAGAGCGCTGTGTAGCGGGCTCCGTACAGCTGTGGGCGGGGGTTGTCGGACATGCCCCCGTCCACGGCTACCCAGGTGCTCCCCTCGAGCCGCTTGACCGAGCGCACGCGGTACAGCGTGACCCCCGCCTGCCCGACGAGCGCGCGCCCCGGCTCGAGCCAGAGCCGGGGCCGGGGGAGGCCCTGCGCGTCCCACGCGCGCTCGACCTCGTCCGCCACCGCGCGGGCGAGCCTGCCGAGCGGCGCCTCCGGCTCCTCGACGACATGACGGACCGCGAAGCCGCCGCCCGCGTCCACGACCTCCGGCGTCCAGCCGAGCTCGTCCAGGCAGCGGGCGGCGAAGCGCGCGAGCAGCGCGACGGTCGCGCCGTGCGCCTCCGGCTCCGCGAGCTGCGAGCCGACGTGCACGTGGACGCCGGCGACCTCGAGCCCGTGCTCGAGCCCACGTCGTACCGCGTCCAGCGCCGCGTCCGGCGGGAGGCCGAACTTCGAGCCGTGGTGGCCGGTGCGGACGGCCTCGTGCGTGTCCGCCTCGACGCCGAGTGTCACGCGGACGAGGACACGCGCCACGCCTGCGGCCAGCGCGTGCTCGGGCTCGTCCCCCCCGTCCAGCACGACGGTCGCACCGGCCGCGGCCGCCGCGCGGAGCTCCTCGTCCGACTTCGCGTTCCCGTGGACGACGAGCCGCTCGCCGGGGAGCCCGGCCGCGCGCGCGAGGGCGAGCTCCCCGGCGGAGGCGACGTCCGCCCCGATGCCCTCCTCCGCGAGCAACCGCAGCACCGCGACGTTGGGGAAGGCCTTCGAGCCGAAGAAGAGCTCCGCCCCGGGAACCGCGGACCGGAGCTCGCGCGCCCGTGCCCTGATCGTGGCCTCGCAGTACACGTAGAGCGGCGTCCCATGGCGCTCCGCAAGGTCGGACGCACGCACGCCTCCGAGGAGGAGCTCGCCGGCGTCGAGTCGCGCCGAGTCGGGGAAGAGCCCGAGCATGACGCCGGCGATTCTGCCTGCTACCGTTTTCCTCTCATGCAGCAGCTTCTCGCATGACGCAGGGAACGCACGCGGCGCGAGCCGCGCGGTTCCCCTCTGGCCTCTCGCATGAGAGGCTTTTTTGTTCCCCGAGTCGAACGTGAACGAGGCTATGGAGCGATACGACCCACAGGCGATCGAGACGAGATGGCAGGACACCTGGGAGCGCGAGCGGGCGTTCGAGGTGCCGAACCCTGCTCCGGGCGAGGTGGGCGAGCGGGCGAAGACGTACGTCCTCGAGATGCTCCCGTACCCCTCGGGCGAGCTGCACATGGGGCACGTGAAGAACTACACGCTCGGCGATGTCGTCACCCACGTCCGGCGCAGGCGCGGCTTCCAGGTGCTTCGTCCGATGGGGTACGACGCCTTCGGCCTGCCCGCGGAGAACGCCGCGATCAAGGAGGGGATGCACCCGCGTCCCTCCACGGAGCGCAACATCGCCGCGATCGAGCAGCAGATGCGACGCATGGGGTGGGCCATCGACTGGACGCGCGTCCTCTCGACCGCCCGGCCGGAGTACTACCGCTGGACGCAGTGGATCTTCCTGCGCTTCCTCGAGCAGGGCCTCGCGTTCCGCGCCGAGCGGCACGTCAACTGGTGCCCGAACGACCAGACCGTCCTCGCCAACGAGCAGGTGGTGGCTGGCCTCTGCGAGCGCTGCGACACGCCCGTCACCAAGAAGAAGCTGACGCAGTGGTACCTGCGGATCACCGACTACGCCGACCGCCTGCTCGACGACATGCAGCAGCTCGAGGGCGCGTGGCCCGAGAAGGTCCTGCTGATGCAGAAGAACTGGATCGGCCGATCCGTCGGGGCCGAGGTGCAGTTCGTCATCGAGGGCCGCGACGAGCCGGTCACCGTCTACACGACCCGTCCGGACACCCTGTACGGCGCGACGTTCTTCGTCGTGGCGGTCGACTCCGACCTCGCGTCCGA
>Ga0075313_1000065_pt1 | contig 20642 bp, 19 predicted proteins | sample MayberryNE_Catta_3_FD_120051 | JGI IMG/M metagenome (GOLD analysis project Ga0075313, IMG submission 120051) | Natural and restored wetland microbial communities from the San Francisco Bay, California, USA, that impact long-term carbon... | ecosystem: Environmental > Terrestrial > Soil >...
GTTCGTGATGTATGTGCTGATCAAGGTGATCAAGGGCAAGTTCAGCGATGTCCATCCGCTCATGTGGGTGGTGGCGATCGCCTTCCTCATCTACTTCGGTCAGGCGGTGCTGGGCCAGGCGATCTCGGCCTGACGCCAGGTGTGCGCAGGTACCCACTGTGGGGGTGGGTTCCTGCCACTCAAGCTTCGGGGGCCCAGCCGGTGGTGAGCTCGCGAGGTCCGGACTCCACCGGCTCGTCGCGCTGCCAGATCGTCGCGTTCAGCGAGATCGAGGCGACCAGGGCCCGGCTGATGACGTAGAGCCAGGCGAGGAAGACTGCCGCCATCCCCAACCCTCCATAAAGGTCGCTGGCCCTCTCCAACCTCCAAGTGAAATAGACGACGGTGGCCAGCCTGATCAGAAGCCAGGCGACGGTCATCAGCAGCGCTCCTGGGATCACCACCGTCCACGGGAGTCCTTCCGGCCGGGGCAGAGCATTCAAGAGGAGGACATGAAGCGCGGCGACGGCGAAGGTTGCTGCGACGTAGACCAGGACATCGACGATCCAGGGCCCACCCTGCAACCGGTTGGTGAGCCCCACGATGGCGAGCATGGCGACGACGAATCCGGCCGTCCAGAGTGAAGCGGCGATCTTGTTCTCCGGCCTGGTGGAGGTGACGCCCCAGGCCAGACGGCTGGTCAGGCCCAGTGCCCGTATCACGCCGATGCCGGACCAGATCAGAAGGACGATGCCGAGGACGGCCAGATAGAGCCGTCCCCTCTCGGAGGCGGCTACGGCGGCCTCAACCATCCTGGCCAGGTCCGCGATCAGCAGGCCCGATTGCTCGGCCAGCTCCTTTGGGGGCCGACCGAGCCAGTCGGACAAGATCCCGACCACCACCACCACAGATAGGGAGAACGGAAGGAACCAGAGGAAGAGCTTCACCGATATGCCGCCGGCGAGCAGACCGCCGGCAAAGGCCCGGTCCCGAAGATAGAAATCGTATGCCATCCTCACGCTGGCGCGGCGCTCCCGCTCCGTCTCGAGACGCTCGAGTCCGTGTGTCTTGGCGGTGGCGTAACGGTCCTTGAGCCGCTCGATGCGCCCTGGCGCGGTCTCCTCGGCGTCGCTGGATGAGGAGGCATCGGCCATCCGCTGAAGATACCCGTTGTCAGCCCGACGGCTGGGCCAGGATGAAGCCCTCCACCGTCGTGGAGAGCGGCAGCCCTGGCGGACCGGCGTCTGTTTGCCCGAGCCTGGTCCGGCGCGATGGTGACAACGGCCTCCATTGGCAAGGGTGGGCTCGGGCAAAGTCCGCCAGCAATCAAGGACGCGGCACCACGCAATCGTCCATCGAGCGCGGAGGCCCCTCCACGTCGAAGAATTCGGGCTCCGGCGCGGGGATGGGGTAGTCGTCGGTCGTGACGAATCGGACCAGCGCTCGGTAGACACCTTCCGCGTATGCCTGACGGAATGCATCCGTCATAATCAACGCCTCTTCCGAAGGATTGGAGATGTAGGCACCCTCCACGATCGCCGCCGGCTGTTCGGATCTGGCCAGGATCGAGTAGTAGTCCTCACCGTCGGCACCGACCCGGGCCACCAACCCGCTCCCAGGCCCGCCGACCCAGTCGGCCTCGAACCCGGAGAAGGCCCGCCGGACCTCGTCGACGATCAAGCCCCCGAGACGAGGCGATTGTTCGTTGGATGCTGAAACGAAGGCCGAGGTGCCGGGGTAGTCGAGATCCATGGTCGGCTCCGTGTTGTGGTGGATCGAGACCAGGGCAGTGGCGTCGACTGCATTTCCCATGGTGGCCCGGAAGGTGAGTCCCAGCTCGTAGTCGCCACCATTTGGCCCGTCCGGATAGCGGGTCATGACGGCGACTGCCGCCGCCGGCACCGAGTCGCCTGGAGTGACTGCACCGGATGCCCAATCGATGTCGTGTGCCGAGGCGAGCAGCTCGATGACACGAGAGGAGACGTCGAGGTTGGCCTCGGTCTCGGTCAGCCCGCTCGGGCCGACTGCGCCGAGATCGGGGGCGCCGTGGCCCGGATCGATGACGAAGACGGATCGGTCCATCTGGCGCGCCCGCTCGCTGGGGACGAATCCTGGCGCAACTCGGTCGGCCGAGACCCAGCCCAGTCGATTGCAGTTGTCGAGGACTTCGTAGTCCCCGTTCGTCGTGAGCGATACCGGGAAGATCAATCCTCCGGCGACCACCGGGCCGGGCTCCCCTGGGTTGGTGGAAAGGACGGTTCCATCCTGAGTCACCACGTATCCGACGAGTCCTTCGCCGGTCGGGCCTGCGTTGGGAGCTATGACGTCGGTGGGTGTTGGATCCGCAGCGAGACGCCACACAAGGACCCCTCCTAGGAGGGCTGCGACGACCACGACAACCGCGACCTGGCGGGGAGATCTCAAATCAGACAAGACGGCAGGGGGCCACAGGACAGCAGACCTCCCGGCGTACCCCAAGTCACGACCGCAATCACCCTTCGACCAGGGCTGAGACCCACCTACCGTGATGGTATGGCGACATTGGATGCCAAGAAGCGGGCCAGCCTTCCCAACAGTGCATTCGCCTACGTCGACTCGAAAGGCAACCGGCGGCTGCCAATCCACGACGAAGCACACGTCCGCAACGCGCTGTCCCGTTTCAATCAGGTCAAGTTCGAGAGCGAGGAGGCACGAGAGAGAGCTTTTCGCCGCCTGCTCAAGGCCGCCACCGATTACGGCATCGCGCCGATCGGGTTTGTCACGCGCCAGCTGCGCGAGGCACGAGGCGCGGATCCATCCGATCTGCCCTCGGGACCCGTAACGCTCCTCCTAACCGATATCGAAGGCTCGACCCAGCTGGTCCAGCATCTTGGCGAGAAGTACCCACCGGTGCTCGATCGCGTGCGGGCGATGATCAGAGACGCTGTCGGCGGCCACCACGGATACGAAGTCGATTCGAGGGCGGACGAGTTCTTCGCCGTCTTTGCCGATGCCGGAGATGGACTGGCGGCCGCCATTGAGATCCAAAGGACGCTGCAGGACGCGAAGTGGCCAGGCGGACATCGGGTTCAGGTGAGGATCGGCATCAACAGCGGAAGCCCAGCGGTCACCGACACGGGGTATGTCGGACTCCCCGTCAATGTCATGGCCCGGGTGTGCAACGCCGGTCATGGCGGTCAGATACTGCTCACCAACGCCACGCGTGAGGAGTTGGGAAGATTGGAGCAGGGCATCGAGCTCGAGTCCCTCGGTGCCTTCCGATTGCAGGGGTTGCCTGGGTCGGAAGCTCTTTTTCAGGTGAGGGCCACCGGCCTGACAGAAGCGTTCCCGCCGCTCCGGGTCGTGGACCCGACCTGAGCACTCCTCCCGCTCAGAGGGCTCTCATTCGGTTGTTGCGGGCGTTGTGCTCCACCTCGGCCAATCCGAGTGCTTCGAGGACCGGCGGGACGTAGTTGCCCACTCGCCCCCGGAGGCCTTTCTTCAGCCCGTACCAGCCGCCTATCGGGTTGTCCGAGGAGCGCGCCCAGGCCTCTACGGTGCCTTCGGCCGCCGGCTTTTGCTCGTCGGCGTTTCCGAGCGGGACCCAATCACCCTTCTCCTTCAGCATGGCGTGCAGGTCCTCGATGATGCGCAGGTCGTAGTGGAGGACGGTCGTGCCGACCGTGCACACCAGGACCGGGGGGTCGTGGTCCTCGTCACGGTGCATCAGGATCTCCGAGCCAAGGCTCGGTGTCTTCAGGACCCACGGGTCCTCGGCGGTCCCTGTGCCGGTGAAGGGTGCGGCCGTCATTCCAGGCTCCTATCGATTCGGGCCGAGGCTACCCAACGGGCATCCAGACCCGCATGGTCGAGGGCCCCCGGTTGGCCCAGTCGTGGTAAGGGGTCAGAGGTATCACCACCTCCGAGCTCCCGGACAGGACAGGGCCGGGAACGGGCCAGGGACGATCCTCGAAGGTCACCAGACTTCCGCTTGTGCTCACGACGCCGTCGCTCTCCGCCAGATCCGAGCCCAGGTCGACCCGAACCGTGTCCACCGACTGTTCCCCGGGCAGGTCGACCGATTCGACGCACAGCACCAGTGGGCCTCGCTCTGCAGCCACACATCCCCGAACCGAGTCGATGCGTGGGTCGGGCCATGTCCATCTCGGTGTCACGTCGAGCTCGAGCTCGACCACTTCGTCGACGGCGAAGCTCCGCTCGACGACGACCTGGCCCGGCCCGACCTTCTTTCTCTCGTCCCCCACCACCAGCCAGGACTCCGAAGACCAATGCGGAACCCTCAACGTCAGGGCCCACGCGGACCCATCGGTCTCGCTCACCCGAACCGAGATCCTCCCGTCGGCCGGGTAGGCCGTGCCCACGTCGACACTCACCCGTCGGCTGTCCCCGAAAGTCGTGGAGATCCTGCTTTCGGCGTATTGGTGGATCTGGAGCCCCGAGTCATCGGTGGTCGCAACGTAGGCGCCCAGCGAGGCAAACGTCCTCGCGACGTTGGTCGGGCAGCAAGAGACGGCGAACCAGGGCTCCCGCAGGCTGGACGCGGCGCGGTTGCTGACGAAATCAGGTGACGGCACCACCCCGGGAACCCGCTGGTGCAGTGGGTTGGCGTAGAAGAAGGAGCGACCGTCAGGCGCGGGGGAGGTGGCCACGACGTTGTACAGGGTTCGCTCGGCGAGATCGGCAAACCGTGTTTCCCCTGTGGCGAGGAGCAGGCGCCAGGAGAGCATGACCGATGCGATCCCGGCACAGGTCTCGGAATAGGCGCGGTCAGGGGGCAGGACGAAATCCTCGCCGAACTTCTCGCCATCGTGATGGGACCCCATGCCTCCGGTCAAATAGGTGCGACGCGCCACAGTTCGCTCCCATTGCCCGATGATCGCCTCGAGGAGTGCCTCGTCGCCGGTCTCCACCGCGACATCCACCGCCGACGCCGCCAGGTAGAGGGCACGGACCGAGTGACCGGTGAACGCCACCTGATCCCGAATCGGGACGTCGTCCTGAAAGTACGACCGCCCCCAGTGGATGTCGGCCAAAGTCTGATGTCCGCGCCGATCGATGAACAGGGAGGCCTGGTGGAGGTAGCGCTCCTCGCCCGTAGCCCGCGCCAGCTCGACCAGACCGAGCTCGATCTCGGGATGGCCGCCGACTCGCTCGATGCCACCTTCACCGAAGACGTCGCAGACATGGTCGGCTGCCAGCCGTGCCACTTCTACGAACTGGTCGGCGCGGCCGGTACGTGCTCGGGCGACAGCAGCCTGGAGCATGTGCCCGTAGCAGTAGAGCTCGTGACCCCACTCCAGGTCGCTGTAGCGGTCCGACTGGCCGGGCCGCCCGAAGACGGTGTTCAGATAGCCATCGTCCTCTTGGGCAGGGGCGATCACCGCGGTCAGCTCCTCGAAACTCCGATCGGCGTCGGCCGAACCAGATCGGCCGACCTCCCAGGCGGCGGCCTCCATGAGCTTGTACACGTCTGAATCGGTGAAAACCACGCCGTTGCGGTCCTCCGGGAGCCGTCCCTCCGCGGCAGCCTGGAAATTGCCCACCCAACCGAGCCGCTCCATCCAGTCGCGGCAGTGCTGGATTGAGGCATCCGAGTTGATCTTCTGGCGGCGCCCCCAGAACCCGCCGGTGATCTCCACCTCGGCGATGCCGAGCGGGCGGAGGCGCCCAGAAGTGGGGACGACGGGCCTGCCATCCATGCTCAAGAGACGTGATCCTCCCATCGGTGCTCGGGCTCATAACCAAGCGTCTCACGCGCCCGATCGATCGCCAGCAGGGTCTCCCTGCCCTCGACGTCTCGCTTCAGCGGGACATCGGGATAGACCTCGGCCATGAGGTCGGCCGAATCGCGGGGCATCACCGTATCTTCAGCGGCGACGATGAAGACCTCGGCGCCCTGAGCGTCGGAGGCCAGCCCGAGATGGATCGAGTTGGCGACGTCTCGGACGTCGACATAGCCCCACAGGTTCCACCTCCGGAGTAGTGGGTCGTCCCAGAAACCGGGGAAGCGCTGGTAGTCGTCGGGCTCCATGATGTTGGAGAAGCGAAGACCTATGAACGGAACGTTGGTTCGCCTCGAGAACTGGGCCGCCATCTGCTCGCCTACCAGCTTCGACAGTGCGTACGAGCTCTCGGGACGGGGCTCGATCGTCTCGTCGATCGGCGCAAACATCGGTGGTGTGTCGAACGGGAGTCCCAGAACGGTCTCGCTCGAGGCCCACACCACTCGTTTCACTGACGATGCCACGGCGGCGGCGAAGACGTTGAATGTCGAGATGGTGTTGATCCGAAACGTCTCAGCCTCGGACCGGATCCCGGGGGCCGGAATCGCCGCCAAATGGACCACAGCATCGGCACCGGCGATCAATTCGTGTGTCTGGCCGGGGTCGGTGAGATCGGCGACCAAACACAGACCGTGGCCGCTCCCATCGTGGGTCCAGTCGATATTCCGCACGTCGTGACCGCGGTCGCGTAGGTCGCGAACCACCCATTTTCCCGTTTTCCCGCTCCCTCCGGTCACCACGACCTTCATCGTTTGGCCCTTTCTGAAGCGGTCATGAATTCGTATGCTACATTCGATTTTTCCCCGCGAACCCTGTAAGGGAGCCAAGTCATGACGCAATTGAGAATGGGCGCTGTGCTGTGGAGCCAGGCGACTGATTGGGCCGGCTTCCTGTCGGCGGCGCAACGTACCGACGAGTTGGGTTACGACACGATCTGGACCTGGGACCACGTCTATGCCATCTTCGGTGACCCCGATCAGCCCATCGTCGAGGGCTACACCGCGCTCGCCGGCCTGGCCATGGGCACCGAGCACGCCGGTATCGGGCTGCTCGTCGGTGCCAACACGTTTCGCAACCCAGGAATCGTCGCCAAGTCGGTGGTGACCGTCGACCACATGAGCGGCGGGCGGGCGATCCTCGGCCTCGGAGGTGCCTGGTTCGGGTTGGAGCACACCGCATTCGGGATCGACTTCGGCACCGGCTTCGGCCAACGATTGGACTGGATGGACGAGGCAACGGCCGCAATTCGATCCTTACTCGACGGAAAGACCGTGAGCAGCGATGGCGCGGGGCGATATGACTTCCGCGATCTCCATCTCAACCCGTTGCCGGTGCAGGAGCATCTACCGATCATGATCGGCGGATCCGGGGAGAGAAAGACGCTTCGCACCGTCGCCGCCTACGCCGACCAGTGGAACGCGTTCGGCAGCCCTGAGACCCTGGCCTACAAGGACGACGTCCTGCGCCGTCATTGCGCGGACGTCGGCCGCAATCCCGAGGAGATCGAGCGCACGGTCGGAGCCAAGATCGTGATCCGGGATAGCGAGGCCGAAGCACGCCGGGTACTCGAAGACCTGATGGAGCACAACCGGACGCCGATGGCGAACATCGAGGACGACGACACCTTTTGGGTAGGCACGGCGGACGAGATGACCGAGAAGCTCCTTGCCTACCGCGCGATCGGGTTCAACACCGTCCTGGTCGAGATGCCCGCCCCCTATGACCGGGAAACGATGGACACCCTCGTCGAGGTGGTCCGGCCAGCCGTGGACGCGGCTTCCTGATCGCAGACGCCACTACTCCTGCGGTCCGCCTCACCGGCGTCGGCAGGCTCGAACTTGTCGAGATGCCGATCGGCGAGCCATCAGATGGGGAAGCGTTGCTTCGGGTGCGGGCGGTGGGTCTATGCGGGTCCGACGCCCATTGGTTCCGGGAAGGCGCAATCGGTGACGCGTCCCTCGGCGACGGCCTGGTCCTGGGCCATGAGTTCTCAGCCGTCATCGAGACCGGCGCCCGGGCAGGGCAGCGAGTCGCCGTCGATCCCGCCATACCGTGCCTGACATGCGAGCAGTGCACAAATGGGCGTCCCAACCTCTGTCTCAATCTCAAGTTCGCCGGCCACGGCATCGATGGCGCCATGCGACGTCACATGGTCTGGCCGGAGCGCTGTCTCGTCCCCATTCCCGATCACATGTCGGACGAGCATGGGGCGATGCTCGAGCCACTCGGAGTCGCCCTCCATGCCATCGATCTGGCAGGGGACATCGAAGGGGCATCGGTCGGGGTTATCGGTAGTGGTCCCATTGGCCTGCTCCTGATCGCCGCATTGCGCCGTTTGGGGGCGGGTCGGATTGTCGCCACCGACCCGCTGGCGCATCGCGCCGAGGCGGCTGTCGCTATGGGAGCGATCGATTTGCACGGAGAAGATGGGCTCGATGTCGTGTTCGAGACCGCGGGAACCGACCCGGCGCTGCACACCGCGCTGACGCTGGCCCGCCCAGGCGTGCGGGTGGTGTTGATCGGCATCCCCGACGGGGACCGGACCTCCTACGTCGCCTCGCTTGCCCGTCGCAAGGAGTTGACCCTTGTCGTCTGCCGCCGCATGCTGCCCGGGGACCTGGCCCGGGCAGTCGAGATGGCTAGCTCGGGTCTGCCCGGACTCGAATCGATGGTCACTCATCGCTTTCCGATCAGCCAGGCCGCAGCGGCATTTCGCGTTCTGGTCGGCCGGGTTTGCCTCAAGGTGATGATCCTCCCCTGAATAGGGGAGTCACCGGAATGGATAACCTATGCAGGCAAGGCTATGCTGACAATCGTATCCAGGAAGTTCCCCTGCGGGTGCAACTGGGCGGTTACCTTGACCGCACCTACGCTCATGGGATGGGACGGTGCCGAATGCAAGTGCTGAGAGGAAGTGTGGATTGTCGCCTCGCCCCGTGACCATGCAGGACATCGCCAAGGCTGCGGGCGTGTCCCAATCGACGGTGTCGAGGGTCCTCAACGACACGCCCACCTCGGTCCCGATCGCCGTCGACACCCGGCAACGTGTTCAGGAGGTGGCCAAGCGTCTCGGGTATCGCCCCAACCCGCTGGCACGCGGGTTGCGAGGCGCCCGCACCATGCTGCTCGGGGTCATCGTCCGCGAGATAACCGACCCGTTCTTTTCGATGGCGATCGAGGCGTTGTCGACGGAGGCTTTGACGCGGGGGTACAACGTGGTCCTCGGCAGCGCCCACAGCAAGGCCGACGAGGCCATCGCGCTCAAGGCGGTGCTGGAGACCCGTCACTGCGATGCCATCGTCCTTCTCGGAGACATGAGGGACGAGCCCAAGTTCCTCGAAGACCTGCGCGCCTCGCAGACGCCGATCATTGCCCTCTGGCATGGCACCGAGCTGGAGGGCGTACCCACCGTCAACATCGACAACCGAGCCGGGATGGTGGCGGCCATCGATCATCTCATCGACCTCGGTCACAGGCGCATCGCCTTCATCGGAGGTCGTCCCCTCGGCGACATTCGCGAACGACGCACCGCCTTCTACGAGCATCTCGAAGAGTCGGGCATCGCTGTGGACGAGGAGTACGTCCAGAACGTCATCAATGACCCCGCGGGCGGGGACGCAGCCCTTCGCACACTGGTTGCCCTGGACAGTCCTCCCACCGCGGTGGTCTGCTCCACCGATCACCTGGCCACCGGAGTGCTGCACGCAGCCGCCGACCTCGGTCTCGCCGTGCCGCGCGATCTCTCCGTGGTCGGTTTCGATGACATCCCGATGGCCAGCTTCACGGTGCCCTCGCTGACCACCGTGCACATGCCGGTCGACGAGATGACGGCGCTGGCGGCCCGACTCGCCATGGACGAGCCCGAGGATGGCGCGTCCGGCGGGGTGGAGAGCTTCGTAGTGACTCCCAGCTTGGTGGTGCGGGAGTCCACCGGCGAGGCACCCCGCTGATGACGGACGATCACGCCAACCTTCGTCGGTTGGTTGCCCAGGCCAACAACGAGATCGCCGAAGCCGGGCTTGTGGTGCATGCCTTCGGAAACGCCGGCCAGGTGGATCGCGATGCAGGGGTTTTCGCCATCAAGCCAAGCGGGATCCCGTGTGAGGACGTGTCCGCTGATGACGTGGTCGTGGTGGGGCTGGGCGACGGCGAGGTCGTGTGGGGTGAGCGCCGCCCCTCTTCGGACACGCCGACGCATCGGGCCATCTTCAACGGCCTCGACACCGTCGGTGGCGTCGTCCACACCCATTCCAGATTCGCTACCGCCTGGGCGCAGGCGCGATTGCCCATTCCCTGTTTGGGCACCACCCATGCCGACCATTTCCGGGGACCGGTCCCCGTCACGCGCCCGCTCTCGACCGATGAGATAGAGAGCGACTACGAGGCGAACACCGGCCGGGTCATAGTCGAGATGTATGGCCCCGACGGGCTTCGCACCGAGGAGGCGCCCGGCGCACTGGTTGCCTCGCACGGCCCCTTTGCCTGGGGCCCCGATGCGAGTGCGGCGGTCGAGATGGCAGCGGCCATCGAGTTGATCGCCGAGCTGGCGGCTCACACATTGGCGATCGGGCCGGGGCGGCCCCAGATCGAGGACGAGCTCCTCGATCGGCATTTCAGCCGGAAGCACGGCCCGATGGCGTACTACGGCCAGCCATGAGTGGGACACCCAAGGCCACGGTCGGTGTCGATTTCGGGACCGAATCGGCACGGGCCGTCCTGGTGGATGTCGGGACGGGCCGGGAGCTGGGCACAGCCGTGAAGCGATACGCGTCCGGCGTCATCGACCAGCATCTCCCAGGTCACGGCGCCACGTTGGCTCCCGACTGGGCGCTGCAGGACCCCGACGACTATCTCGATGCCCTCGGGTCGACCGTCCGCGACGTGCTGGCCGAGACCGGGATCGATCCGTCCGACGTGATCGGGATCGGGATCGACTTCACAGCGTGCACGATGCTTCCTGTGACCAAAGACGGGACGCCGCTCTGCCGCATCCCCGAACTTCGAGCCGATCCACATTCCTGGGTAAAGCTGTGGAAGCACCACGCTGCTCAACCGGAGGCTGATCTGATCAACGAGACCGCGGAGACCCGGGGTGAGGCGTGGCTCGACCGTTACGGGCGCCGGACGTCTTCGGAGTGGTTCTTCGCCAAGTCGTTGCAGATCCTGGACGAGGCGCCGGCCATCTACACCAGGGCGGATCGTCTCATCGAGGCCGCCGACTGGGTGGTGTGGCAGCTGACCGGAGTCGAGACCCGAAACAGTTGCACGGCCGGATACAAGGCACTTTGGTCCAAGCAGGATGGCTTCCCTGACCGTGCCTTCTTCGATGCCCTCGCCGGCGGCTTCGCCGATGTGGTCGACGAGAAGATGTCCCGGGACATATCGAGCCCGGGAGAGAGGGCGGGTGTGATCAGCCCCGAGGCCTCCGTCTTGACCGGGCTGAACGCGGGAACCCCGGTCGCGGTGGCGAATGTCGATGCTCACGTCTCGGTGCCGGCGGCGACCGTGGTCACACCGGGCTCACTGGTGGCTGTGATGGGAACAAGCACGTGTCATCTCGCCCTGGCCGATGTCGACCGGATCGTGCCGGGTTTCTGCGGCGTGGTGGAGGACGGGGTGATCCCGGGTCTGTTCGGCTACGAAGCGGGCCAGGCCGCGGTCGGCGACATGTTCGCCTGGTTTGCCGGGCTGCTCGCTCGAGGTGGCGAGTCGCTCGACGAGTTGCATGGATCGTTGGAGCGCGACGCCGCGCTGCTGGAGCCGGGTGAGTCCGGGCTCGTCGCTCTCGACTGGTGGAACGGGAACCGATCGATCCTCGTGGACGCAGAGCTGACTGGCCTCTTGATGGGAGCCACCCTGGCCACTGGCCCTGGTGAGATCTATCGCGCTCTGTTGGAGTCCACCGTGTTTGGTACCAAGGTCATCATCGAAACCCTCGAAGAGTCGGGCATCGGGGTTGACGAGATGGTGGTCTGTGGTGGGTTGCCCTTCCAGAATCGATTGCTCATGCAGCTTTCGGCCGACATCACCGGCCGACCGGTCCGCGTTGCCGAATCGCGACAGGCCCCTGCGCTCGGCTCGGCGATGTTCGCCGCGGTGGCCGCCGGGCCTGACATGGGAGGCTATGGCTCGATCGTCGAAGCGTCGGAGCGGATGGCCCGGCTCGGCAGCGACGAGTACCTGCCGAACGAATCGACCCGCTCCGTCTACGAAGATCTGTACTCGATCTTCAGGGACCTGCACGACACGATGGCGAGCCCATCGTCGGAGATGAGGAGGCTGCGCACGGTGCAGGACAGAGCACGCAAACAGGCGGTGGTGCCGGCATGAAATCGCTCGACAGCTTCGAGGTGTGGTTCCTCACCGGGAGCCAGGGCCTCTACGGAGAGGACGTCCTCTGTCAGGTCGCCGACAACTCGGGGGCGATCGCCGCCGGTTTGGACGGCGCCGCCGACATCCCGGTGCGGATCGTCCCCAAGCCGGTGGTGAGCAGCCCGGAGGCGATCGAGGATGCATGTCGCGAGGCCAATGCGAACCCCCGTTGCGTCGGGGTCATTGCGTGGATGCACACATTCTCTCCGGCAAAGATGTGGATCCCGGGGCTGATGGCCCTGGACAAGCCGCTGCTCCATCTCCACACCCAGTTCAACCGTGACCTGCCCTGGGCCGAGATCGACATGGACTTCATGAATCTCAACCAGGCGGCCCACGGGGATCGTGAATTCGGCTTCGTCCTCTCCCGGCTGAGGGTGGCACGGAAGATCGTCGTCGGCCATTGGCAGGATCCGAAAGTTGCCGCCCGCATCGGCAGCTGGGCCCGCGCAGCCTGCGGATGGCACGAATCGCGAAATTTGAAGCTCGCCCGATTTGGCAGCAACATGCGACGGGTTGCGGTGACCGACGGTGACCGGCTGGAGGCACAGGTGCGGCTCGGTGTGGCCGTCGACGGGTTTGGTGTCGCCGATCTGGCGGCGGCCATGGCGAACGTCGAGCGGCAGGCGATCCACAAGCTGATCGCCGAGTACCACGACGAGTACGAGATGGCGCCCGAGCTCGCTCGGGGAGGCGACCGTCACGAGTCGCTGGTCGAGGCGGCACGGATCGAGGCCGGTCTCCGCGATTTCCTCGAGGCGGGTGGGTTCATGGCCTTCACCGACACCTTCGAGGATCTGGCCGGCCTTCCTCAGCTCCCCGGGATCGCCGTGCAGCGCCTGATGGCCGATGGCTACGGGTTCGGAGCCGAGGGAGACTGGAAGACGGCGACCATGGTCCGGATCATGAAGGTGATGGGCGCGGGCCGGAGTGGCGGCGCCTCCTTCATGGAGGACTACACCTACCACTTCGGCGAAGGAGGGCCCAAAGTCCTCGGTGCCCATATGCTCGAGGTATGCCCGTCGATCGCGGACGGTCGGCCATCGTGTGAGATCCACCCCCTCTCGATTGGAGGCAAACCCGATCCCGTGCGGCTGGTATTCACGGCCCGCACCGGCCCCGCGGTTGTGGCCGGGTTGATGGACCTGGGGAACCGGTTCCGTCTCGTGGCAAACGAGATCGAGCTCACCGAGCCGGACGCACCGCTGCCCAATCTCCCCGTTGCCCGCGCGGTGTGGAAGCCGCTTCCGGACTTCGAGACGGCGGCGTCGTCCTGGCTCTTGGCCGGGGGATCTCATCACACTTGTCTCAGCCTCGATGTAGACATCGAGATACTCACCGATTTCGCCAATATGGCCGGGGTCGAGCTGGCCGTCATCGATCGAGATACGAGCTTCGCCTCGTTCGAGCGCGGGCTGCGCTGGAATCAGGCGTACCACCACCTCGTCACCGGGCCCTGATTTCTCACCGCTCTCTCCGCCTCGCACGTCATCCCAACTTGACTACGTTTGACAGCAATCCCTTGTATGCATAGGATTGCGCGATCCGGGAATGCCGAGGGCGACTGGGGTTTCCATCACTTTCGCCGGGCATTTGACAGAACGGCGTCGGGAGCGCCGACCTGGTCACCCGGGGCGCGGACTCGGGCATCACTGGACAAGGAGGAGAAGCAGGTGAACACGAGAAATCATGGTGGCCTTCGGGGCAGTCCGTCGGCTCTCCTGATCCTGGCGATGGTCATGGCCCTGGTGGTCGGCGCCTGTGCCGACAGCGGCGCCGAGGAGACGACGACATCGGCCGTCGTCGAGGAGACCTCGACCAGCGCGGCCGCCGAGGAGACCACGACCAGCGCAATCGCCGAAGAGACCACTACGAGTGCCGCTGCCGAGGAATTGGCGGTGACCTGTGAGCCCACCGCGGCGGACGCCGAGGGAGCGCTGATCATGTGGGAGAGGACCGGGGGCAACGCCCAAATGGTCGACGCCCTGGTTTGCGCCTGGAACGGTCGAAATCCTGACCGTCCAATCAGCCTCGAGTACATCGAGCACACCGCGATGGTCGACCGACTGGCCCGCGGCCTGGCGACGGGTGACGTGCCCGATCTGATGGGCATGGACTTGATCTACGGCCCGCAGTTCACCAGCGCCGACCAACTCCTGGAGGTCACCGACCTCGTCGATCAGGACCTTATGGCCACGGCGAGCCCGGGCCACGTGGCGACAGCCACATGGGAGGAGCGTCTTTACGGCGTCCCGCTCTACGCCGACGTGTCGGCGCTGTTCTGGAACAAGGACCTGTTCGAGGCTGCCGGGCTCGACCCTGAGACGCCTCCGACCAATCTGACGGAGCTCCACGACATGGCCGCCGCCATCAATGGCATCGAAGACGGCGTGTACGGCTACTACCTGCCAGGCAACTGCGCCGGCTGCAACATCTTCACCTTCGGCCCCATGATCTGGGCCAACGGCGGGAAGATCGAGCCGGCCGCGCCCGGTGACACGGCCATGGAGACGCCGGAGGAGATTCAGCCCGTCCTCGAGTGGGCACGCATGATGCACCAGGAGGGTCTCATCGACCCCGCCGCCCAGTCGGAGGATGGCGCCACCTTCGCCCAGGTGTTCGGCTCGGGCAATGTCGGGATCATGGGAACCGGCAACTTCAACATCACCCTGGTGGCCGGGGCTGAGGGCATCGAGGGTCAGAACCCGGACATGAATTTCGGCGTCACCCTCATCCCGGGGCTCAACACCGGTGATGCGGCCTCGTTCTTGGGAGGCGACATCGTCGTGGTGCCCCAGGGAAGTGAGCGTCTCGAGGACGCCGTCGACTTCATGAACTTCATCCTCTCCGATGAGGTGCAGGTCGAGGTCTACGCCAAGCTGCTCAACATGACCACTCGTACCGACATGACCGACAACCCCTACTACGCGGAGAATCCGCTGTTGGAGGACGTTGCTGCGGCGATCGAGATCGGCCAGACCCCGTTCACGCTGAAGTTCTTCGAGTTGATCAACTCGCCCCAGGGGCCGTGGCTGCAGATGCTGCAACGGGTCTACTACAGCGATGACGATCTGGCGACGGTCATCGCCGACGCCAAGTCGCAGATGGAGGGCATCATCAACGAATGATGCTCAGGGTCTCTGCTTGAAGCCAAAGGGGTCGCAGCGCCATACCTCCGGGGTGCTGCGGCCCTTGCTTCATCGGGGCTCCTGCCCCGGACGCGGAGCTCACTTAGCATCGATCGCGGCCAGGCCATGACCGGATGACGCAACGCACATGACGAATCGCAGCAAGCTGACGGGTTTCTGGTACGTGTTGCCCGCCCTGGCCTTCGTGGTGGCATTCACCGCCTGGCCCTTCCTCCAGATGATCTGGATCTCGCTGAATGATTGGTCGCTGATCACCCCTCCGACTTTCGTAGGACTGCAGAACTACCTGGATGCCTTCGCCGACTCCCAGTTCTGGATATCGCTTCGCTTCACACTCAAATACACGCTCTACATCACTCCGATCCTCATGATCGGGGGCTATCTGATCTCGCTCCTGGTCACACCAAACAGTGGCCTGAGCCGTCTCACGCGGACCTTCGTATTCACCCCCGTCGTGATCGGGCTCGGTGCTTCCTCACTGCTTTGGTACTGGCTCTTCAGCCCCAACTACGGGCTGATCAACAAGTTCTTGATGGACCTTGGGCTCATCGACAACCCGATCCTTTGGCTCGGCGTGGATGCAGACCTCTCCAACTGGGCGGTGATCGTCTCCATCACCTGGAAGGTCCTCGGATTCGGCATGATCCTCTTCGTTGCCGCCATCCAGGCCATCCCCCATGAGATAACCGAGGCCGCCATGGTGGACGGCGCCGGCTTCTGGCAGAGGGTGCGAAAGGTCATCTTGCCGTTGACCCGGCGGACCATCCTCCTGGTGACTCTGGTCAGTGTGATCGGCTCCCTGCTCGCCTTCGACCAGTTCTACCTCATGACCGCCGGCCAGCCCAGGAACCTGACCGCCACATCGACCTTCTACCTCTATCTCAACTCGTTCCCGTATCTGAAGCTTGGCTACGGCGCCGCTCTCTCCATGCTCCTGGCTCTGATCATCCTCGGTTTCACCATCGTGCAGATGATGCTCACAAGGAGGGCAGAGACGTGACCCAGATCTCGCTGCCACAGCCAGTGGGGACCGACTCCCTCGACGTCGAGCTCGAGGTGGCGGGAGCTAGTGGCAGGCCTGCCCGCTTCTGGTCGGGCCGGACCAAATACCTCCTGGGCGCGTTGTCGATAGTCATCTGCCTGGTGATGGTCACCCCGATCGTGCTCTCTGTCTCGGCGTCTCTGAAGACGACAGAAGAAGCAGCGGCGGTACCGCCCACCTACTTCCCCAGCGAGCTCAGCCTGGACAACTACCAGAAGCTGTGGGACTACGGCAGTGGGCTACCCAGGTACCTGGCGAACAGTGTGATCACCGCTGCCCTGACCATCATCATGACCCTGTCCCTCACCGTGCCGGCAGGGTACGGGCTGGCACGGTTCCCGATACCAGGCAAGGAGGCCATCTTCGTCTTCCTGCTGCTGGCGTTGATCATCCCCTACCAATCGCTGCTCACCCCGGTCTTCCTCATGTTCTCCACTCTCGGTCTGACCAACAACCTGCTCGGACTGGCCATCGTCCATACGACGATCCAGCTCCCGTTCAGCCTGTACATCATGCGCAACGCCTTCGAGTCGGTGCCCCGTGAGCTGGAAGAGGCGGCGTTGGTGGACGGCGCCAGCTCCTGGCAGGTCCTGCGGAGGGTCTTCATGCCCAACATGGTCCCGGCTGTCATCACCGTGACCCTCTTCGCCTTCGTCACCTCGTGGAACGAGTTCTTGGGAGCCCTCGTGATGTTGACCAAGGACACCAGCCTCACCCTGCCCCTGGTCCTCGCCGCAGCTCGCAGTGTCACCAGTCTCGGCTCCACCGACTGGGGGATGCTCCAGGCCGGGGTATCGGTCGCCATCATCCCCTGTGTCCTCGTCTACCTGCTGCTCCAGCGCTATTACGTGTCCGGCCTGCTGAGCGGGGCGGTGAAGTAGGGGGCGCTTGCCCCAGAAGCGAGCGTTGGTGAGCTTTGGGGGAGTGCCACCAAGTGGCGAGGCGGGTTCAGCCGTCCTCGTCGGTCTCGATCCCGAGAGCGACGAAAATCCGGTGTCTCTCCTCATCGAAGTGACTCTGGCTGACCTGATCCGCTGCGTACTCGTCGCTGAGACGGGCGAATTCCTCGTGTAGGTTGGCCTCCTCGTCGGCGGTCAGCTTGGGCGGCCCGTCACCCTTGGCCTCCTGGCGCTCCTGTTTCTCTTCCTTCTTCTGCTGTCGGGCCAGCTCGCGCGACCGCTTCGCCATGGCCTCGCGCCCTCGCTTGGCCATATCAGTTGCGCGCCCCGACTATCGCGGATTTGATCATGGATGAGCCCTTCCTGGCTGCCGCTTTCCACAGACCCTAACCGTCGGTGGGGGCTGAGCAGGGGGAACGCCTTCGGCTATCACGCCGGCAACGGTTAGGATGGTGGTCACAGCGCACGCCTGAAGCGTGCTGCGCCTTTCTTCGCTTCCTTCGTTCCGTCGGGTGAAGTCACCGCAGGGCACAAGCCGAGACTCCCCGCTCACGCGAACCAGTCCCGGATGTCCCGGCGGGGCGTGATGATTACGACGGCACGAGCTCAAAGGAGCATGCACATGTCCACCAACATCTACGTGGGAAACCTCACGTTCGACACCGACTCGCGACGTCTCGAGGATCTCTTCTCGGAGCACGGCACCGTGACCAAGGCCCAGGTCATCACCGATCGTGAGACCGGCCGCTCCCGTGGCTTCGGCTTCGTCGAGATGGGCTCGGCCGAGGCGGCCGAGAAGGCGATCTCGGCGCTCAACGGCAAGGACCTCGGCGGGCGTCAGCTCACCGTCAACCTCGCCAAAGAGCGCTCGCGTTGATCAAAGCCGTCCCCAAGCCAAAGCGCGACGGGGCCAAGCACAAAGCGGACCGGTGCACCGATTGCGGCCATCCTCTCAAGGAGCACCGTCAATCGGCCTGCACCGTCCCGCAGTGCCGTTGTCAGTCACCTGCTCGGGCTACCTGAGGTTCATGGCGTCAAATATGGCGCCATGACGACAAGAAACCTCCCGACCTCGTGAGTCTCACCTTTCTCTGTCCGGCTAGCGCCACATATGGCGCTATCTACCTCAGGTAAGCGGATACCCGTTGCTCCGCAAACGATTGCCGTCCTAGACTCGCCGGCGTGGATCAGCCATGACCTCGCCAATCACCATCGACGTCATCGGAGACGACCTCACCTTTTCCCGCGAGATGGATGGGATGAGGATCGACTATCAGGTCCCGGTTGCGATGCCGGACGGAGCTGTGCTGCGCGCAGACGTCTTTCGCCCGATCGGGGAGGGCGCCTGTCCGGTGATTCTCACCCATGGCGTCTACGCGAAGGGTCTCCCTTTCAACGGGCCGATCTACAAGATGCAATGGGACAAGCTCGTTGTCAAAGATCCGAGCGTCCTGGAGGGCTCGACCAACAAGCACCAGGCCTGGGAGGTCACGGACCCCGAGCGGTGGGTGCCTCACGGATACGCCCTGGCCCGGGTCGACTCCCGAGGCGCCGGATGGTCGCCCGGCGTGCTCTGGCCCCGCAACCCGCTCGAGTTCGACGACATCGCCCACTCGGTGGAATGGGCCGGGACCCAGCCCTGGAGCACCGGACGGGTCGGCATCCTCGGCATCTCGTACTACGCGGTGATGGGATGGGCCGCGGCGGAGCGCCAACCCGAGCATCTTGCAGCCCTCATCGCCTGGGAGGGCTTCACCGACTCCTATCGGGACGCCTATTACCACGGCGGCATCCTCAGCGAGTTCACCAGGCGATGGCAAGAGCGCCAGATCAACCCAATCCAGTACGGCCAGGGTGAGCGCGCCCCGGTGAACCCCAACACCGGCCAGTCGGTGGCCGGGCCGGTCACGCTCCCCGAAAACGAGCTGTTGGCAAATCGACAGGAGTCGTTCCCGGAGATCAAGAGCCATCCCCTCTTCGACGACTGGCACCGCGACCGAGCCGTCGACCTCTCGCGGGTCTCCGTGCCCTTCCTCTCGGCGGCGAACTGGGGTGGCCAGGGCATCCATCCCCGGGGCAACTTCAACGGGTTTGTGGAAGCCGCTTCCGTCGACAAGTGGCTCGAGGCGCACGGCGACACCCACTGGACCCACTTCTACTCGGCCTACGGGCGCGAGCTGCAGAAGCGCTTCTTCGACCACTTCCTCAAGGGCGAGGACAACGGCTTCGACCGCACACCGAGGGTCCAGCTCAATATCAGACACCCCGAGGAGCGATTCGTGTGGCGGGGGGAGGACGAGTGGCCATTGGCACGCACCCGATGGACCGAGTATCGCCTGCATCCCGACCTCACCTTGAGCACCTTTCTCCCGGCCGACGCCGATGAGCTCTCCTACGACGCCCTTGGCGATGGGCTCTCGTTCCGCACGGAGCCGTTTGCCGGGGAGACCGAGATCACGGGCCCGCTGGCAGCCAAGCTCTTCGTGTCCTCGACCACCACCGACGCCGACCTGTTCCTCATCGTGCAGCTCTTCGACCCGGATGGGAACGAGGTCACCTTCGAGGGATCGACCGACCCCAACACCCCGATCGCAAATGGCTGGCTCCGGGCCAGCCACCGCGCCCTCGACCCGGATCGTTCCAAGCCATGGCAACCGTTTCATCCCCACGACCGGGTCGACCCGCTGGAGCCAGGCGAGGTCTACGAGCTCGACATCGAGATCGTCCCGACGTGCATCGTCGTCCCCGAGGGGTATCGGCTCGGGCTCTGGGTGCGAGGAAAGGACTACGAGTATCGGGGGCCGCTCGACGAGTACGGTCAGAGCTTCTATTACGCCACCCGGGGAACGGGTGGAATGACTCATGCCGATCCCGACGATCGCCCGCCGGACGTCTTCGGAGGCACGGTGACGGTCCACATCGGGCCGGAGCACCCCTCCCATCTGCTGATGCCGATCATCCCCGAGCGAGACGAATGAGGAGGCAATCCCGATCATGACCACCACGGTTGACTTCGTCGTCGCAGGTGGCGGGCACAACAGCCTGATAACCGCCGCCTATCTGGCCCGGGCCGGCCAGGAGGTAGTGGTCTTGGACGTTCGATCCGAGGCGGGTGGTGGCGCCGCCACCGAGGAGATCCTGACCCCCGGTTTCCTCTTCGACACCTGCTCCACCGGCCAAACCTTGATCCGGGTCAACCCGCTGCTCTCGAAGGACGAGCTCGGTCTGGTTTCGGAGTTCGGCCTCACATACATCGAGCCCGACCCGGTTGCCCATGTCGTCTTCCCCGATGGCGAGACGTTCACGATGTGGCTCGACGTTGAGCGCACCATCCAGGAGATCAGTCGATTCTCCGCGGCCGACGCCGTCGCCTACCGGCGGATGCTCTATTAATTCGACGAGGTCAAGGGGGTGTACA
>Ga0075313_1000067_pt1 | contig 20454 bp, 19 predicted proteins | sample MayberryNE_Catta_3_FD_120051 | JGI IMG/M metagenome (GOLD analysis project Ga0075313, IMG submission 120051) | Natural and restored wetland microbial communities from the San Francisco Bay, California, USA, that impact long-term carbon... | ecosystem: Environmental > Terrestrial > Soil >...
GAGCAGCCAGTACATGCCGGTTCTGCCCTGGGGGGCCGGATCGGTGACTGCGGGTGTGAGGGGAGAGAGTGGGGGATTGAGACTGGGTTTCTTCGGCGCGCTTGCCGCCGACAGCCGCGCTTGAGACGCGGCACCTCGGCTCTGCCAGCGGGCAGGGCCGTATTGCGAACTAGTAGAGAGGATCGCTTTTCTGATGAACATCAAACGACTCGTAGCTCTCGGGTCCATTGCCCTGATTGGGCTTATGGCCCTGGCTGGCGCTGCCGGGGCGTACAACAACGACTTCGAGTCCGACACAGCCGGGTGGGGCACGTCCGCGGCCAGCACGATCACCCAGCAGCCGGACGACTACGACAATCCGGGTGACTATGCCGACCTCATCGACTCCGCTGGCGGCACCAACCACGCCAGACTGGGGAGAGGAACGTGCACGGCGGGATCGTCAGCTGGGGGGCCCTTCGTGAACTGCCCCGGCCCGTACACGTACTGGGGCGATGGCAACAGCTACACGTGGAACGGCCCGTACACGACGCAGGTGGACATCTATCTCGACACTGAGTACGCCAACCTGCATCCCGACACCTACGGGGGGAACTACGCCGGCCTCACGACGCCGAATCCGTCCACGGATCCTGCCGACTTTGGCACGCGCTTCGACTTCACGTCGGCCATCAACAGCTCCACTCCGGACGTCAACGACGATGCCGTTCACCTGCGCGACTTCGGGTTCAACGTCAGCACGGGGTACGTCGGGGACACCTGCGACGGCTTCATGATCACCGGCCAGACGGTTGTCAACCGGAACAACGCGAATCCGAACATCGGCGGTCACGATCCGCAGTGCATCGACGAGTCCGGCTGGTACACGTTCAAGCACTCCTTCTCGGACGAGGCCGGCTTCCTCAAGGTGGTCATGGAGATCACTCCCGTCGGCTTCACGGGACCGACGGCTGACTGGACCATCACGGGGATTGATTCCAGCGGGACCTTCGGCTGCAACCGGTACGGCTGGTTCTCGAACCAGGAGATCTTCGGCCTGCCGATGGACAACGCGAAGATGGAGGGCGGATGCGCCGGGCCTACCATCACCCGCGGCCAGATCCTTCCGACCGGGACCACGTGCCAGGCATACGACGCTGGAGCGGATGACCTCGACACGGTCCAGTACACCCTCACGAAGGGCGACAACCCCAAGATCAACTCCGTCGCTCCGGGTGTCTTCTTCTACTACGGGACGATCACGGGGAACGAGGGCGATGAGTTCACCATCACCCAGTCGGACGACGGGAGCACCCCCTTCATCCCTGTCCAGCACAGGCAGGTCATCCTCTACGACGAGAACTGCAACGTGCTGAAGTGGAACCCGGATACCGATGACAACGGTGTCGTAACCGGGACGCTTCCCTCCACGGGGACCTTCATCATCAGCGTGAAGTACAGCGCTGCGGCCCTGAAGGGTGAGCTTGATCCGGGGACGGTCGCGTACACGATCGACGATGCGACGGTCCTCCTGCAGAAGAAGTAGACCCTAGACAGCTCCAGTTACGAAGCCAGTTCCGGAAGCGGCCCCTCACGGGGCCGCTTCCGCTTTCCGAGAGCGAGCGCCAATCTCAGAGTCCGGGTGCGGCCGTGGGTTACCAAGCCGTTTCGGGCGCTGCTCTTCGTTTCATGAGTGAACCCGAGCGAGCCGCGCGCGCGAAACGGGGAGGCAGCCCGGCCCCAGGCCGGGTGGGCTTCCACATCGACGGCCGCTACGGCGGGCCTCGGTGTTGACGGGGGCGGTCAGGGCTGCTTGGGCTGCCAGTGCCGGATGGCCTCGGCCACAGCCCTGGCTTCGGTCCTCTTGGGCCAGCCGTACCGCCCACCAATAGCGTTGCGATGGATCGCTCCGTCGAGGAGCTGGGTGCGAGAAGATCGTCGCTTCGCCAGAAAGCCCTGCAAACACAGCGTCGGCACCTACGCCGTTCGCCGAGGCGGGGACGAGGAGATCAACGTGCGCGGCTGACCCTAGGTAGTTCCGGGTAGGCGGGGCCAGCGGTGCGGGTCGATCAGTACGTTCGGCGGAACGTCTCGATCTGCGTCCGACACCGACCGCCCTGGTCGGCTTACATCTGCATCGAGTACTCGGCTCGGCGGTAGAGCATGACGCCGAGCATCGCCAGGATCGTGGCGAGGCAGTACAGGCTGCACACCGCACCCTTGGTCACGTCGAACGCAACCAGACAGATGAACGGAATCACCGGAAGGACCATCGCCGCCCCCATCTCGGCGGAGCTTCTCCACTCATGGTGCCGGTAGCGCATCCAGGCCACCATGGGCACAGACATGGAGACCGCCATGACGAGCAACGCCTGCACGGGGTACTGAAGCAGCGCCTCCTCCCAGGTCACCTGCACGATTGAAAGGAAGATCGCGGCACCGGCGATCATTCCGACCATCATCGCCCCCAGCATCTCCAAGAAGTGACGCCAGAGGGGCGATAGGCGTCCTTTACGGCGGGCGGGCCTCTGGACGGTGCGGATTTCGGCCATACGGCCACCTCCTCACGCACTCTCACTGAAGCTGACCATGCTTGCATTGCCCGTTACGAGCTACATCGGGGTAAACCCGCATCCGCTGACCCCCGGTAGTTCCGGGTAGGCGGGTCAGCGGCTGCGGGGATCCAGTAGGTAGGTACCAGCTCCCTACCATCCTGGGTCGTGGGCAATACCATCGCGAAAGGAGTTGACGTGATCCTCAACACGGGTCCGGCCGTCGAAGGGCGTCCGGTCGAGCGGTACCTCGACCTTGTCACTGCCCAGGCGATCATGGGCGTGCATATCGGCAAGGACATAACGGCAGGACTCAGAAACATCGTCGGCGGGCGCTCGAAGTCGTACGAGGGCGAAGTCGCCAAGGCGGTGGCCCAGGTAATGGACGAGTTGAAGGCGAGCGGGGAGAGGCTCGGGGCCGATGCAATCCTCAGCATCGACATCGACTACGAGACCGTGGGTGACAACATGCTCATGGTCGCCGCGAGCGGCACCGCCGTGAAGCTCGGCTAAGGCTCGGGCACCTGGGTCGTGTTGCGCCTTCTCTGGATGCTGAAGCGCTGACCTCTCGGTAGTTCCGGGTGGGCGGGTCAGCGGCTGCCCTGATGGCAGGACGCGCACCGGTTGTATGAGCCTAGGTTTCAGTCGCCGGTCCGAGCACTCGGGGGCGTCGAGAAGGCTGCTTCAACGGGAGGCTGGGGGTCAGCTGGCTGCCAGCGCGCGCCAGTTGCGCGCCAGTGCGCACATCGTTCCTGCGGTCTCAGGCGGTCTTTGCGCCGATCAACACCCATGTCCACGACCGAGCCGAAATCTGCACCACCGTCCGGGTTTGGCTTGTTTCCAGCGGCGGGGGTGGGATTCGAACCCACGAGGCGCTTGCACGCCCAACGGTTTTCAAGACCGCCCCGTTCGACCGCTCCGGCACCCCGCCGCGGCCATTGTGACCGACTGCCGGGCGAGGGAACGGGCGACGCGGTGTGGCCGCCGGGCGCGTCGGGATAGGGGCTGACCCACGAGGCAGGCCTGCCGCGGGCAGCTGGACGCCGGCGGGTGGCGCAGGTCGCCGCCGATGCCGTGCGGGCGTTCGACGCGCTCTGGGCGCTTGCCGGGATGCTCCGACGGCGCTGCGATCATCGGCGGCGATGCGGACCGCCGTCGAGCCGGGAGCTCCGGGTAGCCCGCCGCGACGGCCGCCTCCTCGCTCGCTTCTCGTCACGGCCGCCATCGGGGCGGTCGCCCTCGTCCTCGTCGGCGTCGCGTGGGCCCTTGCCTCGCCGATCGGCGCGAGCCCCGACGACGACTTCCACCTCGCGACCATCTGGTGCGCGGCCGGCGACGCGGACACCTGCCGGCGTACCGGCGAATCCGTCGAGGAGGGCGTCGAGCGGGTGCGCGTGCTCCCCATGCTCGGGCCGAGCATCGCGTGCTACGCGTTCCGGGCGGAGGTGTCGGCCGGCTGCCAGGCCGCGGTCGAGCGGGACAGGGGCCTGGTCGACGGGCGTGCGGACGACCGGCTGTATCCCGGCGGCTTCCACCGGGCGATGTCGGTTCTGGTCTCGTCGCACCTCGGGCGATCGGTCCTCGGAATGCGCATGGCCTCGTGGCTGCTCGCCGTCGCGCTCCTAGTCGCCGCTTGTCTCCTCGCCGGGCCGGACCTCCGGCGGGCGTTCACGCTTGCCGCCCTGACCACGCTCGTCCCGCTGGGCGTCTTCCTCTTCGCCTCGAACAATCCGAGCGGGCTCGCGACGGCCGGGGTCGCAGCGTACTGGTGCGCGGCGTGTGCGTACGCGAGCGGCATCGGCGAGAGCCGGCGCCGCACGGGGGCGCTCGTCGCGCTGCTCGTCGCTGCGGCGGTCGTGGCGCTCGCATCTCGCTACGACGCCGGGCTCTACCTCGCCGTCGCAAGCGCCGCCGCTTGGGTCGCAAGCGGCGGGTACGTCGAGGGGCGGCGGAGACGGTCGTCGCTCGTGCTCGCGCTCGGTGTTGCAGGCCCCGTGTTCGCGCTCTCCGGCACGCAGAGCCAGCGCGCGCTCGGCGAGCTTTCTGACGCGGATCGTCCGCTCGGCCTCGTGCTCTTCGAGAATGCGCTCGAGCTCCCCCGGCTCGTGCTCGGCTCGCTCGGGACGTTCGGCCTGGGCTGGCTGGACACGCCGATGCCGGCCCTGACGAGCGTTCTCATGATCCTCGTCTTCGGCGGCGCGGTCGTGACCGGGCTGGGCTCGAGCTCGCGAGCGAAGTGGCTGGCGCTCGGGATCGTCGCGGGCGCCCTGGTGGCCGTCCCGACGCTCGCGCTGGCGCTCGACCGCTACCTCGTCGGCGAGCACATCCAGCCGCGCTACCTGCTCCCCCTCCTGCCGGTGCTCGTAGGCACTGCTCTCGCGGCGCCGGCCGGCCGCCCGAGTGTCCAGCTCCGTCGCGGCCAGGTGGCCGCGATCGGCGCGGCCGTCGTCGTGGCGCACGCGGCGGCGCTCCATGCGAACATCCGGCGCTACGTCACCGGGGTCGACGTGGACGGGCTCGACCTCGGCGCCGATGTCGAGTGGTGGTGGGGCGTCGGCCCCGGGCCGCTTGCGACCTGGCTCCTCGGTTCGGTCGCCTTCGGCGTCGCGGCCGCGTGCGCGCTCGTCCTCACCCGGCTCCCCGCCGGGACCGGCGCTCAGGCGCGGATCTCGGCCGGTGCGCCGTAGCGCCGCAGGACGTCCGGCACGCCGCCCTGGAAGTTCTCGAGGACCGCGAGGAGCGCCCGGTCGGTGACCATCGTCCCGTTCAGCGTGTGCGGATGCTCGAGGCCGTGCGCGCCGCGGTAGCGGATGCCGAGGCGGCGGGCCTGGTAGTCGGTCGTGTTCGAGCACGAGGTGACCTCGCGGTAGCGCTCCTGGAACGGGAACCAGGCCTCGATGTCGTACTTCTTCGCGGCCGACGCGCCGAGGTCGCCCGCCGCGACGTTCATCACCCGGTAGGGCAGGGCGAGCTGGCCGAGGAACCGCTCCTCGAGCTCGAGCATGCGCTCGTGCTCGTCCCACGAGGTGTCCGGCTCGACGAACACGAACATCTCGACCTTGTTGAACTGGTGAACGCGGAACATGCCCCGCGTGTCCTTCCCGGCGGCGCCCGCCTCGCGGCGGAAGTTCGTCGAGAAGCCCGTGTACCGGAGCGGAAGCTCCTCGAGGATCTCGCCCATGTGCAGCGCGGCGAGCGCGACCTCGGACGTCCCGGTCAGGTAGAGGCCGTCCGCCTCGAGCGCGTAGATGTTCGAGCGGTCGGTCGGGAAGAATCCGGTTCCGTACATCGCCTCCTCGCGCACGAGGACCGGCGGGAGGACCGGCGTGAACCCGGCCTCGACGAGATGGTCGATCGCGTAGCGGTAGAGCGCGAGCGCGACGAGCGCCGAGTCGCCGACGAGGTAGCCGAAGCGGGCGCCGGAGACGCGGGCGGCGCGCTCCATCTCGAAGCGGCCGATCTCGGTGTGCTCCCGAGGGGTCTCGAGCATGGGCGGCTCCCCCGAGCGGCGCACCTCGACCGCATCGTCCTCCGTCTCGCCGTCGGGCGCAGACTCGTGCGGCGGGTTGGGCACGGGAGCGAGCGCGGTGTCGCGCTCCGCCTCGGCGGCCGCGAGCTCCTCCTCCGCGGCCTTCAGCTCCGCCTTGACCTGCCGCAGCTCCTCGAGCTGCTCGGGGGTGGGCTTGCCGGAGAGCTTCGTACGCGAACGGAGCTCGTCCACCCTGGGCACGAGAACCCGCCAGCGCTCGTCCGCCGCGAGCAGCGCGTCGAGCTCCGCGGCGGCGCCCTTGCGGGCGAGCGCGGCGCGGAACGCGTCGGGAGCGGCGCGGGCCGCCTTGAGGTCGATCACGACCGGGAGTCTAGAAAGGCGCTAGCCGGCTTCGGAGGAGACGTAGGCCGCGACGTCGGCGATCTGCTGCTCGCTCAGCGTGCTCGAGAACGAGGGCATCGCGCCGAAGCCGTTCGTGACCCGGTCGACGGCGAGCTCGAAGCTCGGCTGGGTCTCGTCGAGGTTCGGGCCGACCGTCCCGGAGGTCCCCGCGTCGGCCAGCGTGTGGCACGTGCCGCAGCCGGACGCCCCGAGGAAGACCTCGCGACCGGCATCCGGGTCGCCCTCGCCCGAGGGCTCGGTGTCCGTCGTCTCGGTCGTCTCCGTCTCGGTCGTCTCCGTCTCGGTGGTCTCGGTCGTGTCCGTCGTCGTCTGGTCGGTCGTCGTCTCGGTCGTGGTTCCCGTGACGGTGTCCGGGGTCGGCGACGCCTCCTCCTCGCCGCCGCAGCCGACGGCCACGACTCCGAGGGCGAGCACGAGGGTGACGAGGGCGAGGGCTGTTCGACGCATGGACGGTGGCGATCCTAACGAATCGATCTGGACGGTCGGGAGCTACCCGGAGGCGAGAGGGGCAAACCCGTACGATCCGGAAGATGCTCCTCGAGCGGTCGCTGCACCCGTCCTGGCTGTCCAACGCGTACCTGCTCGGGGACGGGCCCGGCGGGGTGGCGGTCTTCGTGGACAGCGGCGCTCCGCTCGAGCCCCTGCTCGAGGTCGTCGAGCGCGAGCGCCTCCGGCCCACGCACCTGCTCGTGACGCACGGGCACGCCGATCACGTCGCCGGTAACGACGAGCTCGTCCGCCGCTTCGGGCTCGAGGTGACGACGGGAGCGGTAGAGACGGGCGATCTGCGCGTCGAGGTCCTCGCGACCCCGGGTCACTCCGACGACGGCGTGTCCTTTCTCGCCGGCGAGGAGCTGTGCTTCACCGGCGACACGCTCTTCCGGGACGCCGTGGGTGGCGGTCCCGCGCCGGAGCTCCAGCGCTCCGTGATGGACGTGCTCATGGCGCTGCCGCACGAGGTTCGCGTCCTGCCCGGGCACACGGAGGAGAGCACGATCGGGCGGGAGTGGGAGGAGAACCCGTTCGTCCGCTACTGGCGCGGGCTCGAGCCCGAGGACGGGCGGCGCTGCCGTGTGCACGGGGACGAGGCGACCGTCGTCGTGTGGTCGCCGGACTACGACGGCAAGGGCAAGGCGCTCGTCCGCTTCGGCGACGGCGACGAGGCGATCGTCGGCGCGTCGCGCATCGAAGGCCTCTGATACCCCAATGGGGTATAGTGGTGGCTGTCACCGCAGGTGGCACTCACCTGCGAGCCCCGAGAGGAGTGGCGTGAGCGAGACGATCACCTACGCGGTTCCCGCGATCCACTGCGCGCACTGCGCGATGTCCATCCGCGAGGAGGTGTCCGAGGTGGAGGGCGTAGAGGACGTCGACGTCGACCTGGACACGAAGCTCGTGACCGTCCAGGGCGCCTCGGTCGACGACGCCGCCGTTCGCGCGGCGATCCGGGAAGCCGGGTACGAGGCGGCGTGACGGCCGCGCTCGAGTCCGGGGAGCGCGTCGACCTCGCGCTCGAGGGCATGACCTGCGCGGCGTGCGCGAACCGCATCGAGCGCAAGCTGAACAGGCTCGACGGCGTCGAGGCGTCCGTGAACTACGCCACCGAGAAGGCGGCGGTCCACTACGACACGGCGCGGGTCGAGCTCGCCGACCTCCTCGGAGCGGTCGAGGCGGCCGGGTACCACGCGCGGCTCGCCTCCGAGGCGGGCGAGGCCGAGGACCGGGCGGGGGCGCTTCGTGCTCGGCTCTTCCTCGCGGCGGCGCTGACCGCGCCGCTGACCGCGCTCGCGATGGTCCCGCCGCTCCAGTTCGAGGGCTGGGAGTGGCTGGCGCTCGCCCTCGCGACACCGGTGGTGTTCTGGGCGGGCGCCGGGTTCCACCGCGCCGCGGCGCGCAACGCGCGCCACCTGACGGCGACGATGGACACGCTGATCTCGATCGGCACGGTCGCGGCCTGGACGTGGTCGGTCGTGGCGCTCGTCCTGCTCGACGACGCGCACACCTACTTCGAGGTCGCAGCCGTGATCACGACCCTCATCCTCGTCGGTCGCTACCTCGAGGCGCGCGCGAGGCGCCGCTCGAGCGCCGCGATCCGTGCGCTCCTCGAGCTCGGCGCGAAGGAGGCGCGCGTCCTGCGCGACGGCGGGGAGGTCTCGGTCCCGATCGCGGAGGTGGCACACGGCGACCTGTTGGTCGTGCGGCCCGGCGAGAGGATCCCCACGGACGGCGAGGTGGTCGAGGGCGAGTCCGCGGTCGACCAGTCGATGCTGACCGGTGAGCCCGTGCCCGTCGACGTGCAGCCGGGGTCCGAGGTCGCGGGCGCGACCGTCAACACCTACGGGCGTCTCGTCGTGCGGGCGACGAAGATCGGGTCCGAGACGGCGCTCGCGCAGATCGCCCGCCTCGTTGCGGAAGCGCAGTCCGGGAAGGCGCCCATCCAGCGTCTCGTCGACCGCGTCTCGAGCGTCTTCGTCCCGATCGTGCTCGTGATCGCGCTCGGGACGCTCGTCGGCTGGCTGCTCGCAACCGGGGACACGAGCGCCGCCTTCACCGCGGCGGTCGCCGTCCTCATCATCGCGTGCCCGTGCGCCCTCGGGCTCGCCACGCCGACCGCCCTCATGGTGGGCACGGGCCGCGGGGCGCAGCTCGGGATCCTCATCAAGGGCCCGGAGACCCTCGAGCGTACGCGCCGCATCACGACCATCGTGCTCGACAAGACGGGCACGGTCACCGAGGGAAGAATGGAGCTCGCTGCGGTCACGCCGCTGGACGGGGCCGCGCGCGGCGAGATCCTGCGTCTCGCCGGAGCGGTGGAGGCCGCGTCCGAGCACCCGATCGCGCAGGCGGTGGCCGCCGCGGCACGTGCCGAGATCGGCGAGCTGCCAGCGGTCACCGGGTTCCGGAACGTGCCCGGCGTGGGGGTCAGCGGCCTCGTGGAGGGTCACGAGGTCGAGGTCGGTCGCCTCGACGGCACGATCACCGTGTCCTGGGACGGCCTGCCGCGCGCGACCCTGGCCGTGCGCGACCGCGTCAAAGAGACGAGCGCGGAAGCGGTCGCCGGGCTCGAGCGGCTCGGCTTGACAGCAGTGCTGCTCACCGGCGACTCGCGCGAGACCGCCGAGCGCGTGGCGCACGAGGTCGGCATCGAGCGGGTCCTGGCCGAGGTCTACCCCGAGGACAAGGTCAACGAGGTCCGGCGGCTGCAGGAGGGCGGCGAGGTGGTCGCGATGGTCGGCGACGGGATCAACGACGCGCCCGCCCTCGCGCAGGCCGACCTCGGGCTCGCCATCGGGACCGGGACCGACGTCGCGATCGAGGCCTCGGACCTCACCCTCGTCTCCGGCGACCTGCGCGCGGCGGTCGACGCGATCGCTCTCGCGCGGCGCACCCTGCGCACGATCAAGGGGAACCTCTTCTGGGCGTTCGCCTACAACGTCGCGGCGATCCCGCTCGCCGTCGCGGGGCTGCTCAGCCCCATCGTCGCGGCGGCGGCGATGGCGTTCTCGAGCGTCTTCGTCGTCACGAACTCGCTGCGGCTGCGGGGCTTTCGCTCCGCCCGCGAGAGGGCGGCATGAGCCGCCCGGAGGCCCACTCGCCAGGGTACGCGGGCAACAGGGACGCGCTCGTGCGGCGGCTGCACCGGATCGAGGGCCAGGTGCGCGGGATCGAGCGCATGCTCGAGGAGGACCGTTACTGCATCGACGTCCTCACGCAGATCGCCGCCGTCAACACGGCGCTCGAGAGCCTCGCCTTCCGGATCCTCGACGACCACGTGAGCCACTGCGTCGCGGGCGCGCTCGCCTCCGGCGACGAGGCCGAGGCGGCGGAGAAGACGTCCGAGCTCCTGGACGCCGTCCACCGCTTCGCGCGCGTCCGCTAGAAGCATTCCGCCCCGCGCGACGTTGGCCCCCCTCACGGTGGGGGCTTCCTCGACGTTCCGGAAGACGTGCGCGCGCATCTGCTGCTGATCGGCGTCGTCGCCGTCTGGGCGGGGTCGTTCTCGGTCATCAAGGCGCTCCTCGACCACGGCTTCGCCGCCGAGGACGTCGCCCTCCTGCGCTACGCGATCGCGGCGCCGGGATTCGTGCTCGTGCTCTGGCTCGCGCGGGGCCTCCCCGGGCTGACGCTTCGCGACGCCGGCCGCGTCGTCGCGGCGGGGCTCTTCGTCGTGCTCGGCTACCACTTCTGCCTCAACCTGGGGACACGGCACACGACCTCCGCCGCCGCGGCGCTCGTCGTCGCCCTGGCCCCGGCGCTGACGCTCGTCCTCGCCGTCCTCCTGGGCCTCGACCGGGTCAGGCCGCGGCAGGTCGCCGGCCTCGCGGTGGCGTTCGGCGGCGTCGCCGTCGTGGTCGCGCTCGGGACCGGGGAGGGGCTCTCGCTCGAGAGCGCGAAGGGGCCGGCGATCGTCCTCGGCGCGCCGCTCTCGTTCGCGCTCTACAACGTTCTGCTCGAGCCCCTCCTCGGGCGCCACGACCTGCTCGCGCTGACGGCGGCCACGAGCCTCGTCGGATCGGTCGCGCTCCTTCCCTTCGCCGACCGGTCGACCGTCGACGCCGTGACGGGGATCTCGCGGGGCGACCTCGCGCTGCTCCTCTACCTCGGCGTCCTCGCGACCCTGCTCGGGTACGTCGTCTGGAACGTCGGCCTGCGCGCGCTCGGCCCGACGCGGGCTGTCTCGTACACGAATGCGAACTCCCCGCTGGCGATCGCGTTCGGCGCGCTCTTCCTCGGCGAGACCGTGACCCCGTGGCTCCTCCTCGGCGCGGCGCTCGTCGTCGGCGGCATCGTCCTCGCCCAGCGCGCCTCCGCGCCCGAGGCCGAGGCTAGATTGGCGCCGTGGCGGGCGGAGGCGAGCGCACCCTCACGCAGCGCGAGCTGAACCGGGCGCTCCTCGCCCGGCAGTTGCTGCTCGAGCGCTCGCGACTTCCGCTCCCGCGTGTCCTCGAGCGCATCGGCGGAATCCAGAACCAGTACGCCCCCAACGCCTACATCCGGCTCTGCTCGTGTCTCGAGGGCTTCGACCGCGAGGATCTCACCCGCGCCCTCGGGCGCCGGACGGCGATCCAGGCGACGCTCATGCGGGGGACGATCCACGTCGTCTCGAAGCGCGACTTCTGGCCTCTCGCGACGGCCATCCGGGCGACCCAGCAGGAGTGGTGGCGGCGCGTGAACGGGGTGCCGGAGGACGTGGACCTCGCCCCGCTCGTCGAGCGCATGCGCGGCTTTCTGCGCGCGAGAACGCGCACGAGGGCGGAGATCACGGAGTTCGAGCGGGCGAACGGCTTCCCCGCGCCCGGCTCGTGGGGGTTCGCGAACCATGCCGAGCTGGTCCGCGTTCCGCCCTCCGGGACCTGGGAGCGGCGCCGGGCGGGCACGTTCGCGCTCGCCGAGGACTGGGTGGGCGCGCCTGACTGCTCGGTGGAGGATGCGACTGAGCACCTCGTCCGCCGCTACCTCGGCGCGTTCGGCCCTGCCGCCCGCGACGACATCGCGTCGTGGGCACACCTGCCGCCGGCCCGGGTGGCGCCGACGCTCGAGCGCATGACCCTCAGGCGCTTCCGGGACGAGGCCGGGAGGGAGCTCCTCGACCTCCCGCGCGCGCCCCTCCCCGATCCCGACCTCCCGGCGCCGCCGCGGTTCCTACCCACGTGGGACGCGGTGCTGCTCGCCCACGCGCGCCGGACGGGCGTTCTCCCGGAGCGCTACAAGCCCGTGGTCTTCCACCCGAGGAACCCGCCCTCGGTGCCCACGTTCCTCGTCGACGGCATCGTCGCCGGCGCCTGGCGGCACGACGGCGGGAGGATCGAGCTCGAGCCGTTCGAGCGGCTCGACCGTGGCGTCCTCCGGCGGCTCCGCGAGGAGGCCGAGCGCCTCGGGGACCTCCACGCGTGAGCGAGAGTGGGCGGCGGTGAGGGAGTGCGAACACACGCCCGAGCTGAGCTCGAGGCCGGGGTCGTCGACGCCGCCTAGCCGGCGGCGAAGCGGCGAAGCTCCTCCTCGACGGCCTCCACCCAGCGCGCGGCGCGCGGGAGCGTGAGCAGCGCTCCCCACGGGGCGCGCAGGGCGAGGCCGTGCACGCCGCCCTGGACGAGCACGTACGACGCCGTCGCGCCGGCCGCCCGCGCGCGCTCGACCCCGCGGCGCGAGAGTCCGGGCGACACGCCCGGAATGCCCGGGAGCGGCCGGTCGAGCGTGCCGTGCACCACGACGATCCGCTTGCCGGAGAGCGGTGAGACGTCGAGCTGGTCGGGGATCCAGGGCGCGAGCCCGACGACCCCTTCCACGGCCGGCTCCCCCGCGGTTGCGATCCCGACGGCCCCGCCCATCGAGAAGCCGACGATGAGCGTCCGCGTGCCCACCTCGGCGATCGCCGCCAGGGCGTCCTCGACGCACCACTCGAGCCTGCGCCACGACTTGACGCGATACCGGACCTCGGCGAAGGACAGCTCGGGAAATCTCGGCGCGACCCGCCGGACGAGCCACTCGAGCGACGCGCTCCAGGTGCCCTCGACGTCCCTTGCCTGCCCGCCGTTCACGCACACGACCGCGCCGACCGTGCCCTCGCCCGTGCGCCGGAGCTCCGCGCCCGTCGCAAGCAGGGTCAACGCCTCGTCCGGCCCAGCTCGTAGCGGAGGAAGAGGTGATCCTCGTGGCGGCGGACGCTCAGCGGCCGGGAGCGCGCGGGCGGAAGGAGGTCGGCGCCCTCGACGAGCCGCAGCCGCGAGTCCGGGCCGGCGTCGCCGAGGAGGAGCGGCGAGACGGTGAGGAAGAGCTCGTCGACGACGCGGCCCTCGAGGAGCGACCCGAAGGCGTGGGGTCCCGCCTCCGAGAGGACCAGCCGATGGCCGCGGGCGTGGAGCGCCGCGACGATCGCGTCCGGGGCGAGCGAGACGTCAGCGCCGAGCACGAGGACGGCGGTCGCGTCCGGGACCTCCCCGAGCTCACGGGCTCCGCGCTCGCTCGTCAGGACGACGGCACCGGTGGCGAGCAGGGGATGCGCCGGGTCGATCGATCCGCGGCCGGTGAGGACCGCCACCTCCGGCCGCTCCGGCTTCCCGCGCCGGCTGCGATGCTCGGCGAACGCCTCCAAAGCGGGCGGGTACACCTTCTCCGGCCTCCACGTCCCCGTCGGGGACGCGCGCAGGACGCCCGCACCGATCAGCACCACGTCCGCGTACGCCCGCAGCAGCCCCATGACGAAGCGGTCGGCCTCGCTGCCCGCAGCGACGAGGCTGTTCGATTCGGGGATCGAGGGGACGGCGACCACGCCGTCGACGGTCGCGACGAAGTTCGCGAAGAGACACGGCTCCCGGAACCCGAGCCCGCCGCCGTACAGCCGCTCGAGCTCGGCGGGGAGCTCGGAGGCCGACAGCCCGTCGGCCTCGAAGAGCCGCTCGAGCGGCGTCACGCGCTCTCCGGCGACGGCGCTCCGACCGCGGCCTCGACCCACGGGACGAGCGACTCCAGGAAGGCCGGGTCGACCCCGTGGCCGAGGAGCGGCGACTCGCCGTAGACGACGTCGGCCCCGGCCTGCTCGAGCAGCGCTCGTGCCCGCCGGCCCCACTCCACGGAGATGACCGGATCGAGCGCGCCGTGGCCGATCGCGATCCGCGGGAGGGGCCGCTCGAGGTCGAGCTCGAGGCCGGGGACGGAGGGGACGAACCCGCTGAGCGCGACGACGGCTGCCGGGCGTGGGCGCTCGCGGCCGAGCGCGAGGGCGTGTGTCAGCACGGCCCCCTGCGAGAAGCCGCCGAGCACGGTCCGCTCGGGCGGGATGCCCGTCTCGGCCTCGAGCCCGTCGAGCCAGGCGCCCGCACGCGCGAAGGTGGCCGCGAACGTCTCCGGATCCGGGTAGCCGATCTCGCGCACCGCGTACCAGTGCGCCCCGCCCGGCGGAAGGAGCAGCGGGCCCCGAGGCGTGACGCCGAGCAGGCGCCGTCCGGGGTCGAGGACGTCGAGCAGCGGGCGGAGATCGGCCTCGTCCGCGCCGCGGCCGTGGAAGAGGACGAGCAGGCCGACCGGCGCTGCGGCCGCGGGTCGGACGGAGGAGACGAGCAGCTCTTCGGCCACGGTGCCTCACGGTATCCGCGCGCGAGGCTCGCACGCCCCGCTCGGCGTTCGGGCGACCCTTTAGGCTTCCGCCCCGTGGAAGGACGGCCGCAGAAGCACCTCGCGCTCATCCTCGCGCGCGAGCTCGCCTCCCAGCTCGCGAGCGCGACCTTCATCGCGGACGCGACCGGCGAGCTCGTCTTCTACAACGAGCGCGCCGAGGAGATCCTCGGCCGGACGTTCGCCGAGGCGGGACCGATGCCCCCGGACGAGTGGGCGGCGCTCTTCCGGCTCGAGGACCTGGAAGGCCAACCGCTCTCGCTCGACCGCATGCCGGCCGCGATCGCGCTCATGGAGCAGCGGCCCGCCCACGCCAACCTCTGGATGACGGGGCTCGACGGCCAGCGGAGGCTGCTCTCCGTGACCGGCGTGCCCCTCATGGCGTCGCCGACCGAGCTCGTGGGGATGGTCGCGATGTTCTGGCAGATCCCGACGGCGGACGACGACTGAGTGCCGCTCCACGCCCGGATCTGGGGGTGTCGCGGGTCGCTGCCGACGCCGGGCGAGGGGACCGTGCGCTACGGCGGGAACACGCCCTGCGTCGAGATCACGACGCCCGAGGGCGGCCTCCTCATCCTCGACGCGGGGACGGGGATCAAGCGACTGGGCGCGGGGCTCGAGCGCGAAGGCCCGCTCCACGTGCTCCTCACGCACCTGCATCTCGATCACGTGGAGGGCCTGCGCTTCTTCGCCCCGTTCTGGCGGCCGGGCGTCGAGCTGCACATCTGGGGGCCGGCGTCACCGCTGCACTCGCTCGAGGAGCGGATCGCGCGTGCCTTCTCGCCGCCGCTCTTCCCGCTCGAGCTCGCGGACACCCCGGCCTCGGTGACGTTCCACGACGTCCCGCACCACACGTGGGAGATCGAGGGCATCGGGGTCGACGCCCAGCCGGTCTCGCACCCCGGGCCGACGGTGGGCTACAGGCTCTCGGTGAACGGGAGCTCGCTCGCGTACATCCCCGACCACGAGCCGGTGCTCGGCGTCGAGATGGCCTCTCTCGAGCCGGAGTGGATCTCGGGCCACGCGATCGCGGCGGACGTCGACCTCCTCCTCCACGACTGCCAGTTCAGCGAGTCCGAGTACTCGTCGCGTGTGGGCTGGGGACACTCGAGCGTCGCGCACGCCGTCGAGTTCGCACAGCGCTCGGACGTGCGGCGGCTCGTGCTCTTCCACCACGACCCGGATCGCACGGACGCGGGCGTGGACGGCCTCGTCGAACGGGCGCGCGAGCTCTGGGACGGCACGTCCCCCGTGCAGCCGGTGGCGGCCTGCGAGGGCATGACGCTCGAGCTTCCCTGACGACGCGGGAGGTGGGCGCTTGCCGCCGATCGCAGGATTTGGGACCATGCGTGAGGTGGGAGGGGAAGATGTGTCCGCGCGTCTCCGGCGCGGCATCCACGCGTCGGGGCAGCCGTTGGCCAGGCCCGGCCCGGCTTCACGACGGCTCGACGACGTCGTCTCCCGTATCGCCGACCTTCCGAGACGAGGAGTGATTCGATGAGAGCATTCGCACTCGCGGTCGCCGCGGCCGTCATCCTGGGGCTCGCGGCCCTGGCAGCCGTCGTGAGCGAGCCGGCCGGCGCCGCCCAGTCGTCCGTCCGCTTCGCCACGTTCAACGCGTCCCTGAACCGCAACTTCGCCGGTCAGCTGGTCGCCGATCTCTCGACTCCGAACAACGCACAGGCCAAGACCGTCGCGGAGATCGTCCAGCGCACGCGTCCCGACGTCCTCCTGATCAACGAGTTCGACTTCGTCGAGGACGACCTGGCGATCGACCTGTTCAGGGACAACTACCTCGAGGTGTCCCAGAACGGCGCGTCGCCCATCGAGTACCCGTACGCCTTCGTCGCGCCTTCCAACACGGGCATCCCGTCCGGCTTCGACCTCAACAACAACGGTGCCGTCGGAGGCCCGGACGACGCGTTCGGCTTCGGCTTCTTCCCGGGGCAGTTCGGGCTGGCGGTCCTGTCCCGCTACCCGATCGACTACGAGTCGGTGCGGACGTTCCAGCTCTTCCTCTGGAAGGACATGCCCGGAGCGCTGCTGCCGGACGACCCGGCGACCCCGGCGCCCGCCGACTGGTACTCGGAGGCCGAGCTCGACGTCTTCCGCCTCTCCTCCAAGAGCCACTGGGACGTTCCCGTCCTGATCGGGGGCAAGTCCGTCCACTTCCTCGTCAGCCATCCCACGCCTCCCGTGTTCGACGGGCCGGAGGATCGAAACGGCACCCGAAACTTCGACGAGATCCGCTTCTGGGCCGACTACGTCTCCCCCGGGCGCGACGGCTACATCTACGACGACGAGGGTGGCACGGGCGGACTGAAGCCGGGCGAGCTCTTCGTCGTCGCCGGCGACGAGAACTCGGATCCGCTGGACGGCGACAGCATTCCCGGCGCCATCCAGCAGCTCATCGAGCACCCGCTCGTGAACGTGAAGACGACGCCGTCGAGCGAGGGAGCCGTCGAGCAGTCCGCGCTCCAGGGCGGCGCGAACACGACGCATCGGAGTGACCCCGCCTTCGACACCGCCGACTTCTCCGACACTGCCCCCGGCAACCTCCGCGCCGACTACGTCCTCCCTCGCAAGAACCTCCGCGTCGTGGATGCGGGCGTGTTCTGGCCCCTGAGCAGCGACCCGCTCTTCTCGCTCGTCGGGGTCTTTCCGTTCCCGAGCTCGGACCACCGGCTCGTCTGGGTGGACGTCGTGGTACCGAGCGCATAGGAGATGCCGCCCCCGGTGGCGCCCTGCTTCGGCGGGCGCCACCGGGGCTCAGCCCTGGGTGCAGCCCGGCCGCGACCTCGTTGTCGCTTGAAGCCCGCGCGGGCGAGTCAGTAGAGTCGTGCGGGAAGGGGTCGGGGGTGTCACCCCCGGGTGGGAGAGGTCGCGCGGGGATACAGCCCGACCACTGCAAGTGTCCGAGCGCACTCCTGGAGTGCGGAATGATCAGTGGGAGGGGAAATGCACAGAGGGAAGCTCTTCTTGCTCGGGCTGGTCGCGCTGGTCGCGTCGCTCGCGGTCTTCGCCGCTCCTGCGGCGACGGCCAAGAAGCCCGATCCGCCCGGACAGCTGGTGGATCTCCAGCTGCTGGCCTTCAACGACTACCACGGGTATCTCGAGTCCGACTCGAACCCAGGGCCCGGCAACGTCGGGTCCGACCCGGCGGGCGGAGGAGAGTATCTGTCCGCCAAGCTCCGCGAGCTGCGGGAGGGTCACAAGTACAGCCTCACCGTCGCAGCGGGCGACCTCGTGGGCGGCTCGCCATTCCTGTCGGGGCTGTTTCACGACGAGCCTTCGGTCGAGTCCTTGAACGCCATGGACCTCGACGTGTCGAGTGTGGGGAACCACGAGTTCGACGAGGGTGTGACCGAGCTCCTCCGGATGCAGAACGGCGGGTGTCATCCCGTCGACGGCTGCTACTTCCCGGCGATTCCCTATCCGGGAGCCGACTTCCGGTGGCTCGCGGCGAACACCGTCAACGACACGACAGGGGAGACGCCTCTCCCCCCGTACTGGATCACGAAGATCGAGAGCGTCAAGGTGGGCTTCATCGGGATGACCCTCGAGGAGACGGACACTCTGGTCGCGCAGGCGGGCATCGAGGGCTGGAGCTTCCTCGACGAGGCCGAGACGGCGAATGCGCTCGTTCCGGAGCTCCAGAAGCAGGGCGTCGAGTCGATCGTCGTCCTGCTCCACGAGGGAGGCTCGCAGACGCCGCCTCCCGGTGCCGTGAACGCCTGCGTCGGGATCTCCGGGCCGATCGTCGAGATCAACGACGCGCTCGACCCCGAGATCGACGCGCTGATCACGGGTCATACCCACCTGCCCTACAACTGCACGCTGGACGGCCGGATCGTGACGAGCGCGTACTCGTTCGGACGCGTGGTCTCCGAGATCAACCTCGTGCTCGACAAGGGCACGAACGACGTGCGGCGTGATCTCAGCGGCGCCGTCAACCACGCGGTCATCCGGGCCCAGATCACCCCGGATCCGGCGATCACCCAGGTGATCGACAGGTGGAAGCCGCTCAGCGACGAGATCGGAAGCCAGGAGGTCGGGGAGATCACCGGCGATATCACGAGGGCGTTCGTCGGCAGCTCCGAAGACCGGGCCTCCGAGTCGAACGCGGGCAACATGATCGCGGACGCGCAACTCTGGGCGACGCAGGTGAACGGAGCCCAGATCGCCTTCATGAACCCGGGCGGCATCCGGTCCGACCTGCTCTTCGCCCCGTCGGGTACCGAAGGCCCGGGCGTCGTGACGTACGAGGAAGCCTTCAACATGCAGCCCTTTAGCAACATCCTCATGACGTTCCCCATGACGGGTGCGCAGATCATCGACGTGCTGGAGCAGCAGTGTCAGCCGCAGACCGCGAGCCGGCCGTTCCTCCACCTCGGCGTGTCCGAGGGGTTCGCCTACGACCTCTCGAAGACGATCGTCGCCGGGAGGTGCACGTCGATCAGCGTCACCGACGTGGAGCTGAACGGGACCGCGCTCGACCCGAATGCGACGTACGTCGTTACCGTCAACAACTTCCTGGCAGACGGTGGCGACAACTTCACAACGTTCCGGGACGTCGATCCGGCAGACCGGATCGGAGGCGGCATCGATCTCGACGAGCTGATCAACTACCTCGGTTCCGAGGGGCCGATCGACCCGCCGGGGACGAATCGGGTCAACGAGCTTCCCTAGACGCAACCGGCTAGCCGGGCCCGACCCCAGGTCGGGCCCGGCGGGGCCGGCGTGCAGTTCGAGCCGCGGGTACCCGCGGACGCGCCGGGTTGTGTTACTCATCGCCGTGGATGACGAACGTCGAGGGCGTCGGCGACGTGCCTCCCGAGGAAGCGCGGCCCGGGCTGCTCTCGACGCTCGCCGTCCGGCTCCTCGCGATCGGCGCAGATGCCACGGACACCCCGGACGAGCAGGCGCGGAAGTCCCTGCTCGTCGCCATCTGCGTGATGGTGTGGCCGGCCGGGATCGTGTGGGGGTTCCTGTACGTGATCTTCGAGGAGCCGGTCGCGGCGCTCTTCCCCTGGGCGTACGCCGTCCTCTCGGTCGTCTGCCTCGCGGTGTTCGCGAGGACGCGGAGCTTCCGGTTCCTGCGCGTGGCCGAGCTTCTCCTCATCCTCGTCACGCCGGCCCTGCTCACGGTCGCGCTCGGCGGCCTCGTCGAGTCGAGCGGGGTCGTCCTCTGGTCGCTGCTCGCGCCGATCGGCGCCGTCGTGTTCGAGGGCCCGACCCACGCCTGGCGGTGGTTCGCGGGGTTCCTGGCCCTGCTCGTCGGCACGATCGCGCTCGCCCCGCTCGTGCGCCCGGACGGCGCCGACCTGCCCGAGGGGGCGGTTCTCGCCTTCGCCGGTCTCAACATCGGCACGGTCTCGGCCGTCGCCTTCGCGCTCCTCGTCAGCTTCGCCCGGCAACGGGAGCTCGCGCGCCAGCGGGTCGAGAGCCTGCTCCTGAACATCCTCCCGGACGAGATCGCGCAGCGGCTCCAGGCCGAGCGCCAGGCCATCGCCGACCACCACGACGCGGCGAGCATCCTCTTCGCCGACGTCGTCGACTTCACGCCGCTCTCGAGCCGCCTCGGCCCGCGCGAGCTCGTCGGCCTGCTCGACCGCCTGTTCTCGGCCTTCGACGACCTCGCCGACCGCTACGGCGTCGAAAAGATCAAGACGATCGGCGACTGCTACATGGTCGCCGCCGGCGTCCCGACGCCCCGCGTCGACCATGCGCACGCGCTCGCGGAGATGGCCTTCGAGATGCGCGAGCGCGCCCGGGAGAGCTTCCCGGCGAGCGGCGAGGAGCTGCAGCTCCGGATCGGGATCAGCTCCGGCCCGGTGGTCGCGGGGGTGATCGGCCGCCGTCGTTTCCTGTTCGACCTGTGGGGCGACACCGTGAACATGGCGAGCCGGATGGAGTCGC
>Ga0075313_1000068_pt1 | contig 20355 bp, 21 predicted proteins | sample MayberryNE_Catta_3_FD_120051 | JGI IMG/M metagenome (GOLD analysis project Ga0075313, IMG submission 120051) | Natural and restored wetland microbial communities from the San Francisco Bay, California, USA, that impact long-term carbon... | ecosystem: Environmental > Terrestrial > Soil >...
CTGACGAACGACGCGCGGCTCGCGATCCCGAGCACCGTGATCTGCACGGGGTTCACCTCCGAGCAGTACAAGGAGGCCGTGCAGGAGGGCTACGCGTTCCTGCGCGGGCTCACCGAGCTGCAGGACGTGACGTGGGTCGACCTGCCCACGAGCCACTGGCCCATGTGGTCGCGCCCGCGCGAGCTCGCCGCGATCCTCGGCGACGTCGCCCGGGCTCACGCGCCGGGCGCGTAGCTACTCGGGCCAGAAGCCCTCGATGTACTCGGCGTCGTCGGCGGACCCGCCGGGCACGACCTTCGAGACGATGATGATCTCCGCCTCCTCCGGCTCGTCGTTCCAGACGGAGCGCCACGTGGAGGGGGCGACGCGGACGGCCGCGCCACGCTCGAGCTCGACGACCTCGTCGTCCAGCTTGAACTGGAGCTTGCCGGACGCGACGAAGTAGATCTCCTCCTGCTCCTTGTGCCGGTGCCCGTACGAGCCCTTGCCGCCCGTGTGCTGCGGCATGCGCCGGTAGGTGAAGGCGACCTGCTCCGCATCGAGGTCACGCGTCATCATCCGCATCTCGCCGGGGTAGTCGCCGAGGACGTCCGCGACCTCTTCGAGACGCTTGATCGTGTAGTCCGCCACCGAGCCTCCTTCGTCCGTACGATCGCGCGACTCTACCGCCGCCGCAGTCACTCGTAGATGCCGAGGCCCGTCTCGGCGTCGAAGAACTGAACCCGCTCGACGGCGACGGCGACCTCGAGCGGCGCCCGTTCCCGGGCCTGCGTCTCGCGCTCGAGCCGCGCGACGAACGTGACGCCCGCTCCCCGGGCGCGCTCCGCCGCGATCACGGCCTCCTCGTCCTCGACGTCGTCGGCGACGAGCGCCTCGACGACCTCCTTCGTCGCGACGGCGTCGCCCGCGACGTTGAAGTGCACGTACACCTCGGACCCCATGTCCTCCCGGATGTCGCAGACGACCGCGAGCCGGCGGTCGTCGGTCGGTCCGGTCGCGAGAGCCGCGTCCTCGATGTCCTCCGGCCGGATCCCGACGACGACGCTCCGTCCCTCGAACGCGCCGAGCCCGGGGCGTCGCTCGAGGACCTGGTCGCCGAGCCGGATGCGCTGCCCGCCGAACGTCGCCCAGAGCCGTCCGTTCTCGCGGGCGAGATCCGCACGTACGAGGTTCATCGCCGGCGAGCCGATGAACTCGGCGACGAACAGGTTGCGCGGCCGCTCGTAGAGGACCTGCGGCGCGTCGACCTGCTGGAGGAGCCCGCCCCGCATGACCGCGACTCGGTCGCCCATGGTCATGGCCTCGACCTGGTCGTGCGTGACGTACACCGTCGTCACGCCGAGGTCGCGCTGGATGCGCGCGATCTCCGCCCGCATCTCGACGCGGAGCTTCGCGTCCAGGTTCGAGAGCGGCTCGTCCATCAGGAACGCCTGCGGCTGGCGCACGATCGCGCGGCCCATGGCGACCCGCTGCCGCTGGCCGCCCGAGAGCGTTCGCGGCTTCTTCTGCAGCGAGTCGGTCAGGCCGAGGACGTGTGCCGCCTCGCGCACGCGACGATCGACCTCGTCCTTCGGGACGCCGCGCATCTTGAGCGCGAAGCCCATGTTCTTGGCCGCGTTCATGTGCGGGTAGAGGGCGTAGTTCTGGAACACCATCGCGATGTCGCGGTCCTTCGGCGGCAGGTCGTTCACGATGTGTCCGTCGATGCTCACCGTCCCCGCGGTGATGGTCTCGAGGCCGGCGATCATGCGGAGCGCCGTCGTCTTCCCGCACCCGGAGGGCCCGACGAAGACGACGAACTCGCCGGCGCCGACCGTGAGGTCGAGGTCCGTGACCGCTCGCGTCCCGTCCGGGTAGACCTTCGTCATGCTTTCGAGCGCGATCTCCGCCACGGTTTCTCCCGGACCGGGAATCTACTAGCATCGGCCCTCTCCCATGGAGGCCGGAACCGCTCGCTTCGAGCCGGGGTCACGCCGGTGGCGGCGCGCTTTCGAGAGCCGGCGCGTCCTCGCGCCCGCGCTCATCGTCCCGGCGGTCGTCTTCATGGTGCTCGTCGTGGGGGTGCCGTTCGGCTGGGCGATCTACCTCAGCCTGACCGACGCGGTCGGCGGCTCGCTCTCCGGGAACTGGGTCGGCTTCGACAACTTCATCACCGCCTGGGGTGACGACAACTTCCAGAAGGCGCTCCGCAACACGCTGATCTTCACCTTCGCGTCGCAGGCGATCGTGCTCGTCTGTGCGGCCGTCGTCTCCCACTACCTCGTCCGCGACTTCCGCGGGAAGTGGTTCCTCCGCCTCCTCATCATCCTGCCGTGGGCGGCGCCGGTTTCGCTGGCGACGATCGGCTGGCTCTGGATCTTCGACTCGCTTTTCAGCGTCATCAACTGGACGCTCGGCCACGCGCTCGGCCTCGTCGACACCGCGGACCCGCCGCAGTGGCTCGGCCGCCCGAACCTCGCGCTCATGGCCGTGATCGTCGTCCACGCCTGGCGGATCCTCCCCTTCGCGGTCGTCATCTTCATCGCGGGTCTGGCGTCGATCCCCAGCGAGGTCGACGACGCTGCGAAGATCGACGGCGCGACGGGCATCAAGAAGCTGCTCTACGTGACGTTGCCGCTACAGCTCCCGATCGCGCTCGTGGCACTCCTCTTCGGGATCGTCTTCACCGCCGCGGACTTCACGGTCGTGTACGTGCTCACGCAGGGCGGGCCCTTCAACTCCACCCAGATGCTCACCACGTGGTCGTTCCAGATCGGGATCAACTCGGGCTCGCTCGGCGAGGGGGCCGCGATCTCGCTCTACCTCTTCCCGCTGCTCGCGGTCGTGAGCATCGTGATGCTCCTCTTCGCCCGCCGGGCGCAGGTGTCGTAGGTGCGCCGGAAGCTCCCCACCTACCTGGTGTTGACGCCGTTCGCGATCGTCCTCGCGTTCCCGTTCTACTGGATGCTCGTGACGATGTTCAAGGAGGACCTCGACCTCTACAGCGCGGACAACGTCCCGTACGTCTACAACCCCCTGCAGTGGACGTTCTGGGAGTCGGCGACGACGAAGCACGTCACGTTCATCTTCGAGGAGACGAACTACCCGACCTGGCTCCTGAACACGTTCTTCGTCGGTGCGGCCGTGGTCGCGATCACGCTCGTGTTCGCCCTGCCCGCCGGGTACGCGCTCGCCCGGCTCGCCGGCCGCTGGGGGCAGTCGGCCGGCATCGGCATCTTCCTCGTCTACCTCGTCCCCCCGACCCTCCTCTTCCTCCCGATGTCGCGGCTCATCGTGGAGCTCGGGCGCCTGCCGGGGATCGACGACGACCGGGGCCTCCAGAACTCGCTGTGGGCGCTGATCCTCGTGTACCCGTCCTTCACGATCCCGTTCGCGACGTGGCTGCTGATGGGCTTCTTCAAGACCATCCCGCAGGAGCTCGAGGACGCCGCGCTCATCGACGGGTGCTCGCGGATCCAGGCGCTCCTGCGGATCGTGTTTCCGATCTCGCTGCCGGGGATCCTCACCGTCGTCATCTTCGCCTTCGCCCTGTGCGTGAACGAGTTCATCTACGCGTTCACGATGATCTCGTCCTCCGAGGCGCGAACGGTGTCGACCGGCGTCCCCAACGACCTCATCCGCGGCGACGTCTTCTTCTGGCAATCGCTCATGGCCGCGACCTTCATCCCGAGCATCGTGCTCGCCCTGCTCTACAACAGCTTCCTCGACCGGTTCATCAAGGGCTTCACAGGAGGGGCCTTCAGGTAGCACAATCGTCCGCAGAAAGGAGGTACGGCTGTGGCAGACACGGCTGACGAGCTCGAGGGCCAGGGCTCGACACTGAACCGCGGCGAGCTCCTCAAGAGGGGAGCGGCGGCTACGTTCGCGGTCGGCATGTTCGGGGCCCTGAGCGACCGGGCGCTCGGGTTCTACGGACCGCTGAAGTACGCGCACAAGCAGCTCTCGGGCGAGCTGCGGATCCTGCAGTGGGCTCACTTCGTCCCCCCGTACGACACGTGGCTGGACAACACGTACATCAAGGGGTGGGGCGAGAAGAACGACGTCGACGTCAAGATCGACCACATCAACAACGCGCTGCTGTTCAGCACCGCGTCGTCCGAGGTCGCCGCCCAGAGTGGCCACGACCTCTTCCAGTTCCTCAACCCGCCGTCCTCGTTCCAGAAGCAGATCGTGCCCGTGACCGACATCGTCCAGGAGGTCACGAGGAAGCTCGGGAAGATGTCGGAGGTCGGGCACAGGAGCTGTTACAACCCGAGGACGAAGCAGTACTTCGGCTTCCCGGACAACTACGCACCCGACCCGGTCCAGTACCGCAAGAGCCACCTCGAGGAGGCCGGGGTCAGCCTCCGCACCTGGGAGGACGTGCGCAAGGGGGCGGCCAAGCTGAAGCAGAACGGCCATCCGGTCGGCCTCGGCATGTCGAACGAGATCGACTCCAACATGTTCCTGATCTCGCTCCTCTACTGCTACGGCGGGTTCATCCAGAACGAGGAGGGCAGGATCGTCTTCAACCAGGGCTCGAACCGCAGGGGCGCCATCCAGGCCCTCGAGCTCATGCGCGACATCTTCAGGAACGGGATGACCGACGAGGTCTTCGCCTGGACGGCCGCCTCGAACAACCAGGCCTTCCTGGCAGGCCGTCTGTCGATGGCGCTCAACGCCATCTCCATCGCCCGCTCGGCGGAGGCGTCGGGGAACGACGCCCTCGCCAACGACACCTACCTCGCCTCCATCCCGCGTGGCCCGCACATGCGGATGGGGAACGAGCACGTCATGGGCGTGTACGTGATCTGGAAGTTCGCGCAGAACAAGCAGAACGCGAAGCGCTTCCTGGTCGACCAGCAGCTCGCCTACCGGTCGCACTTCGTGCGCAGCCAGTTCTACAACTTCCCCGGCTGGACGGGTGCGATCAAGGGCGGGTTCAACCAGATCAAGAAGATGGCGGCAACCGACACGCACCGGCCGCGTGGCAAGTACACCATCCTGACGAGGATCGCCGAGCGGTACACGGCGAACGTCGGCTACCCCGGGTTCTCGAACGCGGTCATCGACGAGATCTTCCAGCGCTACCTGATCCCGCAGATGTTCGCCGAGGTGGCCCAGGGGAAGTCCAGCCCGGCCGACGCCGTCAGGCGCTACGACCAGCAGTTCAAGCGGCTGTACCGGAAGTGGCGGGGCCAGGGGCTCGTGTAGACGGCGCCTGCGTCCGCCTCGCGACGAGGGCCCCGGAGACGGGGCCCTCGTTCTGCGGGCACGACGATCTCCCGGCCGGCGTTCGCGCCGGGGCGGCTAGAGGACGACAACGGCCTTCGCGCCACGTGCCTGCGCGGCCCAGGCGTCGGCGACCTGCTCGAGCGGGAAGGTCTCGATGTCGACCCGGATCCGGCCGGCGGCGACATGCGAGGTGAGCTCGCCGTACGCCTCCGCGCGCGCCTCCGCCGAGAGGGCGAAGTTCGAGTGCCCGAGGATCGAGAGCTGCTTGCCGCGCACGAGCGACGAGAGCAGCCTCGCCTCGGGGCCCGCCGACTGGCCGAGGTGGACGAGGCGCGCGTTCGGAGCGGCGGCCTCGGTCGCGACCGCTGCGAGGTCGCCCCAGAGCGGGTCGATGACGAGCGTGGGGCCGTCCCCGCCGCACGCCTCCCGGAGCCGCTCCGCGAGGTCGTCGCCTTCGAGCGGGACGACTGCGTCCGCGCCGAGCTCGCGGGCTCGTTCGAGCCGTGCCCGGTCGCGTCCGGCGCCGACGACCCGCTCGGCGCCCAGCAGGCGCGCGCCCTGCACCGCTATCGAGCCGGCCGTCCCGGTCGCCCCGAGGACGAGGACGCGGTCGTCCGGCCGCACCGGGGCACGCGTCGCGACGGGGATCCAGCCCGCGAGGCCGGCGATCCCGCACGCGGCGGCGATGGCATCGTCCACCCCGTCGGGCACGGGCGACTCGAGCTCCTCGGGATGGTCCGTGCGCTCGACGAGGAACCCGTCCTGCACGGTGCCGCGGCCGTCGCCGAAGACGTACACCCGGCGGCCGTCACGGCGTGCGACCGCCTCGCAGCCGGGGACGTAGGGCAGCGGCGGATGCCCGCCGTAGAACCGCCCGGCTCCGACGGCGAGGTCGAGCGGGTTGAGCGCGACCGCCGCGACCTCGAGCGGCCCGCCGCCCTCGACCTCCGCCGGCCCGGGCGCCTGCCCGAGCTCACGAACCTGCGCCCCGCGCACGGGGCTATCTTACGACCGCTCCGTCAGCGGACGCGGGCGGTGGGACGGCTCGCGGCCGTCGCCCGGCCGAGCTCGTTCGCCGCGGTCACCTCGAGCAGGAGCCGGCGCCCGCGGTCGGCCGGCCGGACCCGGTACGTGCCCGCCCGCCCGACCGTCGTCGTGCTCCGGCACGCGGCGTCGAGGCAGCGGCGCCAGCGGATCTCGAAGGCGCTGGGCGGGCCGGACCACGCGCCGACCCGGGCGCGCAGCGTGGCGCCCACGCGGGGAGCGCCCGCGATCGAGGGAGCGGCCCGGACCGCGGGCCGCGTGGGGACGGCGCCCGTCGCGGCGGAGGCAGGCTCGGCGCCGGGAGCGGTGAGCGTCACGCGGAGCCGCGACCCGCCGTCGCCGGGCTGCACGACGTACGTCCTCGCGTCGGCCGCGGCCGTGCACGACTCGCCGCGACAGCGCTCCCAGCGGTACGAGACCTCCAGGCCGGCGCCGGCCCACGAACCCGAGTAGGCGGTGAGTGTGCGACCCGGCAGCGCGGCGCCCTCGATGGTCGGCTCGAGCGTCGGTCCGGGGGTTCCGAGCCGCTGCAGGGCTGCGAAGGCGTCGAGGGCGCCGAACCGGACCCCCGCCATCCGCCTCGCGGAGCCGGCGAGGGCGTCCTCGATCTGCAAGGCGGTCGCGAAGGGCGCCCGGGCGCGGAGCAGTCCGATCACGCCCGAGACGAGTGGCGCCGCACCGGACGTCCCGCAGCCCGCTCCGTAACCGCCTCCGAGCAGGGTCGTCGGGGTGCAGCCCGGGGCGCCCAGCTTCACCCACTCGCCGCGGCTCGAGTAGTCGGCGAGCCGTCCGCTCTCGTCGGTCGCACCGACCGAGATCGTCTCCGGGTGCGCCGCAGGGTACTCGGGCGTCGTCCCTCCGTCGTTCCCGGCCGCGGCGACGACGGGCACGCCGGACCGGTGCGCGCGGCGAACGGCTGCCTCCACCGCCCCGTTGCGGCTCTCGCCGTACAGGCTGACGTTGACCACGGCCGCGCCGTTGGCCACGGCGTAGTCGATCGCCCCGGCGATCGTGCTCAGCTGCGCGAAGCCGTCCGGGCGCAGGACGCGGAGCGGCATGAGCCGGCACTCCCAGCACGCGCCGGCCGCGCCGAGCCCGTTGTTGGCGCGCGCGGCGGCGATCCCCGCGACGGCCGTCCCGTGGCCGTTCACGTCGGCGGCGTCGGCGTCCTGGTCGAGGAAGTCGTGGCCGGGGCCGACCGCGCCCGCGAGATCGGGGTGCGCGGCCTCCACGCCGGAGTCGACGATCGCGACGACGACGTCCTCCGACCCGGTCGTGAGGTCCCACGCTGCCGGCAGGTTGGCGGCGGCAAACGTCCACGACGTCGCCAGCGGGTCCGCAGGGACGACCGCCCGCGCGCCGCCCGTCCCCACCGATGCGGCGAGCACGAGCGCCGCCGCGAGTGCCCGGAGGAGCATCTAGTCGTGCGGCGGCTCGGCGGCGTTCGGGGCGATGCGCTCGGGATCGGCTTCCCATCCTTCCGGGAAGTGCCCCTCCGCCGGCCACGGCGCGAGGACGAGCAGGATGCGCGACGGCTCGAGCGCGGTCACGCTCCTCGTCTCCCGCGGCTGCAGCCGGACGAGGCTGCCCGCCTCGCACTCGAGCTCGCGACTCCCGAGGCCGAGACGCACGCGTCCGGAGACGACCTGGAGGACGGTGTGCTCCTGGACGCGATGGTCGCCGAGCTCGTCCCGCAGCTTCAGGTCGACGACGACGGCTCGGAACTCGGGTTGCGAGAAGAGGACGCGCGGCTCGCGGGTCCCGCTCTGCTCGATGGAGGGCAGGTGCCAGTGCTCCACGCCGCTCACGCTAGCACCGCGGGGGCGCGCTCCCGACCCTCCTGTTCGGCTCGAGCGGGGTTCGCGGAGCGGCTCCCCAGACCCCCCGGCCCTCGCGCCTCGCGGCCGCAGCGGCCTCCAGGAGCTCGTCGGCGTATCTGCCGCGGTCGCGCCGATGGAAGTAGGGCGCGGCGGCTCCTGCGCGGACGAGCGCGACGTTCACGTTCGTCCCTTCGCGCAGGACGTAGCGCAGGAGACGCCCGTTGCGGTCGACGCGGTCGAGCGCGGGATCGTCCTCGAGCGTGACGTCGCTCCCGACCGGGGCCAGCCGCAGGAGCTCGCGGCGAGCCTCCTCCGCCCAGCACTCCCCGGGCCCGATCTCGGGGGCGTCGATCTGGACGAGCCGGACGCGGGAGCCGTTCGTGAGCGTCAGCGTGTCGCCGTCGGCGACGCGCGCCACGACGGCCGCCGTCTCCGACCCCGGCGGGTCGCACCAGACGAGAGCCGCGACGAGCGCCCCGGCGCACAGGGCTGCCGCGAGGGTGAGGAGCCGCATGCCTGCATGGTCGGGCCGCTGCCTGCCCGGGTCAAACGTCCCGACCGGGAGCTGGGAGCGACACTGCCCGGGTGCTGCGGACGCCCGTTCCTCCGTCGCCGCCCGGCCCCCGGCAGCTCGGAGGTCCCCGCCCCGCCGGCATCGTACGGGGGCCGTGATCGACGTCGCTCTGGTGGAGACGGTACTCGCGGGCGCGTGGCGCCGCGAGTCGCCGCTGCACGGCGAGGCGCACTGGCGCTGCGTCGCCGCGAGCGGTCTCGAGCTCGCACGCGTGGCGGCGCGCGGCCCGGACCCGGGCCTCGTCTTCCTCTTCGGCCTCCTCCACGACACGCGTCGCGAGAACGAGCACGTCGATCCCGGCCACGGCTCGCGCGCGGCCTCCTTCGCGCGGGACCTCGCGAGATCCGGGGCGTTGCGGCTCCAGCCCGCCCGGATGGACGTCCTCTGCGAGGCCCTGGAGCTCCACTCGGACGGGCTCGTGAGCGACGACGCGACGATCGCCGTCTGCTGGGACGCCGACCGCCTGCATCTGCCGCGCGTCGGGATCGACCCGAACCCCGACCTCTTCTCGACCCGGCACGCGCGGATGCCCGGGCGGCTCGCGCTGGCGCGTCGCCTGCGCGAGACGCCGCCGGGCTGGTCGGAGCTGCTCGGACACCTGTAGCCGGATCGGCGGCCGCGATACTCCGCGCGTGAAGGTCCTGGCGACGCGGCGCTACCCCGGGCCGGCGTGGGAGGAGCTCGAAGACGTCGAGATCGTGTCGCTCGGCTCGCTCGACGCCCCGCGGCCTGAGGTGGACGCCCTCGTGGTCGCAAACGAGGCTCCCCCGCTCGAGCTCCTCCCGGGGCTGCGCGTGATCGCGAACTTCGGCGTCGGGTACGACCGGATCGACCTCGTCGCTTGCGCGGGGCGCGGGGTCGTCGTCACGAACACGCCCGGAGTGCTCGACGCCGCGACGGCGGACCTCGCGCTGGCGCTCCTGCTCGCGGCGAGGAGGCGTGTCGTCGAGGGCGACCGGCTCGTCCGCGCGGGCGCCTGGACGGGCTCGTGGGCGGACGGCGGTCTCGTGGAGGAGCTCACCGGGTCCACGCTCGGCATCGTCGGCCTCGGGCGGATCGGACGCGCGGTCGCGCGGCGCGCCCGCGGCTTCGACCTCCGGATCCTGTACACGCGGCGCTCCCGCGCCGAGTCCGACCTCGGGGAGTACCGCGAGCTGGACGTGCTCCTCGCGGAAACGGACCTGGTGACGATCCACGTCCCGCTCACGCCCGATACCGAGGGACTTCTCGACGCGAGCCGGCTCGGGCTTCTCCGCGACGGCGCCTGCCTCGTGAACACCGCGCGCGGCGAGATCGTGGACGAGCAGGCGCTCGTCGCAGAGCTCGTGTCCGGCCGCATCTCGGCCGGGCTGGACGTCTTCGCCCACGAGCCACACGTTCCACCGGAGCTGGTGGCGCTGCCGAACGTCGTCCTCACGCCGCACCTCGGGAGCGCCACCCGCCAGGCGCGCGAGGCGATGACGCGACTCGTCGTCGACAACCTCCTCGCCGTGGCGCGCGGCGAGCCGCCGCCGACCCCCGTGCACGCCTGAGCCAGAGCGCCGCGCCTGCTGCGGACAGGCGCCGTCGGCGATCATGGCGGCGGAGTGAAGCGCATGAGGGTCCTGATGATCGACAACTACGACAGCTTCACATGGAACCTCGTCCACGCCTTCGAGGCGCTCGGCGCCGAGGTGGTCGTGCACCGGAACGACGCGCTGAGCGTGGACGAGGCCGAGGCGCTCGCCCCGGACCGGCTCGTCGTCTCACCCGGCCCCGGGAGGCCCGAGGGCGCAGGCGTCTCGCTCGAGGTCATCCGCGCCCTCGGCCCGAGGGTGCCCACGCTCGGCGTCTGCCTCGGTCACCAGGCGATCGTCGAGGCCTTCGGCGGCTCGATCGGGCAGGCGACGGCGCTCCTGCACGGCAAGGTGAGCCTCGTGCGGCACGACGGCCGGGGCGTCTTCGCCGGCCTTCCGGAGGAGATCCAGGCCGGCCGCTACCACTCGCTGGCCGCGGTCGAGGTGCCCGAGGAGCTCGTCGTAACCGCGAGGACCGTCGACGGCGAGGTCATGGGCGTGCGGCACCGCTCGTACGCGATCGAGGGCGTGCAGTTCCATCCCGAGTCGGTGCTCACCCCGACCGGCCCGCGCATGGCCGAGAACTTCCTTCGCTGACGCGGGCGGTGCGGCGGTCAGGCGTCCGCGCGCTCGGGTCGCTCGTCCGAGACCTCGCGCTTCGTCAGGTCGAGGAGGCCGCGCACGAGCTCGTGGAGTCCCTCGGGGGAGAGCGGTCCCCGGTTCTTGCTGGCCAGCTCGTCGAGGAGCCTGCGCTCTCGCTCGGGGTCGATGAACGGCAGCCCGAGGGACTCCTTGTGCCGGCGCAGGCGCGAGACGAGCTCGAGCCGCCGGTTGACGGCGTCCACGATCGCCCGGTCGACGTCGCCGATCTCGTCGCGCAGCCTGCGGATGGTGGGGTCGGAGCGGTCGCTCACGGGTCGCCGTTCGCAGGGTACGACCCGAACACCCGGAGGCGCAGGGTACGGCGGCGGGTCTCCGCGAGCGCCGCGTGGACGACGTCGTCCAGGGGATGCCCCGCGAGCACCGCGTCGAAGCGGTACCGCCACGGCGATTCGGGGAGCGGCCGCGACACGAGCTGGAGCAGGTCGATCCGGTGGCGGGCGAACGGCTCGATCGCGTGGTGGAGCGCTCCCGGCTGGTGGTTCGTCACGAAGGAGAGCGCCGTACGCCACTCCTCGCCGTTCGCGTCGAGGCGGATGTACGGGGCGATTGCGACGAAGCGGGTGAACGCCTCCGGGTGATCGCCGACGTCCTCGGCGAGCACGGTCAGGCGGTGGAGCTCAGAGGCGCGCGCGCTCGCGATCGCGGCCTCGCTCGGGTCGCCGCGCTCGGCCACCTGGGCCGCGGCGTCGGCGGTCGTCGCCGCCGCGATGGCGGTCGCCCACGGCATGGACGCGAGCAGGCGCCTGCACTGGTCGAGCGCGACCGGGTGCGACCGGACGACCCTGATCTCCTCGAGCTCGACCCTCTCGACGCCGACGAGGTGGTGCCGGATGCGGAGCACCGTCTCGTCGACGATCGCGAGCGGGGACTCGTAGAGGAGGTCGTGCGTCTCCGCGACCGGTCCCGCGAGCGAGGACTCGATGGGCAGGACGCCCGCCGCCACCTCCCCGCGGGCGGCCGCGTCGACGACCGCCGCGAACCCGGGCAGCGGGACGGGCTGCACTCGTCCGGGGAAAAGGCGGTCGCAGGCGGCCGCGCTGTGCGCGCCGTCGCGTCCGGGGTAGCCCACGGCGGTCGGCGCCGGGTCGTGCTCCTGGGCTCTCGTGGTGGGCTTGAGCATCGTCGGGTCGTGGTCGGGGGACGCCCACATGAAGGGAGATGCCGGCCCGCGGGGCGAGGCGGAGGGCCGGCTAGCGCGCTCGGACGCGCGCGGCGAAGCGGAGGAGGCTGGAGCGGTGTCGCGAGCCGGCGCGCTGCATGGATCGAACAGGGTAGGCAGGGGCCTCGGTCCCGTCAACACGCGCGAGGTGCAGGCCCACGTCGTGTTGTCGACGCGCCTCCCTCTATCCTTGAGCGCCCATGAGCGCCGCTCCCGCAGGCCGGCACCGACCGCTCGACCCCCGTCAGGAGCCGGGCAGCGACGACGTGCGCGCCGCGGGCGCGGGCGGGGGGCCGTCCGACTGGACGCCTTCGTCCTGGCGCGCGCTGCCGGCGGCCCAGCAGCCCGATTGGCCCGACGCGGACGCCCTCGCGGCCGTCAGCGAGCGGCTGCGCACGCTCCCACCGCTCGTCTTCGCCGGCGAGGCGCGGGCGCTGCTCTCGGCGCTCGGCGAGGTCTGCGAGGGACACGCCTTCCTCCTGCACGCGGGCGACTGCGTCGAGTCCTTCCGGGACGTCTCGGCGCCCGCGATCAGGGAGAAGCTCAAGGTCCTGCTCCAGATGTCCGCCGTGCTCACGTACGGCGCGACGCTGCCCGTCGTCCGCGTCGGGCGCATCGCGGGCCAGTTCGCGAAGCCGCGGAGCGCCGGGACCGAGGTCGTGGACGGCGTCGAGATCCCGTCCTTCCGCGGGCACGTGGTCCACTCGGACGAGCCGACGCCCGAGGCGCGCGTGCCCGACCCCGAGCGCCTCCTGCAGGGGTACTACCAGGCGGCCTCGACCCTGAACCTCCTGCGCGCCTTCACGAAGGGCGGCTTCGCCGACCTCACCCTCGTGCACACGTGGAACCGGGAGTTCGTGGCGGCCTCCCCCGCGGGCCAGCGCTACGAAGCCCTGGCGGACGAGATCGAGCGCGCAGTGCGTTTCATGCAGGCGATCGGGATCGACCTCGCGCGCCAGCCGGGCCTGCACGAGGTGGACGTGTGGACGAGCCACGAGGGCCTCCTGCTCGACTACGAGGAGGCGCTGACCAGGACCGACTCGCTCACCGGCGAGCCGTACGACTGCTCCGCGCACCTGCTCTGGATCGGGGAGCGGACCCGCGACCTCGCCGGCGCGCACGTCGAGTTCTTCTCGGGCGTCCGGAACCCGGTGGGCGTGAAGCTCGGCCCGGGGGCGACGCCGGACGACGCGCTCGAGCTCGCCGCACGGCTGAACCCCGAGCGCGTACCCGGTCGGCTCACCTTCATCACGCGCATGGGCGCGGAGCGCGTGCGAGAGGTCCTGCCGCCGCTCCTGCGGGCGGTTCGGGAGGCGGAGGTGCCGGCCGTGTGGGCGTGCGACCCGATGCATGCGAACCTCGTGCGCACGCCCTCGGGTGTGAAGACGCGCCACTTCGACACGATCATGGCCGAGCTCGAGGGCTTCTTCGCGGCGCACCGCGAGGTCGGCACCTGGCCGGGGGGTGTGCACATCGAGTTCACGGGCGAGGACGTCACGGAGTGCCTGGGCGGGGCCGAGGCGGTGCTCGAGGAGCAGCTCGACCATCGCTACGAGACGCTCTGCGACCCCCGTCTGAACGGGCGCCAGTCGCTCGACCTCGCGTTCCGCGTCGCCGAGCTCATGCGAGCCGTCTGAGGCGCCGTGCGGATCGCGGTCGTCGGGACGGGCCTCATCGGCGCCTCCGCTGCGCTCGCCGCGCGACGCGCCGGCCTGGGCGAGGTGAGCGGCTGGGACGAGGACCCCGAGGCACTCGATGTCGCGGCGGAGCGCGGCGCCCTGGAGCCGGCGTCCTCGATACCCGACGCGCTGCGCGAGGCGGACGTCGCGCTCGTCGCGGTGCCCGTCGCGGACCTTCCCTCGGTCGTCCGCGAGGTCCTCGCCGCCGCTCCCGGCACGTGCGCGGTCACCGACGTCGGCTCGACGAAGGGAGCGGTCTGCGCCGCCGCGGGAGACGATCCCCGCTTCGTCGGTGGCCATCCCATCTGCGGCGCGGAGACGCGCGGGGCGACGCGCGCCAGCGCGGACCTGTTCGAGGGGTCGACGTGGTTCCTCACCCCGCTCGTCGACACCGAGCCGGCGAGCTACCGCACCATCCATGCGTTCGCCGCCGCGCTCGGCGCCCGGCCGGTCGCGATCGACCCCGCCGCGCACGACCGCCTCGTCGCGGTGACGAGCCACCTCCCGCACGCGCTCGCGAACCTCCTGCTGAACCAGGCGGGCGCGGCACGGGTCGAGGGCCACGAGGCGCTGGCCACGGCCGGCGGGTCGCTGCGGGACATGACTCGCATCGCCGGTGCCAACCCGCGGATCTGGGTGGACATCTTCCTCGAGAACCGCGAGGCGCTCCGGACGGCGCTGTCCGAGCATCGCCGCCGCGTCGAGCAGCTCGAGGCCGCACTCGGCGAGGGTGACGCGGGGTTCCTCGCGCGCTGGATCGGCGAGGCCGGCGGCAACCGCCGGCGGATGCTGGAGACGGCGTACGACGACCCGGGGTCCCTGCACCGGGTGCGGGTTCACGTCCCGGACCGCCCCGGGGTACTGGCAGGCATCTTCCAGGCGCTCGGCGCGGAGCGCATCAACGTCGCCGACTTCGAGCTCGAGCACCTCTCGCCCGACCGCGGGGGGACGCTGACGATCCTCGTCGCCGGCGAAGCGAGTGCCGCGCTCGCCGCCGACCTGCTCGGGGCGCAGGGGTACGGCGTCGTCGTCGCGCCCGTGCTCGAGGAGTGAGGGTGGCGTCGATCGAGGAGAGCAAGGAGCTCGTGCGGCGCCTCGTCGACGAGGTCGTCAACCGCCGAAGCGTCGACGCGCTGGACGAGATCGCGCAGGGCGATTTCGCGAGGCTGGCCCGCCGCTGGATCAGCCCGTTCGAGAGCTCCTTCCCCGACTTCAGGATGGAGATCGTCCAGCTCGTCGCCGAGGGCGACACGGTGGTCGCGCACTTCAGGTGCTCGGGCACGCATCGCGGCGAGTGGCTGGGCGTCGCTCCGACCGGACGCCGCTTCGAGGACGTGGACGAGATCTACGTCTACCGCGTCACCGACGGAAAACTCTCGAGCGCACTCGGGGTCGACGACAACCTCTCGCGGATGAGGCAACTGGGGATGGCGCCGTGAGTGCCCGCATGGCGTCCGCCCGAGCGAGTTACGGGGATCGTCCCTCGACCCCTCCGAAAGCTCCTTTGCGCAAATTGCGGACGAAACGCTCCGGCCGGGGGTTGACCCGGCTCCCCGCGTCCAATAGCGTCGCTGTTGCACCGAGCACGGAGCGCGAGTAGGTCGAAGCGCAGCTCGAAGGCTCTACGCGGAAGCGGACGGTCGGCGGGTTGCGTGGACGAAAGCGCCACCGGCTCGGTGAATTCTTGGACCGACACGCGGGAATCGCTGGTCCGCCTGCAGGCGGCCTCCTCGCGGCTGGTCGGACGGACGAATGAGTTAAGGGCCGGACGCGGGGGGAGGGAGGGCTTCGATACCCCCCTCGGGGATCGCTGCCTTCCGGGGGAGGCCGCGCCCGGCCCCACGACCGAAGTATCCGGGAGCGGGCGGTCGTTGTGCAAGGTGAACCGTCGGGAGCGGTCCGGAAGGGGCGACGGCGGGCGGGACACGTCGGTCGAAGCGGACGTCGTGCCGGATCCGACCGAGGGGGTTGCCGGATCCGGCACACGTCGCACCTTCGGCCGCCGAACGAACTCGACGGCTGCAGTCGCAGTCTCCTTCCCGCAAGGCGGAAGCGCCCCAGCCGGTCGGCTGGTTCGGCCTAGACGTTCCGCTCCTATCTCCTCCGGAGCCCGAGCCTGGCCGTGGGGGCTGCGCCTCAGGCGAGCGGCTCCACGCGCCGGTCCTCCGCGCACTCGAGCGCCCAGGCACGGCAGAGGTCCACGACGTCCGCGTCCCCTCCATCGACTGCGACGTGCACCTGGGCCGCCACGGTCTCCACGCGGGGGCCGTACTCTTGACGCCGCACCGCGCTGATCGCCAGGTTCTCAGCCACACCGGCCTCCTGCAGGGACCGGGCGAGCCGGTCGATCTCGGCCTGCGTCGCCTCGCGCCCGGTGAGGAGGCCGAAGTTGACGACGACGCCTCCGCCTCCGTCGGCGAAGGCGACCGGGAGCTCGGGCGCCCGGCCGTCTCCGGACAGCTCGCTCATGGAGAGTGAGCGTTCCCCGTCACGGTCGGCCTCAACCTCGGTGCGCGTGAACCACACGCCGACCGCATGTTCCCCGCCGCCTGGGCGCGGCCGCCACGCCCGCGAGCCGAAGCCGAGCTCGCTCGCTGCTCGTTCGATGCGATCGTCAGCGCGGAGTGTGACCAGCCGAGCCAGGACCTCGTCCCGATCGGCGCGGGAAGGTCGATCGAGATCTCCGCACCCAACCCCGCGCGACCGTTCGGCTCACGCCCGGCGAGTGGCCGCAGGAGTAGGCTCGACGAGATGCGCAAGGTCGTCGTCCAGCAGTTCGTGACGCTCGACGGCTTCGCCGCGGGCCCGAACGGCGAGCTCGACTTCGTCACCGAGACCGGGGCGGCGGCGGACCCGACCTCCGGTCCGTTCGTCGAGGCCCAGCTCGCCTTCATCGGGAGCCTCGACACCATCCTCCTCGGCGCCGTCACGTACCGGATGTTCGCGGAGTACTGGCCCGAGCAGACCACGGAGACTCAGCGCATCGCCGATGCGCTGAACGCAACCCCGAAGGTCGTCTTCTCGAGCACGCTCGAGAGCGCCCCCTGGGGAAGCTGGGAGCCCGCGCGCGTGGTCGCCGGGAGCGCCGCCGACGAGGTTCGGCGGCTGAAGGCCGAGCCGGGCAAGGACATGGTCGTCTGGGGCAGCCTGTCGCTCTCGGACTCGCTCGTGCGAGAGGGTCTCGTGGACGAATACCGCCTTCAGGTCTGTCCCGTCGTGCTCGGCCGCGGCAAGCGGCTCTTCGAGGACGGCCTGGCGACGCAGTGGCTGACGCGCCTCGAGACGAACACGTACGACGACATGGTCGCGGTCCGCTACGCGTCCGCGTCGTAGTCGACGATCCTCTCCCAGGTTCACGCGCTGCTGCTGTCAGCCGAGCGCGCCGGCAGCGGCAGATCTCGACGCGTCCGGGAGTAACGTCTCCCGCGATGCACCTCCTGGACCGGATGCAAGCCGCAGCGGGTCGCGTCACCGCACGCCTGGCGCTCATCGGCGCGGATCCGCGCGACGACGAGGACCTGCGTGCTCGAAAGGCACTGCTGATCCTGATCTCGGTGTTGATCCTGCCGGTCGCGGCGCTGTGGGGTGGGCTGTATCTCGCGCTCGGATCGCCCGTCGGCGTGGTGCCCCTCGTGTACTTCGGCGTCCTGCTGGGTGCGATCGCCGTGTTCTCCCGGACCCGCGACTTCCCGTGGCTGCTCCGAGTCGGTCAGCTCGACATCCTGCTCGCGCCGACGCTCTCGATGATCCCCCTCGGCGGATTCCTCGACTCGGCCGGCGTCGGCCTGTGGGGGATTCTCGCCCCGCTCGGGGCACTCGTGTTCAGCGAGGTCGCGTCGGCGGCCCGCTGGTACGTGGCCTACCTCGTCGTGTTCCTGGGTTCGGGGCTCGCGGGCGAGCTCATCGGCCCAGTGTGGACGCCGCTTCCCGGCTGGTTCACGAGCACGATGCTGGCCCTGAACATCGCAGTCGGCGGCACCATCGTGTTCACGCTGCTCGCCGTGTTCGCCAGCCAACGCCGTGCTGCCCTGGCAGCGCTCCGGCAGGAACAGGCGAAGTCCGAGACCCTCCTGCTCAACATCCTGCCGCGCTCCATCGCCGAGAAGCTGAAGGCCGAGACCCAGCCGATCGCGGACCAGTTCGAGTCGGCGTCGATCCTGTTCGCCGACGTGGTCGACTTCACGCCCTGGTCGGAGCGGCTTCGGCCCGCCGAGGTGGTCGGCTGCCTCGATCACCTGTTCAGTCACTTCGACGCGCTCGCAGAGCGGCACGGGCTCGAGAAGATCAAGACCATCGGCGACTGCTACATGGTCGCCGCGGGCGTCCCGGCGCCACGTCCCGATCATGCTCGGGCGCTGGCGCTCATGGCTCTCGACATGCTCGAGGCGATGCGCTCGGAGGACGAAGTCGGGCACCTCGGCCTCGAGCTGCGGGTCGGCATCAATTCAGGCCCGGTAGTGGCTGGCGTGATCGGCCGGAAGCGCTTCCTCTACGACCTCTGGGGCGACGCCGTGAACACGGCCAGTCGCATGGAGTCGCACGGCAAGCCCGGGCGGATACAGATCAGCCGCGCGACGTACGACCTGCTCGCCGACGAGTTCGAGTGCGAGCCGCGCGGAACGATCGCGGTCAAGGGGAAGGGCGCGGTCGAGGTCTGGTACCTGATCCGGCGACGGGGCGACCGCCCGTCAGCCGACGACGGGGCCAGCGAGCCGCCGCTCGCCGACCGACGGCACGCGCCGACAGCGCCCAACGCCGGGCCGCGCTAGACGAGACTCGACTCCGTGCGGAGTGGGGTGTGCGTGGCGACGATCCTGAGTTGGCGAGGCACCTGCGGATCGTGGAGCGCGAGCTCTATGCGGGCGAACCGAACTGAGCTGCCCTGCGCTGCGGGGCTCACGTCGCCCGTGCTCACGGCGCCCGTGCTGCGCGTCGGCGCGGAGCGGCCGCAGCGGAGCCCCTCAGCTGCGCGCGGCGCCACGGGACGGCGACTTCTTGCACGAGGAGGTCGACGATCGCCGCGGCGGGCACTGCGACGAACGCGCCGACGGCCCCGCCGAGTGCGGCTCCGACGAGGACTGCGACGAACACGAGCAACGGGTGGATTTCGAGCTGATCGCCCTCGACGACAGGAGAGATGACGTACCCCTGCAGGTTCTGGATCACGATCGATGCCACGAAGGTGAGCACGAACGTCCGCGGGCTGTCGAGCGCGGCGATCGCGAAGAGCGGGATGCGCGCGAGCCAACTCCCGACGAGGGGGATCAGCTCTCCGAGGGCCACGATCACGGAGAGCGGGATCGCGAAGGGCACGCCGATCGCGATCAGCGAGAAGTACGTGAGCACTCCGACGATCGCCATCACGATCACCTTCGCCCAGAGGTAGCGGCCGAGGCGCAGCCAGATCCGGTCGAGGATGAGGCCGGTTCGGCGGCGATGATCGGGGTGGGTCAGGGAGAGCACGAAGTCGCGTATCCGCATCCGGCTCGTGAGGAGCAGCAGGGAGATGAAGAACACTGCGAGCAGGTCGATGAAGATCGAGAAGACGTCGCCGGGAAGCGCCGCAGCGCGCTCGCCCGCACGATCGAGGATGGCGTTACCGAGCCGCGAAAGTTGCTCCTCGAACGGCGGAAGCGCGGGGAAGTCGGCCCGGAGCTCCGCGTACGCCTCGCGGACTCCGTCGTAGCGGTCGGCGTACTCCGGAGCGCGCTCGGCGAACTCGACGACCTGGCCGAGCAGGGGTGGCACTGCGAACCAGCCGATGCCCACGAGGATCGCGAAGGACACGAGGTAGATCAGCACGGCAGCCAGCCCGAGCGGCAGGCGAAAGCGTCGGTGCAGCCACTCGCTCGGCCCGGTCAACGTCGCGGCCAAGAGCGTGCTCACGAAGAGGACGAGGACGACGTGGCGGACCATGAACAGCAGGAGAAGGCCGACGATGGTCAGGATTGCCAGCACCAGCGCCAGATAGACCGACAGCGTCCGCTGGACGAGCGACTGCCGGGAATCGTTCGACGACACCATCGACACCGAGTACCCGGCGAGCGGTGGCCCTAGTCGCCTTCGACCGCCAGGTATCTCGGGCGAGTGCTCTCGCCTGTCCGCTCCGTTCGCCGGTCAGACCGCTCCGCGGGGCCGCAGCGCCCAACGAAGGAGCCCGGCTGACCGGGGGCTCACGGCGCGTTGCGGGGCGAGGCGACGCAGCGCTCGCGCGGCGGACGCGACCTTCGGAGAGCTGACGGACCCCGCCGAACGCCTTGACTGGCTCTATTACTGAATTCGCTGGAGGAGTAAGGCCGGGTTGGATTCGAACCAACGACCTTGGGATTAAGAGTCCTGCCTGAACGTCTGCGGCGAGCGGCGAGCAGCTGAAACAGCCTGCAAGTGCCAGGAGTCGTGGCTGCAGCGACCTACTGGATGTGGCACCGATCGGAGACAAGCCGGTACTCCCAGCCGTACTCCTCGCGCAGACGCGCTGGCGGTGTGCGCCCCACCACTTTGGAGGCCGCAGATGGCTGAAGCGGGCAAGCCGCGCGGTCCGTCTGAGCCCGACCTCTGTTCCGGGGCCGGAAGCATGTGGGCAAACGGCGGAGGTAACCCCGCCCCTAACGCCCCGTGCTTCGAGGCGTTGCTGAACACCCTCAGC
>Ga0075313_1000069_pt1 | contig 20354 bp, 26 predicted proteins | sample MayberryNE_Catta_3_FD_120051 | JGI IMG/M metagenome (GOLD analysis project Ga0075313, IMG submission 120051) | Natural and restored wetland microbial communities from the San Francisco Bay, California, USA, that impact long-term carbon... | ecosystem: Environmental > Terrestrial > Soil >...
GGGCATCGGCCCCGGGATCGAAGCCCGGCTGCGCGAGCTCGTCGAGACCGGCGACATCGCCGAGCTGCGCGAGCTCGAGCTCGACCTCCGGCCGGAGCTCGTCGGGATCGGACGGCTCGCGGGGGTCGGAGCGCGACGCATGGCTGAGATCGGGCGCATTCTCGGCATCTCCACCGCGGATGAGCTCCGGGCGGCGGTCGCGGACGGGCAGCTGCAGGCCGTCCCGGGTGTCGGCCCCGTGACGATCGCACGCGTCTCGACCGCCCTCGAGGAGCGCCGGGAGCCGCGTCTCGGGCTCACCCTCAACCGGGCGCGAGCGCTGTGCGACGCGATCGCCTCCGCTCTCGGGGGCGCCACCGCGGGCGACGCGCGACGCTGTCTCGAGCTGTCCCGCGACCTCTCCGTGGTCTGCTCCGCCGAGCGGCCCGGGCCCGTCCTGGACGCGTTCGCGGCGCTGCCGGGCGTCGTCGCGGCCCTCGAGCGCGTGGAGCGGCGCGCCGTCGGGGTCACGGTCGAGGGCGTGCCCGTGACGCTCGTCGTCGCTCTGCCGCAGCGCTTCGGAACCGAGCTCGTCCGCGCGACGGGCTCGCCCGAGTTCGTCGCGACGCTCGGCGAGCTGCCGACGGGCGCGACGGAGGACGACGTCTTCGACGCCCTCGGCCGGCCGTGGCTGCCCCCGGAGCTGCGCGAGCTCCCGTCACGCGTGCCTGCCGGCCCGTTGCTCGAGCTCTCGGACGTGCGCGGCGACCTCCACTGCCACACGACCTGGTCCGACGGTCGCGCCTCTGTCCTCGAGATGGGCCGGGGAGCGCGCGAGCGCGGCTACGAGTACCTCGCGATCTGCGACCACACGACGAGCGTGCGGGTGGTGCCGGGGCTCGACCGCGACGCCGTGCGCAGGCAAGCGGAGGAGATCCGCGAGGCGAACGAGCAGCTCACCCCGTTCCGCGTGCTCGCCGGGATCGAGTGCGACATCCTGCCGGACGGGAGCCTCGATCTCGACGACGAGACGCTCTCCACGCTCGACTGGGTGCAGGTCAGCCTCCATGCCGGGCAGCGCCGCTCGAGGGAGGAGCTCACGAGGATCGTCACGGAGGCGATGCGAAGCCCGTACGCACGCGCGCTCAGCCACCCGAAGGGTCGGATCCTGAACCACCGCCCCGAGAATGACGTCGACCTCGACCTCGTGTTCGAGGTCGCGCGCGAGACCGGCGTGGCGCTCGAGATCAACGGGCTCCCCGACCGGCTCGACCTCTCGAGCGAGCACGCGGCCGATGCGCTCGCGAACGGCGTCACGCTCGTGGCCGCGTCCGACGCACACTCGGTAGCGGGCCTCGCCAGCCTCGAGCTCGCCGTCGCGACGGCGCGCCGGGCCGGGGCAATGCCCGGAGCCATCCTCAATACCCGGCCCCTCGACGAGCTTCTGCGGCGCCGACCTCCGTAGCCGCCGCCCCGGTGAGGGCGCGACTGGCAACCTTCGACCATGTCGCCGACGCTGCTCCGCCTGTTCGTGGGGATCATCGCGCTCCTGTCCGTCGCGGTGCTGGTCTTACTCGTCGTGTCGTTCTTCTGGAGCGGGTGAGCCGGCGGTCTCGCGGCCGTACGTACGATCGTGGCATGGAGAAGCGTGACGCGGTGCCTCTGTGGCGTGCGAGCCGGCAGGACGAGGTCGACAGCGCGCACGTCTACCGCGCGATCGCGGAGCACCGGGGCGGGGGAGACCTGTACGCGCGGCTCGCCGAGGCCGAGGAACGCCATGCTGCTCGCTGCGTCGAGCAGCTCCGGGCGCTGGGAGCTGAGGTCGGCGCCCTTGGACCGACACGTCGCGCCCGCATCCTCGCGTTCCTCGGCCGACGCTTCGGCCCTCGCTTCGTCCTCTCGGCGCTGGTGCGCGACGAGGGCGCGGCCGAGGTCCGCTACGGGACGCTCGGTGCCGCCGGCATCGCGATCGCGAGCGAGGAGAACAACCACGCCGCGCTGCTTCGCACGAGGCTCCCCGAGAGCTCGTCGAGGCATCCGGAGCGGCACCGTCTCGGAGCCGGCAACACGCTGCGCGCGTCCGTGCTGGGGGCGAACGACGGGCTGCTCTCGAACTTCAGCCTCGTCATGGGAGTCGCCGGCGCACAGCTCTCCCGGACCTCCGTCCTCATCACCGGGCTCTCGGGCCTGCTCGCGGGAGCCGGGTCGATGGCGCTCGGAGAGTGGATCTCGGTGCAGAGCTCCCGCGAGTACGAGGAGCACGAGCTCGACGTCGAGCGCCGCGAGCTCGAGCTCGACCCGGCGGGCGAGCGGGAGGAGCTCGCCGCGATCTACGCGGGGAAAGGCCTGTCGGAGGAGGACGCGCAGCGCATGGCCTCCGCCGTGCTCGCGGACCCCGAGCTGGCGCTCGACACGATGGCCCGGGAGGAGCTCGGGATCGATCCGCAGGCGCGCGGCGGGTCGCCGTGGAACGCCGCCATCTCCTCCTTCGTGCTCTTCGCGGTCGGGGCGATCCTGCCGATCCTGCCCTACTTCTTCGTCGGCGGTCTCGCCGGCATCGCGGCGAGCACCGCGCTGAGCGCGCTCGGGCTCTTCGGCATCGGCGCCGCGATCACGCTGGTCACCGCGAGGAGCTGGTTGCGGTCCGGTGCGAGGCAGGTCGCATTCGGCATCGCCGCCGCCGCGCTCACCTTCGCCGTCGGACGGCTGCTCGGGACGACCATCGGGTAGCTGCGCCCGGCGAAGACGCGAATCCTCCGTTCGGGTAGTTGTCCGTTCGGGCTTCGCGTCCGACGTTGTCTGGGCCCGCCTCGCCAGGGTGGGCGGACCGTCAGATGCAGGGGCGCTTCCGCGCCCCGCGACCAGAGGAGGACCATGACCGACGTCCTGTTGCGCCCGGTCGTTCGGCTGCAGATCGCCGTGGCCGAGCTCCGTGAGCGCGAGGATGGCCAGACGACGACCGAGTACGCGATCCTGCTCGGTTTCCTCGCGATCGCCATCATCATCGCCCTCTTCTTCCTCCGGAACGTCCTCCGGGACCTGTTCTCCGACGCGGCGAGCAGCGTCTCGAACGCTCCGAACTAGGAAGGAAGAGCCGGTCGCCTGCCCGCAAACGGGCGGCCGAACTGCCTCATCGTCGCGCTGGCCCGGCCTCACCGCCGGGCCGGCGCTCGTTCCAGGCTACGAAGCCGTTCGAGTGGGTAAGACTCCCGTGGAACCCGACCGAGGAGGCAGGACATGTCAGTCGCACGCGTGACCGAGATCAGCGCGACCTCGTCGCAGAGCTTCGAGGACGCGATCAGGACGGGGATCGAGCGAGCGAATCAGACGCTCCGGAACGTGAAGAGCGCCTGGATCAAGGAGCAGCAGGTACGCGTCGAGAACGGCTCGATCTCCGAGTACCAGGTGAACCTGCTCGTCACCTTCGTCCTCGACGACTGAGCCCGAGCCAGGAGCGGGGCGGGCCGCGAGGTCAGCCGAGGAGCGTGCGAAGCGTCTCGGGCCCGACCGGCTCGCCCTCGCCGATCAGCCGCCGCGCGGCGTCCACGCGGTCCCACACGTCCCAGAGCAGAAACCCACGCGGCGTCCCGTCCTCCACGTAGCAGACGATCCCCTTGCGATTCGGCTCGACCCACTCGCCGACGGTCTCGAGCCGGGCGTCGACGTCGCCCACGGCCTCGTAGCCGAGGTCGAAGAGGTCGGAGTAGAAGAACGGGAGATGGTCGTACGGTTCGTCGGCCCCCGCCATGTTGGCGCCGACCAGACGTCCGTGCGTGTTCGCGTGGTCCTCGTGCTCGACGCGCCGCGTGCCTCCGAGCGCCTCGACGGGGAAGCGCGCGACGTCGCCCGCCGCGAAGACGTCCTCGTGGCCGTGGACGCGCCCGCGGTCGTCGACGAGGATGCCGTCGTCCACCTCGAGGCCGACTTCCTCCGCGAGGTCGGTCCGCGGCACGATCCCGAGGCCCGCCACGACCACGGCCGCCTCGAGGGGCTCGCCGTTCGTCTCCACGCGGAACACGCCGCCCTCCTGCGCGACCGACTCGACCATCGTCCCGGGACGCACGTCGACGCCGTGCGAGCGGTAGTAGTCGTTCACGAAGGTCGAGAGCTCCGCGGGGAAGAGCTTGGCGCCGATGCCCGTGTCCGGAAAGACGATGGTCACAGAGCACCCGTTCAGCGCGAGCGCCGCGGCGATCTCCGAGCCGATGAACCCGCCTCCGACGACCGCGACCCGCACGCCCTCGCCCGCGCGCTCGCGGAGCTCCCGGTAGGTCTCGAGCGTCCGGTAGTAGACGACGCCGTCGTCGCCGGAGCCGAGCCGTCTGGGAGTCCCTCCGGTGGCGAGCAACAGGCGGTCGTACGTGTGCGTCTCGCCCGTGTCGTCGGTCGCCGTCCGCTCGTCGAGGTCGAGCGAGAGCACGCGGCGGCCGAGCAGGAGCTCGACGCCGAGCTCGGTCGTGCCGCGCCAGACGGAGCTCTCCTCCTTCCCCTTCCAGAGCGCCTTCGAGAGCGGCGGTCGGGCGTACGGGGCGACGGGCTCCTCGCCGACGAGGCCGATCGAGCCCTCCGGGTCGACGTCCCGGATGCCACGGCAGGCGGCGTCGGCCGTCATGCCGCCTCCCACGATCAGGTAACGGAAGGCACCCACCAGGTGATCGTAGTCAGAAGAGCGCCGCTGCCAGCCGTTTCCGGTAGGAGACGGAGACCGGGTCGTCCTGGCCGAGGTGATCGAAGATCGCGACGGCCACCTCGCGTCGCCGTCCCCGCTCCTCGATCGGGGCCTCGCCGATGCCGTCGAGGAGAGCCCTCAGGGCGTGCTCGTGATCGCCTTGCTCGAGTGCGGCGAGGACCTCCGGAAGCTCGCCGCTCGCTCGCAGCTCGGCCGCGAGCGCCTCGAGACGCGGCGGTGCGAGGAGCTCGTCCACGAACGCCGCCACGCGCGCGGGTGGCTGCGCTCCGACGAACTCCGCCGCGACCCGGCCGTCGCGGAAGCCCTTCACGGCCGGGATTCCCTGCACCCGGTAGGTGGCGGCGAGTCCCGGGCTCGCGTCGACGTCGACCTTCGCGAGGAGCACTGCGCCCCCCCGGCGCTCGATCTCGGCCTCGAGCACCGGGGCGAGCGCCCGGCACGGCCCGCACCACGCCGCCCAGAAGTCCACGACCACGGGCCTCTCACGAGAGCGCTCGACGACGTCCAGCTCGAAGGTCTGCTCGGTCACGTCCATCGCAGGTGTCCAACGACCGTGCGCCTCCGGGTCATCCCTTCACGACCCCGAGTGGCGTCAGCCGGGCGACGCGGCGTGCCAGGCCCGCCTGCTCGACGACGCGCACGACCCGGTCCACGTCCTTGTACGCGAGGGGAGCCTCCTCGGCGAGCCCCTTCGGAGACGGGCAGCGCACGACGATCCCGCGCGCCTCGAGCTCACGCCGCAGCTCGGAGCCCTGGACGCGCTTCCTGGCCGCCGTGCGCGAGAGCCGCCGCCCCGCGCCGTGACACGTCGTGCCGAAGGAGCGTTCGAGGGCACCCGGCTCGCCCGCGAGCACGAAGCTCGCCGTCCCCATCGAGCCGGGGATGAACACGGGCTGGCCGACGTCGCGGTACGCCGCGGGAATCTCGTCCGAGCCCGCGGGAAAGGCTCGCGTGGCGCCCTTGCGGTGCACGCACACGCGCCGACCGCCGTGCGTCTCCACCTTCGCGACGTTGTGTGCGACGTCGTAGACCTGCTCGGTACCCCGAGCGACGTCCGCCCCCAGCACGGCCGCGACCGCGCGCCGCACGCCGTCGGCGATCGCCTGTCGGTTCGCCCATGCGAAGTTCGCCGCCGCGGCCATCGCGGCGAGGTACCGCCGCCCCTCGACGGACGAGGCCGGCGCGCACGCGAGCTGACGGTCCGGCAGGTGGATCCGGTACCGCGCGAGCTGGGCGTCCATGAGCTTCACGTAGTCGGTGCAGACCTGGTGCCCGAGACCGCGCGAGCCGGAGTGGACGAGGACGGTGACCTGGCCCGCCGCGAGCCCGAACGTGCGCGCCGAGGCTTCGTCCAGCAGCTGCTCCACCACCTGGAGCTCGACGAAGTGGTTGCCGGACCCCATCGTGCCGAGCTGGTCGTGGCCGCGAAGCCGGGCGCGCTCGGAGACGGCCGCGGGGTCCGCGCCTTCGAGCCGCCCTCGAGACTCCGTGCGCTCGACGTCGTCCTCGCGCACGCCGGGTAGCGCTCGAGGCCCGTCGTGCAGGACGGCGTCGAGTGCTGTTGGAGCGAGCGCCCGGCGCCCGTGCTTGCCCGCGCCCGCCGGAACCGCGCGCGAGATCTCGTGGACCAGCGCTTCGCGTCGGTCTCCGAGCTCGGGCTCGGAGAGGGGGAGCGCGAGCAGCCGGACGCCACAGTTGATGTCGTACCCGACCCCGCCCGGCGAGACGACGCCGTCGGGAAGCTCCGTCGCTGCGACGCCCCCCACCGGGAAGCCGTACCCCTGGTGGATGTCGGGCATCGCGATCGCCGCCTCGACCACGCCCGGGAGGGTCGCGACGTTGCAGAGCTGGTCGAGAGAAAGGTCACCCTCGATCTCGGCGAGGATCTCGTCGTCCGCGAAGACCCGCGCGGGCACGCGCATGCCCTCCCGTGCCGGCAGCTCCCAGGTCGTCTCGTCGATGCGGACGAGCTCAGACATCGAGCACGACCCGGCCGGTCCAGACGCCGTCGCGCGGGCCGAAGCGGAGCCGGTGGAGCGTCACCGCCTTGACGAGGGGACGCGGCTCGCCGCGCCGCCCGCGCACCACGCCCTCCACCGTCGTGCCGGCGACGCGTAGCTCGGCGCCGTCGGGCACGAGCTGCTCCGTCTCGGCGAGGAAGAGCAGCTCGTCGAGCCACGCCGCGAGAAGCGCCGGGAGGTCGCCGGCCGAGAGGACGACCTGGCGCTCGAGCTTCTCGCCGTCGCCGCCGTCGACCAGGTCCGCGAAGGCGTGGAGGGCCTCCAGGAGCACTCCCTCGGCCGAGCCCGCCTCGAGCTCCACCTCGAGCTCGGCGGTGTGTTCGACGAAGCGGTACATCCGGCTCCGACTCTACCGCCGGGGGTGCCCCGTAGAAGGCCGCAGGCCGCTCCGCGGATCCCCGCTTGTGAGCGTGTGCGACGCAGCGCGACACTCCGGGCACATCGAAGGAGACGCGATGCCAAGGCGAGTCGTGATCCTGGGAGGCGGCACCGGCGGGACGATGATGGCGAACCGTCTGCGGCGCCGCTACGAGCCGTCCGAGGCGGCGATCACGGTCGTCGACCGGGACGACAGACACGTGTACCAGCCCGGCCTCCTGTTCGTTCCCTTCCGGCTCGCGCACGCCGACGAGATCGTGCGCTCGCGCCGACGGCAGCTGCACGGCGGGATCGACTTCCACGAGTCCGCAGTGGAGCAGGTCGTGCTCGAGGAGGACAAGGTCCTGCTCGCGGACGGCACCCATCTTCCGTACGACGTCCTCGTCGTTGCGACGGGAGCGGTCCTGCAGCCGGAGGAGACGGAGGGCCTTACCGGGGCGGGCTGGAACGAGAACGTGTTCACCTTCTACGACCTGCAGGGCGCAGAGGAGCTCGCGAGAGCGCTCGAGGGGTTCGACGGTGGCCGCCTCGTCGTGAGCCTCGTCGACATGCCGATCAAGTGCCCGGTCGCGCCGCTCGAGTTTTCGTTCCTCGTGGACTGGCACCTCACCGAGCGTGGCATCCGGGACGAGGTGGAGCTGACGTACGTGACGCCCCTCGACGCGGCGTTCACGAAGCCCGTTGCTTCGGCGCACCTCGCCGGGCTGCTCGAGGAGAAGGGAATCGGCCTCGTCACCGAGTTCGCGACCGGAGAGGTCGACGGCGCTCACGGCCGGCTCGTGAGCTGGGACGAGCGCGAGATCCCGTTCGACCTGCTCGTCACCGTGCCGGCACACGGCGGCGCGCCGTACGTCGCCCGCTCGGAGGGGCTCGGCGACGCGCTCGGGTTCGTCCCGACGAACCCGAGCACGCTGCAGTCGCTCGCGAAGCCGAACGTCTTCGTGATCGGGGATGCGACGAACGTGCCCGCGTCGAAGGCGGGGTCCGTGACCCATTTCGAGGGAGAGACGCTCGAGGAGAACGTCGACCGGCTCCTCGCGGGCGAAGAGCTCTCGGCCGAGTACGACGGGCACGCGAACTGCTTCATCGAGACCGGCTTCGGGAAGGCCCTGCTCATCGACTTCAACTACGAGACCGAGCCGCTCCCCGGCCGGTTCCCGAACGCCCTCGGCCCGCTGCCGCTCCTCAAGGAGTCGAGGCTGAACCACCTCGGAAAGCTGATGTTCCAGTGGCTGTACTGGCACGCGCTCCTGCCCGGACGGGGCATCCCCGGGATCCCCGAGGCGATGCCCACGAGCGGGAAGGAGCGCCAGCCGGAGGCCGTGTGAAGAAAGGAGCGACACGACGATGACGACGATCGAGACGCACGTGAGCGAGCTCGAGCGGGACGCGGAGGGATTCCTCGTCCGGCCGGAGCAGTGGAGCCGCGAGCTTGCCCTCGAGATCGCGCGCGAGAACGGGATCCCCGAGCTCACGCCGCGCCACTGGCAAGTGGTCGAGTTCATGCGCGAGAGCTACCTGACGACCGGCGCCGCGCCCTCGATTCGTGCGCTGGGCAAGGAGTCCGGCGTCCCGGTGAAGGAGCTCTACTCCCTGTTCCCCAAGGGGCCCGCGAAGCTTGCCGCGAAGATCGGCGGCATCCCGAAGCCCCTAGGCTGCATCTAGGAGGGACGATGACCGAGTTGCTCGAAGCGATCGAGACCGAGGAAGAAGAGACCCGCGAGCCCCTGCAGAAGGTCTGCATCGTCGTCTCGAAGGGCTCCCTGGAGGGGATCTACCCGGCTCTCATCATGGCCAACGGGGCCCGCATGGAAGGGATCGAAGCCGATCTCTTCTTCACGTTCTTCGGCCTCGACGCCCTCCGCAAGGACCGCCAGGAGAGGATCAGGGTCGCGACCGTCGGCAATCCCGGGATGCACGTCCCGACGCTGCTCGGCGCGCTTCCGGGCATGTCCTGGGTGGCGACGAAGATGATGGGCCGGCAGATGCAGAAGCTCGACATCCCACCCGTCGGCGAGTTCCTGGAGCTCATCCACGACTCCGGCGCGGGGATCTACGCGTGCCATGCGACGGTCGAGATGTTCGGCCTCTCCGAGGACGACTTCGTCCCGGAGGTGGACGGCGTACTGACGGTGGGCGAGTTCTACGAGCGGAGCGCTGGGGCCGAGATCATCTTCACGTAGCTCTGCGTAAGACCGGGAGCTTGCTCGCGCGAGACCCTCGACCCCGCTTCGTGGGCGGACTACCCGCTTACGACGTCCGCGGCGCAGCCGGCGAGGAGCGCCGCCCGGACGTGGTCCTCCCGCACGCCTGCGAGCGAGACGTGGCCGAGGTCGACGCCGATCACCGGCCACGACTCGAGACCGAGCGAGCGTCCGCCCTGCTCCGAGCCGAAGCGGAGGAGGTCGTCGGTCCCGAACACCCCTCGCCGCCCCGTCTGACGGCGTGCGATGCCTTCGAGCTCGCGCAGCTCCTCGAGGGGGTCGATGCGGACGTTCGAGTCCGAGCCGATGCAGAGGGGGACCGCGCGCGTGCGCAGGCGCGCCGCGGGGACGAAGCCGTCGCCGAGGTCGGCCTCCGTCGTCGGGCAGACACACACGGTCGCGCCGGTCGAGGCGAGGAGGTCGAGCTCGCGGCCGTCCGCGTTGGTCGCGTGCACGACCGTCGTGCGCTCGCCGAGACAGCCGCAGCGCGCGAGCAGCTCGATCGGCCTGCAGCCGTGCTCGGCCACGCACTCCTCGATCTCGCGCGGCTGCTCGTCGGCGTGGACGTGCAGGGGAAGACGCTCGCGCTCCGCGTAGCGCCCGACCTCCTCGAGCCAGTCGGGGGGGCATGCCCGGACGGAATGGGGAGCGACGCCGACGCGCAGACCTTCGCCGCGCAGGCCCTCGATCTCGTGCAGGTACGCCGTCACGGACTCCTGCCGGAAGCGCGCCAGGCCGCCGCGGGCATAGGCGACGTGCAGCAGGACGAGCTCGACTCCCGCTGCGGAGGCCGCCTCGGCGGCCGCCCGGGCCTCGCCGAGGCCGAGGTAGTGGAACTCCCCGACCGCCGTGTACCCGGCGCCCCGCATCTCCCGGTAGGCCGTCTCGTACGTGTCGCGCACGAGCTCGGGCGTCTGCCGCTCGGCCTCGGCGAGCATCGTCTCGCGCCACGCCCAGAAGTCCTCCCCCGCCGCGGCGCCCCGGAGCGCGCGCTGGAAGGTGTGGGTGTGAGCGTTGACGAACCCCGGCAGGGTCAGCGTCCCGGGCACGCGGCGACGCTACCAACGGCGGCGGATCCGGGCGGTCACAGGAGTGACTCCGTAGGGTTCGCCCGTGCCCACCGACCTGCGCAGGCACGTCCCGAACGCGCTCACGATCGCCCGCTTCGCGGCGATCCCGGTCTTCGCCTGGCTCTACCTCGTCGCCGGGGAGGGGCCGGCGTGGGGGGCAGGGATCTTCTTCGCCGCGGCCGCCGTGACCGACCAGGTCGACGGGTACCTCGCCCGCCGCTGGCGCGTCCAGTCGCGGTTCGGCACGATCGCCGACCCGCTGGCCGACCGGCTGATGATCGGGACCGCGGTCGTGCTCCTGTGGGCGACTGGTCGCATCCCGCTCCTCGCGGCGCTCGTCGTCGTGGGCCGGGACCTGCTGCTCGTCCTCGGGTACAAGGTGCTGGCCCCGCGCGGGCTCGAGCTCGAGGTCACCTTCCTCGGCAAGCTCGCAACGTGGGTCCTCTATGCCGCGCTCGCGCTCGTGCTCGTCACCGACCAGGGCACCGCCTGGCCGCTCGTCCTGCTCTGGATCGGCGTGGGCCTCGCCGTGCTTGCGGGCGCGCAGTACGCCGTGCGTACGAGGAGCGCGCTCCGGAGCCGCCCGGGCGAGGCAGGGACTGGCCCCGGCGAGGCGAAAGGAGGTTGAAGTCTCAAGCTGAGGTTGACCCCTGCGAGCAGGGGCTGCTTTACTCAGGACACCACGAGGAAAGGCGAGCCTTGGAACCACTCCCGGATCTCACGACGCTCAGCGACGACGACCTCCGCACCATGATCCGCGAGCTGGAGAAGGAGGAGGACGAGATCTCCTTCCGCCGCAGGGTCCTGCACGGGCGCATCGACATCCTCCGGGCCGAGCTCGTCGCGCGCCTTCGCGAGCAGGTGAGCGCCGGCGAGGCGCAGCTCGCCGACGTCGAGCGCCTGAGCCAGATCCTCACCGCGAAGGCGTCCAGGGCCGACGACGAGTGACGCACGTCTACTGCCCCGAGTGCGGCTTCCAGAACCCGGAGGCCGCCAACTACTGCTCCCGCTGCGGCGCGCTCCTGGCGGTCGATACAGGCGGCGAGACGACGATGACCTTCGACGTCGACGATGGGGGAGACGAGCCGGAGTCCCTGCTCGCGTCGCTCGGGATCACCGGCCCTGCGCTCGTCGTCCGCTCCGGCGGAGGGATGGCTGGGCAGTCGTTCCAACCGCCCGAGGGGCGAACGCTGATCGGCCGCTCGCCCGAGTGCGCGATCTTCCTGGACGACGTCACCGTCTCCCGCCGCCACGCCGAGCTCGTGCGCGAGGGTGACGTCTTCACGGTCAGCGACCTCGGCAGCCTCAACGGGACCTACGTGAACCGCCAGCGCATCGAGTCGAGGACGCTCGAGGACGACGACGAGGTGCAGATCGGCAAGTACCGGCTGACCTTCCTCCTGCGATGAGCACGGTCGCGACCACGAGGAGCGGCAAGGGCGGGACCGGGCCGCGCCTGCGCACGATCGGGTCCGTGTGCGAGGAGCTGCGCGAGGAGTTCCCGGACATCTCGGTCTCCAAGATCCGCTACCTCGAGGACCAGGGGCTCGTCGCGCCTCGCAGGACGCGAGGCGGCTACCGGCTCTTCTCACCAGACGACGTCGAGCGCCTGGTCACGATCCTGCGGCTCCAGCGCGACGAGTTCCTGCCGCTCCGCGTCATCCGGGAGGAGCTCTCCGGCCCCGGCACGTCGGCCGAGCGCGCCAAGCGGCGGAGCGTCGGCGTCGGCGGGCGCGAGGACGAGATCGATCTCTCCGAGCTCGTCGAGCGCACGTCCGCGACACCGGACTTCGTGCGCCAGCTCGAGGAGTACGGCGTCGTCGTGTCGCGCGTCGAGGCCGGGGAGCACCTGTACCGTGAGAGCGAGGCCGACATCGTCGCAGCGTGCGGACGGCTGGCCCGCTTCGGGATCGACGCCAGGCACCTGCGCACCTTCGTGACGGCAGCCGGCCGGCAGGCGGCGCTCGTCGAGCAGCTCGTCGCCCCTGGGTTGCGGTCGCGAAGCCCGGAACGGCGCAAGGGCGCCCTCGAGGACCTGGAGTCGCTCGCCCGGGTCGCGCAGGAGCTCTCGCACCTCCTCCTCCTGCGCGACCTGCGCGCCACGGCGGAGCGGACGTCGTGAGCCTCGACCTGCGCGACCGGATCCGCGACGTCCCGGACTTCCCGACGGCGGGGGTCGTCTTCAAGGACCTGATGCCGCTGATCGCCGACCCCGAGTACTTCGCAGAGACGATCCGCCGGCTCGCCGAGTGGGCGCGGCCCCGTCAGCCCGAGCTCGTCCTGGGCGCGGAGGCACGCGGGTTCATCTTCGGCGCAGCGCTCGCGTACGAGCTCGGGGCCGGGTTCATCGCGGCGCGCAAGCCGGGCAAGCTCCCGCGCGAGACGGTCGAGGCCTCGTACGATCTCGAGTACGGCACCGACAGCCTCCAGCTGCACCGGGACGCCGTCCAGAGCGGATCGCGCGTGATCGTCATCGACGACGTGCTCGCGACGGGAGGGACGGCGAGCGCGAAGGTGGAGCTCGTCGAGGACTTGAACGGCGTCGTCGCTGGCGTCCTCTTCGTGCTCGAGCTGACCTTCCTGAACGGACGCGACCGGCTCCAGGGCTACGACGTCCACTCGCTGATCCAGTACTGACTCCGGTTCGGCCGTCCGGCCGGGCGATTACAACGAGACCGTGTACGACGTTCTCAGGAGCACGTACTCCTTCGCGTGCCCCCACGGCCCGGAGGCGCACGTGCCCCTGTCCTCGTTCCGCGCGCTCGAGCGGCTTCCGGGCACCGCACACCCGGCCGTGTACCGCGTCCTCTTCTCGTGCCGCTGCGGCGACGAGCACCCGGGGCTCGTCTCCCACGAGGAGCTCGACTGGGCACCGCTCGGCGCGGTCGCGACCGGGAGCTTCCGGAACCTGATGACGTCGCGCGACGACCCGCTCGCCGGCGCGCTCGCCGACACGGCGGCGGTCCGCATCGGGGCGGGGACGTGGCCCTGGAGCTTCTACTGCTACCCGGAGGAGCGGCCGCGACCCGTCACGCCGTCCGCGTTCGGCCTCATCGCGCCGGGGGGCGAGCTCCTCGGCGTTGCCGTGCGCTGCCCCGCGTGCGCAGCCGTGTCCGTCAACCTCGTCACGCACACCCACCTCGACGTGCCGTTCCTCAACGACCGGAAGGTGGGCGTCGTCCCCCACGTCTTCGCGGAGGACGCCCTGCGCGCGATCGAGGCCTTTCGCGCCGAGCTGCACTCGGCGCGCTTCGACGAGAGGAGGCTCCATCTCGAGCTCTAGCCCGTGTTCCGGGAGTGGGTCACTCCGGCCAGGGATCCTCGCGGGCGGGGGTCCGTCCGATATCCGCGGAATGAGCGCCGCCGCCCTCGTGGACAACGCGCCTGCCGCCTCGTCCAGGCTCCTCGCGGACGTCCGCAAGGTGCACGGCCCGGGGACGCACCGTCGCGAGCCCGCCGGTGAGCGTCTCGAGGCCGCGCTCGGCCGGGACTTCGCGGACCGCCTCGTCGCCTCGCTCGTGCGCGAGCGTGGGGGAGAGGTCCCGTTCGGCTACGGCCGCTGAGGCGCGTCGCCGCCGCGCAGGCGCACGAGCAGGAAGACCGCTGCGCCGAGCAACAGCGAGAGGACGAACGACGTCCCGCCCGGGAACCCGAGGAGAAGCGCGCCGATCCACGCGTAGAGGAAGAACACGACCGCCCACACGAACGCCTGGACGCCCTGGTCGATGCTCGGCATGCGGAGATGCATCGCGGCGCGATCCTACACGGGGTCTCCGCACGCGGTCCGCACTCAGGAACCGGACCAAGAATTCACCGAGCCGGTGGCGCTTTCGTCCACTCAGCCCGCTGACCTTCCGCTTCCGCGTAGAGCCTGCGAGCTGCGCTTCGACCTAGTCGCGCTCCGTGCTCGGTGCAAGGGGCACGCTATCGGGACGGGGCCGGGAGGGTCAAGTCGGGCGCGTGCTCGTTTCGCGGAAATTGCGCCGATTTTCTTCCGGGCGTCGGTCGAGGCCCGTCCGCGTAGGATCCTGCCGTGCGCCGCTCCGTCGTGTACAGCGTCGCGGGGGCGGCGCTCGGCGCCGCCGTCGTCCTGACCCTGCTCGGGACGGCCGAGGATCCCGACGCGCTCACGAACGGGCAGGCGCTCGTGCTCGGCCTGGTGCAGGGCCTCACCGAGCTGCTGCCGATCTCCTCCTCGGGTCACCTGATCCTCGTGCCGTGGGCGGCCGACTGGACGTACCTGAAGGAGAACGACCGCTTCCACCAGACCTTCGACGTCGCGCTCCACCTCGGGACGCTCGTCGCGGTCGGGGCGTACTTCTGGGCGGATGCGGTCCGGCTCGTGCGGGCCTGGCTGGGCTCGGTCGGGCGGCGGAGGATCGAGAGCGCGGACGAGCGGACCGCGTGGTTCGTGCTCGTGGCCACGATCCCGGCCGCTCTCGCCGGATTCTTCGGCGAGGACGTCATCGCCGACTCCCTTGGCGAGCCCTGGCAGATCGCAATCCTCCTCACGGTCGGCGCCCTCGTGCTCTGGTGGGCCGACCGGACGCCGCAGGAACGGACGATGGGGGATCTCGGCCTCCGTCATGCCGTCGTGATGGGCGTCGCGCAGGCCCTCGCCCTCGCGCCGGGGGTCTCGCGGTCGGGGATCACGATCACAGCTGGGCGGTTCATGCGCCTCGATCGCGACGCCGCGGCACGCTTCTCGTTCCTGCTGCTCCTTCCGACCGTGCTCGGAGCGGTCGCCTACAAAGGGGTGGCGGAGGTAGTCCTCGGAGACCTCCCGGCCGGGTGGGAGGGGCCGTTCCTCGTCGGCACGCTGGCCGCGCTCGGCAGCGGCCTGCTCGCGATCGACTGGCTTCTCGGCTACGTGCGGCGCCACACGTACGACGCCTTCGTCGTGTACCGGCTCGCGCTCGCGCTGGTCGTGCTCCTCGTCCTCGCGAGCGGTGCCCGGGAGGCGACCTTCTAGACGGTGGACTCCCGCGCGGCGTTCCTGGCGCTCGGCGGGGCCGTCGCGATCGCGTTCACGGGCATCCTCGTCCGGCTCGCCGACGTGGAGCCGGCGACCGCCGCCTTCTGGCGCTGCGTGTACGCCCTTCCGTTCCTCGCCGCACTAGCACTCATCGAGCGGAGGCGCCGCGCGCGACTCAGCAGGCGCCGGCACGTCCTCGCGCTCGTCGCCGGCGCGTTCTTCGCGGCAGACCTCGAGCTCTGGCACCACTCGATCGCCGCGGTCGGCGCGGGTCTCTCCACGGTCGTCGCCAACCTCCAGGTCGTCGTCGTCGGCGTCGCCGCCTGGCTGCTCCTCGACGAGCGCCCGAGCGGACGCGTGCTCGCGTCCGTTCCGGTCGCGTTCACGGGCGTCGCGCTGATCTCGGGCATCGGCAGCGACGCGGCCTACGGCGACGACCCGACGACCGGCGTCGTCTTCGCGTTGCTGACCGCGGTCGCGTACGCGGGGTTCCTGCTCCTCATTCGCGAGGCGGGGAGGGGGCTGCGGACGCCCGCCGAGATCATGTTCGACGCCACGCTCAGCTGCGCCCTCTGCGTGGCCGTCCTCGGAGTCGCCCTCGGCGAGCTCGACGCCGTGCCCGAGTGGCCGTCGCACGGCTGGCTCGCCCTGCTCGCCGTCTCGGGCCAGGTCATCGGGTACCTCGCGATCGCGGCCTCGCTCCCACGACTTCCCGCCCTCGTCGCCTCGATCCTCCTGCTCGTCCAGCCGGTGCTCACGGTCGTGCTCGCCGCCATCGTCGTCGACGAGCGCCCGTCGCCGCTCCAGGTCACCGGCGTCGTGCTCGTGGTGGTGGGAATCGTGGTCGCGACCGCGGGTGGCCGCCGCGAGCAGGAGGCGGGCGTCCCGGCCGAAGCCTGAGCCGCACCGGCGCGAACCGACGCGGTTCGGTACCCGCAGCGCAGATCCTCGCCACCCCGCCCTCGACGGCCTTCCCGCAGTAGGGGCCGGTGCGGGAGGGAGCTCGCGGTCACCGGACGCTCGTCGACTTGACATAACGCACGTTATCGTGCGTTCCGCCCGCCCCGTACCGGCCCGGCGACTTTCAGGCGGCGAGAGCCCGTACCCCGATCACGAGCAGGAGCACGAGGACCGCGGCCGCAGCGATGGCGGTCGCGACGACGGAGATGGCCGCGAAGGGCGTCGCCGAGGAGCGGCCGGACTCGAGCTCCGAGGTCCGGCGGCTCCCGAGGAAGCTCCACGCGAGGTACGTGACGGGCACGAGCGGCATCGTCACGACGAACACGATCGCCACGAGCTCCCACACGCTGTCGCCCACGCTCGCTCCGAGGGTCGAGATCACGAGGGTGGTGTCCTTCCCGGGTGCACGGGACGGGAAACCGCGCGGGCCGTCCGTGCGCCGCTCTACCGTCTGCCGCATGTCGCTCGCCGGGCACGACGTCGCCCTCTGGGTGCCCTTCACGCGGCCGAGCGGGCCGTCCTGGTCGACCTGGGACGTCGCGGCGCTCGTCGGCGACGTGCGAGAAATCGACTGGGACGGCCCGAGTGGCTTCGACCGCGTCCGCGTGCGGATCCTCGAGGGACGGCTCACCGACGATCCCCGCAGGGCCGAGTTCCTCGTCGCGCCGATCTAGGTCTCGGAACCCCGGCTCGTGCCGAAAGGCGCACACTGCTCCGGGGCCCGACGTGGCACCGTCGTCGGGCTGCGAGGGCGGGCGGCATCGCGCCCGCTGCAATCTCGTTCCCCGCGTCCGGCCTCGCCAGAGAGCCGGGAGGGTCGCGGAGCCGCGCCGTCCGCCCTCAGGCGACCGCGTGCACGGCGTCGACCGCGACGGCGTAGCGATCGACCTTCGCGATCGACGCGCCCGTCTCCGCGGCGACCCGGATCCGGAGCTGGGCCTCCCGGATCTCGCTGCGGCAGAGAGCGTCGTCGCCGGCCCAGAACGTGACCGTCCTCGCCTCCCCGGATCCCCGGTCGACGAGCACGAGGGCGCCGCGCCACCCGTCGAGCTCCTCCGCCTCCGTGGCCAGCTGGTCGCGGACGAGGTAGACGAGCTCGTCCACGCGCCACGGGGCGCCGGCCAGCGCGGCGACGCGCGCCGCAGAGCAGTCGGGACGGACGTCGTCGAGGGCGACCTCCCAGTGGCGGACGGACGTGCGCCGGCCCCGGGCGATCTCCGGGAGCGCCGCGTCGAGGGCGTCCAGGGCGGAGTCGGCCTCCCGTAGCTCGACCTCGTCCCCGAAGAACGTCAGGGTGAGAGCACCCGCGTTCGCCGGAGCGAGGAGCAGCATGTGCCTGCCGGCGCCCGGGACCGCCCCCCCGTTCCCGACCAGCGAGCGGACACGCCCGACGAGCTCGTCGGTCATCGTGACGTCTCGGTTCTCGAACCCGGCCACCCGTGCGTACAAGCGATCCCCCTCGTCTGACGCACACGCAGCTTACGCCCGGAAGCGAGCCTCGCCAACCCGCACGAGGGATTTTTCGCACCACCCCCTAGACAGGAGGCGCTGCGATGCGAGAGAGTGTCTCGGGACAAGTCTCGCGTACTCCCCGCCGCGCGTGAGCCAGACGGACATCGAGAGCATCCTCGTCGTCGAGGACATCCGCCAACTGCTCGAGCAGGCCGAGCAGCTCGGGTCGATCCGCGCGTCCGATATCTCGGAGATCACCGAGGCGTACGAGCTCACCGAGCTCGAGCACGACGCGCTGCTGCGCGAGCTCGATCAGCGAGGCATCGAGATCGTCGAGCAGCCGCCCGCGTCCGACGTGGTCGCCGCGATCACGGCGCCCGTCGAGACGACCACCGACGCACTGCAGCTCTTCCTCCGCGAGGCCGGGCGCCACCAGCTGCTCACCGCCGCCCAGGAGGTCGAGCTCGCGAAGGCGATCGAGCGGGGCGACCTGGGAGCGAAGGAGCGCATGATCCAGTCCAACCTGCGCCTGGTCGTCTCCATCGCCAAGAACTACCGGAACCAGGGGCTCCCCTTCCTCGACCTGATTCAGGAGGGCACGCTCGGCCTCATCCGCGCGGTGGAGAAGTTCGACTGGCGCCGGGGGTTCAAGTTCTCCACGTACGCGACCTGGTGGATCCGGCAGGCGGTCGCGCGCGCGCTCGCCGACAAGGCGAGGACGATCCGCATGCCGGTGCACATCGTGGAGCGACTGCAGAAGATCAACCGCGCCGACCGCATGCTGTGGACGCAGCTCGGGCGCGAGCCGAGCCTCGAGGAGATCGCCGACGAGGCCTCCTTGACCGTCCAGCAGGTGCTCGAGGTGCGCGCTGCCGCCCGTGCCTCGACGAGCCTCGACGCGCCCGTCGGAGACGGCGAGGACGCGGTGTTCGGAGACTTCGTGGCCGGCGACGAGCCGCTCCCGGAGGAGGCGGTCGAGCTCAACCTGCGCAGCGAGGCCCTCAGGCGCGCGCTGGCCGCGCTCCCCGAGCGCGAGCGCGAGGTGGTGGTGATGCGGTACGGGCTCGCCGGCGCCGAAGCGCAGACACTGGAGGAGATCGGGCGCCGGCTCGGGCTCACGCGGGAGCGCGTGCGGCAGATCGAGCTCGAGTCGCTCCGCCGCCTCGCCGGGCTGCGCGAGATGGAGTCGGTCGAGGCCGTCTGACGCGGGCGGCCGCCTACGTGCGGAGGTAGAGCTCGAGCCCGGGAGCGACAGCGCGCAGCTCACGCAGAGCACGTGCCTCGAGCTGGCGCACACGCTCGCGCGTGATGCCGAGGTTCGATCCCACTTCCTCGAGCGTCCGCGGCCGGACGCCGTCCAGCCCGAAGCGCTCGACCACGACGCGGCGCTGGCGAGGCTGCAGCTTCGCGAGCGCATCCTGCAGCTCGCTGGCCCGCGCGCGGTCCGTGGTCCGGGCCTCCGGCTCCTCGGCGCTCGGGTCGGCGATCAGGTCGGCGACACTGGAGTCGCCGTCTCCGATCGGCGTCTCGAGGCTCACCGGGTCCTGCACGAGATCGAGGAGCTCCTGGACGCGCTCGGGGGTGATCCCGATCTCGAGCGCGATCTCGTCGAGCGACGGGTCGCGGTTCAGCTTCTGGCCCAGCAGGCGCCGGGTCTTCGTCACCTTGCGCACCTGGTCGGCGACGTGCACCGGGAGCCGTATCGTCCTCCCCTGCTCCGCGAGCGCGCGGGAGATCGCCTGCTTGATCCACCAGGTCGCGTACGTGGAGAGCTTGTAGCCCAGCTTGTAGTCGAACTTCTCGATCGCGCGGATGAGCCCGAGGTTCCCTTCCTGGATGAGGTCGAGGAGCGGCACGTCTGCACGGGTGTAGTTGCGCGTGATCGACATGACGAGCCGGAGGTTCGACTCGATCAGCTTCCGCTTCGCGTCCTCGTCGCCCGCGTCCTTGCGGCGCGCGAGCTCGCGCTCCTCGACCGGGGTCAGGAGACGCCCGTCGCCGATCTGGCGGACGTAGAGCTTCAGCGGGTCGTCGGCGTTCGGCCCCGAGAGGTCTGCACGCTCCCGCGTCTCCGCGTCGTCGCCCGTGCTCGGCGCCTCGTCGACTGCGTCGAAGAGGTGCTCGGCCGCATTGCCTTCCACAGGGCGACTATCGGCCGCGCGGTTGCCCCGCTTGAGGGATGACGTCCGGGACGAGGGATCCGTTACGAAAGCGAGAACCCGATGCCGACTGCAAACCCATACGGCCCTCCGACGTCTACCCTCTCGGAGGTCGTCCGACCGAACGGATCGAATATCAGCGCATGTGCGGCATAGCGGGTTACAGCCTCTCCCCCGGCTCGACCGTCGGGAGGACGCTCGCGGCACAGGCGCTCCTCGCCGGGATCGCAGAGCGCGGCGCCGACGCGGTGGGCTATGCGGTCAGGGACCTCGGCGCCGAGGTCACGCTCACGAAGCTGCGCGGCGGGGCGAGCGCGCTGCTCGACGAGCTCGACGTGCCGGCCGGGGCAGCGCAGGCGATCCTCCACGTCCGCGCCCACACGAAGGGACACCCCGAGATCGAGACGAACAACCACCCGATCCGCCACGGCTCGGTGGTCGGCGTGCACAACGGGGTGATCGCGAA
>Ga0075313_1000070_pt1 | contig 20131 bp, 16 predicted proteins | sample MayberryNE_Catta_3_FD_120051 | JGI IMG/M metagenome (GOLD analysis project Ga0075313, IMG submission 120051) | Natural and restored wetland microbial communities from the San Francisco Bay, California, USA, that impact long-term carbon... | ecosystem: Environmental > Terrestrial > Soil >...
ATGTTCGCCCTCGGTTGCCCCACAGGCCCCGCGGATGATCCGTCGTGCATCCTCCCGGAACCTCGTCGTCTGCAACCCGGTCCCGCTCGACTCGGAGTGTGTGTTCGCGTACAGGGGAAGCACCGTGTCGCGGATGAAATCCTCGATGAACGAGAGGGAGCGCCCCGACGCCGTGTAATCGGCGTAAGTGACGCGCCGCAGCCCGAACGGCGTCGCGATCGCCTCGTCCTCGCCGATCACCGACCGCCGGATCAATTCGATCAACCCGGGGTGTTCCATGGGGGCAATGCTACGCGCGGAGCCCGTGGGCTCCACGGCGGACCGCACCCGGGAACGATCGAGGCCGGGGCTTCGCCCCGGCCTCGACGCTGTGGGTGTGGTCCCGGCTCAGCCGAGCGCCACCGCGTTGATCAGGTTCGAATCGCGCAGCTTCCGCAACGCTTCGCGTTCGATCAAGCGAACCCGCTCACCGGAGAGACCGAGCACCTTGCCGGTCTCGCGCAGGCTGAGCGGCTGCCCGTTCTCGAGCCCGTAGCGCAGCGCCACGACGTGGCGCTCGCGCTCGTCGAGCACACGGTCGACGGCTCCGCCGATCTCCTCACGGAGCAGCTGGTCTTCGACCTCGGTGAACCCGGCCTCGGAGTCGATCTCCTCGATCAGGTCGCCGAGCTCGGTGTCCTCGCCTACGGGCGACTGCAGCGACAGCGGCTCGCGCCGGCCCATCTCGGTGAGATCGTCGATCTCCTCGACCGTGGTGTCGAGCGCCTTCGCGAGCTCCTCGCGACTGGGCTCACGCCCCATCGACTGCGCGAACTGGAACCTCGTGCGGTTCAGCTTGCGCAACCGATCGTGGATGTGGACCGGCAGCCGGATCGACCGCGAGCGATCGGCGATCGCGCGTGTGATGCCCTGGCGGATCCACCAGGTGGCGTACGTCGAGAACTTGAACCCACGGCGCCAGTCGAACAGCTCGACCGCGCGCATCAGTCCGATGTTCCCCTCCTGGATCAGGTCGAGGAGCGGGAGCCCCTGGCCCTGGTACTTGCGGGCCACGGACACGACCAGTCGCAGGTTGGCCATGATGAATCGCTGGCGCGCGGCCTCGGCCGTGCGAACGTCACGGCGGGCCTTCGCGATGCTCTTCTCCGACCGCAGGCGACCGGCACGGAGGCGCTCCTCGGCCTCCTTGCCCGCCTCGATCGTCATGGCGAGCTCGACCTCTTCCTCCTTGGTCAGCAGCGGCTCTCGGGCCGCCGCCTCCAGGTAGAGACGCAGGTCATCGGCGTCATCGGTCCCCAAGGGACGCGCTGGCTCCGGCACTTCGTATCACGCTCCTCCTCGAGGCCGCTCGATCGCTGGACGCGACCTCACCGGTCCTCGGGAACTCGATTCTCCTCGGTCGTTCCGATGGTATGGGCTGCAGGGGATCAAGGCGCGCGAAACGAAGCGCCTTGGCAGCGACTCATGCATATGGTAAGGGGTCTGATTCACGTTTGTAAAGACGACGGGGTGTGAAGGTCTCGTGAAGGAAGCCGCACCGCACCACACGAGCGGGCGGTCCCGATCCACCTTCAGCTCCCTTCGCCCCGGCTCAGGTATGTGTGTCAACGCGTTGACGTGCCGAAACCTTCCCGTTCTCCGCGTTTCCGCCGGGTCGGTAGCCTGGGTCGGTGACCCTCGACCTTCCCGGGCTGCGATCCGCCGACATCGACGGGCGGATCGCCTATCGCGAGTGGGACGGCCCTGCCGCCACCACGTTCGTGTTGGTGCACGGGCTGGGAGGCTCGCACCTCAACTGGGTGCAGATCGCCCCCGGCCTGGCAGGTCTCGGCCGCGTGGTCGCCCTCGATCTGCCCGGATTCGGCTTCTCCCCTCGCGAGGGACGTGGGTCGGGGCTGATGGACGAGCGCCGCACGCTCGCCCGGTTCATCCGATCGCGAACGAACGGTCGGGTGGTGCTCGTGGGCCACTCGATGGGCGGCGTGATCGGCATCCTGCATGCGGCGGTCGAGCCCGACTCCGTCGCGGGGCTCGTGGTGACCAGCTCGCCGTTCCCCTTCGTCAGGGGGGCGCTGCCCCACCCCCTGGCGATCGCGGGATTCGCGCTCTACGGCGCCCCGGGCCTGGGACCGCTGATGCTCGAGGCGCGCACGCGGCGGCTCGACCCTGAGCGCGCCGTACGGTTGGGCTTCCGGCTCCTCGCGGCCGACCCGTCCTCGATCCCCGAGGAGGTCGTGCGATTGACCGCGGATCAGTTGGGGGAACGGGCGCACGACCCCGACGGGCCGTCCGCGTTCGGCGACGCGTGGCGGTCGCTCCGGCGGCTCGGGTGGCGCCCCGACGTGGCCGAGCGCGCGATGGGCGGCGTGCGGTGCCCCGTGTTCGTCGTGCACGGACGACGAGACCGACTCGTGCCCGCCGCCTACGCCGAGGCGGCGCTCCGGGCACACCCGGCCTGGCGCGGGCGGATCTTCCCCGATCTCGGCCACGTGCCGCAGATGGAGGCTCCGGGCAGATGGCTCACCGAGGTCGCCGACTGGCACGCGGAGATCCTGGGGTAGGTCAGCGTGAAGGTGAAACGCGTGGCGGCGCGGCCGCGGCGGCCTTCTCCAACTCGTCGAACCCCGACTCGATGCCCCGGGCGAGGATCTCGACGTCGGGGACCGAGTCCCAGTCGGCGGTGAGCCCGAACGCCATCGTGCCCGCGAGGCTCGTGCACGCGATCGACAGGCCGCTGCGCTCACCCAGCGGCATCGAGGGATAGCTCGCCACGAGCGGCGCCCCCGCCAGGTAGAGCGGCACCTGCGGCGCGGGCACGTTGGACACCACGAGGTTGAACCATCGCCCGCGGCTCGTGAGCCGGGCGGCCATCGCGTGCAGGGCCGGGGGAGCGAAGGCTCCCAGCCCGATGATCGAGTCAGCGCCGACCGCCATGGAGGACTCCTTCAGCTGCGCCGTTGCGCGACGCACCCGGTGCAGCCGCGTGCGCGCCAGCAACGGACCGATCGGCACGTCCACGAACGCGGGCGCGACCCGGTTCCCGACGTCACCATGTTCGGCCTTCGACCGTACCGAGACCGGCACCATCACCCGCAGGGTCCGTCCTCTCGTGTGTTCACCCCGGTGCTCGAGCAGGTCGTGCAGCCCGCCGGCCACGGCCGTGAGCACGACGTCGTTGACCGTGCCTCCGAGGGCGCGCTTGACGTCGTGGATGCGCGAGAACGACGCCTCGGCGGTGGCGAATCGACGAGCCGGACCGATCGTCGTGTCGAACGGCCCCGCGGGCGGGGCGCCCATGTCGACGACGTCGCGCACCCCCGAGAGGGTCTCCGCGACCGCGTGGAACGATCGCGCCGGAGCCCCGAGCGCGTGCCCGACCGCCTCGAGCGGGTGCAGCACGAGGTCACGCGCGGCATCGCGCATCAGATCGTCGCGGGTCGGGGCCGCCTCGGCGGACCACGGTCGCGGCGCGCCGGGATCGGCGTCGGGCGCGAGATCGAACAGCGCGGAGGCGATCGTCATGCCCGAGATGCCGTCGGCGAGGGCATGGTGCAGCTTCATCAGCACCGCCGTTCGTCGCTCGGCCAGACCCTCGAAGACGTAGAGCTCCCACAGCGGCTTCCCGGGATCGAGCGGACGGGAGAGCACGCGCTCCACCGCGCGCTCGAGCTGGAACCGTCCACCAGGGGACGGGATCGCGGCGCGGCGAAGGTGGAAGTCGAGGTCGAAGCGCTCGTCGTCGACCCAGAGCGGACGCGCGAGCCCGAACGGCACGCGGAGCACCCGTTGACGCAGGCGAGGGGCGAGGTGCAGCCGGGCTTCGACCACCCGCTGGACGTCGTCGTAGGTGAGCGGGCCGTCCTCACGCGGATCGAAGACCGACACGCCCGCGACGTGCATGTGCACGGCCGGGGTCTCGAGGTAGAGGAAGCTCGCGTCGAGGCTCGAGAGCCGCTCGTTGACCATCGGGGATGAGCGTACCCCCGGGCGCCGAGCGGCGGGAGCGGGACGTCACAGCTCTTCGAGCTGGATGCGGATGCGCTTGTTGGCCTTGCCCTTCGACTCGGTCTTCACGACCTTCACGCGCCCGACCTCGCCGCTCGACGCCACGTGGGTCCCTCCGTCGGCCTGCTTGTCGATGCCGGTGATGTCGATCACGCGGATCGGATCGACCGAGTCCGGGATCAGCGAGACCTTCGTGCGGATCAGGTCGGGGTCGGCGAGTGCCTCCGCTCGGGGCAGCAGATGCACGTCGACCGGCACGTCCTGGGCGAGTCGCTCGTTCAGTCGCCTCTCGACGTCGTGCCCGAACTCCTGGCTGATGCCGTCGAGCTCGAAGTCCATGCGTGCCACGCCGCCCGAGTCCATGTTGCCGCCGGTGACCTTCGCCCCGAAGTCGGTGAAGACGACACCCGAGAGCGCGTGCAACGCCGTGTGCGTGCGCATGTGCCGGTACCGACGGTCCCAATCGAGCTCCGCGGTCAGGGCGGCGCCGACGGGGGGCGGCGGGGTCGCGGGATCGATCACATGCACGATCTCGCCGTCGTCACGTGACTTCACGGTGTCGTCGACGCGGCAATCGCCGCCGTCCCAGCGCATCGTGCCGCTGTCGCCCGGCTGGCCGCCACCCCGCGGGTAGAAGACCGTGCGGTCGAGCACGACGCCCTCGGCGCGGACGTCGACGACGGCGGCCTCGCAGGAGCGCAGGTACGAGTCGTGAGAGAACAGTTCCTCGGTCATGCGTTGACGGTATCGCAGCGACGTCTCACACGGGCGGCTCGACGGTCCGGGTGGTTCGGACGACCGAGGCGATGACCGCGCCGACCAGGATCAGCGCTCCGCCCGCCGCCACGGTCGGGGTGATCGGCTCGTCGAGGAAGGTCGCCGCCAGCACGGCAACGGTCAGCGGCTCCAGCACGCCGATGATCGCGTTCCGCACCGCACCCACCCGCTGCAGGCCAGCCAGCATCGAGCCGAACGCCCCCGCCGAGACGAGCACGATCGCGACGAGCCGGGCAGGTGTCGCCCCGTCGGGGATCACGAACGCGCCGAACGCAAGGGCGAAGACGACGTTCGACGTCGCAGCGCCGGCACCCAGCCAGCCGGCGGCGGTCACGGGATCGGACTCGCGCACGTGGCGATCGGTACCGACCAGGTAGGCGGTGTAGGCGAGCGACGTCGCGAGCGCGAGCACGATGCCGAGCGGCTCGACGTCCGTTCCGCCGCCCCCTCCGAGCACGACGATCGCGCTGCCACCGATCGCGAGCGCGAGAGCGACGAACAGCGGCGGGGACGGAGCGCGGCGGTCGAGGGCGATCGTGAGGAGCATCACCCAGACGGGGTACGTGTAGAAGAGCAGGGTCACGGCGGCCGCCGAGCCATGGTTCAGCGCCGAGAAGTACAGCGCGGCCTCGGTGCCGTAGCCGAGCGTGCCGGCCACGGCGAGCGCGAGGCGTTCCCCCGGGGCCGGGAGCCCGGGACGTCGCAGGACCAGCGCGAGACCGAGCAACAGGAGCGACTGACCGCCGAACCGGATCGCGAGGGTGACGAAAGGCGGACCACCCGCCTGCACCTTCGAGCCGAGGATCACCACCCCCGCGAACAACACCGCCATCGCGACCGACATCGCGGAGCCGGTGAGCTCGCCACGGCGGTCCGTGGCTCGCCGGGTGGTGGCTCCCCCGCTCACCCGGAGCCGTCCAGGAAGGCGCCGATCCTCGCGACGAGCATCGGGATCGAGGCGAGCAGGTCGGCCTCGGAATCGAGGACGAGGGCTTCCGCGTTGGGCATGACCTCCGCGAGTCGGCGCGCGACCCACGCGGGATGGATCGAGTCGCCCTCGCGAGCGATCACGATCGACGGCGCCCGCACCGATGCGAGCACGGCGAGGTCGGACACCGCCTCACTGCGGACCACCTCTCGGATCGCACGAGCCACGCCTTCCTGGTTCATGTCCTGCCACAGCAGCAGGTCGAGCTCACGCAGGCCTGGGTTCGCTTCGTACTGCCGGGCACGCCCCGACTCGCGCAGGATCGCGTGGATCGCTTGCTCACGTGGCAGGGTCTCGAGCAGCTCGGCGGTGCGCTCGAACTGCGGGTTCGATCCGATCGATCCCTCGAGCGCCGCCGGCAACAGGAACACGAGTCGCTCGAACCGGCCGGGTTCTCGGGCGAGCAGGTGGGCCAGGGCGCCGGCCCCCATCGACGTACCGACGGCCCGCGTGGCTCCGGTCTCGAGCGCGACCGCGTCGAGATCGCGAGCCAGGTCGTCGTATCCGTACGCACCCACGTCCGGGGTGCTCGAATGCCCGTGCCCCCGGAAGCAGAACCGGACCTTCGTGCCCGGCACCATCGGGGTGAACGCGGCGAGTTCCATGCACGAGTTCGTCAGCCCGTGCGCGAACACGGTCACGGGTGTGCCCGTGCCCTCGACCTCGACGTGGAGGGTGGCGTCGCCGACGTCGATCTCAGCCATCGCAGTCCAGTCCGTTGGTGGGACCATCCGCCCCGCGTTCGAGGGTACGATGCCCCCGAAGATGACCGACGGCGCAACCGACCCGACGCAGATCTCGCTCACACGCACCGACGTCGAGAACGTGCTGTCTCGATTTCGGGTCCGCCTGACCGACTCCGACGGTTCCTCCACCGAACACGAGGTCACGGTCTCCCGAGCGGAGTGGGAACGATTCGGTGAGGGCTACCGGACGCCCGAGGAACTGGTCGAGGCGTCGTTCCGCTTCCTACTCGAACGAGAATCGAAGGATCAGATCCTGGGGACGTTCGGCCTCGGTCAGATCGGCACGTACTTCCCGTCGTACGACCGCGACATCGACCCGACGGCTTGATCGGGCCTCAGTCGACGTCGGCGTCGACCTGCGCCGGCAGCACGATCTCGCCGTCGATCTCGATCAGGTCGTCCTGCGGCGCGAACTGGTCACGGATGCGACGGGCCCACGCAGCCACGAGCGCGGTCAACCCCAGGAACACCACACCGGAGACGAGCAGGATCGTTCGGGTTGTCGCCTCGCTGCCCTCGGTCCAGATCAGGAACAGGATGATCGCCGGCACGATGTACCCGAGGTTGTATGCGATGTCGAACAACGCGAAGGCCCGTCCGCGGAAATCGTCGGGCATCGTCTGCTGCATGATCGTGTCGGCCGAGATCTTCCCCACGAAGAACGAGAAGAAGCCGATGAACAGCATCGCCGCGAACCCCGCGACCGAGACGAAGACGCCACCGACGATCGCCCCGATGCCGAGCAGCACCATCGACCCGAGGAGCAGACGCACAGGGGCGACCCGGTCCTTGTACGTGTGCGCCACGACCAGGCCGAGCCCGCCGCCGACCAGGCCCCCCAGCCCCGACAGCACGAGCGAGAGCGTGTTGGAGTCCCCGTCGACGACCAGGTTCTTGGCGTAGAGCGCGAACACGAACAGGCCGAAGCCCCAGAACTGGTAGCGCAGCATCTGGAACGACGACAGGCCGAGCGCGGCGGGAGCCCGGGCCGCGACCTCCTTGAGGCCGTCGACGATGTTGCGCACGACCAACGACGCTTCCCGGCCGAACGAAGCTTCGTGCGGATGCAGCTCGGCGTGCCGGAGCTGCATCGCGACGAACCCGCCGAGCAGGAGCACGAGCGCACCGACGATCACGGGAACGAACGGCGGCACGAACCCGGCGAGACCACCGCCGAGCACGATGCCGAAGATCTGCGCCAGGGCCCCGCCGGCCTGCGAGAGCCCATTGCCCTGCAACAGGTCTTTGCCTGAGAGCACGTCGGGCATCGAGGCCGACTTCACGGTGAGCGCGACCCGGACGCACGCCTGGACCGCGAGCAACCCCGCGATCAAGGCGCCGGTCGCGAACGTCTTCCCCTCGGTGGTCTGGGCCCCCAGTGGCGCGAGCACCGCGAGCGCCACCACCGTGACCGCGACGGCCGTCGTGATGTCGGCCCACCACACCACGCGCCGACGCGGGAAGCGGTCGATGAACACGCCGATGAACGGCGAGATCAGTGTGTAGGGCAGGTACAGCGCGAGCACGACCGTGAGCAGGTAGTCGGCGGACGGCAGGTTCTGCACGTCGAACCCTTCCTGTCCCCCGAACGCGAGCGACTTCGCGATCGCGCCCTGCACCACGCCCTGCCCGGCCTGCGCGAGGTACTGCACGCCCATGAGCACCGCGAAGTCCCGGTTCGAGAACACTGCGAACATCGAGTTGAAGAACGAACCGAGCGACTCGAGCGGCCGTCGCAGCCACGCCTCGGCGACGCGCAGCGCGGCTCCGACCGCGAGGGCGACGACGACCACCGTCCATCCCTTCGCCGTCGTGAGGGGACCCCGCCACACCGCCAGCACGGCGATGCCGGCGAGCAGGACGATCACGACGGACATGCCGGGGATGAGCGCCATGCGGTCGATCGTCGTCCTGATGCCGAGCCAGCTCGACGCGAGCCACCCCGGCACGATCAGCAGCAGCGAGAGCAACGCGACCACGAGCAGGTTCTGCGGCAGGTTCTCGAGCGCCCCCGGATGCGCTCGGAACTTCGTCGCTTCCTCGGCCGCGGCTTGCTGCGCCCGCTCGACGACCTCGGGCGGAGGGCTGTACAGACCGTCGCCCTCGATCACGAACACGTCGGGTCCGACCTCGACGCCCCGCGACGTGGTCGCGTCGAGGGTCTGCTGTTGCATGTCGGCCGAGCAGTCCTCGACGCCGTTGCACACTCCGCCGTAGTACTGGCCGATCAGGAAGACGACCGGCGGCTCGCCGAACTCCTCGAACCGGGGACGGAAGTCGTCGGGCAGCGTGGCGTCGGGGTCGCAGACCCCGACAGGGCCACCGAACGCCTCACACCAATGGGCGGTCGCGGCGTCGGTGTAGCCGTCGCTGTCGGCAGACGACGTGGTTCGCTCCCCCGCGAGGAAGCCGTCGAGGGTGCCGAGGTATGTCACGGATCGCTCGATCGCATCACCGGGCAGGCCCGTGCGGAACACGTTCGTGTACGTCTTCGCCCACCCGTAGGCGGTGTTCGTACCCGTCGCAGGGTCGTCGGTGTCGCCGTGGTTCACGACGAGAACGTTCGGGCGCTCTCCGGCGGCTTGGACCACTTCGTGAACCGCCGCGAGCGAGGTGCGCACCTGCTGGTTCGCCCACTGGTTGCTCTCGCTCACCCACCGGTTCTGGATGCCGTCGAAGAGCACGAACCCGAGCGAGGCGACCACCAGCACGACCCCGATCGCCCCGGCGACCAGCGCCGGTCCGCGCCGGTCGCGCAGCAGCCACCGGGTCGCCACGAACGAGCCGAGGCCGACGAGCGCCATCGGGGCGGCGCTCGCGTTCATGAACCGGTAGTACGGCAACGCCGCGCCCGTCAGCACCGAGGCGGCGCCGGCGAACGCCAGCAGCCACCAGATCGAGACCTGATCCTCGGTGCGGGCGGGCTCGCGAGTGCGACGCGACAGCAGGATCGTGGAGACGACCGCGACGACGATGAAGGGCACGATCACGACCGGCTGCAGGGACCCCACCCACTCGATCAGGCGATCGGTGAAGAACCGCGCGGTATACGGGGGCGGCAGCGCGGCTTCCGCGAGGCTGGCCGGTTTCCCCCAGATGCCGGCGACCCAGCATGCCAGCCCGGCGATCATGCCGAAGCCCGCCGACATCAGCATCGGGCCGTCGGCTCTGAGCGCCGCGCCCAGCGAGAACCGGCTCGTCAGGAAGTGCAGCCCGAACACCGCCATGAGCACGACGCCGAAGATCACACAGGTCGTCGGATGCGTGAACGCGGCCGCGATGCCGATCAGGAACAGCGCCGTGCGCGCTCCCCACGACGTGCGTGCCTCGTGCACGAACGGGATCATCAGCGCGAGCAGGAACAGCACCGTGATGTTGTCGAGGTACCCGACGTAGGGGGTCGTGAGGAACAGCGCGACCGTCGCCAGCAAGGTGGTCAACACGACGAGCGGGTCGCGCCGACTCCGGAACCAGGCGGCGCCCAGCGCGAGGCCGGTGAGGATCGGCAGACCGATCATCAGGTAGGCGCTGAACGTGTACCGATCGATGCCGACGACCTGCTGCAGCAGGGCCCCCGCGAGCGGCACCGTGACCCGGTACCCCCCGGCGAACAATCCGTTCGGACCCCACTCCTGGACGACACGCACCGGGTCGCCCTGCAGGATCACCTGCGCCCGCCACGTGTACCACGCCGGGTCGCGTGTGGGCGCGGACAGGCTCGGGTCGGCCAGGAACTTCCACCCGAGGGCGAGCAGCATCAACAGCGCGAATCCGCCGACCACCCACCAGGAGCCCAGCCACCCAGGGCCGGCGTTCCCGGCCGGGCCGGATCGCTCGTCGGCCGGAGCCTGCATGCGATCGATGGCAGTCATCGTCGAGGAGCGGTCCTCTCTACGTCGGGGAGAAGGTGGCTCGGGCACCCCACGGCCTCGTCGTGGTCGCGGGAGCCGCCACAGGATAGCCCAGCGAGGCCGCCGTGCCGGGAGCCGGTCCCCCGCACGCTTACGTCTGCCTGGCCTCGGGAAGGCAGGGCAGATCCTGCATCAACGCGGAGGGGAACGCCGCGGCCATGACCGTGTCGTTCTCCTGGCCGGCGTTCGGAACGATACCGCCGGCGGCCGTCTGGGCCTGTGTGAACGTCATCATGAAGCGCGCCACCTCGTCGACGCTGTGCCCGTTCGCCTCCAGCTCGTCCATGTTCAGGAACGCCTGCGTGGGCTGCATGAGATCGACGATGGGCGGGCCGCCGGGGCGCCCGAAACGTCCGTTGATCAGCTCCTGCATCGGCCCGGTCGAGATCTGGAAGGCGCCGCTGACCGCGGGGTCGGGCATCGACGCGTGATCGGCGGTGACCACCATCGCCCACTCGCCCTTTCCGACACGGCGGTCGAGGAAGGTCACGAGGTCCTCCAGGGCGCGATCCTGCGCCGCGACGGCATCGCGCATCTCGGGGGAGTTCATCGACCACACGTGGCTGACATAGTCGATCGCCTTGAAGTTCAGGTAGAGCAGGTCGGGTATCTCGTCGTCGCCGAACCCCTCCCGCCGGATCACCTGCTCCACGACACGCTGCTGGTAGGGGGTGCGCGCCGGCGTGTCGAATCCTCGGAGCAGCTCCTCGATGTCGTTGTCCCGCCACTTGCCGTCGAGGCTGCCGTCGGCCCGGTCGAGCTCCTGCTTGTCGCGCTCGAAGCCCCCGACGTCGTTGGCGTACCCGGCGAGCCGGTAATAGGGGGCATCCCGCTCGGGCAGGTTCCACTCGAACCCCTCGTCGGTCAGGGTCTCGCCTCCGATCACGGACCTCGTCAGCGCGATGTCACGGTCGCCTCCCGAGTAGAAGGAGCCGTGTCCGAGCATGCCGAAGTGGATGTCGACCGTTCCCACGAGACCCACGACCGGCTCGTTGCCCATCGCGCGGTCGTAGACGTCGGCGAGGGTCGGCTCGAGGAAGAACGTGGGCCCGGCGTTCCAGGGTGCGGTGATGCGGCCCGCGACCAGCATGTTGTGCCCTGTCAGGCCGTGGTGCTTCGGGAAGGACCCCGTGCCGATCGTCGCGTGGATCTGCGCCGTGCTCGTCGGAGAGGAGCCCACCGTCGCATCCGTGTACCACGTTCCCTCCGGGATCAGCGACTTCGTGTACGGCCACGCATCGGCATGTTCTTCGAGCACGTTGATGCCGGCTGCGTCCCAGACCATCGTCACGATCAGCCTCGGGACCGCACGGTCACGATCCGCCAGCAAGGCCTCGGTCATCGGCTGGCCGTCGGGCGCCGAGAAGCCTTCGAACTTCAGTAGCGTGGCCGCCGTCGGCGCGATGCCGGCCGATGTCACGGGCCGGTCGACCTCGCCCAGGCGCTCGATGAAGCCGGGGCCGTACCAGAACATCGGCACCGTCTGCATGTAGTCCCACGGCCCGACGTGTGGCAGTCCCGACCCCACGAAGTTCGGTTCCTTCGGCACGAAGCTGAGCTGGGCCGCTCGGTCGGGACGCCACCCTCGCCAGGTGCGCAGCAGGTGCTCGTGGGGAAGCGAGCACGCGATCTTCACCAGGTCGTCGGGGACGGCCTGCGCGCCGGCATCGGTCTGCGGGCGCAACACCGCTGTGGCGGTGAGCACCGACACGAGGGCGAGCAACGGAACGACACGGCGGGGGGGCATCAAGTGGGCATAGGGAACACGACCCCGACGGGGGGCGACAACGACCCCGTCGTGGAGACTCTGTGACGACCGACGGGTTCGCGGTCGCCGAGGCGGTACCGTGTCGAAGTGTTCCTCGGCGGTCGGCTCTCGAGGCTCCTGCTGGTCCTGGCCCTCGTCGGGGCACCGGCGCTGGTCCTCCGCGTCTTCTGTGTGGGCGGGAGCTGCCACACGGCGACCGCCCGGGCGCAGGGCGACGTGCCGTTCTGCTCACTCCCGAACGAGCTGCGCCGAACGATCGCCGCGGGCTTTCGCGAAGGCCGCTCGCCCGACGTGATGGGGGCGACCGCCGACCCCGGCACGGTGCGGACCATCTTCGGGAAGTCAGACGTCGTGTCCTGGCCGGGTGGCACCGGGGCCGCCTCCACGACGGCACGGCCTGACGATCGGGTGCCACTCGTCTTCTTCGGTGGTGGAGTAGCTCCGCATGCGATCACCGATGGTGTTCTCCTCGATTCGGTCGCGCCCACGCTCGAAGAGATCATGGGGATCCGCCGCGAGCACCCGAACGTGCGAACCGGTGAAGCGATCGTCGGCGTGGCGGCGGAAGATGCAGGGACCTCTCCGCTCATCGTGCTCATCGCATGGAAGGGACTCGGCACCTCCGACCTCGAGAGGAGCCCCGAGGCATCGCCGTTCTTGCATCGCGCGATCCGGATCGGCGCCGGCACGACCGAGGCACGGACGGGGTCGTTGCCGCTCGACCCGGCGGCGACGCTGACCACGATCGGTTCCGGAGCGTTGCCGTCTTCGCACGGGATCACCGGCACGCTCCTGCGAGATGTCGAGGGCGAGGTGCGGCGCGCCTGGTCGGGTAGGGACGCAGGATCGGTCATCGCCACGTTCGCCGACGACCTCGATCGGGATCGGGGCGGGCAACCGCGGATCGCCGCGGTCCTGACCGACCCAACCGATCGTGGGATCGTCGGCGACGGCTGGTACCTGGACGGGACCGACCACGACACGATCGTGCAGGAGGAGCGTCCCGCTCGGGGAGTTCGCCTCGCGCGAGCGATCGTCGGCTCCGAGCGGCTCGGGCGAGATCGTTCGACCGACCTGCTGGGTGTGGTGCTCGCCGGCTCCGTCGATCAGGTCGATGCGACGACCTCCGACCTCGTGGATGCCGTCAGTCGGCTGGTCCCCGACACGACGTTCGTCGTCGCCGGAACGGGCTCGAACACTGGAACGGGAGGGATCGAAGCATCGGCCCTCAGCGCCCGCGTGGACCAAGCGATGGGGGCGCCGGTCGTTCGGCGTGCCGCCGCCGACGGCCTCTTCCTCGAGCGAGACGTCCTCCTGGAGCGTCGGCTCACCACCCAGGCCGTCGCCGATGCACTTCGGGGAGCGAGCGAGCGAGGCGAACCACTGTTCGCCGACGTGTACCCGTCGTTCGCCGTCGCCCTCTCGCGGTACTGCTGATGTCGACCGACACCGAACCTCGGGCCGCCCGGACATCCTCGGTTCCTACCGCACGCACCCGACCTCCCGTCGGCTGGGTGCTCATCGCGCTCGTCGGAATCGCGATCGTCGTCCGTGTCGCCGACCCCGCGGACCTGCCGTGGCTGCGGAACCTCATGATCGTCTTCGGCTCCCTGCTGGTCGAGGCGATGCCGTTCATCCTGCTGGGCGCGACGGTTTCGGCCGCCATCGAGGTACTCGTCCCCGCCACGGCCTTCGCTCGCATCGCGCTGCTCCCTCGCGGTCTGCAACTGCCCGCGGCGGCCGCAGCGGGTGTTGCGTTTCCTGTCTGCGAGTGTGGCTCGGTCCCCGTGGCACGGCGGCTCGCTGCCAAGGGCCTGTCGCCCGGCGCGGCCGTCACGTTCATGCTCGCGGCACCCATCGTGAACCCCGTCGTGGTGGCCTCGACGTTCGTCGCCTACCGGGGCCGAGACACGCTCTGGCTCATGGTGCTCGGCCGGCTCGCTCTCGGCTTCGTCGTGGCGATGATGGTGGGCTGGGTCATTGGTCGGCTGCGCGCCGGCGAGTTGCTGCGCGCCCGCGCAGGCTCGGGCGACGCTCACGACGTCGTTGGCGATGAGCCACGATGGAGGCGATTCTTCGGGCACCTGGCGGGCGACATGGTCTTCATGACGAGGTTCCTGATCGTGGGTGCGGCCTTGGCGGCCGCCATCCAGACGTTCGTGCCTCGATCGATGGTGGACGGGCTGGCCGACCTGCCGGTGATCAGCCTGATCGCGATGATGGTGCTCGCGTTCGTGATGTCGCTGTGTTCGGAGTCCGACGCGTTCGTGGCCGCGTCGTTCACCGCGTTCGGTCCTGCCTCGCAGCTCGCCTTCCTCGTGTTCGGGCCGATGGCGGACCTGAAGCTCGCGGCTCTGTATGCGGGCACGTACCGACAGGGGTTCGTCCGCACGGTGATCGTCGTCGTGGGTGCGACGACGCTGGTCGCGACGCTGTGGATCCAGGTGATCTGGGGATGAGGCCAACGGACCGGCGGTTCAGTGGCATCCGCGTCGCGACCGCTCTCGTGCTCGGCGCATGGGCGGGTCTATTCTGGTTCCTGCTCGCTTCGGACCGCACGTCGCTCTATCTATCGGGGCGCACGGCGTGGCTCGTACCGGTCGGCGCCGTGCTCGCGACCATCGCGGCCATCGGTCGTCTCGCATCGGCTCGCGTGCTCGACCCGGAGCCGCTGGGTGCGCGAGAGACCTGGGTGCTCGGCGGGATCGTGCTTCCGGTCGTGCTGCTGATCGCGTTGCCGCCCGCGACGCTCGACTCCTTCGCGGCGAGGCAACGGTCGGCTTCGACGGGGATCGGCTCGAGCGCCCGCATCGTGGACGGCCCGATCGACCTGGTCGACGTGGCCGCGGCACAGGCGGTCGCCGAGGCGCAGCAAGCCCTGCGCGAGCGGGCGGGCGAGCGTGTCACCCTCGACGGGTTCGTCACCGAGGATCCGAGCGAGGCCGATCGGTTCAAGCTGACGCGGTTCGTCATCACGTGTTGCGTGGCCGACGCGACGATCAGCTCTGTCACGGTGGTCGACGCGCCTCCCGGTTCGTTCGCCACCGATCGATGGGTGCGGGTCACCGGCCCCATCTACCCGCTGGGTGGCGTCGTGTTCGTGCAGGCGGAGTCGGTCCGGCAGATCGAACAGCCGGCCGACCCCTACCTCACACCGTGAGCCCAGGCCGGGCATCCACGACCGAGGCACGATCCGGCGGATGTCGGACTTGGGCGACGCTCACGCGGCGAGAGTGATCGGATCGCCACGCTCCTCGCGCGAGGCGACGGTCGCCGCCAGCCAGGTAGTGACCGGCATGGCTGCGACGAGTCCGATCGAGCCGACCAGGGTACGGACGATCTCTGTCGCCACGATCTCGCTTCCGACGAGCTGTCCGAGGGGCTGGCCTGAGAGCTGGAACAGGATCAGCAGCGGGAGCGATGCTCCGGCGTACGCGAGTGCGAGCGTGTTGACGATCGAGCCGACGTGGTCCCGGCCGACGCGCATCCCCGATCGGAACAGCCTTCGGGCGTCGAGCTCGGGATCGGCGGCTCGGATCTCCCAGACGGCCGACGCCTGCGTGACCGCGACATCGTCGATCGCACCCAGCGCCCCGATCACGATGCCGGCGAGCAACAGGCCGGCGAGGTCGACCTCGATCCCGACGGCTTGGACGATGAAGGCGGACTCCGACGCAAGGCCCGAGAGTCTGGCGAGCGGCGTCCAGATCAGCGACAACACGAGTGTCAGACCCACCCCGGTGAGCGTGCCGAGTACCGCGACGGTGGTGCGTCCGCTGAACCCGTGAGCCAGATAGAGCACGACGAACCCGATCGCGCCGGCCCCGACCGAGGCGACGAGGATCGGCGAGCTGCCCTCGAGGATCGCCGGGATCACGAAGGCGAGCAGGATCACCACCGAGACCGCGAGCCCCACCAATGCCGCGAGTCCCCGCAGCCGCCCGAGCAGCACGACCAAACCACCGAAAACCAGGGCCAGCCAGAGCAGAGACGGGGAGCGGATGCGATCGTAGAAGCCGTAGGGTACCCCCGGGATCTCAGCGGGCGGTCGCTCCAGCAGGACCTCTTCGTCGACGGCGAGATCTGGCGACGAAGGGATGTCCGGCAACTCGAGCCTCACCCTCGTGCCCTGATCGGGTCCCTCCCTGACGAAGAGGGCGATACCCCTGCAGCTGGGTGCGCCCGGGGCAGGTGACGGCGCCGCCCCTTGGCCCCCAGCTGCACCGGTCGTGGAACCGCAGGGAGCGATCTCGATGGAGGAGACCCTGGCCCGCACGATCTCGCCCCTGCGGAGCACATCGGCGCTGTTGGAGCGCTCGAGCTCACCCGGCCACAGCAGCACCATCCCCGTGGCGATCGTGGTCGCGATCGCGACGGTCAGTCCGGTCAGCACTGGATGCGTCGACGTCCGATGTACGGCGTGAGCCACAAGATCAACGTAATGGCCGCCCCCCGCCGATTCATCTACCTACGACTTTCTCGCCACCGGTGAGTACGTAGCTCCTCGCGATCGACCTCAAGCGAGACCCCCTCGCTCGCCGACACGCCAGGCACATGGGTTCCGGAGGAGATGGATGATGCAGGGGGGAACGGCGCGAAGGATCCTGGCGATCGGCGTGGCAGGGTGCGTCCTGCTGGCGGGTCTGATCGCCGCTGCCAATGCGGAGTCGTCGGTCAAGGTCGCGCTGCGACAGAAGCACGACATCCAGGCCCGGATCGACGAGCTCCATGAGACGCGCCGCGTGCGGCGGGTCGAACTGCACCAGCGGATCAAGGAAGCACGGGCTCTGCTCCGCGACGCACCGGGCGTCTCCAGGGTGGGGGATCAGGAGCGGGTCCGAGAGTTCCGTCAGCGTCAGCTCAAGGAGATCGCGAAGGCCCGCGCTCGCGAGCGTCGGCTGATCAGGAGCATCCGGAAACGGGTCCTCGTGCTCCGTGCGAAGCGGTACGACATCGCTTCGTGGATCAGCTCCTTGCCACTGCAACGCTGCCCCGTGGCGGGAACCCCGGTCGTGTCCGATAACTTCGGAGTGATCCGAGAGATGCCAGGGACTCCGCGGCACATCCATCAAGGCAACGACATCATGGCGCCGACCGGGACCCCGATCGTGGCGCCGTTCGACGGTAAGGCGGTCGCAGGCCAGAACTACCTCGGCGGTCAGTCCGTACATGTCTACGGCGCGGCCGGCTACGTCTACAATGCACACCTCTCCTCGTACGGGAAGCTCGGAGCCGTGAAGGCCGGCGACGTGATCGGGTACGTGGGTATCACCGGGAACGCGACGGCCCCGCACAACCACTTCGAATGGCATCCGGGGGACGGGCCCGCGGTCGATCCGTTCCAGTTCCTCGCGGTCGTCTGCTGAGGCCGGGACGATCGATCACGCGCAGGTCGTCGCCTCGCCATCGGGCATGCAGATCCGGTGGTTTCGGTGGCGGATATCCACGAGGACCTCACGCAAGCGCAGATCCGTCGCTCCCTGCAGGTCTTCCGGCCAGGGCGTCGTCGTCGATCGTGTCGATGGATCGGCCGAAGCACGCCCGACTACCTCACCCTGCACGCGAACTCGATCTCGTCAGGTCGATGGGTCTTTCGACGCTGCGGTTCCGAGAACAGCGCCACGCGCATGCCGCGCTGATGCTTCCCCGGGGCGTCCGCCCAACGACGACCTGCGAGCCCGCTTGGAAGTCGTCCTGCTCAGCCGCGCCGCGTAGAGTCTGATGAGTCCTGTCGCGCCAAGCAGGTACAGGGCCGACTCACTCATGCAGCGTGCACACATCTCGTAGAGGATACGGCGGCGGCGCTGTGGGCATCACCGGGAACGCGACGCCATCTACGCGCAGGCGCGACAGGTGCCGATCAGGTCCAGGCGGTGGCGGACCTGGGCGAACCCGCTGCGTTTGGCGAGCCGGTCGGCCGTGCGGTCCACGGTGGACTCGACGTGCGAGGGGATCGTGACGTCTTCCACCTTGCCGCAGTTGGAGCAGATCAGGTGGTGATGGTGCTCGGTGAGCTCCTCGGCGAGCTCGAACCGGGCGAACCCCTCCTCGGTGATCACACGACGCACGACCCCCGCCTGCTCGAGCACCGCGAGGTTCCGGTAGACGGAGCTCTGCGGGCCGGTGCGCGCCCGGACGATCTCGGCGGTCGACAGCGGCTTCCGGGCTCGCTCGAGCACGGCGACGAGCTCCTGGCGCTGCGTCGTGAACCGCTGCCCGACGCCACGGAGCCTGCTGGTCACCGCGGCGTGCAGATCGGTGGTCACGGGCCGAATCATACGTCCGCCTCGACGGTGCCACGGATGCGATGGGCCGACCTCGATGCGATCGAAACGACCACGAACACACCGGCGGCGACCAGCACGATCGTGCCGCTGGGAGCGGAGCCGGCCACGCGAGACACGCCGAGCCCGGAGATCGACGCGCCGATCCCGATCGCGATCGAGATCGCGAGCGCGCCGATGAACGAACGGGCGACCATCTGGGCGGCGGCGACGGGCAACACCATCATGGCCGCCACGAGCAGGATCCCCACGATCTGCATCGCCGCCACGACCGCGACGGCCGTGAGCACCGCGAGCAGGAGGTTCAGGGCACGGACCGGCACGCCTGCCACCTGCGACCACTCCTCGTCGGTGACGACGGAGAACAGCGCTCGCCGCAACGCGACCACCGCGAGCACGATGCCCAGGCCCAGGGCCACGATCGATCGGACCTCGCTGGGATGCACGGTGAGTGGCGCGCCGAACAGATAGGCGAACACGTCGGCCGACAGCCCGCCTCCGAGCGAGATCAACACGACCCCGAGCGCGATGCCCGAGTAGAAGACGATGGCGAGCGCGACGTCACCCGACGTGCGGCGGCGTGCGCGGAACCACTCGATACCGAGCGAGCCCGCGACCGCGAACGCGAGCGCCGTCCACAGCGGCGCCCATCCGACGAGTAGCCCGGCCCCGACCCCGGCGAACGCCACGTGCCCGATGCCGTCGCCGATCAGCGAGAGACGCTTCTGCACGAGGAAGACTCCGATCGCCGGCGCGAAGGCACCGACCGCCACGCAGGCGACGAGCGCCCGCTGCATGAAGCCCAGCTCGAACGGGAACGGAAGCATGAGATCGGCGACGATCACGAGAGCTGCTCCAGCCAGATCGGCAGGTCCTCCGGGTGGACGCCGAGGCTGCCGACGCCTTGCGCGGCGAGGTCGGCCGGCCGCCCGTCGAAGAGCACCCGCTGCTTCAGCACGATCACGCGGTCGACGTCGTCGGCCACCGCAGAGAGCTCGTGCGATACCAGCAGCACGCCGGCGCCGTGCTCCCTGATCAGGTGCACGAGGGAATCCCGGAACAGACGTTGCGACGCCGCATCGACCCCTGCGATGGGCTCGTCGAGCACGAGGAGCGACGGCTCGCTCGCGAACGCTCGAGCGATGAAGGCGCGCTGCTGCTGGCCTCCGGAGAGCGCGTTCACGGGACGACGTGAGAGCTCGGACAGTCCGACGGAGGCGATCGCGTGGCCGACCTCGTCTCGATCCGTGCGCGACAGCGGGCGCCACCACCGCCCGTCGGTGAGCCGGCCGGCGGCGACGATCTCACGCACCGTCGCCGGGAGCTCGGAGCTCAGGTTCGGACGCTGCGGAACGTAGCCCAGCCGCCCGCGCCGGCGAACCGAGCGAGGAGGTCGACCGAAGAGGCGGGCGGCGCCCGTGAGTGGCTCGAGCGACCCGAGCAACAGTTTCACCAGTGTCGACTTGCCCGATCCGTTCGGGCCGACGAGGGCGACGAACTCCCCGGCCCGCACGGAGAGATCGACGTTTTCGATCACGAGGTCGCGGCCGTAGCCGAAGCTCAAGCCCTCGGCGCCGAGCAGCTCCTCCTGGGGGGAGGCATCCTCAGGTGCGCGGCCGCGTGGCGTCTCAGGCGCAGTCGAGTCCATCTCG
>Ga0075313_1000072_pt1 | contig 19867 bp, 22 predicted proteins | sample MayberryNE_Catta_3_FD_120051 | JGI IMG/M metagenome (GOLD analysis project Ga0075313, IMG submission 120051) | Natural and restored wetland microbial communities from the San Francisco Bay, California, USA, that impact long-term carbon... | ecosystem: Environmental > Terrestrial > Soil >...
CGCTGGATGCTGCGAAGCACTGGGTCGCTGAAGGCGCGACTTTCCTTCACATCGTCGATCTGAACGGCGCAGTCGAAGGCCGACCGGTGCATACCCGAGAAGTCGAAGCGATCTGCAAACAATCGGGATTGTCGGTGGAGCTTGGCGGTGGTCTGAGATCGGTCGAAGCTGTGGAAATGGCGCTGAATCTCGGCGTCTCCCGAGTCGTCATCGGCACCGCGGCTTACGACAACGCGGAATTTCTCCGCGAGCTGTGTAAGAGTTTTCCCGGAAAAATTATCGTTGGTATCGACGCACGCCAAGGTAAGGTCGCTATTAAAGGTTGGACTGAAACCACCGCGATGGATGCGGTGGAGCTGGCCAAGCGCTGTCAAGACGACGGCGCGGCGCGGATCATCTACACCGACATAAGCCGGGACGGTACGAGCAGCGGGGTAAACTTGGATGAGACGCTAAAAATGGCGCGCGCGGTTCGGATTCCCGTCATTGCCTCGGGTGGCGTCGCGACTTTGGATGATCTCCGCAAGCTCCTGCCGTTAGAAAAAGAGGGCGTCGAGAGCGTGATCGTGGGACGAGCGTTGTATGCCGGAGCTTTTAGGCTTCGTGACGTGATACCGGTGGTTGGCGTAAGTTGATCTCTCCGTTCTTAGATGTTTCCAAAAAACCACTGTTTTCCTTTTGTGGTCGCTTCACCCGTCACTTTGTTTTCGCAGTTTACATGGTAAGTAGCTTTTTACCAAAAGGTTCCAACAACGTCGCTAAAGAGTTAAAACACTTATTTTTTTTCTTGACATCGAGTGAGTGATCGTTCAAATTCTGCAGTTAAAGCTTAGAGGGGGTGAACTCATGAAAAACTTCTCTTCCCTGGTTTTAGGTGCTACCCTTTTGTCGCTTACTTCATTGGTTCCGCCGAGTCACAGTCTTGCTCAGCAAACAGGTGAACGAGCGGAGTCCGTCAGTCAGCCAAGAAGACCTAATTTCTTTCATATACTTGGAAGCATAGTTTTTACTCCGATCCATTTGGTGGCTAAAACAGTTACCTGCGTTGGAACCCAGGCAACTGCCGCTGTAGCTTACACGACTACATTTGGCGTGGAAGGTCACTACGATGGCGGAACGAATGGAAGAGATATTGGCGAAACAGCGCGGCGTTCATGCACCGGGTCATGGATAGTCCGGCCGTCACAGGTAGTGCGAGATTACGGTGAATAATCGACAAACTGCTTATCAGTTTCAGCTTTAGAACCTGCAGTCATCAGTCTCAAAGGTGAGTTTTTCCCCGATACTGTTCCCAGCGGCGCGTTGGTCGCTAACGTTAGATTCGTATAACTGTTCGGGTGAAGAAGGGCATTACGGAACCGCCCGCGCCGTGGTTTGTTTCCCAGCATTGAAGATATTCGACATCACCTCATCAACCATCTCCTCCGGGGACTTGCGCGTTAACGATGTGTGGTACGAGTTGCCTAGAGCTATCGGAAAGCTGTTTGTCGCGTCTCTGAGTGTAACCGTGAGTTCCAAGAGGTAAAGCGTGATGTCCCACATCCATCTGTCCACATAAGTTATGACCGAATCCACAGAATTCGAGGGCCGCGATGCCTCCGGTCCGGCCGTGGCGGTTAACCCCTCTTTGGTGAGCCTGTCCCTGATCAAAATATGAATGCCGCGGGTGTCTCTTGGTTGATGCACTACATAAAAAGTTTTCAGCTTGCTGAGATCTGCGCCCGGCGAAAGCGTTGCGGTAGCGCGATTGATGCACCCGGTTGCAAACAGCAGAGCGGCTAGTACTAGGGTGAATCGCGTCATGTAGTCTCTGTACTTGTTTTTTCGTTTAAGCTCAAAAACTCCGGGCATGTTTAATTTGTTCTCACGTGGAAATCTCAATTATTTCACCGGCGGAAGTACGTTTATTAGCGCCAATATGGCGCGTGAGACGTTAGCAAATATAGTTGCGCATGTCGAGTTACCGCTTATTGTCTCTTCTTGAGACCCTCGAAAAGCTGAATTCAAGGGTGCAAATCGTGTACAATGGGTGGGGTTAAGTTCTCAATCACAGCTTCTGCTGCATGGGCGCCGGGCGTGGATACAAAGGAAGCCTGGCTCAAATGGGCAAGAGGCGAATGTGCTATTGGCGGGATCGGGGAGCCCCCGGTCAACGCCATGGGTCCGATGCTCCGACGGCGAGCAGGCTTCGCCACCAAGATGGCCCTGGAAGTCGCCTATCAATGTTTGGGAAACAGGACTGACGTTCCCATGGTGTTTAGCTCGCGCCATGGCGAGGCTTCGCGCTCCGCCGATTTGCTGTTGGATCTTGCCAACGGCACGCCGCTCTCTCCCACTTCATTTGGTCTGTCGGTGCATAATGCGACAGCGGGTCTGTTTTCGATGGCACGCGCAGACCATGCCAACAGCACGTCCGTAGCGGCAGGCAAGAGCAGCGTCGAAAGTGCGGTCATTGAGGCATGCGGGTTGCTTGCCGAAGGCGAGCCGGATGTGCTGCTTGTCGTGTACGATTGCCCGTTGCCCAAGATGTATGCAAGTTTTCGAGATTGCGTGGAACAGCCATATGCTTGGGCTTGGCTAATGCGATCGCCGGGCACGGATTTCTATTCTCTAGGTTGGTCCGCCGGCGAAAGTATCCCTTGCTCAAACGACGAGCGCTTACCTGCCGGATTAGCAATTTTGCGGTTTCATTTGCGCGGCGACGCCGCGCTGGAGCGCACCTGCGACAAGCGCCGCTGGCAATGGATGCGCCATGCGGCGTAATCTTGCCGGCTATTGGCGCGTGTTCGGCACCGCTTTGGGATTTCTCGCGGTTGGAATCGGCGGAGTCCTCATATTTCCTTTGCTCAATCTTTTTGTTCGAGGCCGCGAGCGGAGAACGGTGATTGCCCGTGATCTGATCAGTTTGACCTTTCGCTGCATCGTTCGGTCCATGCGAGCTATGGGCGTGTTACAGTACGAAATCAATGGACTAGAACGCCTGGAACGGCAGGGCCTGCTGATTCTCGCCAATCACCCGACGTTGATCGACATTGTGTTTTTGATGGCGTTCGTGAAACGGGCGAACTGCATTGTCAAGAGCGCTCTATGGCGCAATCCTTTTACTCACTCGACGATGCGTGCCGCTGCTTATATACGGAATGACGGTGATGGATCCCGCCTGGTAGACGATTGCATCGCAGCGGTGCGCCGCGGCAGTAATCTCATCATTTTTCCGGAAGGAACACGCACGCCGGCCGACGGTTCGATCGCCCTTCGACGGGGCGCGGCCAATATCGCGGTGCGCGATTTGCGTAATATCACTCCGGTGCTGATAAGGTGCACGCCCGCCATGCTTTCCAAGGGAGTCCGGTGGTGGCGGCTGCCATCCCGTTCGTCCCATTTCAGAATTGAAATAAAGGAGGATATCGAGATCCAGCCTTTTGTCGCCGCCGCAAGCAGCGAGGTTTTGGCGGCGCGCTATTTGACCAAGCACCTGCAAAACTATTTCTCCGAGAAAAACTATCGCCATGCAGCCGTTGGAAGATGAGATAAAGCAACTCATTATCGATGTCTTGCAACTTGAAGACATTACCCCGGCGGATATCGACTCCGATGCGCCGCTGTTTGCCGACGGGCTCGGGTTGGATTCCATTGATGCGCTGGAACTGGGCGTGGCCATCCAGAAACGCTACGGGATCAGGCTTTCGGCAAACTCGGAAGAAACCCGGCGTCACTTTGCGTCCGTTCGGACACTTGGCCTTTTGATCGAGAGCAACTCGAAGAGCGAGGGGAAATTTGATGACTCTAGCCACTCCACTGACTAAGGAAGCAATCTACCCCTGGGTGGTTGATATTCTCCACGAGATGTTCGAGCTCGACAAGTCGAAAATCACACTGGACGCGAACCTGTACAGGGACCTCGACATCGATAGCATCGACGCAGTGGATCTGGCCGTGAAGCTCAAACAGCTTACCGGAAAAAGGTTGCAGCCCGAAGTCTTCAAGAGCGTGCGCACTGTGCAAGATGTCGTCGATGCGCTCAACGGACTGCTGGAGCGGTAACCGGGTTGCGCCGCGCGGCAATGTTTTTGGCGGTAATCCTCACATTGTTTTATCCTCTAGCGATCTGGCTTGCCGAAGGGCAGGTCGAGCCGCGGTTGCTTGCCGGGCTGTTGTTACTGGCGGGATTGTCACGGCTCTTCAGCGTGCGATCCAACCAGGCCGCCCGTTGGTGGGTGGGTGGCACGATGCTTCTTGTGCTTGTGGCAGTTTGGGCCAACGTGATCTTTCCGTTGAAGCTTTATCCGGTGATCGTCAACGCGACATTGCTGGGCGTGTTCTTTTATAGTTTGATCGTTCCTCCGACTGCAATCGAACGCATTGCGCGGAAGCGCGATCGGTTTTTGCCTGCGCAGGCAATCGGCTACACGCGGCGCGTGACCCAAGTCTGGTGCGTGTTTTTCGCCCTCAACGGCGCCATCGCGCTTTATACGGCGCTGTACGAGTCGTCGGCGCTCTGGTCGCTTTATAACGGCTTGCTCGCTTACGTTTTGATCGGTCTTTTATTTGCCGGTGAATACTGCGTTCGCCGGCGTGTCATAGGGCAGCAGCGTGGCTGATACGCTCGACCTGTTGACCACGCTCAGCGCCGCCCGGCCGCTCTGCCAGACGGTAGGTTGGCGACGAGGAGAGGCGCTTAGCTGCGAAATGTTTCTCCGCCGCGTGCGCGCTTGGCGGGCGTTGCTCTGGCGCAGCTCGGGTCAAGCTTTTGCGCTCTACCTCGACGACTCCTTCGAGCTGGCGGCGGCATTGTTCGGCGGGTGGCAGGCCGCCAAAACGATTTACCTGCCGGGTGATAATTTGCCGGGTACTTGTGCTGGTTTGCGTCAAAACGTGGACGGCTATTTGGGAGAGTTCGCCGCCCCTTGGCAGCCTCAAACGCCGGCGCGAGACGAGGAAGATGACGTGGATGTGTTGGGTTGCCTCGATCCGGAGTTCATGGGATTGGTGCTCTATACCTCCGGCACTTCGGGTGCGGCCCAAGCGATTCCAAAAAAACTGGCGCAGTTGGCCGCGGAAGTTGCGACGCTGGAAACAAAATTCGGCGCGCTGCTCGGCGACGCCGACATCGTGGCGACGGTCTCGCATCAACACATCTATGGTTTGCTGTTCAAAGTGCTGTGGCCGCTCGTGGCGGGGCGCGCGATCCATGCCGCAGGCTTTCCTTTTTTCGAAGGATTGAGCACCGCGCTGGCGCAGCGTGATAGCGTTCTGGTTTCAAGTCCGGCGCTTTTGAAACGATTGCAAAAAAATTCTGTTTCCGCACTGGCGGTAAAGCGCCTGCGGGGGATTTTCTCATCCGGCGCGCCCTTGGCGCTAGAGACCGCCCAGGAATGCAAGCGCCTACTCGGTCAGTTGCCGATCGAAGTTTATGGCAGCTCTGAAACCGGCGGGATCGCCTGGCGCCAACAGACCCAGAGATCGGACAAGGCGTGGACGCCTTTTCCCGGAGTACGTTGGCGCATCGATCCGGATCGTGAAGTGCTCGAAGTCAGCTCGGCGCATTTACCGGACACCGCCTGGTTTTGCACGGCCGATCGAGCCGTGGCCGGGGCGCACAATCGGTTTTTCCTCAAAGGCCGGATCGACCGGATAGCCAAAATCGAGGGGAAGCGGATCTCGTTAAGCGCCATCGAGTGTCTGCTTACGGCATCGCCGCTGGTCACGGCCGCCAGCGTCATGGCCCTCGAGGGAAACCGGCAACGAGTGGCCGCTTTCGTCGTTTTGTCCGAGAGTGGCCGGTTCCGGTTGGCCGAGCTCGGCCGGCTCGGCTTCAGCCGCAGCTTGCGAGCCCTGCTCGTCGGCTCCGTCGAACCGGTCGGCTTGCCGCGCATCTGGCGTTATCTGGACGCGCTTCCCGTCAATGCTCAGGGAAAAACTACCTTTGCCGAGCTGGGCTCGTTGCTCGAACGCGACAAGAGTCGCCCAACACAGCCGCGTAAGCGTCTGGTCGAGAAAAACGCTCATGAGGCGATCTTCGAGCTCGTTGCGCCGCGAAACTTGCTCTATTTTGACGGCCACTTTCCAGGCCGGCCGATTCTGTCCGGAATGGTTCAGATCGACTGGGTCATAACCTGCGGGCGCCAGTGTTTTGATTTGCCGCCGCTTTTCCGTGGCATTCACGCGCTCAAGTTTCAGCGGGTTATTCCTCCCGAAACGCCGGTCAAGCTCAAGCTCGTTCACGATCGCGCCAAATCGTCTTTGTCCTTCCAAATCAGTTCAGAGTCTGGCCGCCATGCTACCGGACAAATCCTATTCGGCGCCGACGATGTTTAGTCCCTGCGTGGTGATTCCCGTGTACAATCACGAGCGTGAGGTGGGCGCAATCGTGAATGGCGTTCTGCGACAGAGCCTCCCTTGTATCATCGTCGACGACGGCAGTTCGGCCGCCTGCGCGGCGGTTCTCGATGAGCTTACCCAAGCGCCGGGCGAGATCACTTTGTTGCGCCACACGGCCAATCGCGGCAAAGGCGCCGCCGTGCTCACGGCGATTCGCCATGCCGCGCGCAACGGGTACAGCCACGCGCTGCAGATCGACGCCGACGGCCAGCACTGTGTCGGCGATATCCCGCTCTTTCTCGAGCGCGCCGCGGCGCATCCCCGCGCCCTTATCGTCGGCTGTCCGGAGTTCGACGAGAGCGCGCCGGCGCTGCGGCTTTGGGCTCGCTATCTCACCCATCTTTGGGTTTCGATCAATACGCTCTCGCGCCAAATCAAAGATTCGATGTGCGGCTTCCGGGTTTATCCGCTGGCGCCTCTCCTGGCGCTCGACCAGAGCTGCCATCTCGGAGAAAGGATGCACTTCGACATTGAAGTGGCGGTGCGCCTCTACTGGAACGGCGTGGAGGTCATCAATGTGCTCACGCCGGTGACGTACCCGAAGAACGGCGTGTCGCATTTTCGCGCCTTGATGGATACGTGGTTGATTTCCCGCGCCCACGCGCGTTTGTTTTTCGGCATGCTGCAGCGATTGCCAACGTTGATCGCACGCACTCGGAGCGCGCGATGAAACCGGCCCGACATTGGGCGCATATCGACGAATTTAGCTTCATCGCCGGCATGCGCCTGTTGTTTTGGATCTGCCGCGTTTTCGGGCGTTGGCCGTTCCGCGTGGCGCTCTACCCGGTCGTGCTCTGGTATATGATCGCCAAGCCGGCCGCGCGCGCTGCGTCGGGAGACTATTTACTGCGCATGGCGCAACATGGCGGTATCGACCGGCGCAAACCGGGCGGACTCTCTGTGTTGCGCCATTTCCTCTCGTTCGCCGAAGATCTTCTCGATAAGATGCTTTTGTGGAGCGGATGGCTGCAAACCGATTCGGTCGAGTACCGAAATCTCGAGCTGATTGCCGCACAAGTAGCGTCGAAGCATGGCGCTCTCTTAATTTGTTGCCACCTCGGCAATTTGGAATTATGCCGTGTGCTATCCAAGCGGATTGCCCGGTTCAAGATGACCGTCCTGATCCATACGAAGCATGCTGAAAAATTTGATCGCCTGCTAGCGCGGCTCAATCCCGAAAGCCGAGTCGATGTAATGCAAGTCACCGAGCTTTCGCCCGCGAGCGCGATTCTATTAGCGGAGAAGATTGCGCAAGGTGAATTTATCGCGATTGCCGGCGACCGCGTCCCGGTGTCGGATAGCCCGAGGATTGCCGTGGCAAGCTTTCTTGGCGCCCCCGCCCCGTTCCCTGTGGGTCCGTATATCCTGGCGAGTCTGTTTCAGTGCCCCGTTTATTTGCTGTTTACCCTGGGCCATGGGCGTACGGCGGAAATTCATTTTGAATTGTTCCGGGAGTCAATTTTCCTGCCGCGCAAGGACCGCGAGCGCGTGCTGGCCGAGCTCGCGGCGGAGTACGCGCGCCGGCTCGAATATTTTTGCCGCCGTGCGCCGTTTCAATGGTATAATTTCTACGATTTTTGGCAGTTGCCGGTGATGGATGCTCACGATGGAACACACTGAAGTTAACCCTCGGCCGCGTATCGTTCGATTCGACGGGGAACGGCTGACCCTCGAAGACATCGTCGATATCTCAGAGGGATCGGCGCTCGCGAGCTTGTCCGAAGCCGCAGAATTTCGCGCCATGATCACCCGCGGCGCCGATTTTATCGACCGCATACTCCACAAAGACGGCGTCATTTACGGTGTCACTACCGGCTACGGCGACTCCTGCAACGTGACGGTGCAGCCGCAATTGATCGCAGAACTGTCGCGGCATCTTTATACCTATCACGGGTGCGGCTTGGGGACGTGTTTTACCCCGGCGCAGACGCGCGCGATCATTGCGACCCGCTTGGCGTCGTTATGCAAGGGGTTTTCGGGTGTAAGCGTCGAATTGCTCGAACAAATGGTGCGGCTGCTGCAACACGGGTTGTTGCCGGTTATTCCTTGCGAAGGTTCCGTCGGCGCCAGCGGCGACCTGACGCCGCTGTCTTACCTCGCGGCCGTACTCTGCGGCGAAGGCGACGTGTGGCACAACGGCGGCACCATGCCTGCCGCGACGGCGCTCGCGAGCGCCGCAATTGCGCCGCACCAGCTTCGCCCCAAAGAAGCATTAGCCATCATGAACGGCACGGCAGCAATGACCGCGCTCTCCTGTCTGGCGTTTGCCCGGGCCGAATATCTGGTCCGGCTCGCCACTCGAATCACAGCTCTTTCATCGTTCGCGCTCGCCGGCAACGCCTACCATTTTGACGCAACGCTGTTCTCGGTCAAACCCCATCGCGGGCTGCAGGCGGTCGCCGCTTGGCTGCGCCGAGATCTGGCATGCGATCAGCCAGCGCTGGACAATCAAAGGTTGCAAGACCGCTACTCGATCCGCTGCGCCCCCCATGTCATCGGTGTTCTCGCCGATGCGCTGCCGTGGATGCGCGAGTCGATCGAGAATGAGCTCAATAGCGTCAACGACAACCCGATCATCGACGCGGCGGAAGAACGGATTCTCCTCGGCGGGCACTTTTACGGTGGTCATATCGCGTTTGTCATGGACAGCATGAAAAATGCCGTCGCCAATTTGGCCGATCTGCTCGACCGGCAAATGGCCTTGTTGGTGGACGGTCGTTACAGCAATGGCTTGCCGTCCAATTTGTCCGGCGTCGCAGGACCAAGAGCAGCTATCAATCATGGGCTCAAGGCATTGCAAATCAGTGTTTCAGCCTGGACCGCAGAGGCTCTCAAATTGACTATGCCGGCCTCGGTGTTCTCGCGCTCCACTGAATGCCATAACCAGGACAAGGTCAGCATGGGGACGATCGCTGCGCGCGATTGTCTGCGCGTGCTGGATTTAACCGAGCAAGTGGCCGCTGGATTGCTGATTGCCGCGCGCCAGGGCGTGTGGTTGCGCCGTAAGCTCAGTCCGTCGGTATCGCCGCGAGCGCCGCTCGAACGCATGTTGGACGCGCTGGGCGCCGAGGTTGCCGTTGTCGAGGAAGATCGCCGCCTAGAGCCGGATTTGCGCCTGCTGGTCGAACGCATCCGCGGCCGAGCCTGGAAGTTGTATGAATAGAACGCCTAGCCGCTGGTGCTCGGAGATCGAGACCCAGGTGCAGTTCTTTGATCTCGACCCCATGGAAGTTGTCTGGCACGGCCATTATGTCAAATATCTGGAGATCGCGCGTGGCGCGCTGCTCGATAGTATCGACTACAATTATCCGCAGATGCGGGCGTCAGGCTATCTCTGGCCGTTGACGGATCTGCAACTCCGTTATGTCGCGTCGGCCCGTTTCGGCGATCAGCTCAAGTTGCGCGCCGAAATTGTCGAGTGGGAGAACCGCCTCAAGATCGATTATTTAATCAGCGACGCCGTCAGCGGAAGGCGGCTCACCCGTGCTAGCACGACCCAGGTAGCTATTGAGATGGCTACCGGCGAAATGTGTTTTGCATCGCCGTCGGTGCTGTTTGAGAAATTGAAGGTCACCCCGTCGTGAAAATTGGGCTTTTGATATGCGCCTTGACTCTGACAGCCGTGGCGCTTGTCGCAGCCGCGCCGGTGGCAAGAATTCAATCGATCCTGGCCAAGCCGGAAGTGCTTTGTGGCCGGTTCGATCAGACCAAACGGTTGGTCGGCTTGAAAAGGCCGGTGACTTCCAACGGCCGCTTCTGTGTCCTCGCCGACAAAGGCGTGTTATGGCGTTCGCTCCAACCTTTTTCCACGACCTTGAGGCTGACCCGTGATCAGATTGTCCAAATGCAAGGACAGCGCGTGACGCAGCGACTCGATGCCCGGCGCGAACCGGCCGTGCAGATGATCCATGACGTTTTCTTTGCCTTGCTGGCCGGTGACTTGGGCCAGCTCGAAAAATTTTTTGTCGTCGAAGGCGACGTTCATGAGAAGAGTTGGAGCGTGACGCTTAAAGCGCGTGAGCCGGGATTGGCCCAGGCGATTAGCGGCATTGCTTTAGAAGGCGGTGTGTTTGTCAAGAGTATCGCAATCGATGAAACCAACGGAGACCGCACCAAGATCGTATTTTCCGCGATTCAGACCGGCGCCGGCGCTATCACTGCTGAGGAGGCAGCTTTGTTTTGAATCGGCGCAACCTGCTCGCGTGGGTCTGGGGTGTGATCGTTTGCTTACTATTGGCACACAGCGCTTATTTGCTGATGAGCGACCGGCTCGCTCCGGATACCGACATTCTGGCGCTTCTACCGGTTCAAGAACGGGATCCGGTGCTGCAAAAAGCCGTCACGCACATTGTTGCTTCAACTCGACAACGGTTGGTCGTGCTTGTCGGCGCGGATGATTGGGAGCAAACGCGCCGCGCGGCCAACGCGTATCATGCGGTGCTGGCACCCCACACAGAACTGCTCCGACTGGATGACCGAGCGAATTCATGGCAAGCGGACGAGTCGTTAGTCGGTCGCCATCGGCTGATTCTGATGACTGGCAGCGATGAGCGCGCGTTAAAACGCCAACCCGAAAGCTACTGGATTAATTTCGCGCTGTCCAACCTCTACAGCCCATTCGCAGGTGGAAAACTTGCGCCTTGGCAGGATGATCCATTCGGTCTGTTTGCTGCTTGGATGCAAGCGCGCGCGGGTGAGACGCGGATCAGGCCGCGCGATGGACGGTTGTTCGTTAGCGAAGGCCGGCGTCAGTATGTGGTCATGCTGTTTACCCTTGGCGTTTCGGCTTTTTCCATGAGCGCCCAAAAAACTCTCATGCCGTTGTTGGAGGAAGCGCAGCAAGCGGCGCGCATGGCAGCGCCGCAGGGTGAAGTTCTGAAAGAGGGTGTTATTTTGCACGCCGCTGCGGCGGGCGCGCAAGCGCAGTGGGAGGTGTCGATCATCGGAGCCGGCTCGATCCTCGGCATCGCAGCCCTGATCTGGCTTACGTTTCACTCTCTGAAGCCGATCGCATGGATCATGCTATCTATCGGTGTCGGCTGCCTTGGCGCGCTGTCGCTCTGCTGGATTCTGTTCGAGCGAATACATTTGTTAACCCTGGTATTTGGCGCCAGCCTTATTGGCGGAGCGCAGGATTATGGCAGTTATTTCCTGTGCAACCGACTGACGGCAGAGGGGCAAAAGCTGGACTCGCGGCAGTTGCTACGTCGGCTATTGCCGGCTTTGACGTTAGCTCTGGTGACGACGGTGGTCGGCTATCTGGCGCTTGCGCTGACGCCTTTTCCGGGCTTGCAGCAAATGGCCGTATTTTCCGCGCTGGGTCTGATATTCGCGTGGCTTTCGGTGATCTGTTGGTTCCCCGCGCTGGTGCGGAACGGCGCCGTGACAAGCGCGCCAGCGGTCAAGTGGTTCGAAGGCAGTCTATGGCGTTGGCAATCATTGCGCTGCCGAAGGCGGCTCTTGTGGGCGGGTAGCTTGTTTATCGTTGCCGCTGTTTTCGGTCTTTCACGACTAGACGTCCAGGATGATATCCGTTTATTACAGAGCCCGCCCCGACATTTGATCGCCGACCAGCTCCAAATGAGCCGGCTCCTGGCTGCTCCCGCACCGGCGCAGTTTTACCTGGTGCGCGGACCCACGGTGGAAGATTTGCTGCAGCGCGAGGAGGCGCTTAAACGGCGGCTCGATCCGCTGGTCGAAAAACAAATCATTGGCGGTTATCACTCGATGTCCGATTGGGTACCGTCGTTTCAGACACAGGCAGCGCGCCGGAGCCTGATCGAAAAAAAGCTGTTGGACGAAGACGGCGCGCTCGCAACGCTGGCTCGGCGGATCGGTGCAGGGAGTCAATGGGTTGACAGCACGCGCGATCGGTTACGCGCTTCGGGATTGGCCTTGACGCCCGACGAATTTCTTTCGACCGCGGCCAGCGAGTCCGTGCGCCATTTGTGGCTTGGAGAAGTAGCGGGCGGTCATGCGAGCATCGTCGCTCTGCGCGGCGTAAGCGAAGCGAACTTGCTGTTTTTGCGACGCGCGGCTAGCGGCCTTGAAGGCGTGCAGTGGGTGGACACGGTTGAGGAAATTTCATCCGTTCTAGGCCGTTATAGGAGATATATGGGCTGGGTGATCGTGCTCTCTTATTTCGCCGTCTACATCTTGCTCTACTCGCGCTATGGCGGCTCTGCCTGGCGGGTATTGGCGCCCATCGCCTTGGCCAGCGCCGCTACGCTCGCAGTGTTGGGGATAACGGGGCAGAGCCTGCAGTTGTTTCACGTGCTCGCGCTGATGCTGCTGCTCGGCGTTGGCGTCGATTATGGGATTTTTTTTAAAGATCATCCTCGTCGATCCGATCCCGTGGGCTGGCTCTCCGTCGGCCTGTCGGCTTTGAGCACGCTGTTTTCTTTTGGCTTGCTCAGTTTAAGCAAGACCCCGGCGCTGCAAGCGTTCGGTCTAACGATGCTGATCGGCACCGTAGCGGTTTGCCTGATCGTGCCGTGCTTCGACTATGAAACACAGCAGAAAGTTGGCGAACCCGCGCCGCTCGCTTTATGAGATCGGACCGTCGTATCGCAGTCGAGGTGTTGGTAATAGGCGCCGGCCCAGCTGGGTCGGTGGCGGCGGCGTTGCTCTGTCAACAGGGCCACCAAGTATTAGTGCTCGAGCGTGAACGGTTTCCGCGCTTTAGCATCGGCGAGAGTTTGCTGCCGCAAAGCATGGATTACCTCGAACAAGCCGGCATGTTGCGCGCAGTTCAGGAAGCGGGTTTTCAGCTCAAGAACGGCGCCACTTTCACGCGCGGACAGCAGTTCACCGAATTCGATTTCAGCGAGAAGTATTCCACGGGTTGGTGCACGACCTATCAGGTTGAACGAGCCCGGTTCGATCAACTGCTGGCGCTCGAAGCCGAACGTCTGGGAGCAGAGGTTTATCATGGCCACGAAATCGTCGGGGTCGACGTAAGTGGTCCCCGGCCGCGCGCAACCGTGAAAGACCCAATGGGGCGTGAATACCTGGTCGAATCCGAGTTTATCCTCGATGCCAGCGGCTTTGGCCGCGTGCTGCCGCGCTTATTGCAATTGGAGACGCCGTCCAAGTTTCCGGTGCGCGTGGCGATCTTCACCCACGTAGAGGACCGCGTCACCCCCTCCGAGTTTGATCGCAACAAGATTCGAATCGTCGTCCATCCAGCGAACCACGCGGTTTGGTATTGGCTCATTCCCTTTGCCACCGGCCGCTCGTCCATCGGTGTGGTGGCGGAGACGACTTTCCTGGTGCGCTATGCCGGGTCTCAATCCGAGCGCCTGCAAGCGCTGGTCGGCGAGGATCCGCTGTTGAGCCGCTTACTCAGGAACGCCAAATGGGATACGCCGGCGCGACAGATCGTCGGTTACGCGGCCAACGTTAAAACATTATACGGCCGTGGCTTTGCGCTGCTCGGCAATGCCGGCGAGTTTCTCGATCCGATTTTTTCCTCGGGCGTGACGATTGCCTTTAAATCGGCCAGTCTCGCTGCGCAGGTGCTGCACCGCCAGTTCGCCGGCGAAACCGCCGATTGGCAGGACGAATTCGCAGCGCCGCTCAAACGCGGCATCGATACCTTTCGCGCTTTTGTCGAGTCGTGGTATCGCGGCGGCTTACAGCGGATCATTTTCCACGCCAACCCGCGCCAGGATGTCCGGCGCATGATCTCGGCGATCCTTGCGGGTTATGCATGGGACCACACCAATCCCTACGCTTGCGATACTGAACGGCGCTTGGTGGCGCTGGAGGAACTGTGCGACGAGGGTTAGGCGGCACTTTTGCCGCGTGCGGGTTTTATGTTTTGGCGCTAGCGGGTTGCGCGACCCATTCCCAGGCAGCGCGGCTTCGGTTACAATTAGCGCCGTCGACCTTTGGCGCATCGATCAGTTTGCAGCAGCATCTCACGGTGGAAAGAGACGGCCGCATCGATGAGCTTGAGGCCGCATTGGAAATCGATTCAGAGCGACTTGATTTAGTCGCCTTGGCATTGAACCGGCGGGTACTGTCCTTGCACTATGATGGCCGATCGCTCGAGTCTTGGCGCCACCCGACGCTGCCGGTTGAGTTGCGCGCGGAAGATGTGTTGGCGGACCTGCAACTGACGCTCTGGCCGGCGGATACGCTCCGCCCGGCGTTGCCGGCGGGCTGGCGCCTCGAAGAAAACGGCTCGCGCCGCATTCTGTTGGAAGGCAAGCGACCAAGGATAGAGATCCATTATAGCGGCGAGCCGCCTTGGAGCGGCAAAATAGTTGTCAACAATTTCCGTTATCGTTACCGATTGACGATCCAATCGGTGCTCGCCGGTCAATAGCGATGATTTACCTAAACCAGCTCGGGATGATCTGTCCGTTGGGCGACACGCTCGATGACATAACGCGACGGCTGTTGGAACGGGGGCAAAGCGGCCTGTCGATGGTCGGCGACTATTCGCCGGGCCGTACGCTGCCTCTCGGTCGCGTCAATAACGCATCGCCCCTGCCCGCCGATGATGAGTTTCCTCCGCGCTATCGAAGCCGCAATAACCGGCTACTGTTAGCCGCCTTGCGGCAAATAAGAGCGGCGGTGGACGAGGCCATCGAGCATTTTGGACCGAGCCGGATCGGAATCGTGATCGGCACCAGCACTTCAGGCATAGCGGAGGGAGAGATCGCGGCACGCCGGTTCGCGTCTACCGGCGCGCTGCCGGAGGAATTTCACTACGGCCAGCAAGAATTGGGTTCACCGTCGGCGATATTGGCTGAGACTCTGAGCACGAGGGGGCCGGCTTACGTTCATTCGAGCGCATGCGCCTCGAGCGCCAAGGCGCTGGCCAGCGCAGCGCGCCTGCTGTCGATGGGTGCTTGCGACGCGGTGCTGGCCGGCGGCGCGGACAGCTTGTGCGCCTTTACTGTGGCCGGATTCGCGGCGCTCGAATCCGTTAGTGAGAGCCGCTGCAATCCGCTCAGCCGCAATCGTAATGGGATCAATATCGGCGAAGGCGCGGCATTGTTTCTGATGAGCCGTGAGCCGGCGACGATTGCGCTCCGCGGTTGGGGAGAATCCTCGGACGGCCATCATATGTCAGCACCCGATCCAGCCGGGGTCGGCGCCCGGATCGCAATGGCTCGCGCTTTGGCCCGCGCCGGTATTGGCGCGGCGGAGGTGGATTATATCAACCTCCACGGTACGGCGACCCTGCAAAACGACGCGATGGAAGCGCGCGCGGTGCATGAATTGTTCGCCGAGCGAGCTTGGGTCAGCTCCACCAAGCCCTTTACGGGGCATGCGTTAGGCGCGGCCGGTGCCATTGAAGCCGGGCTGTGCTGGTTGGCCATGCAGGATGACAATGGCGTAGGCAAATTACCGCCCCATCTCTGGGATCGTGTAGTTGATCCGAGCTTGCCGGAACTGAACGTGGCCGAGCCGGGCGCAAAGATCGGGCGTCCGTTGCGTTGGGCGTTGAGCAATTCGTTCGCCTTCGGAGGCGCCAACGTAAGCCTGGTGCTGGGTAGACAGTGATATGAATATTCCCGACCTCCGCTCGCTGGTGCCGCACGCTGGACCTATGGTGTTGCTTGATCGCGTCATTTCGGCCGACGACGAGAGCTTATGCGCCGAAGTTTCGATTCGCCCGGACAGCTTGTTTTGCACCGCCGAAGGCGTTGGCGCCTGGATCGGGCTGGAGTATATGGCCCAAGCGATCGGCGCCTACGCAGGCTATGTCGCCCAGTTGCGCGGTGAGGGCATTAGGATCGGTTTTTTGCTGGGAACCAGACGGTATGAATGCATCCGGCCATTTTTTGCCGTCGGAACGCGGTTACGGGTTCACGTCAAACGTCTTTTTCAGAGTGACAACGGCATGGGTTCTTTTGAATGCCGCATCGACGACGGCGCCGCTCAACTGGCAAGCGTAACGCTCACCGTGTATCAGCCGGCCGATGAGCCTCCAGGACCCGAGATCTTGCCATGAGAAAAACTGTTTTAGTGACCGGCTCGAGCCGGGGCATCGGAGAGGCGATCGCGCTTCGTTTGGCGCGCGATGGCTACGATATCGTCGTGCATTGCCGCAGCCGGCGCGTAGAGGCGGAACGAGTGGTTCGATCCGCCCTGGACCTCGGCAGTCAGTCGCGGGTGCTGCAGTTCGATATCGCCGATCGCGAAGCTACGGCGGCATCGCTGGTTGCCGATATGGAACAGCATGGTTGCTATTACGGCGTCGTGTGCAACGCCGGTGTCGTTCGCGACAATTCTTTTCCGGCTATGAGCGGCGAAGATTGGGATGTTGTGATCAAAACGAATCTCGACGGGTTTTATAACGTGCTGAATCCCTTGATCATGTCGATGGTGCGGCGCCGGGCGCCGGGGCGCATTGTTACGATCGCGTCTGTTTCGGGCCTGATCGGCAACCGCGGTCAGGTCAATTACAGCGCCGCCAAAGCCGGCATCATCGGTGCGACCAAGGCGTTGGCGCTGGAGCTGGCCAAGCGTGGCGTCACAGTAAATTGCGTGGCGCCCGGGTTGATCGAAACCGAGATGATCAAAGATGTGCCCATGGAAGAAGTCGTCAAGCTGATTCCGGCGCGCCGCGTCGGCAGGCCGGAGGAAGTTGCCGCGGCCGTTAGTTTTCTGTTTTCGGAAGACGCATCCTACATTACCCGCCAGGTGATTTCGGTCGATGGAGGCTTGGCATGAACCGCCGGATCGCCGTTACCGGCATGGCGGGGATCAGCCCGATCGGCAACGACTGGCCTTCTGTTCGTGCTCGTCTGGAAAGTTATCGAAACGCCGTCATCAAAATGCCGGACTGGGCCGGCTATGATGGGCTTAATACTCAACTCGGCGCTCCCGCCGCCGATTTCACTTTATCCGAGCGCTACTCCAACAAAGCGACCAGGAGCATGGGACGCATCGCTTTAATGGCGACACGCGCGAGCGAACTCGCGCTTACCGACGCTGGCCTGCTCGACGACCCGCTGCTGAAGAGCGGCAAGCTTGGGATCGCTTATGGATCGTCCGCCGGCACGCCGAAGGCGATTTGTGATTTCGGCAAGATGATCGATGAAAAGAGCACCAAGGGAATCAACGCCACGACGTATATCAAGATGATGGGACATACGGCTGCGGTAAACTTGGGAGTCTTTCTAGGCATCACCGGACGGATCATGACAACTTCGAGCGCGTGCACTTCGGGCAGCCAGGGTATCGGTTATGCGTTTGAGGCGATTCGCGGCGGTTACCAACGCGCGATGATCGCCGGCGGCGCTGAAGAATTGTGTGTCACTGAAGCCGCGGTATTCGATACGCTCTTCGCCACCAGCGTGCGCAATGATGCAGCAGAGACGACGCCGCGCCCCTTCGATGTCGAGCGTGACGGTCTGGTGCTCGGCGAAGGCGCCGGCGCTTTAATTCTGGAAGAGTGGGACCACGCGCGGGCGCGTGGCGCCAAGATCTACGCGGAAGTCGTTGGCTTCGGCACCAACAGCGATGGCTGTCACGTGACCCACCCCAACCCCGAAACTATGCAGATTGCGATGGAGCTGGCGCTCGCGGACGCCGACCTGTCATCCGCTGCGGTCGGCTATGTCAATGCCCACGGCACCGGCACCCAGCATGGCGATGCCGCCGAAAGTCAGGCCACCTGGAACATCTTTGGTCCCGACACGCCGGTCAGTTCACTAAAAAGCTACATGGGACACACACTCGGTGCCTGCGGCGCACTGGAGGCCTGGATGAGCATAGAAATGATGCGCGCGGGCTGGTTTGCGCCGACGATCAATCTGTCAGCCGTTGATCCTGAATGCGCCGAGCTGGATTACATTATCGGCTCCGGGCGAGAGTTTGAGTGTGAGTATGTCATGTCCAACAACTTTGCCTTTGGCGGAATCAATACGTCATTGATTTTTAGGAGATGCGCCTAAACTCTAAACTTAACGAAGGGATGAGCGCGATGAAGATAATCGTTCTGTGCGCGTCCACGACAGCCGGACTCCTGGTGAGCGCGTGGCCGAGTCATGCTCGCGACACGAAATACTTTTTACCGATCGCCGCGGCGCTGGCGGTCCAAGACGCGAAGGAGAAACTGGACGGGTCGATAAAATTTTACTTCGGCGATCAACCGACGCCGCCGATAGTCACCAAGCTTGGCAGCGATGTGTCCAATCGTAAAACCAACTCGTTCGGCAAGTCGGATGAAAGTGCCTGCAATTGGGCATTTCTGTCGGCGATGGTGGCATTGGAAAGACGCGCCCAGCAACTGGGCGCCAACGCGGTCGTCAACATTGTCAGCTACTACAAGAAGGATGTGATGTCGAGCACGACGGAATTCGAATGCCACGCGGGGGCTATCATCGCCGGCGTCGCACTTAAAGGCGACTTTGTCAAAATTGCCGAATGATCGGGTTGTCCCGCCGGCTGCCTCGGTATGGTTGTTGGACGGCAGGCGCATACGTCAAGACGATATCCCTTTTTTTGTTGACCGGCTTAGCGCAAGCGAACGGCAACGCTACGCCGGTTTCGTCCGACCGGAGCGCTCCCGGCAATTTCTGCTCGGACGGGTGCTTCTTAGGCTTGCAGTTGCCCATCTCACGGGTTTCCCGCCCGATCGAATCAATTTAAGCGAGCCTTCTCTGCAGTTGCCAAAGGTTGTGTTTTCCGATACGGAGCACTCGACTCCGAATGTTAGCCTATCCCATAGTCGCGATTGGGTGGCTTGTGTCGTCAGTTATCGGGCGCCGCTCGGGATCGATATCGAAGTCAACGACCCCAGCCGAAACTTCGTCGCACTCAGTGATGCGGCCTTTCATCCGCACGACCATCGGTGGCTGCTAAGTCGTCCGGAAGAGGACCGCCCGCGAATGTTTTACGAATTATGGAGCACAATGGAGGCGCTGTTTAAGTTGGCGACGCACAGCGGTTCCGAGCCGTCCCCTGCGGCTGTGGTCGGTACCGACGGTCGGTTGCCTTCCGAGACTCGGAGTTGGCACCGATACTCTGTCCCACATTCCACTCTGACGATCGTCGTTTGCAGCGATCGACGGATCGCTCCGCTAACTAAGATCGAGCTCCATGATTTGACACCGGCTGGCTGGCTCACTGAGCATCGGAACGCTCTGAATCATTCCGGCGATGGTCGTTAGCCATTTTTCCGTTTTCCTTCGGCAGGAAAGCTGAGGGCTCGCTAGCATAACCAGCCCACAAAAAACTTCATCGAATTCGCCACAAGAAAAGCGTATGGTAATGGACGTATCCGCCGCCCTTCTTTTCCGGTTTTGACAGCTTTTCGGTTTTTTCCGGCTTCCAGCCTTCGATGCCGAAGTCATGGGCGACGATGCGCGCTCCCGGTTTCAGGTATTTTTTGAAATTCGGTTTCATCTTCTCGTTGAACCAAGGGAGCATGTAAAGAGTGACTACAGTCGCCGGCGAGAGATCGGTTTTCAGGGCATCCTCGGCGCGAAACTGGGCCAAGTGTGTGACGCCGGCGGCCGCC
>Ga0075313_1000074_pt1 | contig 19463 bp, 18 predicted proteins | sample MayberryNE_Catta_3_FD_120051 | JGI IMG/M metagenome (GOLD analysis project Ga0075313, IMG submission 120051) | Natural and restored wetland microbial communities from the San Francisco Bay, California, USA, that impact long-term carbon... | ecosystem: Environmental > Terrestrial > Soil >...
CGCCGCGAACCCGCGCGAGCTCGTCGCCTGCGCGGAGGCGGCCATGATGACGGCCAAGTCGCGCGGCGACGGTCTCGTCGTCGTCTTCGAGGAGGCGACGGCGGAGCGTCCGTCCAGCCCCGGTCGACCCGACGACGACGTCCGCTCGATCGCGCACCTCAACCTGCTCCAGAGCCTCTCGGGCAAGCTCGTGCGGCTGAACGACGTCCACCAGATCGGCGTCGCGCTCGCCGACGAGCTGCGGCTGCTGATCGACTACCACAACTGCCGCGTCTTCCTCCGGGACGGAGACGACCTCGTCCCCATCGCGTTCCGCGGCGACCTCACGACCGCGGAGCCCGGGATCTCCGCGGAGCTCCTGCCCACGAAGGTGGGACGCGGGGTGACCGGCCGCGTCGCGGAGACGGGCGTCCCCCTGCTCGTCGGCGACGCCGCGGCCTGCGAGTTCGGGGAGCGAATCGCCGGCACCGCGGAGATCGAGGAGTCCCTGCTCGTCGTTCCTCTGACCTTCGGCGCGCAGGTCACCGGCGTGATCGTCGTCTCCAAGCTCGGACTCGACCAGTTCGACGCGGACGACCTCCGGCTGCTCGTCGTGGTCGCCGGCCATGCGTCCAGCGCGCTCGAGAACGCCCGCCTGTACGACGTCCAGCGCCGCGAGGCCGAGGGCGCAACGGCGCTGCTCGAGCTGGGGCGCGAGCTCGCGTCAGCCCGCGGGCTGCTCGACGTCGCGCGGCGGCTGGTCGACGAGTCGGCCCGCATCCTGTCCAGCCCGAGCACGACGGTCCTGCTCGAGCACGCGACGACAGGCGAGCTCGTCCGCCTGGCGGAGCACGACGACGCCGGCACGCGCGTGGCGTGCGGCCCCGTGCCGGGGGGTCTCGTCCTGGACTCGTGGCTCGAGCGGGGCGAGCCGTTCGTCGCGGAGGCGGGGCACCCGATCCTCACCGCGGCGCACGCGAGCCAGGGTGCGATCGCGGTCGCACCCTTCAAGCTCGACGGGCGCCGGGGCGCGATCGCGACCACGGTCCCGTTCGCCACGGGCTCCGGACGGCACGAGCTCGAGCTCCTGGGCGGGATCGCCTTGCAGGCGAGGATCGCGCTCGAGAACGCCGAGGGCGACGAGTCGCTCGAGCGGATGTTCCTGTCCACCGTCGAGGCGCTCGTCACCGCAGTCGAGGAAAGCGTCGACGAGACCTCGGGGCACGCCCGGACGATCGCCGACCTCTCGCTACGCGTGGGGCTCGCCCTCGGCCTGGGACCGGCGGCGCTGCGCCGCCTCGAGCTGAGCGCGCTCCTGCACGACGTTGGGAAGCTCGGCATCCCTCCGGCGATCCTCAGGAAGCCAGGCCCGCTGACGGAGGCGGAACGCGCCGTCGTCGAGCAGCACCCGGTCCTCGGCGAGCGCATGCTGGAGCGGGTCACCGAGCTGGAGCACGTGCGGCGCGTGGTGCGGAGCGCCCACGAGCACTTCGACGGGAGCGGCTACCCGGACCGGCTCGCCGGCGAGGACATCCCGATCGAGTCCCGCATCGTGCTCGTATGCGACACGTACGACGCGATGACGACCAACCGCCCCTACCGGAGCTCGCTCGGTCGCGACGAGGCGAGGAGCCGGCTGCGCGCGGGGGCCGGGTCGCAGTTCGACCCCGCGGTCGTGGAGGCTCTCCTCCGCGTGCTCGAGCACGCGTAGGGCTACGCGCCCGCAGCCTCGGCCTTGCGCAGACCGAGCAGCGCCCACGTCCAGAAGGCGATCCCCAGCCCGATCGCGAGCGCGAAGGCGCCGAGCACGTGCGGAGCGTCGCCGGCGACGAAGCCGCGACCCGTCTCGAGCAGGTAGGTCGTCGGGTTCAGGGAGGCGACCACCTCGATCCAGCCCTCGAGCAGGTCGAGCGGCACGTAGACCGGGGCGAAGAAGAGGATGAGGAAGACGGGCATCTGCATGAGGGGCCCAGCCTGGATCGTCCGGAAGCGGAGGGCGACGCCCCCGGCCCAGAAGAATCCGCACACGTTCACGAGCGCGGCGAGCACGTAGAGGCCGACGAGCTCGGGCGCCCCGCCAAGGACGTCCATGCCGACGGCGAGCGCGACGACGGTGAGCACGACGGCGATGACCGCCCAGCGCGCGAGCGCAGCCAGCGCGTAGCCGACCACGATGCCGCTCCGGTGCGGCGCCGCCAGCAGCAGCCGCTTCGCGAAGCCCCCCTCGAAATCGCGCGCGACCCCGAACCCCGTGAACACGCCGTTGAACGCCGCCGACTGGAGGAGGACGAAGACGAACTGGAAGGCCGTGTAGCCGGGCGGGAAGTCGAACCCGGGGATCTCCCGAAGCTGCGAGAGCCCGCCCGCGAAGGCGGTGAAGAAGAAGAGCGGGAACGCCATCGTCGGGATGACGAGCTGCGGGTTCGTAAGCGCGTTCTTCAGCGTCCGCCACGCGACGCCGGAGACGACGTTCCAGTACGCGCTCACGTCCTGGTCATCCTCGTCCGCAGGGCCCGCGAGGCGAGGGGAAGAGAGACGAGCCCGAGCACGAGCACGCTCCCGAAGCCGAGGGCGAGGGCCTGGGCGTCCCAGCCCTCGATGATGAGGCTGCGGACGCACTCGATCATGTACGAGACCGGGTTCAGCGTCGCCGCGATCCGGAACCAGTCGATTCCGATGAGGTCCCGCGGCGCGTTCATCGAGGAGATGAAGAGAAAGACGAAGAGGACGGGGAAGAGCGCCTGGATCGTCTCCCCGGACCCCGTGCGATACGCGAGGAACGCGCCGAGGAGCCCGAACGAGAGAGCGACGAGCGCCGAGAACACGAGGAGCACCACGACGCCGGCCGGCCCGGACTCGAACTCGACTCCCGCGGCCACGCCGACGGCGAGGTAGAAGAGCGCCTGGACCACCCCGAGCGCAACGACGCCCGCGAGCTGACCGGAGAGAAGCGCCCAGTCGCGGAGGGCGGTCAGCGCGAGCCTGTTGACGAAGCCGGTCTGGACGTCGCGGGCGAGCTCGGAGCCCGCGTTCATCGTCGAGAAGAGAGCTCCCTGGATGAAGGGCACCGCCAGGGCGAAGGCGAGGAACGAGTCCGTCGGGAAGCCCGGCAGGTCGGTCGACGAGTCGAGGCCGGCCGCGTTCACGGCCATGAGCGCCACCGGGAAGACGAGCGGCGGGATCACGAGCGCGGGCTGTCGGGCCGTGCGGACGAGCGAGCGACGCGCGATCGCGCCGACCTGCGGCCACGCCGCGCTCATGCGCCCCGCTGCTGGTGGTGCTCCGCCTCGGCCTCCTCGGCCGCGCCCTCGAGGGTGCGGCCGGTCTTCGCGAGGAAGACGTCGTCGAGCGTGGGCGCACGCAGCTCGAGATCGACGACGTCGACGCCGTCGGCGTCCACCGCGCGGACGATGTCCGTCAGCCCGAGCCCGTCCCGCAGCCGAACCGCCACGTCGCGCGTCGTCGCGAGCGGCTCGCCGAACCGCGCCAGGAAGTCCGCGATCCGGGGACGGTCCTCGTCCCGGCGCGGGATGGCGTGCACGCTCGGCCGCCCGATCTCGGCCTTGAGCGCGGCCGGCGTCCCCTCGGCCACGATCCGCCCCTGGTCGATGATCCCGACCCGGTCGGCGAGGACGTCCGCCTCTTCCAGGTACTGCGTGGTCAGGAAGACAGTCACCCGGTCCTCCCGGCGCAGGAGCGCGACCTCCTCCCAGAGCGCCGTCCTACTCTGCGGGTCGAGGCCGGTGGTCGGCTCGTCGAGGAAGAGGATCCGGGGCGCGTGGACCAGGGCGAGCGCGAGGTCGAGGCGGCGCTTCATGCCGCCCGAGTACCCGGAGACCTTGCGGTCGGCAGCGTCCGCGAGGCCGACCCGGTGCAGGAGCTCCTCGGCCCGGTCCGCCCGCTGCCGCTTGGGCACCCCCTGCAGCGTCGCCTGCAGACGCAGGTGGTCGCGGCCGGTGAGCAGCGGGTCGAGCGCCGCCTCCTGGAGCGCGACCCCGATCAGCGAGCGCACCTTCGGCCCCTCCTTCACGACGTCGTAGCCCCCCACACGGGCCGTGCCCGCGGTCGGCGGCAGAAGTGTCGTCAGGACGTGGACGGTCGTCGACTTGCCCGCCCCGTTCGGGCCGAGGAAGCCGTAGATCTCGCCCGGGGCGACGGCGAGGTCGATCCCGTCGACCGCCCGAGGGCCCTTGCGGTACTCACGGACGAGGCCTTGAACCTCGATCCCGTTCGCCCGCTCCACCGTCCAACACTACCCACGAGGGAGACGACCCGAGGGCGGCGACGCGGCCGGCGACGGACGCTACTCGAGCGGCTCGAGCGGGAGCTTCGCGGCGACGACAGGGCGGCCGTCGCGCTGGTACGCGACGTCGACCGAGTCGTCCTGGCGGTATGTCCCGGCCACGCCGACGAAGATCGACGTCCAGCGCCAGAAGCCGAGCTTGCCCTCCGTCTTCAGCTCGCGCGCGAAGACGAGGGTCCTCCCTTCGACGGTGTAGTCGAGCCCTTCCTCCTGCGGAACGCCGTTGACGTACACCTCGAAGGGGCGCACGACGTCGCGGGGGAGGCGCACGCGGGTTCGGCGGGACGCACTCGAGGACACACTCATAGAATGGCAGCGGTGCGCGCGCTCCTCGTCCTGGCCGGCCTCCTGCTCGTCGCCGCGGTGGCCGCTCCACTGGGGCTGGCGGACAACGGCGGCTTCACCCCTGTCGACCCCGCCTCGCCGAACGCCGAGGGCATTCGCGACAGCTACCTCTTCGTCTCCATCTTCATCCTCCTCGTCTTCGTCCTCGTCGAGGCGCTCCTGCTCGCCTTCATCGTCCGCTTCCGGCGCCGCAAGCGGGACCGGTTCGAGGACGGCGCCCAGATCCACGGTGCGACGAAGCTCGAGCTGATGTGGACGGTCGGGCCGGTGATCATCCTCGTCCTCATCGCCAGCTTCGTGTTCATCGAGCTCCCCGGCATCGCGAACATCCCCTCCGCGGAGGCGCGCGGGAGGCTCGAGGTGAAGGTCACCGGCCGGCAGTTCTACTGGCAGTTCGAGTACCCGAACGGGGTGGTCGCCATCGACCGGATGCGGGCGCCCGCCGGCGTGCCCGTCCGGCTCGAGGTCGTGTCCACGGACGAGGACGTCATCCACTCCTGGTGGATCCCCGCGCTCGGGGGCAAGATCGACGCGATCCCGGGGACGGTGAACGAGACCTGGTTCGAGGTCGAGGAGCCGGGCGTGTACGAGGGGCAGTGCGCGGAGCTCTGCGGGGTCCAGCACGCCGCCATGACGACCGCGGTCGAGGTCATGCCGGAGGACGAGTTCGACGCCTGGCTGGAGGAGCGCCGCGCAGAGCAGAGCGAGGGGACATCGGAGCTCGGGCAGGAGCTGTGGGAGGGCGTGTGCGCGAAGTGCCACGGCCTCGCCGGCGAGGGCGGTATCGGGCGCCGGCTCGCGGGCTCGCCGCTCCTCGCCGATCCTCAGGCGCTCGAGAACATCGTGCGGAACGGCAGGGTCACGAGAGCCGGGCGCATGCCGCCCGTGGGCGCGGGCTGGACGAGCGAGCAGATGGAGGCCCTGACCGGGTACCTCCGGGAGAACCCACCGAGTGGCAGCTAGGACGGAGGCCGTCCCCGCCTGGCAGCGCGGTCGCGTGGCGAGCTGGCTCGTCACGACCGACCACAAGCGGATCGGGATCCTGTACGTCGGCACCTCGCTCCTCTTCTTCGTGCTCGCGGGGCTGATGGCGGTCGCCATGCGCCTGCAGCTCGCGCAGGCGGACGCGGACGTGCTCGGACCCGACCGGTACAACGAGCTCGTCACGATCCACGGCACGGCGATGGTCTTCCTCGCCGTCGTCCCGATCATGGCCGGATTCGGGAACTTCCTCGTCCCGCTCATGCTCGGCGCACGCGACGTCGCCTTCCCGCGCCTGAACGCCCTCTCGTACTGGCTGTTCGCCCTCGGCGGCGTCGTGCTCATGCTCTCGTTCTTCGCCGACGGGGGCGCCGCGAAGGCCGGTTGGACGTCGTACCCGCCGCTCTCCACCGACTCGACCGACGCCGCCGGGACGGGCCAGGACCTGTGGATCCTCTCCATTCACATCCTCACCGCGTCCTCGCTCGCCGGCGCGATCAACTTCATCGTGACGATCCACAACCTGCGCACGCGCGGGATGACGTGGACGCGGATGCCCCTCTTCGTGTGGTCGATCTACATCTTCGCGTGGCTCCTGATGGCGGTGCTCCCGACGCTCTCCGCCGGGCTCACCCTGCTCCTCCTCGACCGCGGCGTCTCGATCGGCCCATGGGAGGTGGAGACGAGCTTCTTCTCGAGCGGGGACGGCGGCGCGCCCGTGCTCTACCAGCACGCCTTCTGGTTCTTCGGGCACCCGGAGGTCTACATCATGGTGCTCCCGGCCTTCGGGATCGTGTCCGAGGTGCTGCCGGTGTTCGCCCGCAAGCCGATCTTCGGCTACAAGGCGGTCGCGTTCTCGACCGTCGCGATCGGCTTCTTCTCGATGCTCGTCTGGGCACACCACATGTTCACCGTGGGCATGCCGAACTCGCTGAACGCGTTCTTCATGATCGCGTCGATGGTCATCGCCGTCCCCACGGGCGTGAAGATCTTCAACTGGCTGGCGACGCTCTGGCGCGGGAACATCAGCTTCGACAGCCCGATGCTGTTCGTCCTCGGGTTCCTCTCCATCTTCACCATCGGCGGGCTCTCGGGCATCTACCTGGCAGCCTTCCCGATCGACTGGCAGGTGCACGACACGTACTTCGTCGTCGCGCACTTCCACTACGTGATCATGGGCGGCGCCCTCTTCGCCGCCTTCGGCGGGCTGTACTACTGGTGGCCGAAGATGTTCGGGCGCATGCTGGGCGAGACCCTCGGCAAGTGGCACTTCTGGCTGATGTTCATCGGCTTCAACGTCACCTTCTTCCCGCAGCACCTCCTCGGCCTGGACGGGATGCCGCGGAGGATCTACACGTACTCGAACGAGGGCTGGGAGGGCTACAACCTGACGTCCACGATCGGGTCCTGGGTGATGGGGATCGGGATCCTGCTCTTCTTCGTGAACGTCGTCCGGACGACGCGCAGCGGGAAGCGCGTCGGCAACGACCCCTGGCAGGCGGACACGCTCGAGTGGTACACGACCTCGCCGCCGCCGCCGCACAACTTCGACGAGGTGCCGTACGTGACGAGCGCCCGCCCCCTGTACGACCTGAGGAGGAGGCTGCGTGAGCAGCGCAGCGCTCGCGGCGCGTACTGAGGGTCTCGGGCTCGGAACCGGGCCGCTCCTGCGCGTCTCCGCGGCCGGTGGCGCGGCCGCGACCGCGGTCGTCGTCGCCAGCGCGGTCCTCGAGCTCGGGACGGCGCACTGGGGAGTCGTCGGCATCGCGCTGCCGTTCCTCGTCGCGAACGCGGTCGTCGCCCGCCTCTCCTACCCCGAGCTCTTCGGCCGCACGCTGAGCGCGGTTCTGCTTCTCCTCGTCGCCGTCGCGCTCGGAGGGGTCGTCGCAGTGAGCGGCGTCGCCGGCTGGGCGGTCGCGGCGCACGTCGGCGCCGCGGCGGTGGCGCTCGCCGGATCCCTCTTCGCGCTCGCCGGGGTCCTGCGCGGATCCCCGACGCCGCTCGCCGCACGGCGCGACTACCTCACGCTGACGAAGCCGCGGATCATGAGCCTGCTGCTCGTGACCGGCGCTGCCGGCGCCTTCGTCGGCGCCCAGGGGGTGCCGCCGCTCGGCCTCCTCGCCGTCTCGCTCGTCGGCCTCGCCCTCGCGTGTGGGGGCGCCTCGGCGCTCAACCACCTCCTCGACCGGGACATCGACCGGCTCATGGGCAGCCGGACGAGGAACCGGCCCGTCGCGGCCGGGAGGGTGACGCCGGCGCAGGCGCTCGAGTTCGGTCTCGTGCTCTCGGCGCTCTCGTTCGCGCTCCTCGCCTCCGCCGCGAACCTGCTCACCGCCATGCTCGCGCTCGTCGGCAACCTCTTCTACGTCGTCGTCTACACGCGGTGGCTGAAGCGCTCCACGCCGCAGAACATCGTCATCGGCGGGGCGGCCGGAGCGGTACCGCCTCTCGTCGGGTACGCCGCGGTGAGCGGCGAGCTCGGGCTCCCGGCGCTCTGGCTCTTCCTCATCGTCTTCCTGTGGACGCCACCCCACTTCTGGGCGCTCGCCCTCATGCTCAAGAAGGCGTATGCGGCGGCGGGCGTCCCGATGCTCCCGGTCGTGCGCGGCGACCGTGAGACGGCGCGCCAGATCCTCCTCTACTCGATCGGGCTCGTCGCGTTCACGGTCGCGGTCGGCCTCTGGCTCGGCCCCGTGTACACGGCCGCCGCGGCCCTCCTGGGCGGGATCCTCGTGGCGCTCGCCGCCCTCCTCCGGGCCGATCTCTCGAAGGCCCGGGCGCGGGTGCTCTTCCACTACTCCCTCGCCTACCTGGCGCTCCTCTTCGCGGCAGCGGCGATCGACCCCCTCGTCACGTGACCGACCCCGAGGCCGAGCTCGCGCGCAAGAACCTCCGCTTCGGCTGGGCGCTGTTCGGCCTCTTCTGGCTGCTCTTCCTCGGCACCGCGATCGTCGCGGTGCTGTACCTGCAGCTGGACTGACGCGTGCGCGGAACCGGAGTCAGCTCGCGCCGATTCCGGTCGCGCGAGAGTCCCTGAGGCCGTCCGCCGCGCGGCCGCTGTGCTCGTGTCACCTTCCACGCACTCCCTGAGCCCGTCGGACTGCCCGCCGGGCGTCTTCCTCGCCGTGCCCGACGAGCCCCCGGACGGGATCCCGCTCGCGGTCAAGGACCTGTTCGACATCGCCGGACTCGTCACCACGTACGGCTCGCCACTGTTCGCCGACCACGTGCCCGTAACGACCGCCCCGGCCGTCGCCGCGCTCGAGGCGGTGGGCTACGGCGTCGTCGGGAAGACGAACCTGCACGAGTTCGCGTACGGGACGACGTCCGAGAACCCGCACTTCGGCGTCGTCCCGAACCCGCGCTTCCCGGGACGCGTGGCGGGTGGCTCGAGCGGCGGCAACGCGGCGGCGCTCGTGCTCGGAGCGGCGAACGTCGCGCTCGGCACGGACTCCGGCGGATCCATACGCATCCCCGCCGCATGCTGCGGGATCGTCGGGTTCAAGCCGACCTACGGCACGATCTCGCTGGAGGGCTGCTTCCCGCTCGCGCCGAGCTTCGACCACGCGGGGCCGATGGCGCGCCACGTCCGGACGTGCGAGGAGGCGATGGTCGCGCTCGTGCGCTCCTTCGGCGTGACCGCTCTCGACTCGCTCGAGGAGGTGTCCGTGGTCGTCGGGTGGCTCGACGGCGCCGATCCACTCGTCCGCGCGCGCGTCGGCCAGGCAGCCGAGCGCTTCACCCGGCGCCGCGTGGTCGACGTGCCGCTGCCGGAGCGCGTCGGGCGGCTCTTCATGCACGAGGTCGCCGGCGTCCATCGGGAGCTCTTCGCGGAGAACGCCGACCTGTACGGCGAGGATGTGCGGATCAAGGTGGAGCGCTGCCTCGCGGTCACGGATGCCGAGGCGGAGTCCGCGGCCCAACGCCGCGCGGACTATCCCGCCGCCGTGGAGGACGCCATCGCGGGCGCCGACCTGCTTCTGACCCCCACTCTCCCGTGCGTCGCGCCCGCGGTGGGTGCGGGAGGAGTCGGCGACCTGGAGGTCCGCGAGGCGCTCGTCAGCCGCACGTTCCCCGCGAACGTGCTCGGCTGGCCGGCGCTCGCCCTTCCCTGTGGAGCGGCCGAGGACGGGGCGCCGGCCTCGGTCCAGCTGGTCGGAAGGCCCGGGTCGGACTCGCTCGTCCTCGCGGCCGGCCGCCTGCTGGAGGCCGAGCTCGGAGCCGGCGGGTGAGCCCCGATCTCGAGCTCGCCCTCCGCCTCGCGGACGCCGCTGACGCGATCTCGCTCCCGCTCTTCCGTACCGGGCTGGCCGTCGAGCGCAAGCCGGACACGACCCCGGTGACGAGGCCGACCGTGCCGTCGAGCTCGAGCTTCGCCGCCTGCTCGCCGAGGTCAGCCCCGGCGACGCGATCCTGGGCGAGGAGCAGGGCAGCGTCTCCGGCGAGAGCGGCCGGCGCTGGGTGCTCGACCCGATCGACGGGACACGGAACTTCGCGCGCGGCATCCCCGTCTGGGCGACGCTCGTGGCCCTCGAGCAGGACGGCCTCGTCGCGCTCGGCGTCGTCTCCGCGCCCGCGCTCGGCCGACGCTGGTGGGCGGAGCGCGGAGCAGGCGCGTACGCCGACGGGCAGCGGATCTCGGTGTCCGCCGTCGACCGGATCGAGGACGCCGTCCTCTCGTTCGCGCTCGAGGACGGACTGCCCGCGATCGCGGGACGCGCCTGGCACGCGCGGGGGTTCGGCGACTTTGGTCGCACATGCTCGTCGCCGAGGGAGCGGTGGACGGCGCGTTCGAGGCGACGGGAGTGGCCGAGTGGGACCTCGCCGCCGTGCACGTCGTCGTCGAGGAGGCCGGTGGCCGGTTCTCCGATCTCGCGGGCGCCGCACGGATTGACTCGGGAACCGCGCTGACGTCGAACGGCCTCCTGCACGATCGGCTTCTCTCCGCAGCCCGGCTCCGTAGAACCCCGTAGCAAGCTCGCGTGAGCCTGCGGAGGCCGGCCCGAGCCCCCGACCCTACGCTGCCCCGGAAGTCCGAATCCGGGAGGAATCGTGAGCAGCTATTCGGCACCGTATACCCGTCGACGCCCGTCGCCCGAGCGCGACAGCGGCGGCTCGGGCACTCTCGTCAAGGTCGTCGCCGTCTTCCTCGGGCTCGCCGTCGCGGTCCTGTCCGTCGTTGCGGTCGTGCTCGTGCAGACCGCAAACGGCGCGCGCGACGACGCCCAGGCGAGCGCGGCGACCACCGACCACTCCGGCCACGCGGCGGAGAACACCGGGGTCTCCCTGCCGCTCGAGAGCTTCGCGGGGAAGACGGGCGAGGACGCCCAGGCGCTTGCGCAGGCGCACGCGGCCTACGACGCCACCCTGCCCCCGGTCCCGGCGGGCGACCTCGTGAAGGTCGAGATGGTGCTCAAGGACATGGTGGTCGAGATCGCGCCCGGCGTGCGGTACAACACCTGGGCCTTCGACGGCCACGGCGCACCCGGTCCGATCGTCCACGTCCGCGAGGGACAGACGGTCGAGATGACGCTCACGAACGGCGGCGCCATCCCCCACTCGATCGACTTCCACGCCGCGAGGATCGCGCCCAACGTCGCGTTCCGGGACGTCGCCCCGGGCGAGTCCTTCACCTTCCGCTTCGAGGCCGGCGACCCCGGCGTCTACATGTACCACTGCGGCACGAAGCCGGTGCTCGCCCACATCGCGAACGGGATGTACGGCGCGATCGTCGTCGACCCGGCGAAGCCGCTCCCCCGGGCCGATCGCGAGTACGTCCTGGTGGCGAGCGAGTGGTACCTGAACGCCGACGGCGTCGAGGAGCCCGCCTCCCTCGACCTGGCGAAGGCGCGGGCGATGCTCCCGGATTGGACGACGTTCAACGGCTACGCCAACCAGTACGTCACCCATCCGCTCGTCGCCGACCCCGGCGAGACCGTCCGCTTCTACGTCGTCGCCGCCGGCCCGACCCTGGACACGAACTTCCACGTGGTCGGGACGATCCTCGACCGCGCGTGGGTGGACAGCGACGTGAGCCGCTTCGAGCGGGGCGTCCAGACGGTGGCGGTGCCCGCCGGCGGAGGAGCGATCTTCGACGTGAAGATCGACGAGCCGGGCCTGTATCCCTTCGTCAGCCACGCCTTCGCCCACGTCGACCTCGGCCAGGTCGGGGTGCTCGAGGTCGGCGAGGTCGAAGGGACGATGTCGCACTAGTCCCCCGCCGCCGTCCGCCCCGCGGCGTCCAGGCCGCGGGGCGGACGCGCGGGTCTCACGTGGCCGGCTGCGGCTCGGGCGTCCGCTGGACGCCCTCGTCGCGCAGTCGCCGGATCACGTCGTGGAGGTCGGCGATCTCCTGCTCCAGGTCCCTCTGTCGCTCCTCGAGCGCGCGCAGGAGCTCCTCGCGACTCGGAGCGCGCCGGCCCCACGCCGTGCGGCCATGCCTACGACACACGGTCACCTCCCTTCTTCCCGTCTTGGACGAACCTCCCGAGACTTTCCGAGAGCCCGGCGAGGGAGTCGGCCCAGGCTGCGAGCAGCGCGCTGCCGTCGTCCGTGAGCGTGTACGTCCGCTTCGCCGGTCCGGGCAGATCGGCCCGCCACTCGGACACGACGAGGCCCTCCTCCTCGAGCCCGCGGAGCGTCCGGTAGACGTTTCCGACGTCCACACGCTCGCCGCCGAGGAGCGACGGGAGACGCTCGAGGAGCTCGTACCCGTGCGTCGGCCCGCTCGCGACGAGCAGCAGGAGCGCGGCCTCCCCGAAGCGCTCCACGCGGGCGCGCACGTGCCAGCTCCCGTCCTCGAGCCGATGCCGGTTCCGCGCTCGGAGACGACGGTGAGCGTGCACGCCCACAGTATATGTGACTTACATATGTTCTAGGCGGCGAGGACGGCGCGCTTGGCGTCGATCCCCTGGCGGAGCGCCCGGAACGACTCGGCGAACTTCTCCACGCCCTCGCGCTCGAGTGTCGCGACGACGTCGTCGTAGTCGACCCCGGCGGCCGCGAGCTCGTCGAGCAGCGCGCGGGCCTCGTCGACTCCCTCCGTGAGCGTGTCGGCGACGACGCCGTGATCCTGAAACGCGGAGATCGTCTCGGCAGGCATCGTGTTGACGACGTCCGGCCCGACGAGCTCCTCGACGTAGAGCACGTCCCGGTACTCGGGGTTCTTCGTCGAGGTCGAGGCCCACAGGCAGCGCTGCGGCCGCGCGCCTTGGGCGGCCAGCGCCTCCCAGCGGGGGCCGGCGAAGATCTCGAGGTACTGCTGGTACGCGAGCTTCGCGTTCGCCACCGCGAGCTTCCCGCGCAGGGCCGGCCGGCCAGCCTGCTCCAGCCGGCGGTCGGCCTCGGTGTCGACGCGCGAGACGAAGAAGCTCGCGACCGAGATCACGCTCGCGAGGTCCCCGCCCGATTCGAGCAGGCGCTCGAGCCCCCGCACGTACGCCTCGGCGACCTCGCGGTGCCGCTCGAGGGAGAAGATGAGCGTCACGTTGATGGAGCGCCCGCGCGCGATGCAGTCCTCGATCGCGCCCAGGCCGGGCTCGGTCCCGGGGATCTTCACGTACGCGTTCGGCCGGTCGACGAGCAGGTGGAGCCTGATCGCCTCCTCGTACGTCTCGTCCCGGTCGTAGGCGAGCTCGGGGTCGACCTCGATCGAGACGTAGCCGTCCACGCCGCCGGTTCGCTCCCATACCGGGCGCAGGAGGTCGCATGCGTCCGCCACGTCGGCCACGGCGAGCTCGAGGAAGATCTCCTTCGGGTCGTCCAGGCGCGTGAGCGCGTCGCGGAGCTGCTCGTCGTACCAGGAGCCGGTGGAGAGGGCCTTGTCGAAGATCGTCGGGTTGGAGGTGACGCCGACGACCGCGTCCTCCTCCACGAGGCGCACGAGCTCGCCGGTCTCGAGCAGCTCCCGCGAGAGCGAGTCCATCCAGACGCTCACGCCGTGCTCACTCAGCTCGTGCAGCCTGCTCCTGGCCATCCTGCAACGTTACCTCCCGGACGGTGCGGGGAAACGCCGACCGTAGAATGGCTCGCATGTCCGACGCCGAGCGCAGGCGCGAGCTGGGACAGCAGCTCCGGGTGGACTCGATCCGCATGGCCGCCGCGGCGAAGTCGGGCCACCCGACCTCGGCCATGTCGGCCGCCGACCTCATGGCCGTGCTCGTCGACGGCTACCTACGCTACGACTTCGACCGCCCGGAGAGCCCCGTCAACGACCGGCTCGTGTTCTCGAAGGGCCACGCCTCGACGCTCCTGTACGCGATCTACCGCGCGGCCGGTGCGATCTCCGACGAGGAGCTCCTCTCGTACCGCACGCTCGGCAGCAAGCTGGAAGGACACCCCACTCCGGTTCTCCCCTGGGTCGACGTCGCGACCGGCTCGCTCGGCCAGGGCCTTCCCATCGGGGTAGGCATGGCCCTCGCGGGCAAGCGGCTCGACCGGGTCGGCAACCGCGTGTGGGTCCTCTGCGGCGACAGCGAGATGGCCGAGGGGTCGATGTGGGAGGCCTTCGAGCACGCCTCCCATTACGAGCTCGACAACCTGACCGCGGTCGTCGACGTGAACCGACTCGGCCAGCGCGGCGAGACCATGGTCGGCTGGGACCTCGACGTGTACGCCGCGCGCGCGCGCGCGTTCGGTTGGCACGCGCTGGAGGTCGACGGCCACGACGTGGAGCAGATCGACCGCGCGTACGCGGAGGCGGTCGCGACCGCGGGCAAGCCGACCGTCGTCCTCGCGCGGACGGTGAAGGGCAAGGGCGTACGGGCGGTCGAGGACGTGAACGGGTTCCACGGCAAGCCGCTCGACGACCCGACGGAAGCGATCGCGGAGCTCGGCGGCGAGCGCGACCTCCGGATCGAGGTGGCGAGGCCCGACTCCGCCGAGCCGCACCGCTTCCCGACCGGGAAGCTCGAGCTTCCTCGCTACGACGTGGGCGCCGAGGTGGCGACGCGCAAGGCGTACGGCGACGCCCTGGCGGCTCTCGGAGCGGCGCGTGGGGACGTGGTCGCGCTCGACGGCGAGGTCTCCAACTCGACCTTCGCGGAGACCTTCGCGAACGCGCATCCCGAGCGCTTCTTCGAGATGTACATCGCCGAGCAGCAGATGGTCGCCGCGGCCGTCGGGCTCCAGGTGCTCGGCTGGCGGCCGTTCGCCTCGACCTTCGCGGCCTTCCTGAGCCGGGCTTACGACTTCGTGCGCATGGCCGCGGTGAGCCGCGCGAGCCTGGTGCTGAGCGGCTCGCACGCCGGCGTCTCGATCGGCGAGGACGGCCCCTCGCAGATGGGTCTCGAGGATCTCGCAGCGTTCCGAGCCGTGCACTCGAGCGTCGTGCTCCACCCGTGCGACGCGAACCAGACGGCGAAGCTCGTCGCGGCGCTCGCGGACGTCGAGGGGATCGCGTACCTCCGCACGCTGAGGCCGGCGACCACGGTCCTGTACGGGCCCGACGAGGAGTTCTCGATCGGAGGGAGCCGCGTGGTCCGCTCCTCCGAGGACGACGACGTGGCGATCGTGGGCGCGGGCATCACCGTGCACGAGGCGCTCGAGGCAGCGGACCGTCTGGCGGAGGAGGGAATCGCCGCCCGCGTGATCGACCTCTACTCGATCAAACCGCTCGACCACGACACGCTGCTGGCCGCGTCCGAGGCGACCGGCGGGCGCCTCGTGACCGTGGAGGACCACTGGGCCGAGGGCGGGCTCGGCGAGGCGGTCCTCGCCGCGTTCGCGAGCGCCGACGAGCGCCCACGGGTGGTCTCGCTCGCGGTGCGCGAGCTCCCGGGATCGGGAACGCCGGCGGAGCTGCTCGCCGTCGCCGGCATCGACGCCGAGCACATCGCGGCCGCCGGCCGGCGGCTCGTGGCCGAGACCGCCCGCGTCGCCTGACCGGAGCGTCATGGCGGTCCTCATCGCGTCGGACCTCCGCAAGGAGTTCTCGGGCGACCCGCTCTTCGACGGGGTCTCCTTCACGGTCGGGCGCCGCGACCGGCTGTCCCTCGCCGGGCCGAACGGCGCGGGCAAGACGACCCTCCTCCGCGCGCTCGCGGGTGAGACGTCGCTCCAGGGCGGCCGGCTCGCGTTCTCGAAGGGCACGCGCGTCTCGCTGCACGACCAGCGCCCTCCGCTCGAGTTCGACCTCACGCTGCGCGAGTACGCGTTCTCGGGCGCGCCCGACCTCCTCGCCGCGGAGGAGGAGCTCCGCCGCCTCGAGCAGGCGATGGCGGAGGGCGCGCACGACGAGCTCACCCTCCGCCGCTACGCGGGCGCCCAGGCCCGCCTCGAGCACGCGGGCGGCTGGACCTGGCGGGAGCACGCCGCCGCGACCATGCGAGGGCTCGGCTTCGCCGAGGAGGACCTCGACCGCCCGCTCGGCACGTTCTCGGGCGGCGAGGTCACCCGCGCCTCGCTCGCACGCGTGCTCGCCAGCCAGCCGGACTTGCTGCTGCTCGACGAGCCGACGAACCACCTCGACGTCCAGAACCTCGAGTGGCTCGAGCGAGAGCTGGAGACGATCGACGCAGCGGTGGTCCTCGTCGCGCACGACCGCTGGTTCCTGGAGGCGGTGACGACGTCCGTCCTCGAGCTCGCACCGTCGGGCGCGCACTACTTCGCCGGCCCCTGGCACGAGTGGCGGCGCGAGAAGGCGTCACGCGCGCTGGCGGCGGAGAAGACGGTCGATCGTGTGTCGGTGGACATCGAGCGCCTCGAGCGGTTCGTGGCGCGCTTTCGGTACAAGAAGTCGAAGGCGAGGCAGGCGCAGGCGAAGCTCACGCAGATCGGGCGACTCGAGAAGGAGCGGGCGCACGCCGCGCAGGAGCTCGAGGCGCTCACGCGCAGGCGGCGTACGCTCGGGTTCGAGTTCATCCGTCCGCCCCGTACCGGCCGCGTCGTGCTCGAGGCCGAGCGCCTCTCGATCTCCGCGGGCGACAAGCAGCTCCTGGAGGACGCCGAGCTCGTCGTCGAGCGCGGGGAGAAGGTCGGGCTCGTCGGTCCCAACGGAAGCGGGAAGACGACGCTGCTGCTGGCGCTGCTCGGCGGGCACCCGCTCGAGCGCGGGCACGTTCGCCTCGGCCACGGCGTCGTCCCCGGGTACTTCTCGCAGCACACGATCGACCTGCCCTCGCAGGGGTCGGTGCTCGACTGCGCAGCCGCGGAGACGGGCCTCCCGCGCCCGCAGGCGCAGACGCTCCTCGGCCGCTTCCTGTTCTCGGGCCGCGACATGCACGAGCGCCCGGTCAGCGCGCTCTCCGGCGGCGAGCGGCGCCGGCTCGCGCTCGCGCTGCTCGTCGCGTCGGGCGCGAACTTCCTCGTGCTCGACGAGCCGACCAACCACCTCGACCTCGAGAGCCGCGAAGCGCTCGAGGCTGCCCTCGAGGCGTTCCCGGGCACGGTGCTCGTCGTCTCGCACGACCGCGCGCTGCTGGACGCGGTGCCGGACCGGATCGTGGCCATCGAGGAGGGCACGCTCCGCTCGTACGACGGTGGCTGGGCCGACCTCGAACGCGAGCGCGAGCGCAGACGGGACGAGCCCGGCCCAGCCGAGCCGGCGCGGCGCGAGCCGGACCGTCGCCGCGAGCCGTCCCCGAGGCCTGCGAGGAAAGGCCCCTCCGAGCTCGAGCTGCTCGAGTCGCGGATCGCCGAGACCGAGCAGAAGGTGGCGGACCTCGAGGCGAAGCTCGCCGTGGACTGGGCCGACCCGGACATGCTGACCGCCCACCGCAGCGCCCGCGAAGAGCTGGTGGTGCTCCTCGAGCGCTGGGAGGTCCTGTTCGAGGAGTCGGGACGGCGGTGACCCGTGCGTCCGCGGCGGCGTAGAAGGGACATGCACGCCGTGAGCATCGGCGCCGCCCCGTCCACCGAGCGGGGCGCGCCCTCGTTCGCGGCGGTCGCGGAGGAGCTCCTGGACGACGTGTACGGCTACCTGCTCTACCTGACGAAGAACTGGGCGCTCGCCGAGGACCTCACGGGCGAGACGTTCGAGACGGCGCTCCGACGCTGGCGAACGTTCGACCCGCACCGAGGGACCGCACGCACGTGGCTCCTCGCTATCGCCCGCTCGACCGCGCTCGACTGGTTCCGCGCGGACGCGCGACGCCGCGGACGCGAGGAGCGTGCGACCGCGCGCGAGCCCCGCGCGAGCGAGGGCCTGTCGCTGGAGGGGCTCTCCCCGGAGCTCGAGGAGGGCCTGCGGGCGCTCACCGCTGCCGAGCGCGAGGTGATCGCGCTCCGCGTCGTGCTCGAGCTCGACGGCGAGGAGACCGGGCGACTGCTCGGCGTGAGCCCGACAGCCGTCTCCACGCGCCTGCACCGCGCCCTCGGGAAGCTCGAAGAGAGGATGAGACATGACCGCGTCGCCTGACTTGCTGCACGAGCTTCGCATCTCGCGCCCGGTCGCCTCGGATGCGCTGCGGTCGCGCGTCCGCGAGACGGCGCGCGTCGCTCCCGCACCCCGGTGGTCGACGAGGTTCGGGCTTTCGTCCCGGCGAGTCGCGGGCGTCGCGTTGCCGGCGGCCGCCGCGCTCGCCCTCGCGACGGCCGGCGTGCTCGGACTGGCGCGCTCCGATGACCCGGCGACGCAGGATGCACGGGAGGCCGGGCAGCTCGAAGCTCTTCCCGGGACCGCGCCGAGCACCACGCTCGACGCGCAGGACGCGACCGTCGGCCCGACCCCGGGGCGTGCACAGCGCGTGACCGCGACGCTCACCGTCGAGGTCGAGGATTCCGAGGCGGTCTCGGTGGCGGCCCAGGATGCGCTCGAGCTCATGCGCACGCTCGGTGGTCACGTTGTCCGCGCGTCGGTCTCGACGGGCGAGCAGGGGAGCGCCACCCTCACGGTGCGCGTCCCGGTCGCGAAGGTCCAGGGGGCGATCGCGCAGCTCTCGGCCCTGGGCCCGATCGTCGCGCAGGAGGTGACGATCGACGACCTCCAGGCGAGTCTCGACGACCTCGAGCAGCGTGAGGCGGGCCTGCGCGCACGGATCGCGAGCATCCGCGCTCGTCTCGAGACCGAGTCGCTCGACGCCCAGACGGCCGCGAGGCTGCGCTCCCGGCTGGCCACGCTGCGCGCCGACCTGGCCGACGTGCGCCAGAACGTCGCCGCGACCAAGGCGGAGGCGCGCATGTCGACGATCCAGCTCACGGTGCTCACGCCCGATCTGCTTGGCGGCGCCGCGCCCGCTCCGTCGCGGCTCGACCGCACCCTCGACGAGGCGCTGAACGTCCTCGTCTGGGAAGGCGTCGTCGCGCTCGCGATCACGATCGTGGTCGCGCCGCTCGCCCTCGTCGCGCTCGCGGCCTGGCTCGCCCGTCGCTTCTACCGCCGCCGCGAGGACGAGCGCTTGCTCGCGTCCTGAAACGCCGCGTCCGCAGAAGACAGGTCCGTAATGGACTAGCATCGGCCCTTCCAGGCCAGCGCAGGCGGAACAGGGGAGGTTCCATGGACGGCATCGGACGTCGCCGCATCGCACTCGTCGGCGCCCTCGCGACACTCGCGGCGCTCCTCGCAATGGTCGGGCTCGTCCGAGGCGCGGGCGCCGCGCCATCGACGACCCTCGTCGTCAACGAGATCGACTACGACCAACCGTCGACCGACACCGCCGAGTTCGTGGAGCTGAAGAACGTCGGCGCGGCTGCGATCGATCTCGACCCGTACTCGCTGGAGCTCGTGAACGGGACGGGCGGTGGCGCCACGCTCTATCAGACGATCGACCTTCCCGACGTCTCCGTCGCGGCAGGGGAGTACTACGTCGTCTGCGCGAACGCGTCCCTGGTCGCCAACTGCGACCTCGACGTCACCCCCGACGAGAACCTCATCCAGAACGGTGCTCCCGACGCGGTCGGCCTGCGGTTCGACGGGACG